>Ga0224507_10000801_pt1 | contig 12363 bp, 7 predicted proteins | sample SF_Jan12_sed_USG_3_FD_170159 | JGI IMG/M metagenome (GOLD analysis project Ga0224507, IMG submission 170159) | Sediment microbial communities from San Francisco Bay, California, United States - SF_Jan12_sed_USGS_13 | ecosystem: Environmental > Aquatic > Marine > Sediment | place: USA: California...
ACTCTTTCAGCCACTCAAGATAGAATTAATAATCTTCTTCGGCGAAAAAACATGGTTGACGGTTGTTGCCGCGTTTGATGATATGAAGTGGAATATTCGGAACTATTGCTCGAGATCGTCTTGGCATGTGAAAAAAGATAGCATAATAAACATTTATGGACAATAAAAACGTGGTTTGTTCCTTATTATTTCTTAAATTTCTAAAATATTTTTCACTTTCAATAGAAAAAGTAGGGTCAAAAAATAATTTATTACCCAAATCAAGTACAATATCTAACCATTCAGAAGGAATGAGGCTCCCGACCTACCCGGTATATTAAGACAACGGTAGGTTGAAGTTCCGATCTTGCCTTAGCCTGACGGCAATGGTCCCCTCCCCCTGTCGATCTCCACATTTTGATGCGATTGCCCTGCCGTTAACCTTCTTTTAATTTTCTAAGCTTAGTATTATAGTCGACTACTGATGATGACAACGGCTCTCCAGTTGGACAGATATCTATTTCAAACAATTCTTTTTCAATCTTTGCTAGTGTTGAATAATTTGGCTTTTTGTACATTAAAATTACTTCTGCAGAAGTTCCTTTTTTGTAATTTTGATAGATAGCTACACCGATACCATCATCCATTTTTCCACAATAATAAATTGAATCCGAGAACCATTCTTTCTTGAAGCCCAATTCGGTAATTTTCCGTTCAACAATCGGTTTAGTATAATGAAATTTAATACTCTTGTATAAACGTCTATTTTTAACTGGAGTAACAAATTGTATAAAAACCCTTCGATGCAAGAACTTAATAAATGAATCAGATTCAACAGTGTTAATTTCGCCATAATCATGTTTAACAATTCTTGGTTCTTCACCTTTTATATAGAACTCCATTCCTAAATCGAGGCTATCTCCACATGCACTTATAGGGATACAATTTTTAGGTATTGGTTCATCTTTATAATAGGTTATAATTTCTCTTAGATCTGTATCTTCATAATCATCAGATGTTAATTTTAACGGCAAAGTTGAACACCCCATAACTGTTAAAAATTCTAAATATTCGTCAGGCAACCTTAACCCTATCCTTTCATTTATCATCTTATCATAGATAATGATATTTTCTTTACTTGCTCCAATTATTTGGTTTTGAAAATTATCAATGAAAGTCTCAGCGTATTTCAAAAAATCATCCATCTTTACACCTAACAACGTACCTATTGATTTTTTAAATGAATCTTCTAAATATGATTTTAAGGGATTTGCTTATCACGTAAAATATATAACCTAAGCTATTAATGACTTAAGGCAAATTTTCAACTCCCCCTAAATTGACCTTCAAAACACCACCAACCATCGACTAGTTGGACAAAACCTGTTATCAATGGTCTGAATTCGGGTGATCACGTGGACGACAAAACATTCGCCACTTTGCCTAACATACGGAATTGGTAACTATTTTTTTTACTTTCACACTCTTTTAATTCTCGTTACTATTTCCATTTGAAAACATTGTATTCTTATCAAATTGATTTAAATATCAGGTATCATGAAACCAGCCACGGAAATACTCCTCATCCGGGTGAACGGCGACCAGAGCGAAGATATGGTCGATTTAGTTGCCACTGAAATTGCTTTTACCCTCATCGTCAATGACGAAATACTGGTATCCCTACTCTGCAGCCCCATTGAACTTGACGCCATGGCTATCGGCTTCTTATGTTCAGAAGGACTGCTCCGGGACCGCGATTCGCTCCTCGGAGTAGAAGTTGACGAACCATCCAATACGGTAAGAGTACAAATCAAGGATTTGCCGCAGAACTGGCAACAAAGTTTTAATAAAAAAACCATCACTTCCGGCTGCGGCAAAGGGATCACCTTTACCGACCCGGCCACCCTGCAACATTTGGCCGCTAATCGCCGACCAATTCATATCTCCACCGCAATGATCAAAGAGCTGTTCTCTAGTTTTCGCAACCGCTCCGAGCTCTACATTCAAACTGGAGGGGTCCACAGCGCAGCTCTGGCCGATTCTTCCGGTATTATCCTCTTTGCCGAAGACATTGGACGCCATAACGCGGTAGATAAGCTCATCGGCAAAGCATTTCTCGAATCGATTGACCTGACAGATAAAATTTTACTCTCCAGCGGTCGGATATCAGGCGAGATCATGACCAAAATAGTGCGCGGCAAGATCCCGGTTCTCATCACCCGAACCGCACCCACATGCATGTCTCTCACTTACGCCGAAGATCATGGGGTCACCTTAATCGGATTTGCCCGTGGCAACAGGATGAACATCTACACCCACCCCCATGGGGTCATTCTCGATAATATTATAGAACTATGAGCACCAATAAACAAAACAGGCCCCAACCCCTCGATATGCTTGGCCGCAGTGGCGTTGTCCCTTTAACCGAAGCCCTGAACAAATTACACAGCAGCCTTGAACATTGCCCCCCCACCTTACCTGAATCCGTGGATTTGACCGAGGGATTAGATCGTATTCTAACAACGCCCATTCAAGCCTCAGAAGATCTACCACCCCAACCACGCTCCACCATGGACGGTTTTGCGGTGCGGGCTGCCGATACTTTCGGAGCATCCGAAACCATGCCAGTGTATCTTGCGGTGAGCGGCGAGGTTGCCATGGGAGAAACGGTCAACCAGGGACCCGGTGAACAAGAATGTTTTCGCATTGCCACAGGCGGATTTCTTCCCCCAGAGGTAGATAGTGTTATCATGCTCGAACATACGGTGACCATTGACGAGAAAATGATTGAGGTAACCAAAGCAATTTCGCCCGGTGGAAACATCATTGCTACCGGTGACGATGTTCGCCGAGGCTCCGTGCTCTTAGAAAGCGGGATCAGACTCCGACCACAGGAGCTGGGTCTGCTGGCAGGCCTAGGAGAAACAAAAATCACAGTTCATAAAACAGTACAAATCGGAATCTTTTCCACCGGGGATGAAATCGTACCCCACGACCATTTCCCGCCACCCGGTAAAATACGCGACATGAACGGCATAAACCTCTGCGCCTTAGCCCGCAAACATGGAGCAACCGTCAAATATTACGGTATCGTAGCCGACCGAGAAGAAGAGTTCGAATCCACCATGAACCGCGCCCTGAGCAAAAACGATATGGTTCTCTTCTCAGGCTCCAGTTCTGTGGGTGTACGCGATATGGGAGAACGAATCATCAACCGATTGACCAAGCCTGGCATTATCGTGCATGGGGTCGCCATCAAACCTGGTAAACCTGTCATAATTGCTTTCGCCGATCACAAACCGCTCTTTGGCCTACCTGGTCATCCGGTTTCCTCGGCCGTGGCCTTTGACCTTTTTGTTCGGCCAACCATCTTACATCTTTCCGGGCTAAAGCAACGAAATTTTACTGATCGCGCAACTATCCGAGCCACTTTGCGAAGAAACCTCAACTCCGCCCCAGGACGAGTTGACTTTGTAAGAGTACGATTAGAGGAATCCGATACCTCTCCAGGCATGGATGCCTTTCCAGTGCTCGGTAAATCAGGAGCTATTTCAACCATGGTCCGGGCAGACGGCTATATCGTCATAGAAGAGAGCAGCCAAGGGCTCTACGAAGGCGAAGAAGTACAAGTCCATACCTTTTAGTTACTACATTTAATATATATAAACAGTAGCTTATCCTTACTGCAACTTAGTAACTGATACCAGCTCCGTGAAACTGCAACCCGCCTTAACTACAAAGAAAAACAACCTAACAGACCATGAAATCAAGAGATATATACATAAAAAACACGCCACTTAACGAGGCGTTAAACATATGGGATAAAGCATTAAACAGTCTACCCCTATTCAACAAAACAGAATGCATCTCCCCAGACGACGCACTAGGCCGAGTAACCGCTAAACCTGTTTTTGCACCCCGCTCCACTCCATTTTACAATGCTGCTGCCATGGATGGTATTGCCGTCCGGTTTCGCGATACTATCGGAGCTAGCGAGGCAACCCCCCTGCGACTTACCCGCGAGCAATTTGCCGATATAAATACCGGCAACGCCCTGAACAATAGCTATGATGCGGTAATTATGATTGAAGATATCCAGCGCACTTCCGAGGGCGAAGCGGAGATCATCGCCAGTGCTACCCCTTGGCAACATGTACGTACTATTGGAGAAGATATTGTAGCCACCGAACTCATATTGCCCGAAGGCCATAAAATCAGACCCATTGATCTGGGAGCTATGCTGGCCACCGGCATCACCTCGATTGAAGTACACTGCATTCCCTCGGTACTGGTCATCCCCACTGGCAGCGACGTGGTACAACCGAGTGCGCCCCTGGAAGCTGGAAACATTATTGAATTCAACAGTAGGATCTTAGCGGGATATTTAGAGGAATGGGGAGCACTAAGTGAGAGAAGCGAGGTAGTCCCCGATGATCCAGAGGCCATAAAAGCCGCCTTAATCCAAGGCACAGCACAACACGACTTGGTAATTATCAATGCCGGAGCCTCGGCAGGAGCCAAGGATTTCACAGCATCCGTATTAAACGAAATCGGCACCGTCCTGGTCCACGGGGTAAATATTAAACCCGGCAAACCGGTCATTCTGGCTGTGGTAAACAACACTCCAGTCATCGGCCTACCAGGCTATCCGGTATCGGCAGTACTCACCCAGCGTTTATTCATCAAAAATATTATCTATACCGCCTTGGGACTGACCCCACCAAAAGCGGAGCTAACCAGCTCCACCCTTTCCCGACCGATTTCCTCAAAAATGGGGGTGGAGGATTTCGTCCGGGTCAAACTGGGACGAGTCGGTAGCAATCTGATGGCCACGCCCACCGGCCGTGGTGCAGGAGCGGTTATGAGTTTAGTCCAGGCCGACGGCATTCTCACCATTCCAGCGGGCAGTGAGGGTATCGGAGCAGGCGAACAGGCCGACATTGAGCTACTTCGCCCCATGGACGAGATAGACAACACTCTGGTATTTATTGGTAGCCATGACAATATCCTAGATGTACTAGCCAACATGCTCCACGGACTACGCCCACTCATCCGCCTTTCCTCCTCCCATGTGGGCAGCATGGGAGGCCTAATGGCCATCCGTAGGGGCGAGGCCCATATCGCAGGAACCCACCTTATTGATGAGGCAAGCGGTGAGTACAATGTGCCCTTTATTAAAAAATTTCTCCCAGGGGTACCCCTGAAGCTCATCAACCTGGCTTACCGGGAACAAGGATTACTGGTTCCCAAGGGCAACCCCAAAAACATCCAAGGCTATGACGATCTGATTCGTGATGATATCCACTTTATTAACCGCCAACGTGGAGCGGGAACTAGGATACTCACAGATCTTAACCTGAAAAAATACAAGATCAAAGGTAACCAGATCAACGGATATGACAGGGAAGAATACACCCACATGAACGTTGCCTCGGCCGTTGCCGCAGGCTCAGCCGACACAGGTGCTGCCATCCGTGCTGCTGCCAAAGCTCTGGACCTGGATTTCATCCCGGTGGCCAGTGAACGCTACGACCTGATTGTTCCCACCGCCCACCTTGACGACCTCCGGGTCCGCTCCCTGCTGGCTGCCATTGGTCGCAACAAACAGTTTCATAGTATCGTGCAAAACCTCGGAGGATATAACCTGCGTGATTGCGGTAAAATAATGTATGAACAATCCTGAGTTAAAAATATCGCCCCATAGCTAATAACTAAACTCGAACAACTTTCACCCTGGTACTGCTAAAATCCGGAATGCCACCCACTATATCTACCATTGGTGTTTTACTCACCTCCGCCTTGCCAACCACTCCTACGGGGTTACTAGCCGATAGGAGTCGCACCTCATCACCAGTGACAATACCCTGGTGAGCAGCATCCTTCTCATTCATAACCACAAAATTCTCCGGAAAAATTTCCATCGCCCAACGATGGCTACCGGTCCGAGACTGAGTATGTACATTTTTCTTATGAGTGATCATAAGAAATGGATAATCGCTATCTTTTCCAGCAATGATAGCTCCGCTCGCATCCTTGGGTGGCACATAACACAAGGTTCCCGGAAACAACTCACCGGTAAGACTATTTCTGGTCGCAGCAAGTTTTTCATTATAGAGTACAGTTCGTTTAAGACCATGCTTAAAACGATCACCGTCAAAGACATCGTCATAGTTACTGAAGACACCGCCCCTTGCCAAGGCATGACATAATTGACGCCAACGGGCTGGTGCCAGAATATCCTTAAAAGCACTTACCGGATCATTATGCTCCACATAGTCCTGTTCATCATCCTGCGCGGAGTATCATTTGATGCTTTCGATCCGGTCGCAGTAGCCAAGCTGGCCAACCCCAAAACAATAGCACCGCTTTTTTGTAAAAATTTTCTTCTCTCTTCCATACGGTTCATTACCTTTAATAAAAAAAAACGGGCCTCCATTTAGGGAGACCCGTTTTCATTTCATACAGTGCACATTTTGTTATACGGCCGACTAGTTACTGGTATGAGTAATAGTATAACGAAAGGTTTTTGGATCAAGCCAGTCCAAAGTTTCTTCGCCGATTTGAGCATAGGGGTACATAAGATAATTCACAGAAGGACCATTTTGAGCAGGCGATAGAGTCAAATCGCGGCCAATTCCCAATTTCACGCGATACGGATCAACACCACCCCAGAAATACTCTCGATATTCAGCCGTTTTGGCATCATCCAATTCAAGCTTTTCTCTCAGCATTTTCTTGCGCACATCACCCGGATCAACAACCATCCACCCATAGCCCGGCAAATAAAATTCGGCCCAGCAATGTTGCCAACCAGTAATATTCGTATCTCCCTTTTTACCTTGCCGGATTCCAAAAACCTCACGGGCAGGCACCCCTGAAGCCCGGGCCAGGGCAACAAATACTGAAAGAATATCGCTGCATTTACCACCACGGGTAACAAGAAGATTGCAGACATCGCCCTTGCCACAACCACGAGTTTCTGGATCACGAAACATATTTTCACAAATCCAATCATAAATAGCTTTAGATTTGGCGTAAACGGTGCCCTTTCCTGCAGTTATTTTATCAGCCAATTCTTTTACGGTACCAGTTATTGGTGCATAACCTGTGGCCGCTAATTCCTGCTTAAAATCTGCCGGATCCCAGTTGGTCTCCCAGGAGGGTAGATTTTTATCCAAACGCTCTTCCCTGGTAATATCACAAATATATGTTAACTTACGACTTTCAGCCCCTTTGGCCCAGCGAACATAAAGCATTGGAGTTTTAAAAACCTTATCGGTATAAACAGCCGATTCCGCAAAATCCCCCTCTACATGTACATTACTTATATCCTGGTATTTATCAGAAACCGGATAAGGTACCCAAAGTTGCGCCTCTTTATCAAGAGCATGATCCGAGAGATCAAACTCCATCTTCATTTTTCCAGAATGTGATTTCGCAAATACGGTAAGGGGTATTATCGCCAAAACAGCCACTAAAAAAATGCGCCCAAATAATTTCACCACTTGTCTCTCCTCATGTTCCATTTCTCATTCCAACGCCGAAGTATTTCTCCCTTCCGCTGCTGCATCTTGTGCTATTTAAATAACGACCAGATCCCTATAAGTCAAATAGGTTATTCCTATCCACAACTCAAAACCCATCGACAACACCATAAAAATAGACAAAAACAAGTATATAATTTAACCTCTACAAAATCGTCCACCAATCACGCCAAGTTTACATGGCTTTATGACAACAGAACAAGAAACATGTAACCACTGATAATTAAAATTGATTCTAAAACGTTCCGCTTACTCAGGGAGACGGCAACATTGGAAATAACCAGGCCACCACATCTCTACAAGACAATTGTAGTGAAAAATATACGATAACTCCGATAATCAGCGGCAACGGTAGTATACATCCCGCCACAGCTCAATCAGTTAACCTGGGAGACAGTGTTCGCTTCACAGTTCTACCGGATGCCCATTAATTACCATCTCGTCTCAGTGGAAGGCTGCGGAACCACCTTTGACAGGGCTTCTTATATCACTAATCCTGTTTATGCAAACTGTTCGGTCACGACAACCTTTGCAATCGATCAATACCTGGATACTGTCAGCCTAGACGGGGACAGTATCCAGTACAATAACCCCAGTGTCCCTGGAGACATAGCCTGTAACCTTGGAAATATGAATTACTGCGACGAGACATACGCTCAAACCACTGCTGTAGCCCTAACTGCTTCACCTGCAGATGGGTTCACATTTTTCTGGATGGAGCGGAGATTGTGATATATTGCCACGCATAAATCACACCTTAAATTGATTCACCATACCAGTTAACTTGGCAGCCAGATCACTCAACTTCCCTGCATTTACACTTACTTGCATACTACTACTACTCATCTCATTAGAAGTTTCTCCAACCTCTGAAATATCTGCAGCTACTTCTCTAGTAACAGATGATGCCTGCGCAACGTTTTCATTTACCTCCTGAATGCCTTCAGAGGCTTGAGACACGTTATTGGATATTTCCTGTGTGGCCTCAGATTGTTCCTTAACAGTTACGGAAATAGCAGATACCATCTCGCTTACCTCACTAATTACCCCTGTAATTTGTGAAATCTCTTCAACCGAGATTTTTGTTGCATTCTGAATTTTAGAGATCTTTTCTTTTATCTCATCAGTGGCTTTAGATGTTTGTTTCGCTAAATCTTTAATTTCATTAGCTACAACTGCAAAACCCTTACCAGCCTCACCAGCTCTTGCTGCCTCAATGGTAGCATTAAGGGCAAGAAGATTTGTTTGCTCAGAAATTTCTGTAATTGCCTCCGTCACTCTTCCTACTTCTTTGGCCGCCTCCCCAAGTTCATTAATCTGATTAGAAGCATTTTGAGATTGGGAAACTGCTTTATCAGTAATAGATTTAGTTTTATCTGTATTAGATGCTATCTCTGCTATTGTACCACTCATCTCCTCAGCTGCTGATGCTACCATATTTACATTTACAGAAGTTTCTTCAGTAGCAGCTGCCACAGAATCCATATTTGCACTCATCTCTTCAGCTGCTGCTGCGACGGCATTTGCCTTATCGCTGGTCTGCTCTGCATTTTGTAACATCTGAGTCGAGGTTTCCGAAAGTTCAGTTGATGACGTTGTCAGCGTCCGAGCATTACCAGCTATCTGACGAATAATTACCTGTATTTTCTCCACAAAAGCATTAAACCACTGAGCGAGTTCTCCTATTTCATCACTACTGGCAACTTTCAACCGTGCAGTCAGGTCCCCCTCACCCTCAGCAATATCCTTTATACTAGAAACAACTTTATTAATATCTTGAACTATTTTAAAAGCTATAAAGGAAGAAAGAGAAAGAGCGATCAAAATGGTTAAAACTGTACCGACAAATATAACAATTTTCGTTCGACTTGCCTCGGCAGCTGCTTCATCCTTACGCTTTTCCATAAGTACAACTTCTCTACCCTTGAAGGTCTCGATTTGCTCACGAAACTTATCAAAATAGACTTTACCTTTGGCCTGACGAATTAGGGCAGCCATATCGTTCATACTTCTTGCATCACCAATCTGACGACGTAACTCAATATTTGGCTCTGTAACATTGGTTTGCCAGTTTTGAATGGTATTCCTAATTTCACCTAACAAGGCTACCTGTTGAGGATTATCACTAACAGTTTGCGACAACGAAGTCACCAGGGACTCGAACACTTTTTTACCGTTAATATATGGACCAAGAAAATCTTCCTTTCCAGCCAATAGATAACCGCGCATTCCGGTCTCCATGTCCACGGCTGCAGAAAGGATATTTTTAGCATCGTCAATGACCTCTACCGTATGCTCAATCCATTCGGTTGTCTTTACTAACATTTTTTCATCTTCAATGTTTTTACTAGACGCCTCTCTTGCTTTGGCCTTACGTTTTTCCAAAAGTTTCTGTTCTCGGCCAATAAATGTTGCAATTTGCTCGCGGAACTTATCAAAATATACTTTACCCTTGGCCTGACCTATCAAATCGGCCATATCATCCATCGTCTTAGAATTGCCGATCTCACGACGCAAGGCAATGGCCGGTTCGACAGCATTAGTTCTCCAATCAGCGATAGTGCTAGTGACATCGTCCAGTAGCTTAACTTGAACCGGGTTGTCACTTACTGTCTCCTTCAAGGCTGTTAAAGTCTTCCGAAAGACCTCCTGACCATTTGTATACGGATAAAGGAATGTGTCTTCACCTGCCAGCAGGTAACCGCGAGCTCCGGTTTCCATATCTACCGCTGATGCCTGAATTAATTCTGCTGAGGCGATTACTTCATGGGTGTGCTCAACCCAGTGACTACTATTCAATAAAGACTTAACACTATTTGTAGTGACTATTCCCAAAGCAACCACCAATAACAACGGCAAACCGCTACCTAGCAGAATTTTGGTTCTTAGCTTGAGATTCCCAAACATAATCATTCCCCTTTTTTTTTGCTTAATAGTCATGCAAAAAGTATTTCTATACCTACAGTTTATTATAATTCAACAAAGCCGTGAGACCCATTGCATGTTACTTATACGTACACCATCATCACTATACCTGTTACCTTAAACATTTGAATACAAATAACCTAACAAACAGTAACATTTTACAATTAGCATTGTATTTTTATGATTCATTTCCCCCCTAATCTCTAAACTGGTTACGAGAATGACCATTAACAAAATATTTCAGAAAACGATATAGCTGAAAAGAATCTGCCCCAACAACATTACAGTGGAATTATGAACATGTTAAAATTCAATCCTTATTAAGACAACACTATTCATAATCAATACCTAAATATTATCACCGAGCATCCTGTTATTCAATTAAAATACTAAAAAACAACAGGCAAAGACGATTACACTTGCGACGCAAGGCAATCATTTAAACAAGGATATATATATAATTTGATTCCGTGTCGTTCGATTCCGTATCAATCCAAGATACCTCCACGTTTTTATAAAGAAACAAGAAGGTGAGATATTCTAAAACTAACTTAGCAATCTATTTTTAAATGTAAAAACAAACCTCTAAAGATAGCTAACCGACTAAAGTAGCCTTCAAAAAATTGTATATTTCTTATGGGTCGTCGTTGTTCCGTGTGGGTAATACAGAATTACACGATTACCCCCGAGACGATTAAACACCCTTTGAGCTACAGCCCCGCCAAAGACATAGCACCTCTTCCCCCTTTGCCACCTTCAGGTCTGCTTTGCTCTGGCAAAGCTAACTCAGAATTTCTCATACGCGGAAGGAATGCGATAACCCACACGAAATAGCGACAAGCCATTAAAGTTGCTTCGCTACACTTCAAGCAAACACGCTGTTAGAAAATCTGAAATAATAATTCAAACAATCTCAACTTCCTATCTCCCGTTTTCCATGATGCATCTTCAATTAAACAACCCAGCTATACTCCCCATTTTTCTCCCCCTGCCCCGCTCAGCCAATCAAATGCATGTTCCCAGCCTCCGAGATTCGCATAATTTTTATTCTTAATTCCTGTGATACACTATTTTAATAGAGTATCATCAAGCCAAATAGTAATTCTTACCAGTGGGGTACACCTTTCTTGATACAATCATGTAGCTGGCCCGAGTTATCGGAAATAAAAAATCTATTTCACTTCAGCAAACCAGCACTGCTCATGCTGTTGTTCTTGAGCTTCCTCGGATGTACCACCGTAGATCCTGATTATACTCCCCCGGAAAATCGAGCCCCTACTGCCTGGCATACCGAACTCGGACCGGGATTAACGATCAAAACTGCTGATCCGCAACATAGCGTCAATTGGTGGACAAACTTTAACGATCCGGTTTTAAACACACTCATAGAACAAGCTGTCAAAAACAATATCAATTTGAATCAAGCCATGGCCAAGGTGCGGGAAACTCGTGCTCGAAGCCACATCAGTTGGGCCAAGCAATCTCCCATTCTTGATGCAAACGCAGCGACCACAAATTTCAATAGCAACGAAGACAGCGGTGGAAGTGCAACACGCAGCGCTTATTCAATAGGCTTCGATGCAGGCTGGGAAATAGATATTTTTGGCGGCCTCCAGCGATCCATCGAGGCCTCTGAGGCTGATTACAGCGCACAACGAGAAACCTTACGAGATGTACTGGTAACCCTGAGCGCCGAGGTCGGCCGAAACTATCTAGACCTCCGTACCACCCAAGCGCGTCTTGACGTGGCGGAAAAAAATCTCGCTATCCAGCAACAGACCTATGATCTAAATCTGGCAAAGTATCAAGCTGGTTTGAGCAGCGAACTCCCCCTGCAGCAAGCCCGTTATAATCTGGAAAATACGGGGTCACGAATTCCAGCACTTCGCATTAGCTTGGAAGAGATAAAAAATCG
>Ga0224507_10000803_pt1 | contig 12349 bp, 6 predicted proteins | sample SF_Jan12_sed_USG_3_FD_170159 | JGI IMG/M metagenome (GOLD analysis project Ga0224507, IMG submission 170159) | Sediment microbial communities from San Francisco Bay, California, United States - SF_Jan12_sed_USGS_13 | ecosystem: Environmental > Aquatic > Marine > Sediment | place: USA: California...
ACAATGAGATTCATCGGCCAGTTGCTTTAGCGTTTCTTCTATCAAATCTTGCTCATCAGGAACCATTACCGCAACAGCTTTCCATGGTGACACTAGCGCTTTTTCAAACCAGGCTCGAATAGCCGGGCCACCTTTATCCTCATACTCACCTTTACTGGCGCGATCAGATACAGTGACAATTCCAATATTCAAGTTGTCTCGATTCATGAATAACTCCATCGCAATTAATAATTTTGTTACCATCATAAAAATAATGATATTAGATTAGATTAACTTTAATCTTAACCAATCATATCCTATAATTAATTTTAGTGCTGAACGCAAATGAAATATTGTTAACCTTCACTTTGCTTTCAGTGATTATTTATTGATCCAATATCGATAAGTAAATAAAACTAATTATTATAAATGCGCCAATAGAAAAATAAGGAAAGGTCTCGCTGGATAATGGGCAAACTCATTATCAACAGTCAGGCTGCTATGGTTGAGGTTTTACTCCTACGCAAAACTAAAATCTATTATACGTGGAGAGTAACTCAAAGGTATTTTCGAGGCTTGAAAATACACTTTACTAAGGCACCGTGAGGTGCCTTTTTTCACTGTAAAACCGAACACTTTTTAAGATTCAGCTATACCGTATTCATCCGCTAAAAATGCCAGCACAGCATCTCGATCACCTCGAAATATTTGCCTTTCTTTTTTTAAACTTAACTGGTAATCGTACATGGGGTCATAATACTGAGTTAGTAAATTTTCTATCCATACTTTATGATGACCACTCTCACCACTGTCCCGCTGGTTTTTTATAGCATCATTCAAAATGGTTCTATATTCTTTGTAACGCACACCACCCAGACGTTTCTGAATTCGTTCAAATGAGTTCTGTAAGTTTTCCGCCCAGGTTTTAAATCCTTCAGACTCACCAAGCAGCTTTTGATATTCTGCTAGCGACTCGATGATATATTCATCAAACGTAATTTCTACCCGCTCTTCAACGCTAGCCTCAAGAACAATTAAAGAGGATTCTTTCATGCGATTAAAAAAAACATCAGGAATACGTCGTGAGCCGATGCTAATCCCTTCGTCCTCAATTACTAGTTTTGTTATTTTCTTATTGCGCTGCTTTAACAATTCAATCGACAAACTATTTTCAATATCAATTTGACTAGGCTGTGGATCCGCATGCTTACCAAAGACCGAACCACGGTGATGAAAAATGCCTTCTAAATCAATTTTTTGTTGAATACGATTCAATAGCAACGTTTTACCAATACCCGTTCGCCCACTGAGTATCACCGGCTCGATTTCGTTAGTGGCAGCCTCAAGCTCGTCAATAAGAAAGCGTCGCAATGCTTTATAACCGCCTTTAACCCGCGGATAAACCACACCTGTATTTTCATAAATCCATTGCTGACTTATGCGAGACCGTAAGCCGCCACGAAAGCAATACAATAAACCTTGGGGATTATTTTGTACAAATTTAGTCCAAACAGCCAATCTGGATTCTTTTATATCCCCACTGACCAAAGAATGGCCCAATTCAATTGCTTTATCCTGCCCTTGCTCTTTGTATTGCAAGCCTACTTTATGCCGCTCATCATCATTCATCAACGGAAGATTAAGCGTGTGAGGGAATGCCCCCTGCTGAAATTCAACCGGTGCCCTTACGTCCATAAGCGCCGTTTCATCGAGAAACAAGCTTCTGTAGTCATCTACCTCTGGTAATTCCATTAAATCACTTCTATCACAAAGGAATAACCCGATTCACATCTTTCGCCAATCACACTCACTAACCTACACCCGTTTTTTTAAGAGACGGTAGTATACTAAAGCCCAAAGCGGAATAAAGGGAAAATGCCATAAAACTCAAAGCCACGTCTTTTCTATTAAAGCAATGGTCGACTACAAATGAATCGGCTTTCGCTTTGCACCCCAGTCACCATTTTTTCATCAAAAATACCGGCACATAAAGTACCACAGCTTTTACAGTGCCCTTTATTTTCAAGGTTCCAGTTACTTAACACATACCAGTCTCGCCCTCTGAGTATTTCACCACAATTATGGCAATACGTACTTTCACCCGCTTTATCATTCACGTTTCCGGTATAAACATAACGGACACCATTTTTAATTGCGATTTTTCTGGCACGATCCTTCTACGTTTTTTTGTCATAAGCTCCGACCTTAGTCATTTTCATGCGTACCACGAGGCCAATTACATTGATAAACGAACAGCAGATGCCATTATGGCGCTAAAACCAGAACAAATCAGTTATGAGCAGGCCTGTGGCCGCATACCTGTTAACGGCTTACTTAAGCTGGCTAAGAAGCATCACCTAACACCTACCCTGCTGGATTTAAGAAACTCAGGCGACACTGCTGGTGATCATAACCGAGTTGTCGGATACGGAGCCTTCGGTTTTGAGTAATACGTACGATTCCGATGACCAAAAAACAATGCTAAGGGTAGCTTCCGAAGCAATTAACTATGGCCGGATAAATCACAAGCCACCCAGTATTAATCTTTCGCAATATGCTGAAATATTTAGAGAAACACGTGCAACATTCGTCACACTAGAAATTAATAACCAATTACGTGGCTGTATTGGTAGCTTAATGGGTTATAGACCATTATTAAACGATATTGCATCAAACGCATTTGTTGCTGCGTTTAAAGACCCGCGTTTTAGCCCAGTAACTACTGAGGAGATAAAAGAACTTGAAATTCATATTTCAATTTTGTCGCCCGCAGAAGATATGAGCTTTGATTCAGAACATTCGTTAATTGAACAACTCCGTCCAAACATTGATGGCCTTATTATTATGGATAAAGAAAAACGGGCAACTTTTTTGCCAAGTGTTTGGGAATCATCACCTAACCCCGCCTTGTTTCTATCTGAACTAAAACAAAAGGCCGGTTTTAATCAAAATTACTGGTCAAAGACTTTCTCGGCGCAACGTTATACCACGTTCAGTTTTGGCCAAAACTCCCTGTGGACCATTTTATAGCCACATGATTATTGAGCTTTATAAATACGTAACTAACCCTGCAAGTCAGTCCGCTAAAAAATTAGGCCAATTACGTGAAATTATTGGCATGGAGGCGCGTTACAAGCGTTCGCGAAAACAATGGGATTCACACTTACAAAATACTAAATCCCTTATTGAAGAAGCAAGTTTAAAAATATTGAATCCTGACGAAGTGATTATTTTAGGGTCTGGATTATTACTTGATATACCCATCGACTTTCTGTCTCGGCATTTTAATCGCGTAATTCTAGTTGATGTTGTTCACTTAAAACAGGTTAAAAAACACACCAAAAAATACGACAATATTGAATTTGTAGAACATGATGTTACCGGCCTTTCCAGCCAGCTTGTGGGGCCATACCAAAAACAATTAAAACTTCAAGCCAGAGCATCAATCCCTAACATAAACGATAAAACAAGCTTAGTTGTTTCTGCCAATTTGTTATCACAACTTCACCTCATCCCCGTGGAGTATGCAAAAAAAGAACTAGGGTTAAATTCCACCGAGCAGGAATTACTGGCCACTGAAATAACTTCATGCCATATTAAATTATTAGAAAACTTGTCTTCTCAGGTTTGTCTTATTTCAGATTATCAACGGTTTTACAAAGATAAAAATAACAACATCCTGGATATAGAAAACGTACTTTTTGACAGCGAACTACCAAAACCTTACAAAACATGGCGTTGGGAAATAGCCCCTATAGGCGAAATCAGCAATCAATATTCAATGTCATCAAAAGTCTATGCCTATCCTGATTTCAATAATAAAGTGCTATATAGACCTCTAATTATTTAATAAATTCTCATGAAATTCACTTGTTGGCCGAGAATAATATGAAGCGCTAAATATTCAGATGCAAGGCGCATCTAAAAATAAGTTTTTGATGATGACAACTAAAGGTATATCACATCAAAAAGTGGAATTTACTAACGTAAATGTAGATCTTTATGTACCATTATCATAATTAACAAAAACTGTGTGATAGTTTACGTTAAACAGACTAAAAGCATGATCATCTTTTACACGCGGAGCCTTAGAATATTGCGAACTCATACTTTTATTCAATTATTAATAATGTTTTTACTGGCCTTTTCTTATCCTGTGATGTCCCCAGCTAATCCTCAGCCAAGAATTATTGGTGGTTTCGAGTCCCCAAACGACTGGCCATATATGTCGGCTTTAATGTACAAAAGCTTGGGAGTCCAGATGAATACTGGTTCTCTTAGCGCTTCTTTCAACTCTTCTTTTATGGCGCAATCACCCGCACGATTATTTAATGGTACTCTGGTTTCCTGTGATTTTGCCTTTGATGTTTGCACAGGCGTGGAAGGCCATGTTTGTTTAATTTCTCGTGGCACGACAACGTTTGCTGAAAAGGCTAAAAACTGTGAAGCAGGCGGTGGAATTGGCGCAATAATTTACAATAATGTCGATGGTGATTTTTTAGGTAGCTTAGGCTCAAATATCCCAAATATACCCGTCATAAGCCTAAGTCAGGCGGCTGGCTCGATATTGTTAGCCCATGAAAACGAAATAGTAACATTTGGTTACACTAGTCATATCCCAAGCTCCAGTTTTTGCGGTGCAACCTATATTGGCGGAAAATGGTTAGTCACAGCGGCGCACTGTGTCGTTGATGTACATGAAGAGGCACTTTTTGTTAACGTAGGCGGTCATGATCTTAGTGTCGATAAAAATCGCGTTTTAGGTGTCTCTCGAATTATTGTACATGACGATTATAATCCCGACCTGCTTGGGAACGACATAGCGCTTATTGAATTAAATGGAGTGCCAACCGATATAAGCCCAGCTTTAATCGCAAGTGAAGCAATATTAGATTCTGCCGTCATTGATCAAGCCTCGGTTTTCGCCTTAGGCCGTGGCCAGCAAGTGGGTTTTTTACCTGGCGAAGACCCTCAATTAAGTGCCGGCCCTCCTCAGCTGTTTGAACTTAAAGTTAATTTACGCTCGAACGACGCCTGTAATACAGCTATTAATAATCATGCTGTCAGTGCGGACGGAAGCATCCTTGACTTAGTTAAAGACGATATGGTGTGCGCAGGTACTCCAACAGGAGAGGTGGGCACCTGTTTTGGTGATAGCGGTGGGCCATTAATATTAAAACAAAATGGTCAGAATTATCTGGTGGGCATCACAAGCTGGGGGCTTGGGTGTGCGGCACCTGGGCTTTACGATGTTTTTTCGCGCGCGTCTTATTTTAAATCGCTTATTGAAAGAGTCACCTCAGGTGAAATAAATCAATTAGGCGATGTGCCTGCAAATAAAAAAAATAATGGAAAAACATTTTTGCTTTCGACCAGTCGCGAAATGTTTTTTATATTCATTAGTGTATTAATATGGCGTTTCGCTTACCGAAGATTTATCAAGAATAAATAATACGATTCTCATTTTTCACCGCTATGTTTCACTTTACAAAAATCTGACCAATCACCCTCTCCCTGATTATTGGTAAATACTGCCGCCACATCGCTTATCGTCTTTAAACAATCTTTCTTTTTTAACTTAGTTACGTTAAGTATTACATCGATATCGACATTGCCTAATTTCGAGAAAATAAACAACATACAGGAATCAATAACTAACTTGCGTCACAGGTTTTAAACATTGGCCCCAAAGATAAATTAATGGCTCTTTCATTCTGCATTTGCAAAATAAATAATTGGAGATGAATTGTGCCAAATGTGATTTTTTGAAAAAAATACGCCATACAGTTAACACTTTTTGACACTAAAACTGTGAACCACTTCCCACTAACAACGTATTCCCCTATTAAAAGTGCACATAATATCGGAAAATAAATGATCAGTTGAATCGTTTGGCGTAGAGGTATCCTATGTACATACTATTACAAAGAATTGTTATGACTCTAATCGTAGTGTCGCTAGTGGCCTGTGATAATACGTCCGCCCCCAAAACAGCACCAATCCAAGAATACGATTCAAATGCAAACCTTTCTAATTTAACAATATCATTTGGCAGCCTTAATGAAGCTTTCTCTGCCGATACACTTCACTACACTGCATTTGTTTCCAGCAGCACAAATGAGATTCAATTAATTCCAGAAACAGAAACAGATAAATCAACGATTAATATTAATGGAGAAAAAGTTAGTTCAGGGAGCCCTAGCTCACTCATTTCTTTAGGGATTGGAAAAACATCTATCAGTATAATCGTCAGCTCAGAAAAAAATATAATACAGAAAATATACAATATTATCATCACCCGACAAGCAGATACCTCCACAGGAGACGGCTCAGAGTTAAGCAACGACTCCAGCTTAGTTAATTTAGAATTACCCGGGCTTAATTTAGATCGAGCCTTTGATTCAGACATCACTAACTATCACGCAATTGTTGATAATAATCAGCTCACCCTACCAATACTGCCAACTGCATCACATGCTAATGCCACAATTTATATTGGTACAAGTACAATATCATCAGGAAATACTGTAGATATACCATTAGATGTCGGCATCAACAGCATTATAATTACAGTAAAAGCTGAAGACGATTTAACGCAGCGCTGGTATAACATATCCGTTACCAGAGAAGGCAGCGGCAACGTGAATCTCAGCGATGTTATAATATCAGCAGGCAGTTTTAACCCTGATTTCCTGACTAATGTGCACGACTATACAATAACTGTTGCTAACACCGTTGGTATCATCAGCATTACACCAACGGTAGAAGACGAAACTACCATTGTGAAAATAAATGACAACATATTAAATCCCGGTTCAGCTATCAATTTAGATTTAACTGTTGGTAGCAACACCCTACCCCTCACACTGGTAGCACAAGATGGATCAACATCAACCTACACATTCAACATTATACGAGCCACAAGCGGAAATGTTGATCTGGCTTCGTTAACACTCTCATCCGGTGGCATGGACCAAACTTTTGATGCCTCTGTTATTAACTATAGCCAGACACTTCCCAGTCACACATCTGAATTAACAATTACAGCAATAACTGCCGATCCAAATTCAACATTAACAATTAACGGCACCCCTGTAACATCTGCAACTTCTTCTCCAGCACAAACGCTAATATCGGGCATCAACAACTTTGAAATTATCGTAAACAGTAGTGATTCAGCTAACACTAAAACATACAACGTTGTCGTCACTCGCGAAGCTTCTTCCAATGCTAATTTGTCATCACTCGTAGTTTCCACTGGAAATCTTTCCCCAGCATTTGATCCAGCCATATCCGCATACATACAAACAGTAGCCAATACAGTAAACGTAACAACAGTTACTCCCATAGTTGCCGACTCAGGTGCTACCGTAACAGTTAAAGGCGTTTCCGTAAGTGCAACCCAAACCAGCATTGATGTTCCGCTAAGTATCGGCGATAACATTATTCCTGTCGTTATCACATCACAGGCTGGAAACCAGCACACTTATACATTAATCATTTATAAAGAACATAATAATATTGGCCTGTCAGCTCTCTCTGCATCAATTGGCGCACTTGATCAAACCTTTGACCCAACGATAACGACCTATACCAAAACAGTAAGTAGCACGACTGCTTCCACCACCATTACAGCAACACCAAGCAATTCCAATGCAACCGTTACTATCAATAATGTCGTAGTTCCCTCCGGTCAAGAAAGTGGCGATATCGCACTGAACATCGGCGACAACGTTGTCTCAGTTTTGATATTAGAAACCGATGGCACCAGCAAAACATATACAATTCTAATCCAAAGGGTCGGTAATAATAACGCTGGTCTTTCAAGCCTCTCGGCCAGCGCAGGCAACTTTGACACTGTATTTAGCACGGCAATAACAAGCTATACGATGACAGTAGCCAGCGACGTTAACTCAACGACGATTACATCAACAGCAATCGATACAACGTCTTCCATAAACATAAATGGTGTGACTGTTACATCAGGTCAATCCAGTTCAACATTACCTTTATCTATTGGTGAAAACACATTTAGCATTATTGTGACTGCTCAGGATGCAACAACAAAAGCATATATCATTAGTATCCAACGCGCTGGCAGCATGAATGCAACCCTGTCCGCTTTATCTGCATCAACCGGGGCATTTAATGAAACATTTAATGGCGACATCACTTTATATACCGAAACAGTAGGAAACACGGTTGCTTCAACCACCATTACAGCAATACCAAACAATGCCAGTGCAACCGTTACTATTAATAATGTCGTGGTTCCCTCCGGTCAAGCAAGCGGCGATATCGCATTAAGCATCGGCGACAACGTTGTCTCAATTTTAGTATTGGAAACCGATGGTACCAGCAAGACATATACAGTTTTAATCCAAAGAACCGGTAATAATAACGCTGGTCTCTCAAGCCTCTCGGCCAGCGAAGGCAACTTTGACACTGTATTTAACACAGCACAAACAAGCTATACGATGACAGTAGCCAGCAACATTAACTCAACAACAATTACATCAGCAGCAATCGCTGCAACGTCCTCCATAAAAATAAATGGCGTGACTGTTACATCAGGCCAGCCCAGTTCAGCATTACCTTTATCTATTGGTGAAAACACATTTAGCATTATTGTGACTGCTCAGGATTCAACAACAAAAGCATATATCATTAATATCCAGCGCACTGGCAACATGAATGCAACTCTAACCGCCTTGTCTACCTCAACAGGGGTATTTAATGAAACATTTAATAGTAACTCCACTTTCTACACCAAAGCCGTAGGAAACTCGATTGCGTCCACCACCATTACAGCAATACCAAGCAATGCCAGCGCAACCGTTACTATTAATAATGTCGTGGTTAGCTCAGGTCAAGCGAGCGGTAATATTACACTGAACATCGGCGACAACGTTATATCCGTTTTGGTATTAGAAACAGATGGCACCAGCAAGGTATATAATATATTAATTCAAAGAGCGGCTGATAATAACACCGGCCTATCAAACCTCACAATCAGCGAAGGCAGCCTTGATACCGCATTTAGCACTGCATTAACGAGCTATGCCGTGACAGTCGCCAGCAATATCAACTCAACAATAATTACACCAACCGCAATCAATGCAACGTCTTCCATTAAAATTAATGGCCTGACTGTCACATCAGGCCAACCTAGTTCAGCATTACCTTTATCTATTGGTGAAAACACATTTAGCATCATTGTGACTGCTCAGGACGCAACAACAAAAGCATATATCATTAAGGTACAGCGCACTGGCAGCACGGATGCAACCCTGTCCTCTTTATCAACCTCAACGGGTATTTTTAATGAAGCATTTAATAGTAGCACCACGCTTTACACTCAAAAAGTCCCGTTAAACATAACAACAATAACCGTAACGCCAGTCACAAATGATATAAATTCTACCGTAAAAGTTAATGACATTCTTGTGCCATACGGCCAGGTAAGCGGCAGTATTAACCTAACAAATAACGATAGTATAATTAACATTACCGTTTACGCACAAAACGGCAATACAAAAACATATAATATTATTGTGTATCGTTCTATCGCAGGCAATGCTAATTTAGATTCACTTTCTGTTAGCACAGGTGCGCTTTCTCCCGCATTTTCACCATCAACCACAGCTTACACGCAATCCGTTAATTCATCGGCTAGCAGCACCGACATCACAGCAAATTTTGCTGACATTAATGCAACAGGCATGACCATTAATGGTCAACCTGCAACTGCAACCACAACAATTAACTTAAATTCAGGCACAAACCTAATTACTATTATTGTCACAGCTGAAGACAATCAAACAACCAAGACATATACCATTACCATTACCCGTGCCAGTGCCGTATCAATTGATGCAAACCTAAAAGGATTAACAGCAACAACGGGCTTTGATCCAGTATTTTCTTCTGCCGTAACCGGCTATTCAAAAACTGTTGATTTTCAAACAAACAGTGTCGATTTAATCGCTACATTAAACGACCTTAACGCATCAAGCTTGACCATCAATAGTGAGACTTCAATTTCTGGCGTTGCTAAAACAGTTAACCTTTCTCCAGGACTTAATGTAATCAACGTAATAGTGACTGCAGAAAACGTTAGTGTATCTAAGACATATACTTTAAGCATTACACGAAATACGGCTAGCTCGGCCTTGGCTTCTTTAGTCCCATCAGTAGGAGAGCTAGACCAAATATTTCAAGGCTCAGTATTAAACTACAACATGACAGTCAGTTATTTAACAAGCTCCATACGTGTCATTCCAACTGTAATAAACACCGGAAATGCAACCATTACAGTCAACGGTCAAAGTGTTTCTGATGGATCTGAAAGTCAATTAATTACAATAAACGAAGGTGCCAATGCTGGTGTTGTGAGTATATTGGTAACCGCTGTAGACACAACAACCAAAACATACACCATCGATATTACCCGTGAAACGCTCACTACTTTTTCAGGCAAACTAAGAGATTACATAAAAGCCAGCAATGCCATTACTGGAAACAAATTAGGCAGCTCAGTTGCATTATCTGATATCCACCTAGCGGTAGGTGCCAATGCAGGCAGTAAAGCTTATGTATATGAACGCACCTCATTAGGAAGCTGGTCAGAACAAATCCTATCGCCTACCGATAATGAAGCAACAGATTTTTTCGGTGAAAGTATTGATATCGATGGTGACACCTTAATCGTAGGCGCTCCGCTTGAATGGGGTAGCATTGGTGGAGTTGACGCCACACACGATAATCTTAAAGATGCAAGTGGTGCCGCCTATGTTTACCAAAAAGATGCCAGTGGCATTTGGGTGTTACAAGCAAAGCTTAAAGCACCTGTCGGCACGCTCAGTAAATTTGATCAATTCGGTAAGTCTGTCGCAATCTCTGGCAATATTGTTGCCGTAGGCGCTCACAGTGAAGACAGTAATCAACAATACATTACACATGGAACAACAAACTCCGCTGATAATTCTGCATCAAACTCTGGTGCCGTTTACATCTTTAAACGCACTAATGACGTATGGAAGCAAGAAGCTTATATTAAAGCGTCAGACTCTGTAACCAATGTATTTTTTGGCCGATCCCTTGCAATGGACGATGACACACTCGTTGTTGGTGCCTACAAGGAAGACACGTCTGGAATTGACAGTGGCGCCGTGTACGTTTACACACGCTCTAGCAATGGCACATGGAAAGAAGAACAAAAAATAAAAGAAAGCCTTCCCACTGCAGGTGCGAGATTCGGCAGAAGTGTCGACATACACTACAATACACTGGTTATTGGAGCAGAGCGTGAATCAAGCGATGGACCTGATACTGGTAAAGCTTTCGTCTACACACGAAATGCCAGCACTTGGAATATAGAGGCAACATTATCTCAAACCTCCGTTACTGATGGTGACAACTTTGGACAGTCTGTGGCCATTTATAACGACACTATATTGATCGGCGTTCAACTTGAAGATAGTGACTCAAGAGATGTAAATGGCTCCAAACTCGACGTTAGCTCTACTTACGATGCAGGTGCTGCCTATCTATACATGCGCAGCGGCACAACCTGGAATGAGGTCGCTTACATCAAAGCTAACAATAGAGGTGGTGGGGATCAATTCGGTACATCCGTCGCCTTGGATAAGGGCATGGCAGCTATTGGGGCACCTTTTGAAGATGGTAGTACGACAACTATTAACGGTCCAGATGACGACAATAAAACAGATGCTGGAGCAAGCTACATTTATGAATAACAATATAAGCCTATTGTAAAAATCCACAAAGACACAGACCAACTAATGTGTATTAACTATAATTTAGTCGAGAAACATAACGAGAAAATGAAGTGAATTCAGTTTTCTTGTTATGTTTCTCTAATTAAATAAATGATATTTAATTAGACGCAAGCTCTTCGTATATACGGCAATTGAGCGAGATAGTATTACGCAAAAAATTTACGTTAGTCTTATAGCATATTAAAATATTCGCTTTCATCTTAGTTTTAATTTGCGTGATAACAGCACTTTGTAAAATACTTCATTAAAAAAATTGTGCCGTTAAAGCCGATAGACTGCAGGTAAAACACGACCAAATTAATTTATTCCACTTCTAAAAAATAATCATAAATCAATGTGATAAACCCATACAACATATTTAAGGTATGAAAACTGTGAACTAGTCGACATTATTACCACAGTATTAGCATGTGAATAGTAGGCGAATTATTGTACAATCGTCGAATAATATTCAAAGTATGAGAATTTTTTCCTGTCTGCATTTGAAAGGATGAAACTATGAGCTTGATGAATAAAATACTTGTGTTAGTTGTACCCATTTTCCTGGTGGCCTGTGGTCCCGGAGCTGG
>Ga0224507_10000804_pt1 | contig 12344 bp, 12 predicted proteins | sample SF_Jan12_sed_USG_3_FD_170159 | JGI IMG/M metagenome (GOLD analysis project Ga0224507, IMG submission 170159) | Sediment microbial communities from San Francisco Bay, California, United States - SF_Jan12_sed_USGS_13 | ecosystem: Environmental > Aquatic > Marine > Sediment | place: USA...
CGATGCGACCTATGACCTGTCGAGCAAGTTTGGCGCCTATCCGGATAGAGTCGTAGCCCTGTTGCGAGAGGTGGAACGCTCCGGTGCCAGGCCGGCACTATCATTCAACGTGGGTTCGCTGGTTCTCAAGCCCGCAGCTTACCTGCGAGCCCTGGAGCAGTGCCAGGAAGTATTGGCCCGGGCCCAGGTAAAGATTTCCTTGCTGGATGTGGGCGGTGGTTTCCCGGCCTGGTATCCGGATGTGGATGCCCGACCGGTGGCGGATTTCTTCACTGCCATCAGCGAGTTTGCCCGACAGGCCATTTCACAGGGGCCGCTGACGCTGATGGCTGAACCGGGCAGGGCGCTGGTGGCCGAGGGCATGTCGGTGGTCACCCGGGTGCTGCTGCGCAAGGACAGCAGCGTCTACATGAATGACGGAGTCTGGGGGAGTTTCATGGAGCCGATCATCTCCAAAGGACTGGTTAGCTATCCCACCCGGATTTACCGTGATGGCCAGGTTCTGAAGGTGGATGAAACCCGGCAGTTCACTCTCTATGGACCTACCTGCGATTCCCTGGACGTGTTGCCGCGCCCGTTTACGCTGCCTGCAGACATTCAGTGCGGCGACTACATTGAGTTTGGCAATATTGGTGCTTACAGCCTTACCAACCGCACCGGTTTTAACGGGTTCTATCCCAATACGTTTGTTAGCATCAGCGATGTATCCGAACTTCCGCCAGATGGCGGGGTAAAGGAGATTACTTAATGAAATTGTTTATCGCCGCGGTGTTTCTTGGCTTATTGAGCTTACCTGGACTGCTTCAGGCCGATACTCCCCAGCCGTCCATGGGGCCGGTAATTCAAGACTTTGGTCCCTACCTTCCCGTGCTGGAACCGGGCTTCGAAACGCCCATGGATCAACCGATGAGGGCCGTGTTTGATGTTGCCCAGTCCCCGGAGCCGGGCGAGGCCAGTCGTTACCTGGAAACCCCTGCACGCTATATGAATATGCACGCCGGCTCGGGAGTGTCGAAAGACAATCTTCGGGCAGCGGTGGTCATACATGGCAGGGCTACTCGTGACCTGCTTACCGATGCAGCGTTTCAGAAGCGATTCGGCATGGATAATCCCAACAGGGCCCTGGTTGAGGCATTGATAGCCGCCGACGTGCAAATAATTCTTTGTGGCCAAAGCGCGGCATTTGGCGGCTACGACAAAACAGAATTACTGCCGGGCGTGAAACTTGCCCTGTCCGCCATGACGGCGCTGGTGGGACTTCAAAACCAGGGATACCGACTCATCGCGTTTTGATCCGCAGAGGTAAGAATATGGGTTGCTGCCTGGTCTTCTGATCAGCCCCAGGACTATCTCTGGTGGGCGCTTCGCCTGGATGGGGGTGTTCCACAGGGGGAAATGGTGGGCCCCACAGGACTTGAACCTGTAACCAATGGATTATGAGTCCACTGCTCTAACCAATTGAGCTAGAGGCCCCCAGGAGATTTACTGCGGACGCAGAGTATACCGGCGAGAAGCCGATTCGTCACGATTCGCCAGTCGTCGGACCTAGTCTTCTAGAGGGTCCGGGCGCCTGGGGCGCCTGTCCGGCTTCTTATGGGGCTTGTTACTTTTCTCTCCCCCAACCCGGTATTTGCGAATTACCGGTTTCTCATCACCCAGGTCGTCATCATCCAGGTCGTCATCGGGACTGCCCGTGTAACGTCGGGGGTCAAGGCGGTGCTTGCTCATGTTTTTCTCTTGTTTGCCCAATCCGGGTGTTCTCATCTCCGGAACGTAGAAGGTCCTGAAGTCGGCAGTTCCGGCTGCCATTCACGAAATAAACTGCTTTCCGTTCCAAAAGTCTGTTTTTGCTATATAAGCGGCTTTTGCTGGATGGTCAAGCCTTATTCACAGGTTTTCGGCCTGTTATGCGTATCGTTTCAAGGGTAAAAAAGTGGGCGATTTGTGCCAATTGAGGGATACTACCTACCGAGCGGAGCAGGGTGGCTCGGTGTTCACCAAAGGAATTGAAAGAACCTATCGGGAGATGATAAATGAGTCTTGGAAAAGAGTTTAAAGAATTCGCCATGCGTGGAAACGTCGTTGATATGGCAGTTGGCATCATCATCGGCGCCGCATTCGGCAAGATAGTATCTTCCCTCGTGAAGGATGTGATCATGCCTCCCATCGGCCTCGCAGTAGGGGGGGTGGATTTCTCGGACCTGGCCATTGTTCTGCAAGAAGCTTCTGCAGAAACGGCAGCGGTGACGATGAACTACGGCATGTTCTTGCAGACTATCTTTGATTTCCTCATCGTGGCCTTCGCTATTTTCATGGCCATCAAGGTGATGAACTCCATGAAGAAAAAAGAAGCTGATGCTCCGCCGCCCCCGCCGCCCGGACCCAGCAATGAAGAGAAACTCCTGACCGAAATCCGCGATCTGTTGAAGAAAGACTAGCGTCGGGGTTTTCACAGAGAGTTCAGGAGGCGCCACCCGGAGGGTGGCGCCTTTTTGATCCCGGAGATCTCTGGGTCAGGAGGCAAAAAAAAAGGCGCCACAAGGGCGCCTTTTTCATTGAGAAAGTGATTTCTCTTTAGTCTTCCAGCAAGAAGCTCCGCAGTTGCTCCGAGCGGGTCGGATGACGCAGCTTGCGTAGTGCCTTGGCTTCGATCTGCCGGATACGCTCCCTGGTCACATCGAACTGTTTACCCACTTCCTCAAGGGTGTGGTCAGTGTTCATGTCGATGCCGAAACGCATCCGGAGCACCTTGGCTTCGCGCGGTGTCAGTCCAGCCAACACGCCATGGGTGGCTTCTTTAAGACCTTCGCCTGTGGCGGCGTCTATGGGCGACGCCTCATTGACGTTTTCGATGAAATCGCCCAGGTGTGAGTCTTCATCATCACCGATCGGTGTTTCCATGGAAATCGGTTCCTTGGCAATCTTCAGCACCTTGCGAACCTTGTCCTCGGGCATTTCCATGCGCTCGGCCAGTTCTTCCGGCTGGGGTTCACGACCCATCTCCTGAAGCATCTGCCGAGAAATGCGATTCAGCTTGTTAATGGTTTCGATCATATGCACCGGAATACGGATGGTGCGGGCCTGGTCAGCGATGGAACGCGTGATGGCCTGCCTGATCCACCAGGTGGCGTAGGTCGAGAACTTGTAACCGCGACGGTATTCAAATTTGTCGACAGCCTTCATCAAACCAATGTTGCCTTCCTGAATTAAATCCAGGAACTGCAGTCCGCGGTTGGTGTATTTCTTTGCGATGGAGATTACCAGGCGAAGGTTGGCTTCGACCATTTCCTTCTTGGCCCGACGGGCCTTGGCTTCGCCAATCGACATCTGCCGGTTGATTTCCTTGATCTCGTTGATTGTCAGCTGGCTGTCCAGCTCAATACGGATCAGCTTTTTCTGCGAGCGAACGATGTCATCTTTCAACTTGGCGAGGACCGAGGAATGCTTACGCTTGGCGCGGATGTGCTTTTCCACCCACTCAAGGTTGGTTTCGTTCTTCGGGAAGCTGGCGATAAAATCCTTGCGAGGCATTCCGGCGGTACGCACGCAAAGCTGCATAACCGCACGTTCCTGCTCGCGGATGCTCGCCACGTAGCCGCGCAGGTTGATGATCATCAAATCAAACAACTTTGGCGACAGCTTGAGCTGCATCAGCTCATCAATCAGGGCCTCCCTGGCCTTGCGAGTCTTTTCAGACTGGGTGCCATAGGCTTCAATTGCCGCGGTGGATTTCTTGTACAAGCGGGCTATGGCCTTGAACCGACGCTCAGCTTCCTCCGGATCCGGGCCGGCGTTGGCTGGCGCTTCATCTTCTTCGTCATCGTCGTCATCATCGTCGTCATCGGACTCGACGTCTGAATCGTCCTTAACGGCGACCACGACCGGCGGGGGCGGCGGCGCTTCTTCCTCGTTGGGGTCGATGAATCCCACGATCAGGTCAGCCAGGCGGCCTTCGCCTGCCCTGACCGGTGCATATTCGCCGAGTATCAGCTCGAAGGTGGGCGGGAACAGGCCAACGGCGCTTTTTACCTGGTTCAGGCCTTCCTCTATGCGCTTGGCAATGCGGATTTCCCCTTCCCGGGTCAACAGCTCCACCGTCCCCATTTCGCGCATGTACATGCGCACCGGGTCGGTGGTGCGTCCGAATTCACTGTCAACCGTGGCCAGTGCCTCGGCGGCCTCTTCAGCATCGTCGTCGTCGTCAGCCACCGCGTTTTCAGACAGGATCAGCGAATCCGTCTCAGGGGCTTTCTCGTATACGGTGATGCCCATGTCATTGATCATGTTGACAATATCTTCGATCTGCTCAGGATCGACGATATCGTTGGGCAAGTGGTCGTTTACTTCGCCATAGGTCAAATAGCCTTGCTCTTTGCCTCGGGCAATAAGGAGCTTCAGCTGGGACTGGCGGGTATTAGTGCTAGGGTTGTTCTCGCTCAAGGTGTCAGATCCTCTGGAGCCGGACAAAACAATCAATCAGTTTAGCAAAAGATTGCATAAATTTCCATCAATCGTCGGCTTGATTTCGGGTCGATCGTAGGGCCAGCAGCTCCCGCAGTTCCTGCTTTTCTGCGGGGTCCAGCCCGGTGTCGCTCGCCTTCTTCAGCAGCCAGTCGGTACGTTGGTCAGGTCCGGACTCTCTGACCAATTTATTGAGGCTGTCTTTCAATTCCATTTTGGCTGCTTCCAGGTCGATCAGTAACTCTCCGCTGGCCAGCTTGCCCAGGTGCGGTGCTTCGGGCTCTTCACGCCAGCGCTCCAAAAGTCCCGCTGTGCTTATATTGGGGTTGTTCCTGCAGTCTTCAAGTAGAGAACTCAGCAGGGAAATGCCCTTTTTCTCGACCAGTTGCAGTTGTGGCTGCACTTCCAGGGCTGCCGCTGCGCCGGGGTAGTGCAGTGCCAGTTCAAGCGCCCGGCGGACGAGATTGCTTCGCCCCAGGCTCGCCGCCTGATTTGTCGGGGCTGCTGATTTAGCCTGGGGGCGAGATTGGTCGAAAATCAAGCCCGATAGCCGCTCGGGCGCCATGCCCACATGGTTGGCCAACTCATCCAGCAGCAGTTCCCGGTAAATTCCCATGGGTATGCGGTTAAGCAAGGGGCGTGCAAGCTCTGCCAGGTGCGCCCGCCCGTCCACGCTGTCCATGGAGTCGACCTGGCTCTCCAGTTCCTGGATCAGGAATCGGGACAGGGGCATGGCCTCGCCAAGACGTTCTTCGAAGGCGCCGGCACCGATGCTTTGAACCAGGGTGTCGGGATCCTCGCCCTCGGGTAGGAACATGAAGCGAATTTGCCGACCTTCGCGCAACACGCTGAGGCTGTTTTCCAGGGCCCGCCAGGCCGCCCGCATACCCGCCTTGTCGCCATCGAAGCAGAACACGACTTCGTTGCATACCCGGAACAGCCGGCGAAGATGGTCGGGAGTTGTGGCAGTTCCCAGGGTGGCAACGGCGTAGCGGATGCCCTGCTGGGCAAGGCTGGCCACGTCCATATAGCCCTCGACGACCAGCAGCCTGGGGATATCTCTCAGTGCCTGGCGTGCCTCATACAGGCCATAAAGTTCCTGCCCCTTGTGGAAAACAGGGGTTTCCGGGGAATTCAGGTATTTCGGTTCACCCTGGTCCAGCACCCGTCCGCCGAAGGCGATGACCCGGCCACGGGAGTCTCTGATGGGGAACATGATCCGGTCACGGAAACGGTCGTATTCACGCCCGTCGTCCTTGCGGATAATCATGCCTGACTCAAGAAGGCCATCCCGTTCAACGCTGGATTTGCCCAGCAGGTTCAGCAAGGTGTCCCAGCCCTGGGGCGCATAACCGATTTTGAAGTCCCGGGCAGTTCGCCCGTCCAGACCCCGCTGCTGCAGGTATTCCTTGGCCCGTTCACTGGTTTTCATCTGTTCCCAGTAAAAGTCCGCGGCCCGTTCCAGCAGCATGTACAGGTCGGCGTTACTCCTTTCGTCCTTGCCGCCTTCTTCCCGGGGAACCTCGATACCCAGGCTGCCAGCCAGGGCTTCAATGGCATCCACGAACTCCATGTGTTCGTATTCCATGAGAAAGCCGAGAGCGGTGCCATGGGCGCCGCAACCAAAACAATGGAAAAACTGCTTTCCGGGACTGACAGTGAATGAGGGGGTTTTCTCGCCGTGAAAGGGACACAGTCCCTTGAATTCTCTGCCCGCTTTTTTCAGTGGCATACGGCTGCTGATCACCTCGACAATGTCTGCCCTGGCGATCAAGTCGTCAATAAAATGCTGGGGAATTCGGCCGGCCATGAAACTCTCGGGTTAACCTCCCGAAAACTATAGCCCGAAATGGGCCGCCTGGAGCCAGATTATTTGGGTCTGAGGAGCTCCGACCCGGGGATTCAGACTCCCAGGCTGGCCTTTACCCGGGCGCTAACTGCGCTCATGTCCGCACGGCCCTGGGCACGTGATTTCACGATTGCCATGACCTTGCCCATGTCACGCATGGATTCGGCGCCACTTTCGCTGATTGCCTCGGCGATCAAGGCCTCAAGCTCTGCCTCGTCCAAAGGTTCGGGCATATAGGCGCTGATGACGTCGATTTCGTCCTGCTCAACTTGCGCCAGGTCATTACGACCGGCATCAGTGAACTGGCTGAGTGACTCGCGGCGCTGCTTCAGCATCTTTTCCAGGACCACCAGCACGGATTCGTCATCCATGTTGATGCGCTCGTCGACTTCTTTTTGTTTGATCGCAGCCAATACCATACGGATAGCGCCGAGGCGGGTTTTATCGCCTGCGCGCATGGCTGTTTTCATATCTTCTGTAATGCGGTCTTTCAATGACGTCATAGAAGAACAGCTGATCTTTCGATCAGCCGCCTGTAATCGAACCGAGAAACGACTGAATCAGTAAAGGCGCTTTTGCTTGGACTGGTCACGGGACACGCGCTTGGCATGCCTTTTCACAGCGGCGGCTTTCTTGCGCTTGCGTTCCTGGGTCGGCTTCTCGTAAAACTCACGACGGCGCAATTCCGTCAGAATTCCCGCCTTTTCACAGGCGCGTTTGAAGCGACGCAGGGCAGCGTCAAAATATTCATTTTCCTTAACACGAACGCTAGGCATAAGCCTTCTCACCTCACAAAACGGGTTCATAAATTTGTCCGGGCGCGGCGTCCTCTCCCCGGACAGGAAAGGGCGCGTATACTACCGGCAGCACTGTACAATTGCAAAGTTTTTGGTCAGATCCGGTCTGGTTAACACCCTTGGAGGGTATTTCTTGAGAATACTGGGAATAGAAACGTCTTGTGACGAGACCGGCGTGGCGGTGTACGACAGCGAAAAAGGCCTTATGGCCCATGAATTGTACAGCCAGGTCCGCTTGCACGCGGATTTTGGCGGTGTGGTGCCGGAATTGGCCTCCCGTGACCATGTCAGGAAGCTTGTCCCCCTTGTCAAGCGAGTGATGGAGAGCTCGGGCAGCACCCGTGGGGACATGGACGGCATTGCCTATACCTCCGGGCCCGGGCTGATTGGCGCATTGATGGTGGGTTGCAGCGTGGCCACTGGCCTGGCCCGCTCCTGGGGCGTGCCCGCGCTGGGTGTGCACCATATGGAGGGGCACCTGCTGGCTTCCATGCTGGAAGATCCGGCGCCGAAAATGCCATTTGTGGCCCTGCTGGTCTCCGGCGGCCACAGCATGCTGGTGGAAGTGAGGGGGGTTGGCCAGTACCACACCCTGGGGGAGACCCTTGATGATGCGGCGGGAGAGGCCTTCGACAAGACCGCAAAGTTGTTGGGATTGCCCTATCCCGGTGGGCCTGCCCTGGCGAAGCTGGCCGAAAGCGGTCGACCCGGTGTATTCGTCTTTCCCCGTCCCATGCTGAACAAGCCCGGACTGGAGTTCAGTTTCAGTGGTCTCAAGACAGCCGTGGTGATCGCCACCCGGGATCTGGAGATGACGGAGCAAACCCGCGCCAACGTGGCAAGGGGGTTCCAGGATGCGGTGGTAGATACCCTGGTTGGCAAGACCGTTAAAGCCCTGAAGCAGACCGGATTGAACCGCGTGGTGGTGGCCGGTGGCGTGGGCGCCAACAGGGCGTTGCGGGAACAGCTCAAAAAGAAAGTCACCGCCATGGGCGGCCAGGTTTATTACCCGCGACTGGAGTTTTGCACCGACAATGGCGCAATGATCGCCTTTGCAGGACACTTGCGTCTTGCAGCCGGTCAGGTGGACGACTGCCCCATGCAGGCCAGGGCTCGCTGGCCATTGACCGAGTTGCCACCACTGACGGCTAATCACTAAAGGAGACAAGGCCTTATGCCTGCAACGCAGCAAGCACGAGACATTATTTTTCTCAGCGACCTGAGGGTCCAGACCGTGATAGGTATCTGGGACTGGGAGCGCGCGATCAAGCAGACGGTCGCCATTGACCTGGAAATGGCCACGGACATTCGAAAAGCTGCCGCGTCGGACTCCATCGAGGACACCCTGGATTACAAGAGTGTCGCCAAGCGGATCATTGAATTTGTCGAGCAGTCCAGTTTTCAGCTGGTGGAAACCATGGCCGAGCGGATAGCCGGAATTGTCATGGATGAATTTGGTGTGCCCTGGGTAAAGGTGAGGCTGAGCAAGCCGGGTGCGATTCGTGGTTCCAGGGAAGTCGGGATCCTGATCGAACGGACTCGGGAGAACGAAGATGCCTGAAGTCTTTGTTGGGGTCGGCAGCAATGTCGACCCCGAGATGAACTTTGTCAGGGCCATCAGGGAAATGGATGCCCGCTTCGGATCGGTGCGTCGGTCCAGGGTGCTGCGGACCGAAGCGGTGGGTTTCGACGGGGATGACTTTCTGAATATGGTAGTTAGTTGGCGGACCGATATGGCGCTGGACGACGTGATGGCGGCCCTGGGCGAAATCGAGGTTCTGTGTGGCCGCAGCCGCAATGACACGCGCTTTGGTCCCCGGACCATGGACCTGGACCTGCTGCTGTATGGGGACGAGATTCATGACACGCCGCCCCTGCCGCGCCCCGAGATTGTGGAGTATGGATTTGTTTTGGGCCCACTGGCGGAACTTTCTCCCATGAGAAAGCATCCAATTGTGGGTAAAACCTTTCAGGAATTGTGGTTGGAGAAACGTGACGACATGCCGGCAATGGAAACGGTTTCCATGCCATGGTGAAACTCGAAATCGGTTAAAATAGCTTTTTGTTAAAGATGCCTGGAGTTGGATGCTCATGAAACGCATAGTCGGCTTGATTTGTACGATTGGTCTGTTGGCACTCGCAGGATGCGATGGTGGCAGTTCAGGCAACGCTGTAGGGTCCGGGGAGTGCTCGGTCGGCGGCCAAAACGCGACCATCAAGGCGACCATGCAGGTATGGTATTTATTTGATGATCAGCTCAGGGATTCTGATCCCGTGGCATTTGACGATATCAACCTGTTTCTTGATGACCTGGTTGCCGACGTTATCCCTACAGATCGCTTCAGCTACGTATGGTCCCAGCAGGAAGAAGACGAATTTCAATCTGCCACCTACGCCGGCATGGGATTTACCTTCCAGTTGCTGCCGGGCAACGATGCGCGCCTGATGCAGGTATTCGGTGAATTCCCTGGCGAGTTGCAGACTCCTGCCTCTTTGGCGGGTCTGAGAAGAGGCCTGCGAATTACCGCCATCGATGGTGTGTCCGTTGACGACATTATTGCCGCCGCAATTGCCGCCGGAACCGACGAGGTATCGGCGATCTCCGATGCCTTTGGTCCCAGGGACCCCGGGGTCGTAGTGCAGTTGGATTACGTGGATCCCCAGGGGGTGACCGGTTCGGCCACCATGACCAAGGAGTACATCCAGTTCTCAACGGTGGCCCTGTACGATGTGTTTAATCTCAATGGCAGGATCACCGGCTATCTGAATTTCCGATCCTTCGCCAACCCTTCGTTTGAGGAGTTGAGGCAGGCCTTCGTGGCATTCAATGCCCAGGGCGTGACCAACCTGGTGGTGGATGTGCGCTACAACGGTGGTGGTCTGGTCTCGGTAGCGGAATATCTTGGCAACCTGATGCTGGGCAGAGTGGTGCCAGGGAGCCTGTACTTCCAGGAGGTATTCAACAGCCAGAATTCCGGCGACAATTTCGCGACCTACTTCAGTACGATAACGGAGAGCCTGGCAACCCTGGAAAGAGTGGTGTTCATCACCACCGGTGGTTCTGCCTCGGCCAGCGAAATGGTTCTTAACGGCATGATCCCATGGGTAGAGACGGCCTCGGTTGGATCGACCAGTTATGGCAAGCCGGTAGGGTCTTACGGGTTTACATTCTGCGACCAGGTTCTGCGGCCGGTGACCTTCAAGGTCGTCAACGGCGCAGGCGCCAGCGATTACTTTGACGGGTTCACGCCCACCTGTGAGGCTGACGATAATCCGGATTACGCTTTTGGCGATCCCGTGGAAGATTCGTTAGCTGCTGCCCTGGCCTGGGTAGAGACCGGCGCCTGTCCGGTTGCTGCCGGGGATACTCCCGCGCTCTTGAGCAAGCAGCGCCAATTGCAGGAACTGACCCGGGGCATGAACTACAAGGATGTGGTGCAGAGCTACCAGTAGTTTTCGGGCTAACAGTGGAAAGGGGCGCCTCGGCGCCCCTTTTTTTATTGGCGACTTCTACCAGCCCAGGCTGCGCCCGCCATCCACTGCCAGGATTTGGCCGGTGATATACGGGGCAGCAGAAATGTAGAACAGCGCGGTTTGAGCGATGTCTTCGGGTGTTCCACTGCGGGCCAGGGGGATTTGCCTGATGATTTGCTCGCGCTCTGCCGGGTCCACCTGGGCTTCGGGCCAGAGTATGGCACCGGGCGCGATGGCATTGACCCGAACCTCGGGCCCCAGTTCCCTGGCCAGGCTCAGGGTAAGCATGGACAGTCCGGCCTTGGCGGTGCAGTACACAGAATGTTGAGCCAGGGGGCGCCGGCCATGGATATCGGCCATGTTCAGGATCATGCCGCGGCTTTTTTTCAGTGCCGGGGCCAGGGCCTGGGCAAGAAAAAACGGCGCCTTGAGATTGCTTCCCATCAAGTCGTCCCATTGTTCTTCGGTAACGGTACCCAATGGCGTGGGGTAGAAACTGCTGGCGTTGTTAATGAGTACATCCAGCCCGCCGAAGGCCTGTTCGGCCTCCCTGGCGACCCGCCAAAGATCTTTCGTATCCAACAGATCGGCCCGTAGCAAGACCACCGAATCAGGTCGATCCGCCAGAAATTCATCGGCCAGGGCCTGTGCCTGCGCTGCCGAATTGCGATAGTGCAGGACCAGTTTCGCGCCGTTGGCGTGAAAGCAGCGCGCCATGGTGGCGCCTATCCTCTTGGCCCCGCCGGTAATGAATATGGTCTTGTTCTGTAGTGCTTGACTAGTCATTGGCCCGTCCTGGACATGGCGATTGATACTGGAACCGGGTGGTCCGAACAGCGTGACGGTTCACCCCTGGCAACAGGATAGCAGCATGGCTGTCAGGGAATCGCGATTCTGGAATAAGCCGCCTGCAGGCAGTAGAGTACCCAGCCAGTTACCCGTGGATTCAGGCCCAAGACCGTGCGCGACATATCAAGCCAGCAAAACCCGAGTCCGGATTTGCCGCCGCCGGATGGCGACGGCCTGGCTCACAGTCAAAAACTCGAAGCCCACATTCGCCAGTTGATTGAGCAGTCAGACGGGTGGATCAGTTTCGCCCGGTTCATGGAACTGGCCCTGTATGCGCCGGGCCTGGGGTATTACAGCGCCGGGGCGGCAAAGCTGGGCAAAGAGGGTGACTTCGTTACCGCTCCGGAAATTTCTCCCCTGTTTTCCCGCTGTCTCGCCGGCCAGGTCTGTGAGGCCCTGGAGCAAATCGGCGGTGGCGATGTGTTGGAATTGGGGGCCGGTTCCGGGGTCATGGCTGCGGACATTCTCAGGCAAATGGCCCGGCAGGATTGTCTTCCCGGTGAGTACCTGATCCTGGAGGTCAGCGCGGACCTGCGGCGGCGCCAGCAGCAGTTCCTGGCTGAAGCGGCGCCGGACTGGGTTCGGCGGGTGCGCTGGCTGGATGCCTTGCCGGAACAGTTCGACGGGGTGATTGTTGCCAATGAGGTGATGGACGCCTTGCCGGTGGAGCGTATCCGCCTGGCCCCTGAAGGGCTGCAGGTTCAAGGCGTGGTTGTCGCTGAGCAGGGCTTCGCCTGGCAGGACAGGCCGGCAGGTGATGGACTGATCGCCGACTGGGAGGCCGTCTGCGCGGACCTTCCGCAAAAGCCAGACCCGGGGTTTGAGTCGGAACTGTGCCGCCAGCTGGGACCCTGGGTGGGATCACTGGCCGACTCCTTAAGGCGGGGCGTAATATTGCTTATCGATTATGGTCT
>Ga0224507_10000805_pt1 | contig 12339 bp, 12 predicted proteins | sample SF_Jan12_sed_USG_3_FD_170159 | JGI IMG/M metagenome (GOLD analysis project Ga0224507, IMG submission 170159) | Sediment microbial communities from San Francisco Bay, California, United States - SF_Jan12_sed_USGS_13 | ecosystem: Environmental > Aquatic > Marine > Sediment | place: USA...
CAACGTCACGGCAAGCTGATTAGCGTGAGGCTGAGAGAAGCCCCAACCTAAGTGCTGTTGCGTCATTGTGCCCTATGTCCATTTTACAGAAAGGCTGTCAGGGGCCTGTTCACTTGATTCATCTCCAAAAAAAGGCTCAATTAAGCAGCTTGGGATCTCTTTTAGCTGATTAACATTTTTCCCGCCGCGTTCACCAATTTTTCGTAACTTAATTCCCCTGTCGTTGGTTCCCGATCTTTCATAGAGTGTGATCATAGCATTCTGAACAGCGTCTGCCCATTTTTTAGACTCTCCATATAGGCCGTATAACGTTTCAGTACCTTTAACCCTTCCATTATATGCATTGAAATGCAGCTCTATGCAAGCATTTGGCAGCCAGCTTGCTACATTTCTATAAGCACCTAATATGCCAATTCCATCTCTAAAAAAAATTTTACAGTCTACACCTTGTGAGTTTGCAGTGTTTTGAATCTGTTGAGCTAATTGATTATTCCAAAAATATTCATGCATAGATATTGGTTCTACCCCATGAGCACCTGGACTCCGTTTAGTATGCCCCACGACAACTGCCAACTTTGATACAGAACTTCCCAATGATTCCAGTTGCACTGTATCACGACTCAACATGCTTTTAGAATGATGTATATCCAAAGCATCTTCAGGATGAAGCATGTCTAAAGCATCTTCATATTCTTCAGCGTCATGCAACAACTTTAATAGTTTTTTCTCGTCCATGAGGAACCTCCTTTTTTATGCTGGCACCCAAGCTCCGGCCTGGGTGCTCTTATTCCTGAAGCTTTGCTTCTTGTATGAAGCGGTGCTTCACGGTGTATGTACATAAGCAAAGTTGGGCAAAAGAAAACCGGGTTATGCGCTATGCATGTACCCGGCCAAACTGTCAGATCAAGTCTGAATGACAACACATCACTCTTGAAGTGAAAGCTGCAGATTAATTACTTCTAACTGCTCTTTAGTAATCTGGAGCTTATTGTAAAGTACTTCCCTTTTCTGATCATCTAAGTTTTTTGCATTTTCAACTTGAACAGAGGATTGCCTCCTAATTTTTTCAAGTAAATCAAGGCTTCTTTGTTGTTCTGTTCCACATAGTGGATCGCTCCCAGCATTAAGACAGACAGGACCATTACAGTCTGGATGTAGACATGTAGGATCGCTCCCAGTTCCTAACCAGTTGAGTGCCGGTTCCAAGTGGTCACCGTTCTCCTTGAGTATGCCTCTGACCTGCTTAACCTTTAGGTCATCATGATCATCTAAGCCATCAGTTAGCTTGTGAATAAGTTCCTCGTTCTGATTAACTAACAAATTAAGTTCTTCAGAAATTTGATTGATCTTCTTGTTCGTCTCGTTACGGTCCATATTCATCCTCCTTTGTTATTGTTTCGCCTTTTCAGTCAGGTACCATCGTAAATATGGATCATCCTCAAAAGGGTACATCTCTCTATAATAATCTGATATATCACCTAATAACTTTTCTATCTCCGAGAACAAGGTATTATCAGAAATCTTTTGCGACTTAATTGCGTATAATATAGCTAGAATATACTTTACACGGTCAACTTCATTATCCTTTCTTATCCAATCCTCTATCCCATCTAAATGATTACTCTCTCTATCACGAGACAAAACTTCATCAATAACCAAAAGAGCACGGCGACCTGCTACAATTCCTTTTTCAATATATCTTGATAATTCAGGAACGCTATTTTCGTGTGAAGCAGCCAACATAAATGCCATTGCAGCGTATTCATATTTTATTATTTTATGTCCGATCCTTATATCTTTATCAGAGACTAACTTCAATTCTCTGGCTACAGAAGGAGCTTGCATTCTTATTTTATAAATTAACTTAGAATTATCTGTATTAATATTAATGGATTTATGATCTACGAGTAATGATATGACTTCTTTCTTTAAACTTAGTATACGAGATTCTCTTCTTCTAATTTCTCTCAAATCAGAAGAAGAGGCTGGCTCTTCCCGCGCAACAGGTATGGAATTACATTCTTGCACGCCTTGAACTCTGTCCGCTAAGTTTTTAGCATGTTGTATAGGAGTAATCAAACGCACAGCTGCTGAATCCATAATAACACTGCCATCTCCGCCATCCACCTTCACTCTATACGTCTCGCTACCTTTAACAATCCCTATTACTCCATCCTGATTCAATACAGGACCACCGCTCATGCCATAGGTAAAATTACTGTCGGCTGCGTATCGACCACCAAGTGCATTTCTTCTTCCAAGAGTTACTGGTGTGGGTTGTAAATCCTGATCCAATGGAAAACCATACGCTAAAGCCTCCGATCCTTCCGGTACATTAGAAAAACATAAGGGTAATGAAGGAAATGGTTTGGAAGGGTTCATAAGCTTCAACAAAACAACATCAGCCCTAGTCTCAGGGTCTCCTACAAAGTCAAGAGGATATTTATCGTTTGATGTTTTCCCTCCAACTCTCCCAGATATAATATTTTTTTTCTTTTGGCTTGGAGTTTGCTTATTCCAATCGTTAAAAATATGATGAGCCGTTAACAAATGACCATCTTCAGATATAATAAAACCTGTCCCTATCTGGCGGTCAATGCCTCCATTCTCAGCATCAGTAACTTGTATATCAATGTATACAATTGCGCCATTTACACTTTCACGCCACTTTTCTGCAAGAGATTGTGCATAAGCCGGCGTGTTAAAAACTAACAAAAAAATAAATATATAAATCTTCATGCCTGCCCCCATAACGAGCATTAGTTCGGCGCGCCATACACCTTGTGCAACCCTTTGATATCTAACTCACTGAGTTCACCCCAATTGGCATACTTTTTATTACAGTAGTTCATTACAGAGTCAGGATCATACGGAGTAAGTATAGTTTCATCGGGCTGGTCCTGTCCGTGCCTTTGCGAACATTCGCACGGAGTATCCGGACGATTCTGTTCGTGAGCAAAGCCCAGGGCATGACCAAATTCATGTACTGCAATGGCTTTGATGTATTTGTTTCGATAAGAGTGAACATCATGGTCAGGTCGCCAGTTATTAAACGTAAAATTGAGAATCATACCGTTAGGCTCTCGGTCAATTCTTTTGCCAAATGCCTGAACTCGTGGCCCACTGTCTTCAATTAATATCCTGATTCCTTCATTCACAGTACGGCATTTCTGCCATCCTTTAAAAACCAGTGCAGATTCTTTCTGCCATGTATTTTCGATCGACTGCTTAACCAGATTCATTTCATCCGAGAATTTATCCTGATGATTTTCCCAACATACAAAAATTATTTTTTCCTCTCCTTCGCTGAACCTCCATTCTGAATCTTTCACGAGGTAGCTAAAGTCCACTCCATTTGAAAGTGGAATCTTTTCAAAAACTAAATCTTCTGCAAATATTGATTCAGCGGTCAGGATAAAAAACAGAGTCAGGATAACGGTTGTATTTTTTTTCATTGAATATGTACCTTGAATAAATTTGTTATCAATAAATGGCAGAAAATTACCATATAAGAATAATTATCTCTATAATCAAGAAAAGCAAGATATCGTAAGAAAGTCAAATAAATCCTTGCGGCGAAATAAAAGACTCTGATTCATTTCAGCACAAGAGTTAGAAATAATTTTATATTTTAAAAAGCACCCTCTGGTATCATATTTTACAAGTAAACCGGACAACCATACGGGTTACAGACAGAGACTGAGGTTGTAACACCGGGCACATAATCACCACGCACCCGGCAAAAAAAACAACCCCTGCTCCCTCAGGAGCAGCCTCACTCACTCTCCACCTTCTTCATGCTTCTTCCCCTTCTTCCGCTCACTGGCCCGAGTCCCGCCGACCATATCGTATTCCGAGGAGTCTTTTCCGAAAAGCCCCTTCACCACCGACCGGGACCGGACAATATAATCACTCACATCCTCAGCCAAGTCCCCTTTCTCGTTCACCAGGCGTGTTTTGTCGGCGTTCAGAGCGTCTATCTCACCGACCTTCGCCTCCAGCGCACCAATTTTTGTTGCCATCACGTCAGCGGAGATGGCATCCGGTAGCCCGTCTCCTATTTTCTCCAATGCCTCTTTCACCTGATGAGCCTCTTTAAGCAATTTGGGCACACTTCCAGTCAACATCATGACCTCCTTTTGTTCTGCGCACTGGCCCGAGGAAAATATCAGGTCGTGCTTTTTTAATCAGTCGTCCTGCTCTTTCAGACAGGCCCTCTCTGTGCAAAGAAAGGGCCGTTACTTTTTTACAATCATGAAGCGTGAGGAAAGACAGGAAAGCTGCCTTCTTTAAAAGTACTGCTCCATTTTTTCCACTAACGCTTGCGTAGTAAAAAAGGAGTGGCGCAAGGAAAGAAAGGACGACCACATTTTTAAAAAGTACCTCTCCTTTCTTCCCACTGACACCTCCATAGAAAATAGGGGCAATGCGAGGAAAGAAAGGGCCACCCCTTTCTTAAAAAGGACTGCTCCTGTGTCATCTCGTCCTTATCCTCAAGAAAAAACAAACCTTCCTTTGTCCAAGAGAACACCTCCTGTTGTACAGAGGAACTCTCCATAATTGTCTCGCTTTGCTTTACAGAAAGAACCTTCTTCTGATACCATAAAAATACCAGCCGTGCAATTAGGCAGATATACCCATTTTCCCATAGGTATATATACCTATACAGGCTGTATTCCACGACACAGGCGCAGTTTAAGCTCCCTGCCTTTTTGCCCCAGAAAAAAAGAATGATCTCCTGTTGAACAACGCGAAAGCCCTGCATAACGGCAAGAGGGAAAAAAAGAAAACTTGCTCAGAGCACCGTTTGCGGGTATTTGTTTAAAAACTCCGCGTAGCGGAAGGAAATGAGAAATAAAAAAGAGAAAAACAGGAAAGAAAACAACGATGAAAACAACACGATACACCTGCGGCGTCCTGACCTTAAGCGACAAAGGAGCCAGGGGCGAGCGGGAAGACACCTCCGGTCCCATGCTCCAACAGCTACTTACAGAACAGGGCTTCAGCGTAACAGCCTACCAGATCATTCCAGATCAGCAGCTCCTCATTCAAGCCATTCTGACCAAATGGGTGGATGAAAAAGGGATTGATCTGATCATCACCACCGGCGGCACAGGGGTCTCCCCCAGTGATCGGACACCCGAGGCCACCCGCCAGGTCATTGATATGGAGATTCCCGGCATCGGGGAAGCCATGCGGCAGGCAAGCCTTGCCAAAACTCCGCGTGCCATCTGGTCACGGGGCATTGCCGGAATTCGCAAAAAATCCCTCATTATCAACCTGCCGGGCAGCGAGAAGGGAGCAAAAGAAAATATCGAGGCGGTTCTGCCCGCCCTTGCGCATGGATTGTACAAGCTCAAAGGCGGGACAGCTGATTGCGGACAGAAAAAGGAGGGAGAGGGTTAATTCTCCTCAAGTCCGTTAATAACAACCTGCGGCTCACCTTCACGGGCAGCCAGGACCTCACCGATCAAGAAGGGCTCTTCCCCCATGGCCTTAAAATGCTGCATAACGGATTCAACATCCGCCTCATCAATCACCGCCATCATCCCGATACCCATATTAAAGGTCCGGTACATTTCCGCCTCCGGTACTTGGCCCTTTTCCTGAAGAAAGGCAAAGATCGGCGGTTTTTCCCAGCTTTCTTTGTCAATCACGGCCCGGCAGCCCTTGGGCAGGACCCTGGGGATGTTATCAATAAACCCACCGCCGGTATTATGGACCAGACTGTTGATCGGGTAACTGTTCAACACCCCGAGCACACTGCGAACATAGATCTTGGTCGGTTTAATCAGCTCTTCCCCAATGGTGCAGCCCAGCTCCGCAACCTCATCATCCACGCTCAGGCCCATATCTTCAAAAATAATCTTCCGTACCAGAGAAAACCCATTGGAATGAAGACCGGATGAAGCAAGGCCGATAATCTTATTGCCGACCCGCACACTGCTGCCGTCAATAATTTTATCGCGATCAGCAATACCCACGGAAAAACCTGCCAGATCATAATCACCGGGCTGATAGAGGCCCGGCATTTCGGCAGTCTCTCCCCCGATCAGAGAGCAGTTGGCCAGCTTGCAACCTTCCGCGATCCCCCTGACCACATCTGTGGCCTCATCAAGATCAAGGGAGGAACAAGAGAAATAATCCAGAAAGAACAGCGGCTTTGCCCCGCTGACAATAATATCGTTCACGCACATGGCCACCAAATCAATACCTATGGTGTCGTGCTTGTTGCAAAGTTGAGCAATTTTTAGTTTAGTGCCGACACCGTCTGTCGAAGCGATGAGCACAGGATCTTTGCAGTTTGCGTTGCCGATACTGAACAGGCCGGAAAAGCCCCCGATATCATCAATAACAGTACGACTATGGGTGGCGGAGACGATTTTTTTAATACGGGAGACAAAGGCGTTGCCCTTATCGATATCAACCCCGGCCTCACTATATTTTGATGCTGCTGTTTCGGATGCTGTCATTGTCTTATTTATACATAAAATTGAAAGCAGCCCCGGAGCAATATCCGGCTGTCGAGCCAGAGAATCCTTCAGTTGTTCAACAGTCCGGGCTGCCGGATAATACGAGAATATTACTTTTTTACTGTTGATTGTCAATATGTTTGTATGATGATTGCAACAGTGGATTCCATTTGGTATAGGAGGGTTGCCCATGAAGACATTTATCACCCTGATCGGCCTAGTCCTGATCTTTGAAGGATTGCCCTATGTCGCCTCCCCAGAGGCCATGCAGCGCTGGCTCAAGCAACTTATAAGCATGCCGCCGAATAGTCTGAGGAGCACAGGAATCGTGGCCATGGCTATCGGTTTTCTTCTTTGTTATATCGGGCAGCGAAGCGGTCTGCTGGGCTGAAAACAACAGCATTTCTTTTGTAGGGGCAGGCCCCTGTGCCTGCCCGTTTAATGCACGGAACATACTGGGCGAACACATGGGTTCGCCCCTACGCCCCCCGGCTGAGGTGAATGTATGGAAAAAACAGCAAAACGTGAAATGATCGGTTTTGAAGGTAAGGTGTTACTTGATACCTTGCGCCGTCTCCACCGCAAAGGAGCAACGGAGAATCTTCTCAAGCTGATCCTGAAAACACATCCGGCCGACCTTGCCTGGGTTTTCCGTTCTCTCCACCCGGCTGACCGAAAAAAAATCTTTGAAATCATCGCCAGCACCGAGCTGGTGGCAGATTTCTTCAGTGAGCTCGATGATGCCATCATTGTTGAGCTGGCAGAAGACCTCACCCCTGTTTTTCTGGCTGAAGTAATCAGCAAGATGGCCCCTGATGATGCGGCTGATTTACTGGAAGTTATCCCGGATGCGCTGGCCTCCGATGTTCGGACGCACATGGAGCGGGATGACCGCGACGAACTTGAGGAGCTGCTCAAGTACGATCCGGAAACAGCTGGCGGCATCATGTCCCCTGATTTCATGTACCTAGATGAACACCTAACCGTTGAAGAAGCCATCACCAAGGTCCAGAAGCGGAGCGAAGATAAGGAGATGGTCTTTTATCTCTATATCACCCACGGTGACGGCCACCTAACCGGGGTGCTCTCCCTGCGAGAATTGCTCCTGCATCCCATGCATCGGCAGCTGAAAAACATCATGAACCCACGGGTCATCTCCGTGACCACGGATATGGATCAGGGAGAAGTGGCCCATATTGTCTCCCAATATAACCTATTAGCCATCCCGGTTGTTGATGCAACCTTTAAGCTGATCGGCATTATTACTGTAGATGATATCATTGACGTTATCCGGGAAGAGGCCACAGAAGATTTTCTCCAGATGGCTGGTGCCGGTAAGGACAATGAGATCCTGCTCAAGCCCCTGCACCAAAAGATCATCCTCCGCGCTCCTTGGCTCTTCGCCTCCTGGATCGGCGGAATTACGGCCATGTTTATCATTAATGGCTTTCAGCATGAGTTGCAGAAGGTGCTGGCCTTGGCCTCCTTTATTCCTATCATCGCCGGAATGGGCGGCAATATCGCTACCCAGTCCAGTACCATTGTGGTCCGGGGTATGGCCACCGGCCGGGTCAATATGCCCCAGTTCTTCCAGATCGTGGGTCGGGAAACCTTGGTAGGTATCGTTTTAGGCGTCATGTTCGGCCTCCTGCTCGGCCTAATGGCCACATTTCGCTATGCGACACCGTCCTATCTCGGTGTGGTGGTGGGGATATCGGTCTGCTCGGTTATGATCATGGCGGCTAGCTTGGGGACAATCATCCCCATGCTTCTCAAGCGTTTTCATATTGATGCGGCCATTGCCACCGGCCCCTTTATCACCACCTCTATCGATGTTCTCGGTATCAGTCTGTACTTTTCCGTTGCAAAATATATGCTGAATATTTAACCATGCGCTCTTTTCGTTCTCCTTTCCGTGGCGGCAATCCTCTTGCGTTGCTGTTGATCGTTATTGCTGTTCTTTACCTCCTTTTTCACACCCTGAACCCGGAAGTCGCTCGGTTTAATCGGCTTGATCGCAATGCCGGTCCCAAACCGATCACGGCCCGGGGTGACCTAGCTGATGATGAAAAAAACACCATTGCCGTGTTCAGGGAGGTCTCGCCCTCAGTGGTCTATATCACCACCATTGAGCTGCAACGCAATATTTTCTCCCTCAACGTCTATGAAATCCCCAAGGGCACCGGGTCCGGATTTATCTGGGACAAAGAAGGCCGTATTGTCACCAATTTCCATGTGATTGCCGATGCCGGTCGCATCGAGGTGACCCTGGCTGATCACACCACTTGGAAAGCAGCCCTCGTCGGGGCTGCACCGGACCGCGATCTGGCTGTGCTCCGGATCTCCGCACCTGCGGATAAACTGCGGCCCATCATGGTCGGTGAATCCGAAGACCTGCTGGTGGGGCAGAAGGTCTTTGCCATCGGTAATCCCTTCGGCCTTGATCAAACCCTGACCACCGGGGTGGTCAGTGCTTTGGGGCGGGAAATCAAATCCGTGACCAACCGCACCATCCATAACGTCATCCAGACCGATGCAGCCATTAATCCAGGCAACTCCGGCGGCCCCCTGCTGGACAGCGCCGGTCGCCTGATCGGGGTCAACACCATGATCTACAGCCCGTCCGGGGCAAACTCCGGGATAGGTTTTGCAGTGCCTGTTCATGAGGTCAACCGGGTGGTGCCGCAGATTATTCGCCACGGCAAGATGTTTCGGCCAGGACTGGGGATCAGCGTTGCCCCGGAAAATGTGGTCCAGGAGCTGAACCTGGAAGGCATCCTGATCCTCAACGTGGCTCCCGGTTCCTCGGCGGAAAAGGCTGGTCTACGCGGAACCAAACAGGTCTGGGGCGGTTTGATCTTGGGTGATATCATCCTCGGAATCAACGGAGTTCGGATCAAAGACTATAACCAGCTGCGGGATGCGGTAGAAAAATACAAGGTCGGGGATTCCGTGACGCTCACCCTGCTACGGGATAACCGCCAAGTGGATATTGATGTTGCTCTGGAGGCAATCTGAGAAAACCACACTACCACAGACATCACCATGAAAATACAAAATAAAGCATCATTGATCATGATGGCTTTCGGTGCGACGCTGGTGGTACTGCTTTCCGTAAGCTACGAACTCCTGAGCCACCGCACAATTATCGCCGGAGAGTTAATCAATCTCAAAAACATCTCGGACGAAATCGCTCTGCATATCAACTCTCATCTCAAAGAAAAAACAAACATCTCCCTCACCCTCTCCTCTTCCCCTCTGATCAAGACAACTTTACTCAAAAGCAATACTGCATTCTCCTCTTTGCAGGAACCGGAGCGTAAGGCCATAATTGCCGAACGCAATGAACGCTGGATAAAGACAAAAAATCCTGATGATCCCTTTATTCAGGCCCGCATGACTAACCCTGCTGCACAGTATCTCAAAAAACAGCAAGAACTCTTCCCGGGAAATTACGGTGAAATTTTCCTCACCAACGCCTATGGCGTCATGATTGCCACCACAGGCAAACTGACCACCCTTGCTCATGCCCATAAATACTGGTGGCAAGCCAGCTTTCATGATGGGCGCGGAAAAATTTTCCTTGATGATCGAGGTTTTGATACCAGTGTTCAGGGCTATGTTCTGGGCGTGGTTGTCCCTATCAAGAACGGAGATCAGATACTCGGCATCCTGAAATGCAATATCAATATTTCAGGACCATTGACCGATGTCATTCAAAAATTTTCCCAACGCAATCCAGGACGAATCATGATTGTGCGGACAGGGGGACTTATCGTCATAGAAGAAGGAATAACGCCGCTTTCCACAAAAGTGCCGGATCAAATTGTCTCTTTATTGCAAACCGACACAAAGGGCATAAAGGGCGGCGCAGCCATTACAAACATAGATAAAAATCAGCTCGTAACCTTTTCTCCTGTTACGGTGACGCAGGGATCGAAAAAAATCGGCTTTGGGGGCAGCAAAGCATCAATTGATCACCTCAAAGGAAATAAAGGAGAATCCTGGCATATTGTCATTTCTCTGGATGAAAAACAGGCATTGGCTGCTACACATAATACCACCCTCATCATACTTTTCTTCGGTGCTACCTTTACCCTGTTCACCGCTCTTGTTGCGCTCATTCTGGGCAGGTTAATCGCCAAACCTATCGTTGAACTGGCTGCCACAGCTGAATTCATAGGTAACGGCAATCTTGATGCCAGAGCAGATATAACCTTAAACGACGAAATTGGTTCGCTGGCCCAATCATTGAACAAAATGGTTGAACGCATCACAAGCATTACTGTTTCCCGCGATAAACTCACAGAAGAAATTGAACATCGTAAGGAGGTTGAAAAAAAACTGAGCCAATTCAAGCTCACCCTGGATCAAACCCTGGATTGTGTTTTTATGTTCGCTCCAGATACGCTGAAATTTTCTTATGTCAACCAGGGTGCTGTCAATCAAACAGGTTTTACCCAGGAAGAATTATCCAACATGACCCCTCTTGATATCAAACCAGAATTTACTGAGAAGGATTTTCGACACCTGCTGGAACCCTTGCATGACGGCAGCAAAAAATCAGATATCTTCCAGACAGAGCATCAACATAAAAACGGTACTCGTATTCCTGTTGAAATCCTCCTGCAATTCGTGCGGCCGCCCGGAGAAGAAAACGGTTGTTTTCTCGCCATAGTACGTGACATTACAGAACGTAAAAATTCCCGTCAACGCCTGAAAAAAGTGTTGGATACCGTAGACGCCATGATTTATGTGGCGGATATAGACACCTATGAAATACTTCATACGAACAGATACGTTAAAAAACATTTCGGGAATATTGTCGGAAAAAAATGCTGGGAAGCCATTCAAGGGCAAAAAGGCCCCTGCCCTTTCTGCAAGTATCAACGCATTTGCGAGAACGGCATACTTCGACCCGAAGCACATGTCTGGCAAATACAAAACCGCAGAAACGGTGAATGGTACGAATGCCGTGACCAAGGCATACAGTGGGTGGACGGACGCACTGCTCGAATACAGGTCGCAACTAATATAAGCGAACGAAAAAAGATCGAAAAGGAACGTGAAAAACTGATTAACGAATTACAATCGGCTCTCTCAGAGATCAAAGTATTGCGCGGGATCCTCCCGATCTGTTCATTTTGTAAAAATATCAGAAATGATGAGGGTTATTACGAGCAGATCGAAGCTTATATCCACAAACATTCCGGTGTTGATTTCAGTCATACTGTCTGTCCGATCTGCATGAAGAAGCATTACCCGGAAGAATACAAGATGATTTTTCAAAAAAATGATACATGACGCCACGTTCGGCATAGCTGTTCTGCTCGGAACCGGGCTTGCTATTGCCAAATTTGCTCAAATGCTGCGCCTGCCTTCGGTAACTGGTTTCATTCTCGCCGGGCTACTTTTGGGCGAATCCGGCCTAGGCATTATTACTGTTGACCTGCTGGGCCATCAGCTGGACCACTTTACCAGTATCGCCCTGATGCTGATCGCTTTCGGCATTGGCGAACATGTGGAGCTGCGCCGTCTTGACGGTATGGGCCGCGATGTTGCCTATATTACCACCTTTCAGGCAGTGATCGGCTTTACCCTGGTCATGCTAGTCATCCTGCAGATGACCTGGCTCTTTTCCGATGCAGAAACAATAACCCGGCATCAGCTCATTCTCTCTCTGCTTTTGGGAGCTATTTCCGTGGCCACCGCACCTGCCACCACCCTGCATGTGGTTCGTGAACTCGGCGCCCGAGGCCCCATGACCTCCACCCTGATGGCCGTAGTTGCAGCGACCGATGCCATCGCCATCATGCTCTTCGGCATAGCAGTTTCCACAGCGCACAACTTGGCAAGCACGGACGGC
>Ga0224507_10000806_pt1 | contig 12339 bp, 6 predicted proteins | sample SF_Jan12_sed_USG_3_FD_170159 | JGI IMG/M metagenome (GOLD analysis project Ga0224507, IMG submission 170159) | Sediment microbial communities from San Francisco Bay, California, United States - SF_Jan12_sed_USGS_13 | ecosystem: Environmental > Aquatic > Marine > Sediment | place: USA: California...
CGCTCTCGCTCACGCCGCTCGCGCCCAGGCCGTAGGGAAACTCCACGTCGGTGTCAGGCATCGTGTACCAGCCGGCGTTCGCAGCGATCGCCCGGCCGACACGGGCCTCGGGTACGAACATCAGGTGGCGGTGCACGAACTGTGCCCCGGCGGAATGGCCGTAGAGATCGTAGGTTTCGACGCGCGTTCCCGTCATCGCGCGCACCGCGTCGAACAGGCTCTCGATGACGGAGAACGACCACCGCTCCCGCGGCTGCCTGTGACCCCGGTCGTCGAGTACGAAGCCGAGGTTGTAGCCCGTGGCACCCGGGAAATCCCGGTCGCTGAATTCCGGAACCACGAGCATGAATCCCCGCTGCTCCGCGATGGCTGACCACTCGTCACGATAGCGATCCGCGTCCCGCTTCACGCCGTGCATCACGAACAGGACGGGCGTCGTCGGCGTCACCGTTTCGGGCCGGTGGTACCAGACCCGGACCGGCCGTCCCGCCCAGCTGTCGAACAGGAACTCGCCGTCGCCGGCGGCAAGGTCCTTGGTGGCCTGCGCCTCGCCTTCGCCGACCGCCCCGTCATCGAGCAGCGTCTCCATCATGGCCCGGGCGGCCTCTTGGGCCAGCGTCGCAATCAGGTCGCGGGGCGTCTCATCGCCGATCTCGAAGGTGACCGCCGGAATTCGATAAGTCTCGTAGACCCAGGTCTTCGCAGTCGGGCGGCCGGCCTGGTACACGGGATTGCGATTGACCGCGTAGTCCGGCATCCGCTCTTGCAGTCGTTTCAGCCAGCGTTGCTCGAACAGCGGAGGATCTACGGGATCCGCGTCGAACTGCGTGTAGAACACGTCCTGCAGGGTGGAGTGAAAGTCGAGAAAGATCCGCGGGCGCGTCGACGGCTCCCGGGCCAGCGACGCCAGCAGGTCGCGCATCAGGCGCGTCTCCTGCTGGGCAAACGGGCCCCAGTCGCGGTTGATGTCGGCGCCATCCGCATTCTGGCGCCAGTGTCCCATCGCGACGCCGTCGGGATTCAACTCCGGCACCACGATGAGCCGGAACCGCTCGCGAAAGCGCCGCGACAGTTCGCCGTCGTCAAGAAGCGTCTCAACGAATCGCTGCAGCGCGAACGCGCCGGGAATCTCGGGGGGATGCTGCCGGCCCACCAGCACGACGGTGCCCGCGCGCGCTCCCGCAGCCTCGCTGCGCAGGATGCGGATCGGGCGCCGCTGTCCGGACCATCCAAGCAACGACACGCTGACCTCGTCGCGACCAGACAGCCGGGTCAGCCAGTCTGCGTATCGTTCCGCCGGCCAGAGTTCCTGCGCCGCGACCCATACCGGGTCCGGCCCGACCCGAAGCTCGAGCGTCGCCGTCGCGCCGTCCTCGGCGACGCGGACCCGGTCCTGCGGCAGGCGCTCCCAGGTCTTGCCGTCGTGGCTCGTCTTGGGCCAGTAGCGATGCGCGCCCTCCCCGTACACCAGTGTCGCCCGGACACGGCGGGGCTTGTCCGCGGTGACCCGGAAGGCGTACCAGGGGCTCCGGATGATCCCGGCAACCTCCGGCATGATCAGCACCGCGACCTCGTCGGCCGACTGCCGAAAGCACGCGTTGGCGCGCGCCCCGGGGAAATCCGCCTCGATGCGGATATCGCCGAGGTCGCAGCTCGACCAGTCGTCCGTACCGGCACTGAGCGGAGCCGCCAGCAGCGCGAGCACCGCGCCCAGCCCGGTCCGCCACCAGTTTGGCGTCGTCCCTATCTTGCCTCCTCGCCGCGAAGCTCTGCCAGGGTCAGTTCGTTGGCTTCGTCAATGATTTTCGCGAAAGCGCGGGCCGCCGCTTCGAGACCCGGCGCCGGCACGCGCTCAGGCGTATCCAGGTCGGTATGGTAGATGGCGTGATCGATGATGTGGATACCGGGCGCGTCCTGGTAGACCTGCGACAGCTCGCCGCCCGGGCGCCGCTCGGGTTCCGAATACAGCGCGACACCAAACTCCCTGAATGCCCCGGTCGCGATCGTCTTCAGCCGTTCGCTTCCACCAACGTACCAGCGTCGCGCGCTGACGGTGTTCGACGCGACCAGGCTCCTGCCCATTAGGTAGGTCTGGACCTGCGAAGTGTGCTCGCAGTTCAGGATCAGGGCGGTCCTCTCGAACATGTCCTGCCGGTTGTTGTGGATCCACCGGATGCCGGCCTCTTCGCCGGACGGCGCGTGATGCGCGGAGGTCGTAAAGAATGTCATTGTCCTCGGCCGTTGCCCGGCGGGCAGCGCGGCGTAGAAGCGCGCCAGCTCCAGAAGGGTCCCGACGCCCGAGGCGTTGTCCATGGCACCATCGAAAAACGCGTCCGTATGGGCCATCACCGCGATGTTCTCGTCGCTCCTTCCCGGCAACACGCCCCAGACGCTCGCCGTCCTGAGCCCGGCGCGGCTTTCCACCTCGAGCCGGACGCGAAGCTTCGGCGCCTTGCCGTCCTCGATCAGTTCCCGCAGCCGGTTGCCGTCATCGTTGCCGAGCATGAACACCGGGACGCCGGCCGGCGGCTGCGTGCCGCCCGCCTGGGGAATGTTCTTCACGTTGCCAGGAAATCCCAGGATCACGAACAGCGCCGCCGCGCCGGCCTGGTCGGCCCTGGCCACGACGCCGTTCGTCATCGCCGTGTTCGTGCGCCCGCCGGGGTTGGGAAAGCCATAGGCCACGACCGCCTTGCCCTTCACGTCCCGGCCGATGAAGTCCGCAGCCGTGCCCGTACCGACCCAGACGGGTTCCAGCTCGAGCCCGGGCGTCCCGACAGAATTGAACAGCGGGAAGGCCGAGTCGAGCACGACCGCCGTGTCGCCAGCGGCCGCCATGACCGTCCACCCGGTCGGGAACCACTGCGGCGGCAGGCCGAATTCCTGGATCCTGACCTGCTCCACGCCGGCGCGGCGCAACTGCTCAGCGACCCAGTCCGTCGTCTCCCGGTCCGCCGGCGTTCCGGTAATCCGTCCCCAGTACTGGTTGCCGCCGGCCCTGCTCTTGCGCGCGATGGCGGCCAGCGCCTTCACGTGATCCTTGATTCGCGCGCCATCAATGCGTCCATAGCGTTCCGCCCCGGGCGGTACCGGCCAGCGCAGGTAGTCCTCGTCTGCCAGCCAGACCGTGGGCCGGTAGGCGTTCCGTCCCCTCGCTTCCGGCGGCGGCTCGGTGCTTGCGGATCCGGCCTCGGGCGGATCTGCGGCGGCGGCTGACGGCGAGCCACCCGGCGACGGCGCCAGAAGCAGGTATAGCGAGGCGGCGACCAGCGTCGCCCAGGACCACCCCGGACGCATGCCTCGCGTGGCAGTCATTGCAGCGCCGCGGGCGCCACGAACAACGCCGTCAACGTCACGATGACGATGCCGATCAGGTTCAGGATGAAGCCCGCCCGGACCATCTGCGGGATGCTCAGCGCCCCCGTCGCGAAGACGATGGCGTTGGGTGGGGTCGCGACGGGCAGCATGAAGGCGCAGCTCGCGGCGATCGTGACCGGTACCGTCAGGATCAGCGGCGGCACGCCGGCCTGGATCGCAATCGCGCCCATCACCGGCAGGAGCGTGGCGGTCGTCGCCAGGTTGCTGGTGAGCTCGGTGAGGAAGATCACCAGTGTCACGGCCGCGACGACCAGCGCCACCAGGCCCCAGGCGTTCAGCGGCGCCAGGCTCTCGCCGAGCCACAATGCCAGTCCGGAATCGGAGACCACCGCCGCGAGGCTCAGACCGCCGCCAAACAGGATGAGCACGCCCCAGGGCAGGCGGCTCGCGTCGTGCCAGGTCATCAGCCTAGGCTGCGCCACGTCTCCGCTCGGCATCATGAACAGCAGCACCGCCGCGGTCATGACGATGCCGGCGTCCGACACGCCCGAAATCCCGATCCAGTCCATCAGGGGCTTGCGCAACATCCACGACAGGATGACTGCGATGAAAATGACGGCGACCCGGCGCTCCGGCGTCGTCATCGGACCCATCTGCGTCCGCAGGGCGTGCAGGTGCGCGTGTACCGCCGGGCTTTCCGGGAAGTTGACCGGATACATCAGCCGGGTCAGCGCCAGCCAGGCCAGCGGCAGCATCGTCATGCTCACCGGCACGCCGACCAGCATCCACTGGGCAAAGCTGATCTCGATGCCGTAGTTCGCGTCCAGGTACCCGATGAGAAGCGCGTTTGGCGGCGTGCCGACCAGCGTCGCGAGGCCACCGATGCTGGCCGAGTAGGCCAGCCCCAGCAGCATCGCAACCGCGAAGTCGGAGCGATTCTTCTCGGAGAGATCGGGGACGTTGTCGCGGATGACGCCAATGACGGACAGCACGATCGGCAGCAACATCATGGTCGTCGACGTATTGGTCATCCACATGCTGAGCAGCGCGCAGACCAGCATGAAGCCGCCTATGAGTCGCCGTCCGTCGGTGCCCGTCCGCTCCAGGATCGCCAGCGCGATGCGCCGGTGCAGCTTCCATCGCTCCAGCGCCAGCGCCAGCATGAAGCCGCCGAGGAACAGGTAGATGATCGGGTTGGCGTAGTGGGACGCGGCCTGGCCGATGGTGGTCAGGCCGAGTGGTTCGAAGACGACCAGTGGCAGGAACGCGGTCGCCGCGACTGGAATCGCCTCGGTCGCCCACCAGATCGCCATCCACAGTCCCACGGCTGCCGCGTGCCATGCGCTCGGGTCCATCGCCTGCTGCCAGGGCTCCAGCGCCAGCATCAGCGCGAACACCGCGGGTCCCAGCACGCGGCCGACGCGCTGGTAGGTCTCCGGCGGGCGATTGAAACCCGGCTCGGCCGGGGTCGGGGTCGTAATCAAGCCGCTTCTCCAGCCGCGCACGGATCGGCCGGGAGGCAGCGTATCGCTGCCCCCCGGCTACCGCGGCGGGCGTCAGTTGCCGCCGAAGCTGACCCGCAGGTCGAGGTAGTACGACCGGCCCCAGTCCGAATGGACGTCCGACATATAGCCGAAGAAGTCGTCGGCCAGCGGTGCACGCTCGTTGGTCAGGTTGTTGACGCCGAACCGCGCACGCACCCCGGCTCCACCGACGTCGAAGCTATAATCCAAGGTCGCGTTGTAGGTCGTCATCGCCGGCAGCACGTACTTGGTGCCGTCGATCAGCGTCAGGCCGCTCTGGTACACGCTGCCGATGCGGAAGCCCGAGAACGAGGCGCCCCAGTCTCCCTTCCGCCAGGCTATCGTGATGTTCTGGCGGTCCTTCGGGTTCCCGTCCCTCTGGATCAGGTCAGCGAAGCCAGTGATCGGATAGCTCAGCGGAATCAGTCCGTCCTCCTGCGCCCGGAGGAGCTCAGCCGCTTCTCCGCCGGCAACCTGCTCGTAGGTGTCGAGGAAAGAGCCGGCATAGCGCAGGCTGAAACGGCCAGCCTTGGTGCTGAGGCTGTAGTCAGCGCTGACGTCGATGCCCCGCACCGTGCGTGTGTCGAGATTCTGGTAGATGTCATCGATGTACTCGATGTCGCCGGCCGGGCAGATGCCGGCGGCGGTATAGATGGCCGCCGCCTCGGTGGAGATGTTCGGATCGCGAACCACCGCCGGATCACCCACCCCCGCACAGTTGCCCGTCCCGGCCTCCAGGCGTCGCAGCAGGTCGACGAGCGTGTGGTTCTCTTCGCCGAGCAGACCGATGGTGTCGGTCTTCTTGATCTCCCAGTAGTCGATGGCGAACATCAGGTTGTCGACCGGCTCGATGACCAGTCCGACCGACCAGTTTTCGGACTTCTCCGGGTTCAGCTCTTCGCTGCCCTGTGCGAGACGCCGCAACGAGTTCACGCAATCGATCGTGGTCTGGCCGGGGTCGCCCCCGTTCTGGGCCGCGTACAGGCAGGCATAGTCCGTCAGGTTGGTGTTGACGCGCGCGACGATTTCTTCGTTGATGGTTACGAGATTCGGCACGCGGAACCCCTGCGACCACGACCCGCGGATCAGCAGCGGCTCGAACACCCGCCAGCCGAACGCCAGCTTGCCGACGGTCGTGTCGCCTACGTCGGAAAATTTCTCGTAGCGCAGCGCCGCCTGGATGTCAAAGTTCCTGAAGACGGGGACGGAGAACTCCGTAAACAGCGAATCGACGTCACGACTGCCCTTGTTGTCCGGCGTCGGCGAGGAATTGATGACATCGGAGATGAACGGGTAGGTGTCGCCGTCGAAGTCGGTCCAGGTGATGGTGCCGTCGAGCCTTGGATCGCGGTCGTCCTTGAAGGACTCCCGCCGGTGCTCATAGCCCGCCACCATGCCCACGGGCCCTGCGGGTAGGCCGAACAGCTCGTTGTTGGATGCCCTGACGTCAAACAGCGTCAGTTCGGACTCGCTCTTGCGGTAGACGTCGATGCGGGCGCGCTCAATGTTGTTGTCCACCCCGCCGCTGAAGGGGTTGTAGGCGGCAGGCGTCGGGTCGTCCAGGGCTTCCTGCATCAGTGATGCCGAAACTCGGTTGTGGGTTACGTCGTCGGCGGTGGCCTTGTTCCACAGCACCGCGGTCTCCCAGTCCCATTCGCCCGCCGAGCCGCGCAGGCCCTGTAGAACGCGCCAGGACTCGCCGTCGTTGTCGACGATGCGCGGCGCTTCCGCCCACCGGTAGTTGTCGATCTCGAGCTGCAGGCCTCCGGGAAACTGCGTGTCTGCCAGCCCGGGAAGCCGGTTGGGCGAACCGACCGGGCCGAACGGGTTCCAGTAGTTCTGGGCGCCGACACGAAGTTTCTCGGTGCTGACGATCGCGCTCGGATGACGGAAGGTGTTGGTCTTCGACTGGTACCACGACAGCTCCGTAAAGGCCTCCATGCCGCCCTCGAATTCGTGGTTGAGGTAGACGAACACGTTGGCGCGCTTGAGGTCCGAACGCAGGTCGCGGTTGTCGTTCATGTTGTAGCGATACGTTCCCTGGTTGTCGCGACCACCGCAGGTCCCGTAGCCGAGGGGCTCGGGCCAGCCCAGCGCCGTGTCGCAGCGCGGCTCGCCCTCCGGGTAGGTCTCGAACTCGCCGCTGCCGTCGGTGTAGATGCCGCTCAGGCCCAGTCCGGCCACGTTTCGCACCACGTCGTACTGGCCATACAGCGAGTTGGTGCTGTCGTTGCGGAAGCTGTCCCGTACGTCATCGTAGTCAGGGTCCGCTGCCATGAGCCTCGCGTTGGCGTCGATCCACGTGGAACTCGTCGGCAGGCGGTAGCGGAAGTCACTGTCGGCCCATCGCGGATCGTCCTGGGCATTGATGCGGTCGCGGTCGAAGTAGCTGGCGAAGACCCCGATGTTGCTGCGGCCCTCGTTGAAGTCCTTGCCGAATTCCAGGTAGACGGTCTGGTTGCTGCGGTCGAAATTGTCGTAGTCGGTATAGCGCATGCCCAGGTTCAGGCCCCGGAAGTCCCTCTTCAGGACCGTGTTGAACACGCCGGCGACCGCGTCCGCACCGTAGATGGCCGAGGCGCCCTCACGAAGCACCTCGACGCGCTCAATGCCATACACCGGCAGCGCGTTCGCGTTGGCCGTATTGACCGGCACGAAGCTGCCGCCGACCAGCTCGGTCTGGTAGTTCGGGGCGTTGACCACGCGCCGGCCGTTCAGCAGCACCAGCGTGTTGCCTGTGCCCAGGCTGCGCAGGTTGAAGGCGCCGATGTCGCCGCGGGCCGAGTTCACGCCGCCGCTGATGTTGGCGGCCTCGTTGAAGAAGTTGTTGCCGTTCTCAGGAATCAGGTCGAGCAGCTGGTCCCCGGAGTCGATGCCGAAGGCCTCGATGGTCTCGCTGCTGACCACTGAAACGGGTAGGGCCTCGGAAATCAGCGCGCCCTTGATCTGGCTGCCGGTGACGGTGATCTCCTCGAGCTTCACGGCCGGTGGCCCGGCCTGCTGGGCCAGAGCAGTGCCCGCCACTGACGAGACGCTGGCGGCCAGGGCCAGCATGATGGCGGACCTGAGCACAGGATTCTTCTTTCCGGGCATTGCCATGACTTCCCCCTTGCGTTGCGGATTCCCCACGGCTCGCGTTCCGGCCCCAGTGCCGGGCTGGCCGTTTCATCCTTAACGCGCGAGGCGGTGGAAATCCTCCACCCGGGAAGATTCAGTTGTGGCGGGGCTCGTCGCCGCTGCGCAGCACCACCCAGCGCGGGCCGCCGCGATCGACAATCACGCGGTGCCCGTCGCTCAGCTCGGCCAGCAGCCCCGAGGCGTCTCCGATCCGGAAGCGTCCCGTGACCCGGATGTCGCGCAGGCGCTGGTCGGCTAGGTGCATGTTGACGGTCGAGTAGCGGCGCATGTCATCGACCACCGCCTGCAATGGCTCGTCGTCGTACACGACGTAGCCATCGCGCCAGGCCAGTTCGCGCCTGAGCTCCTCCTGCTGCACCGCCTCCGGGCGATGGAGATCCGAAGTCACGCCCATGCGCTCCCCGGGATCGAGCACGGCGGTCCTGGCGCGCGGGGAGAAGTCGACCTTGCCGTCGTAGACGGTCAGCGGCAGCCCGGCGGAGGCCAGCGTGACAGCTACCCGGCCCTCCAGCACGGAGACTTCCATGGATCCGCCGTCCTGCTGGACCGCGAAGCTGGTGCCCAGAGCCGCGATGCTGCCGCGGTCCGTCGACACCACGAAGGGCGCCTCGCCTTTCGCCACGTGGAACACCGCGTCGCCTGCCGACAGCCTGGCGCGTCGCGACTCGCGATCCATCTCCACTTCCAGGGTCGTGCGCGCATTGAGCTCGACCCTGCTGCCGTCAGCCAGCACGACTGTCCGCAGCTCCCCCGTGCCCGTCGCGAAGTGCCGCGTCGGCGTGTTCACGGTCAGGTGAATGACGACACCGAGCACGGCGAATGCCGCCGCCAGCAGCGTCGACCACTCCCTTCGCGGCCGCTGCAGGCGCGCCTGCGGCGACGGCTGCGCCACGGCTGCAGCAGGAAGCCGGCGTACCACCGGCTGGTCCAGCAACGGCTTGACGTCGCTGAGGATCCTCAGCCTCGCCCAGATCTCCGAAAGCTCCTGGAAGGCCCAGCGATGCTGCGTGTCCTCGTCGAGCCAGCGCGCGAAGGACAGCCGGTCGGCCTCGTTGCAGCGGTCCGAATCGAGCAGCGCCATCCAGCGGGCGGCGTCCTCCATGATAGCCTCGGGGATGTCCTCGGGAATCCAGTCGCCAAGCGAACTCATGTCCCTGTCCTCACATCCGGCTCCGCCGGTGTCTCGCCGCCCGCCACATCCTTGGCCAGCCCGGCGAAGTCACGCTTGCACTGCCGCAAGCCCCGGGCCAGGTGTTTTTCCACGGTGCTGACGGAGATTCCCAGGCGCGTCGCGATTTCGTACTGGCTCAGCCCCTCGATCATGCGCAGGACGAATACGTCCCGGCACTTCGGTGGCAGGCCGTTGACGACTCGCAGCATCAGCTGCAGCTGCTCGTTGCGACTCGCCTGCCGCTCGACGCCCGGCTGCTCGCGCCGGAGCCGCTCATCGATGGAGAACGCGGGCGCGGCTGCGGCCACCACTTTCTGGTGCCTGAGCCGGCTGAAGGCGATGTTGCGGGCCGTGGTGTAGAGCAGTGCCGCCGGCGCGTGGCCCTCCGGGCCGCTCTTGCGCAGCGCACAGAACACCTGCAGGTAGGCCTCCTGCATCACGTCCTGCACGTCGTCCGGCGAAGCGCACAGGCGCGCCAGATAGCGCGCGAGGCCGCCGCGGGTCTCCGCGACCAAGTCGTTCAGCCACTTCTCGGGCTGTTTCAAGACCTTCGCCCCCCGGATGTATCGTGGGACTGTGCCATGCCGGATGGCCGCGCGACAATCCCCTCGGCTCAGCGCGTCGCGGACTCGAATGCGGCCTCGCGTGCCGCTGCAGCTGCCTGCAGCGCATCGCGCCGGGCCTTCAGCCAGTTCCTGTCGGCGCGCGCCGAGGCCTGCTGCGCCTCCAGCATGCGCCGGACCTCGGCCGGCTGCGGGCCGCCGAGCCCCCTGCGTGCCGCGACCATCTTCGCGGGATCGATTGCATCGTGGATCGCCCCCGGCGGCAATGGCAGCGGCTCGCCGATGGCCTCGCGATAGACGCTCTGAATCTCCTCGTCCGTCAAGTCGGCAGGGCGCTTGCCGCGGGCGCGTCCGTAGTTGGTGAGTTCCGAAGCGTAGTGATGCGCGACGCGAAAGGGCACACCGGCCTCGCGAAGCAGCGTGTCGGCCACCTCCGTCATCGTCGCGTAGTCGCCCTCCACGACCGCCCGCGCCGCGACTGGATCGACCTGCAGGCCGTCCAGCAGCTTGGCCCAGGCGCCATACATGCCCTGTGCGGCTTCCGTGACTGCGAACAGCGGCTCCGTGTCACGATAGTCGTTCATGCCCGTGTGGGTGTTGTGCGCCGCCAGCGTGATGGCCTGCGCACCCGCGACGACGTCGGTGGCGCGGCTGCGCAGCCGGTCCACCGGCCGCGGGTTGCGCTTCTGCGGCATCAGGCTGCTGATGTCGGTGGTCGACTCATCCACGAGCATCCAGGGGCGCGCCTCGCGGTACTGGGCGTGCAGGTCCTGCGCGAACTGGCCCACGTGGATGGCCGAGTTGGCCAGCTCGTTGGCAAGCTCGATCTTGACATCTGCGGAGGACAGGAGGTTGGCGTCGTAGCTGTTTTGCACCGGCCCGTCGAAGCCGAGCAGCGTCGCCAGGCGCGTCCGGTCCATCGCAAAGCCGGAAGTGCTGAACGCCGCGGAGCCCAGCGGCGACAGGTTCAGCCGCGGGTAGAGCTCGCGCAGGCGCTCCGCGTCGCGGCCGAGCGCCGCATCGAACGCGAGCAGGTAGTGTGCCAGCGTCGTCGGCTGCGCCTGCACGCCGTGGGTATAGGCGGGAATGACGGTCTCGACGTGGCGGCCCGCCAGTTCCTGCAGGGCCGTCCTCGCCTCCTGCAGGCGGCCGAAGGTATCGAGGTGCTCGTCGCGCATCAGCATCCGGCGGACGGTCTCGTGCAGGTCCTGCCGGCTGCGACCCGTGTGCAGGCGCGAAGCCTCCGCACCCGCAATCTCGATGAGGCGCTTCTCGAAGTCGAGGTAGTTGGTCCAGCGCTTCGCGCCCGGTTCGGCCTGCTCCCTTTCGATCCTCGCGACTCCGCGGCCGATCCCGCGCGCCAGGTCGGGCGGCAGCAGGCCTTGCTCGCGCAGCATGACGAGGGATGCCTCGTTCGCCGCCGTCATGTAGCAGAGGAAGTCACAGCGAACACCGGCCGCACACGCCGGAAAGGAGACGAGACAGAGCAGCAACAGTGCCGACGTCACGGAAGCGGTCCGGCCGGCCGTTCTTGTATTCATGGGCGAGCTCCCGCGCGGCCAGCGCCGTTCGCATGGCGACACCACTATATAACGCCCCGGGGCGTCACTTCCCGCCATCGTCCCGGGCCGCGTCACCCCGGCTTCGAGGTGCCGGCTGGCCGCGCGCAGCTGCCGCCGGCTTCTCGTCGCCGCACTCGCGCGGTCATTTGCCGATGCAGAAGTCGGAAAATATCCGCCCAAGCAGCTCGTCGCTGGTGACCTCGCCGGTGATCTCCCCGAGCGCGCGCTGCGCCAGGCGCAACTCCTCGGCCACCAGCTCGAAAGAGGTCCGTCGCTCAAGCTGCTGCTTCGCGCGCGTCGCGTGCTCGCCGGCGCGGCGCAGCGCGTCCAGGTGCCGGGCGCGCGCCGACCAGGCACCCTCGCCGGCCTGCTCGTACCCCGCGCGCTGCTTGATCCGATCGCGCAGCGCATCGAGACCGGCGCCGGTCACGGCCGAGAGCTGCAGCGAGGCGGTGCCCGGCACGTGCCTGGCACCGTCCGGGGGCGGCTGTGCGCCTGGCGACTCCTGCAAGTCGATCTTGTTCCACACTTCGATGACCGGCACGCCCGCCGGCAGCTCGGCGAGGCTGTCGGCCAGCGCCGCGGCGGCTGGCGGCTCCGCCGAGTCGATGACGTAGAGCACGAGGTCGGCGCGCGCGATCTCGCCCCGGGCGCGGCGCACGCCCTCGCCCTCGGCAAGATCTTCTGTTTCGCGCAGCCCGGCGGTGTCGATGACGTGCACCGGGAGGCCGTCGATGTGGATGCGCTCGCGCAGGACGTCCCGGGTCGTTCCCGGCACCGGCGTGACGATGGCCGCATCGACGCCCGCCAGCGCGTTCAGCAGGCTCGACTTGCCGGCGTTGGGTCGGCCGGCGATCACTACGTTCAGGCCGTCGCGCAGCAGCCTTCCCTGGCCGGCCGCGCGCCGGATCCGTTCGAAGCGCGCGTCGATGTCAGCGAGTCGGCCCGCAACCTCGGCGCCGCCCAGGAACTCGACATCCTCGTCCGGGAAGTCGATCGCAGCCTCGACATAGACCCGCAGCCCGGTCAGCCGCTCGATGAGCCCGCGGACCTCGCTTGAAAAT
>Ga0224507_10000807_pt1 | contig 12337 bp, 6 predicted proteins | sample SF_Jan12_sed_USG_3_FD_170159 | JGI IMG/M metagenome (GOLD analysis project Ga0224507, IMG submission 170159) | Sediment microbial communities from San Francisco Bay, California, United States - SF_Jan12_sed_USGS_13 | ecosystem: Environmental > Aquatic > Marine > Sediment | place: USA: California...
TCTGTTTCTTCAATGGTGTATTGCATGGATTTGGTTATTCTATCGCCGTATAAAATAACTTTGCCTTGCGCGTTACGGGAAGCCCGACCACAGGTTTGCACCAGAGAGCGTTCTGAACGTAAAAAACCCTCCTTGTCAGCATCGAGAACCGCCACCAATGAGACCTCTGGGATGTCGAGGCCTTCGCGCAACAGGTTAATACCCACCAGCACGTCATATTCGCGCTTGCGTAGATCGCGAATAAGTTCAACCCGCTCCAGGGTGTCGATATCGGAGTGAAGGTATCGCACCCGTATGCCGCAATCTTCGTAGTATTTTGTTAAATCCTCGGCCATTCGTTTGGTCAAAGTAGTAACCAGAATAGCTTCCGATTTTTCGGTGCGTTGTTTGATTTCCTCCATTAGGTCGTCCACCTGGTTGGTGGCTGGTCGCACTTCGATGAGAGGGTCCAATAGTCCGGTGGGGCGAATGAGCTGTTCAATTATGTGCTCCCCTGCTTTTTCCAGCTCATAGGGACCTGGGGTGGCGGAGACGTATATGACTTGTTTGATCCTTTGTTCGAACTCGTCAAAGCGTAGGGGCCGGTTATCTAAAGCCGATGGTAGCCGAAATCCGAAGTTGACTAGATTTTGTTTGCGTGATCGGTCACCGTTGTACATCCCGTTGACTTGGGGTACTGCGATATGGGATTCATCGATAAAGAGCAGATAGTTTTCCGGGAAATAGTCCAGGAGGTTGGGGGGAGGGGAGCCAGGAGGCTTCCCGGTTAGGTGGCGGGAGTAGTTTTCGATGCCGTTGCAGTATCCAAGCTCTTCGATCATCTCCAGGTCGAACATGGTACGTTGCTCAAGTCGTTGCTGTTCAACTAAGCGGTTATTGTTATAAAGTTCTTCCAGTTGAAGTTTGAGTTCTTCTTTAATCGTCCGCATGGCTAATTGTAAGCGATCTTTGCCGGTTACAAAATGACTGCCGGGGAACACAGTGTATTCCTCAAGATCAGTGAGCACTACCCCGCGAAGAGGATCGATAAGGGAGATGGCTTCAATGGTATCGCCAAAGAATTCGATTCGAAGAGCTCTTTCGTCTTCATGAACCGGGAAGATGTCAACCACGTCTCCTCGTACTCTAAAATTCCCCCGTTCAAAAGAGATATCATTGCGCTCATAGAGCATGAAGGCTAACTTTCGCTGAAGGTCTTCCAGGGGGATATCCTCACCTGTCTTGAGGTAAAGATGCATTTTTTTGTATTCGTCGGGAGAGCCTAAGCCGTAGATGCAGGAAACTGAGGCCACGATGAGTACGTCTTTCCTGGTTAATAGGGAGCGTGTGGCGGAGTGGCGCATTTTGTCGATGGCGTCGTTAATAGCGGAGTCTTTTTCGATATATGTGTCGGATTGAGGTATATAGGCCTCTGGCTGGTAATAGTCGTAATAGCTGACAAAATATTCTACCGCGTTGTGGGGGAAAAGCTCTCGGAACTCTGAGAAGAGTTGAGCGGCCAGGGTTTTGTTAGGAGCGATGATCAGGGCGGGTCGTTGGGTTTGTTGGATGACCTGGGCCATGGTGAAGGTCTTGCCCGAGCCGGTAACGCCCAGCAATATTTGATCGTGATATCCGGCCTCTAAACCAGTGATTAACTGATCAATGGCCTTGGGTTGATCACCTGCAGGGGTGAAAGAAGAAACCAACTGAAAGGGAATGTTCATGAAATTCCAATAATAATGAAAATAGATGGTCTAAAATATCTTGGCCTGATTAACTTATAGATACTTGTATGGGAGGAGTGATTTCAAGGATTAATTGTGGGTGGGAATGGTATTGTGAAGAATATGTAATATGTTTAGATTGTTTGGTGGGTGTTTAAACCGGATGCATGGGGAATGGCAGAAATGTAATCAATCAAATAATCGAAATTATTAATTGGCAAACAAATTGTCCGGCTAGCCACAAGCTTACCCTTTTAATTCAGTTGCTTGTCGCATGGTAACTATCCGAAGACGTACAGGATGTTCTATCTGGTTTAAGGTAGCATATAATATCTGTAACATAAGAACATTACCTGTCCATCAATTTACAGTGTAATCTTATACGATCACTATCTGATCACTCAAATTCCTGTCTAAATATTAAAAATTCTTGCTTTAACTCTTCTAATTCTTTACGTAAGCTAGAGGTTTCATCTTCAAGTAGCTCCAGTCTAGTCTTTTTCGCTGATTGGTGCTCTCCAGGAGTAGTTTCGCTTCCCTCTTCTTTTTCCCCTTTATCTTCATCATTCGAGTGCTGGGGTTCACCGGCGAGAAGATGAATAACACGTGATTCTTTTTGTCCCGGCATTTTCGGGAGCTGTCTGACCAGTTCCATCTCTTCAAGGACTTCAAAACTTTCAGAGACCTCTTCAAGGTTTGAGAATGGGTATAGCCTTTCGGTGCGGTTCCTCAACTCCCCCAATGTTTGAGGTCCACGTAGGAGTAAAAGACACATGATGGCCATCTCTTTTTGCAATAGATTAAGTTTTTTGCCAAAATGGTGCTCATATTTAGGTACCCGTGCGGCATTGCTTTGCCAGGCAAGATTCTTTGCCTTAAGTGCATCTAAGCTTTGCAGGACTGTTTTCTCGTCATATGAAGTAATTGGATTCCTGTTTGATTTCTGGTTGCAGGCATTAATTAATGCGTTCAATGAGAGAGGATAGTAATCCGGTGTTGCCATTTCCTTTTCCAGTAGGCACCCTAAAACCCGAACTTCTTGAGGTGTTAGTTCTAATTCAATCATATATATTCTCTTATTGTAGACTTTTAAATCAACTACTTGTAGTCAAGTGACCAACTACTTTTTAATACATTGCGAACGAAATGGATTCTATGATTATCAGACTATTTGTAACGGAAAGCTACATGTATGTGGGGGTCACCTACCTTGTAGGTCAAACATCTGCTTAATTATTCGTTCTTTTAGAGCCGTGGAAAAAAATGTTACAAAATAGGAGTCGTTGTTTACCTGCGTAATTTAGGAATATTTATAATTTTCTGTTACTCTTAAGTCAACAACATTGCGCGTTTGGGGGCATCTAGTGGTAAACTAAAAATGATTGACGTACCACTTCCTGTTCTGTTGTTATTAGGGTAACCGTAAGTTGTAGGGTGAGTTTGAAATGGATTGTAAGAGATAACAACTGCCTAGGAAGGCATCGGTTTAAACATGGCCCTTTTTGCTTTGATCATCCTTAATCTTTACTTTCCCGGTTGTTTAGGTATAAATAGATTTCACTTTTGTTGTATGGAGGTAATATAATAGCTTTATTACAAGGTATTAAGGAGTCCACATGGTAAAGATGATTGCGGTGGTAATTATTGTGGTTGGTTGTTTTTGGATTGATATTGTTTCTGCTCAGGAGGGAAATTCTGGTCTGGTTGATCCCGCCTATCAACAAACTGTTTTTCAGGCTGAAAATCTGGCGGTTGAAATATCAAAAGTAACCGGCTGTGCTATTAATCCATTGCTCGGGATCTCAGTCATTGGGGCTTATACCTATTATAGCTCGGATGAAAACGGACGAACAGATCTTCCTTGGTATTCTCTGCCACAGTTTTGGGGAACGCTTAGTGGGTTATTGTTTTTAATTTTTCTTAAAGATTCGAGTAAAATACTTCTTCCTAAGGTCCTCTCCGTTCCCTTAGATGCTGCAGAGACACTTATTGAAAAAAATGGATCAGCCTTGTTGGCCATGCCTGTTTTGATAACAGCCCTTAAAAATGGGGAGTTGGGAGCAATAGAATCTCTTTCCGGTACAATAACCGGTTTTGTTTTTCCAGTTGCCTATGCTGCAAATCCAGCGGTGTCTTTGCATGGTGCATCCATGGATCCAATTACTTTTGCCTTGGCATCTGTTTCGGTTTTAGTCATATTTTCTATCGTTTGGGTAATTAGTCAGGCTTTTAATATTTTAATATTGCTCTGCCCGTTTTCCACCATCGATTTTATGTTATTGGTTTGTAAGAATGGGGTGTTGACTCTGCTAGCCGGATTAACTGTGCTAAACCCTTATGCTGGCTTAGCTATGTCCGCCATTATTGTACTTGTTTGTGTATTTTTACTGCCCAAGGCTCTCCGCTTGACCCTATTTGGTACCCTGATGTCATGGGATATTTTAGCCGCATGGATCAAAAAAGAGGATTCGGTAAAAGAGTTACGAGGTAATTCGGTTAAATGTTTCACCACGTTTTCGTATAAAAATACGCCTTCTTTGACTTATGGTGCTGTAATGCAACATGATTCTGTCTTGCATTTTAGATATAAACCTTGGTTGGTATTGCCTGAGAAAATAATAAACACTGATATCGCCGTAGTGGATTGTGAAATTGAAAAAGGATATCTTGGCTCGTTGATTGTGGCTAAAACCACGGATGAGCAGTTGGCGAAGAAGCTTTTTCGGTTTCGGGTAGCCCATCGAAAAAATGAAGAAAATATAGCTCGAATTCTCGGGGTCCCAACCATACGAGAGACGGCAATACACTATGGTTGGAAAGCCATGATGGCGTGGTTTCGTGGTATTTTGCCTGCCTGAACTCAGAGGGGGGTGGCAATCTTGTTGACATGTACTTTATAAGGGCTGCTCCCATAACCGTGAGGCTAATTCGGATAATGCAAAGGTATTGCATTGTAAAATATACTTGTAGTCTATCTCGGATTGTAGGGGCACCCCTTTTGGGTGCCTGTCTTAATCGGCTTAAGTTGCTAATATTTATTTGTAAATAACGGTTAGTGTAAAAGTAATAATATTCTATTCTTTCAATTAGCTCAGCGGGCACCCACAAGGGTTGCCCCTACAGCGCACAGCAAAAAAGTAAGTTCATTTTGCATTGCAATATCTTGATGTTGTAAAAATTAGTCATATCGGCTATGGGGGCTGCCCTTACAGCTTCCTGGTAGATTCAACGTTTCGCAAAAGAAAAAATCACCTTGAGTCAGCCAAGTAGGGGAATGGGGTAGGTTAGCTAAAAATACTTCATTTCGACTTAATTATAGGCCCTGGTGTCAGGTAAAGTGTACTGAATCAGAAAGCTATCTCCTTGGTCAGATACTTATAAAATCATTATCCAGTTCACTGAAGTGCTATTTGAAAATGTCCTCGACTTATTATCTCACCATCAATTTGTTTCAGCATTTCAATAATTATCCGTAAGTTATTCCGTATTGACGGATAAAACATCGGGGTAGGTAAGTAAAAATTCAAATTTTTGGGTTATTTATTACTTTCCTTAACGATAAATAGAGATCTTGAGGGCAAGAAGTTTGTATATCTTTGGTATAATGATTTGCTACTATTGATTCCTTGGTAATGAATTTGGGCAAGAAGCGGTTAATTATTTGATATTGATTATTTGTATTGTTATTTCGTGTTATTATGCTAAGTTGAAGATAGCCTATTTGGGTAGGTGACCAACCCATTTTTTTTGTGAGTTGTTATATTTTCCTTGTTTCATATTTCAACCGACGGTAACCCCATGGAGCATTATAGTCTTTCCGATATTATAGCTGATAAAGTAGTCACGGTATCATCTGGTTCTTTTATTCATGATGCCCTGGAAGTGATGCGTGACGGAAAGATCAGCTGCGTTGTTGTGATGAAAGGCTTTTCTCCAGTTGGTATAGTGACCGAACGAAATTTGGTCAAGGTGGTGGCGGATAAAACGAAGGAGTCTGGAAAACAAAAGGTCTCTGATATAATGACTTCCCCTATTATCACTGTGACTTCTGATATGAGCTTGTTTGAAGCCTACTCCATCCTTTCGGTGAACGAGTTGCGCCATCTGGTGGTTTTGAGTACGGAGGGAGAGTTGAGAGGGGTGTTGACTTTTTCCGATCTGGTTCAGCATGTATCCTATGAGTCGTTTGTGGATATGAAACGGGTGGGGGCGGTTATGACCAGGGAGGTAGCGGTGGTTTCCCCAAAGTCCAGCGTTAAAAAGGCTCTTGGACGCATGGCCGAAAAGGCAATGAGTTGTATCGTGATCGCTAACCGGAAAAGCCCCTTGGGTATCATAACAGAGCGGGATGTCTCTGGGTTGATGATGGATTATCCTGATCTTTCACAGGTCAATGTGGAGGAGGTAATGTCAACCTCTATTCAATCAGTGTTAGCAGATGCAACATTGCCGGATGTTATTGATCTGATGAAGTCTAAAAAGCTGCGTCGGGTTATAGTGGTTGATGATAATGGGGATCTGGTGGGGATAGCCACCCAGTCCGATATTGTTAAGGGGTTGGAAGGTAAGTATATTCAGACCCTGAATAAAAAGATTAAGGAACAGTCCATTCAAATTCGCGATACTGAACTTGATCTTGCCAAAAAAACGATTTATCTCGATAATATTCTCCAGTCTTCCATTGATTACGGAATAATAGCCGTTGATCTCGATTATAAAGTTACTTATTTCAATTCAGGTGCGGAAAAGATTCTTTTGATGCAAGAGTCGGAAGTGCTCAACCAAGATATCAGAGAGATGCACGGCGATAGTCAGGCCAAGCTTGGTAAGCTTCATGATGTACTTGCTTCTATAAAGAAAGGGGAACGGATCTCTTTTGTCATTCAACGAGATGTTGACGGTATCACCTTTTATATTAGCGCCAGGGCTTCGGGGATCGTGGATAAAGAACAGAACCTCTTAGGTTTTTTTCTTATGCTTCATGATGTGACTGCTCGCAAATTAACTGAGCAGGCCTTGCAAAAGGCCAATGACGAGCTTGAACAACGGGTGGAGGAGCGAACTCAAGAGTTGGGAAAATCCATGCACAGCGCTATTGAGGCCATCGCTTTAACAGTAGAAATGCGTGACCCTTATACCTCGGGGCATCAAAGACGGGTAGCCGATCTGGCTGCCGCAATTGCACGTAAATTGGGGATGTCTAAGGAGCAGGTAGAGGGTGTGTGTATGGCTGGTTTACTGCATGATATCGGAAAAATACGGGTACCAACTGGTATTTTGTGTCACCCAGGAGAATTATCAGATGCTGAGTTTGCCATTATTAAGCCTCATCCAGAAATAGGGAGTAATATACTAAAAGGTATCAGTTTTCCTTGGCCTCTTGCCGATATCGTTCTTCAGCACCATGAACGAATTGATGGTTCCGGTTATCCTCGGGGGCTTAAAAACCGAGAAATTCACGTTAAGGCTAAGATTCTAGCGGTGGCAGATGTTATGGAAGCTCTTTCTTCCCATCGGCCATATCGTCCCGCCTTGGGGATTCCATGTGGGCTAGATGAAATACGTCTAAATCGGGGGCGATTATATGACCCGGATCCGGTTGATGCCTGTTTGGAGCTATTTGTTGAAGATGGGTATAAATTTCCATCCCATTGCATCCAGCAGACTAATAGATGGCATGGGGGCGCTGATAAGGATTAATGGAAAGGTAAGTGGCCACACAGGCACCCCATCTTCATGCGGTGGCCTTTGCTCTCATAGATGGGCTATAGCGAGCAGAGGCCACTGCATAAATCTGAGGCACCTGTGATCACTTACTATGGCGAAGTATATTAAATCACCTATTTCTAAAGCCTTGACCAGGTACCGGAAAGATTTTTAAGTAATATTTGATTAGATGAGGCTTGCTTTGTATTATAGGCGGGAAAAACCCAGAAGATCGTATCTGGATTTTAAATAATGATATCAACCGTGGCCAATGAGGCAGTACGGATTAAAATAATAGAGATTGTAAAGAAAATTCAGGGTAATTAAATGCTTATCAATTGGCTTAATAACACAACCATGGTTCAGCTCCAGGAGTTTTGGTGGTTGATTACCGTGCTGTTCGGTTCTGTCTTGCTGCTTTCCACAGTTTTTCATGGGGGACAGATACTTCTTCGTCAGTCGGGTTGGACCAAGGAGGAAAAATTATTTTTTCTCTGTATACTTGATCGTGGTCGAGGAGTGGTATTTATAACTCTTGTTCTTTTTGTCGGAATTTTATTTTTGCTCTTCCCTCGTTTTTGTGAGGTTAGTTTCGGTGGGGCTCGACATTTTTGGTTTGTATTTTTTTTCTCCTTTCTTTATCAAATTATTCTCTTTGAATCACGTAAGAAACTATATAAATTGTTGGATGATAAATTATATGAAAACCTGATGTGGTTAAACGGCATGTTGGGAATTATACTTCTAGGCGTGCTGTTTGGATCTTTTTTTAGCGGGGCATCTTTTTTGATTCATGAATCCGGAGTGGTGGAATGGACTGGAAGATTGGGTGGCTTTGAACAGATTTTTTCTTTATTAAATATATCTTTGGCTCTTTTTCTGCTTTTTAACGCTAAACTTCTAGGGGCTATGTATTTTCTGGCTTTTGGGGCGGTAAAAGATCATCCCGACCTTGCCGGTAAGTTGCGCATTATTATAGGTGCGGATGCAAAAAAGGCCGGTGCTTTGTTGGGACTTTTCCTCTGTTATCTGCTTGGGACGGAGGGATATACTGTTTTTGATGATGGCGAGGTCTCCCTGCTGTTATGGAAAAACGTATTGAGTATGAACCGGGAGCCTGGTCTTTTTTTGGCCCTTCTTTCGGCTCTGATTTTGTTTGGTGGTTCAGTTGCGCTGACTAGTAAGACAAAAGTTCGATATGGGGTGTGGCTTGCTGGAGCTGGAACATTCCTATTCGGTCTTGCTTTGTTGGGGCTTGCCGGTTTTAATAATAGTGCCTTTTATCCGTCTACCGCAGATATTAATGCTAGTCTTACCATCTATAACAGTTCTGTTAATTATTCTTCCTTGAAATTATATACCGATTTATTGATCGGGTTTATGTTGTTGTGCGCCGTGGTTGTTCCCTTTTTGCCGGGTGTTTGCGAATCCCGTCTCAAATATATGTTTCTCGGTTGGCTAAAAAACAAATTGCGGAAGATTAAGGAGGCTCTTACCATCTCGAGAGGAGCTATGCTGGTTGCTTTGGCTGCTAGTGTGATGATTATTATATTTCCTCCCAATGGATTTTCTCCTGTACAGGCAAGAGCCGCCGCACTTACCATTTTTGTTATCGGCTGTTGGGCAACTTCGATTATGCCTCCTTATCTCCCTGCTTTTATATTATTCGTTTTGTGTACCTTGTTTAAGATTGTTCCGGTATCGGTAGTGTTTTCCGGTTTTTCTTCGGCGGCTCTTTGGCTGATTTTTAGTGGTTTGATTCTCGGAGTGGCTATAAAGAGTACTGGGCTCGGAGAGCGTATCGCCCGCAAAGTTGCATCTCTTCTGGTCGGTAAGGAATATGGATCCATTATAGGTGGAGTGACTATTTTCGGGGTGCTGCTTGGTTTTATTATGCCTTCAGCCATGGGTCGTATTGTGTTGCTCATTCCCATCGCTTTGGCTCTTGCTGATCGTTTTGGGTTTAAAGCAGGTTCTAATGGGAGGAAAGCAGTGGTGCTCGCCGCTACTTTCGGGTCCAGTGTGCCAGCCTTTGCCATCCTTCCATCTAACGTTCCCAATATGGTCATGGCCGGCACAGCTGAGACTATCTACCAGATTTCTCCAATGTATGGGGAGTATTTACTGCTTCATTTTCCGATTCTGGGTTTGGCTAAAGCGGCATGTATCGCCTACCTTGCAGCCAAACTTTTTCCCGATGAGGTGAGAATAGAATTGGATTCAGTAGAGCAATCAAAACCATTTTCCGTTGATGAAAAAAAGCTTACTGCAATTCTTTTGCTGTTGCTGGCTCTTTGGATGACCGATTTTGCCCATCATATTTCACCGGCCTGGGTGGCCCTAGCTGCTTGTGTCCTTATTTTGATTCCTAAACGTGGGCTGGTAACTGGAAAACAGTTCAATGAAAAAATTAACTACGGTTCTCTATTCTTCGTGGCTGGTGTTTTGGGTCTAGGTGCATTGGTTTCCCATACCGGCTTGGGTAGTTTGCTAGCTAAAGGTTTGACTACAATTTTACCTCTGAGCCAAGGGCATTCATTTATTAATTACCTTTCCCTGGCAATCACTTCAACTTTGACGGGGGTGGCGACCACCGTTCCTGGAGCTCCAGCCGTACTTACCCCTTTGGCCGGGGATATGGCTCAAGTATCTGGGCTAAGTATAAAGACTATTTTAATGAGTCAGGTTCTTGGTTTTTCAACCGTGATATTCCCATATCAGGCTCCACCTTTGGTGGTGGGAATGCAGCTGGCAGGTGAGTCCCTTAAGTCGGCTCTTAAGTTATGTCTGTTGTTAGCTGCAATCACAATTTTTATCTTGTTACCTATGAATTACCTTTGGTGGATCATTTTAGGTTGGTTGTGATGAGCCTTAATTATAAGGCGTTATATCTGGAGGGGATAAAAGAAATCGGATGTAGGGGTTGCACTCTATTGGCATTATTTGACAAGCATTTATATGCTGGTGTAGGCGTTCAGGTTAATCCAGTTGCTGTTTTGCTTGCTAGGCTCAGCTATGCGGGCCAGAGGCAAGCGCGTTAAGATAGGGGTCTGTGACCATTTACGGTCTATCGGTAGCAAATAACACGGATATTGTACATGAAAGTAGATGGGCATAAATTTATAATAAGGGCCTTTTTTCTTGTTTCCATATTGGTTGGTGTGACTCTGTGTTCTTTTCAGGCAATGGATTTCTTTGTAAAATCTGATGCTGTCGTATTTGGTATGGAGTCCACAGAGGCTTTAAGTCGTCTCCTTATTTACTACGAGTTCATCATAATTCTTTTTCATACCTTACTTCCAGGTATTGTCATTTTGTATTGGGGGAATCAGGCGGGAATCATGTGCGCCATTCTTACTTGGATCCTCTATTCCTTAATCATGGTTCTTTTCTTCACAATGTTTCATGTCGTCTTGCCATTTACCGCGCCTGCCGTGGGTGCTGTGGTCTCTATGATCAGGGTAATGGGGTGGGGTTCTAGGTTCTTGGAAGAAGAGAAATCCTTGATCAAATCAGCTTTTAGCCACTTTTTGGAACCAAGCGTGGTTGAGATGCTGTTAAATAATCCAGAGTTGATAAGTCAAAACGGCACGAAGAAAGTCGTAACCATTCTTTTCGCCGACCTGCGCAACTTCTCTTTGATTTGTGAGGCTAAATCTGCTGAATTGATTACTACCATCTTACGGGAGTATTTTACTGCAATGATAAGGGTGGCTAGAGATAACCGGGGTACTGTTGATAAGCTGATCGGAGATGGCATTATGGTGGTTTTCGGCTTTCCAATTCCCATCGGAGAACATGCAGATTACGCTTTAAAGACGGCGATTGAAATGCAGCGAGTTATGGTCAATCTACGTAAGGATTGGTTGAGAAGATTTGATGTGGATATTGCAATGGGGATAGGGATTAATACGGACGAGGTAGTGGTGGGGAGTATCGGTTCCGATGAATTTTATGATTACACGGTACTAGGTAATGGCGTGAATTTGGCTGCTCGTATTGAATCTGAATGTCCACCGAGTGAAATCCATGTTTCCAGTGGAACTCATGAAATACTCAAAGAGAAGTACAACTTTGAATATATGGGTGAGAGGCAGTTTAGGAATATTCTTAGGAAGGAGGATGTTTATCGGGTTCGAATTTAAAAGGGTGGAAGGTTATGGTTTTCCCTTCCCACCCTTTTTTCAGGATACTAGCCGTAATTTAGGTAGCTATTGTCTTTTCTGAGATTGCAGATATTGGAATAGTTCCGTGTCTGAAGATAAAATAAGGGAAGTATTATCTCCCAGAATGTCCCGATAACTTTCCAAGCTTTTAAGGAAGCTGTAGAACTCAGGATGTTTGCTGTAGGCTTCGGCATATATCTTGGACGCTTTAGCATCCGCCGTTCCTTTTATCTCCGTTGCTTTACGTTTGGCGGTGGAGGTAATTTCCTTAAGTTCCTTATCAACATCACCGAGAATTTCTGCTTTACTACCTTCGCCAAGGGATCGTTTTTCAGCCGCAATTCTCTTTCGTTCGGAAATCATTCGTTGATAAATTCTTTGGCGTACCGATTCGATATAGTTAACTCGTTTGAACATCACGTCCATGAGTTCAATTCCGTAGCGTGGGGTGAGCTTGGAGGCGGCTTCAAGAACCATCTCGGATATTTTATCTCGACCAAATTCAGGACGACCTGGCTGATTTTTGTCCTCTGGTCGGGAAATCATATATTCCGGAGACCAATCAGAGCTTCGGATTACCTCGATTAAGTTGTTTTTGTTAACGATATCTCGTAATGCACCGTTGATGATATCATCCAGCATGCTCTGAGCTCTGTTGATGTCACCAACCGAACGCATAAAAAGGAGGGCATCGGTGATTCGCCAACGAGCGGTGCTATCCATGTAGATATAAGTCTTATCATAGGTGGGGATTTGATT
>Ga0224507_10000808_pt1 | contig 12330 bp, 10 predicted proteins | sample SF_Jan12_sed_USG_3_FD_170159 | JGI IMG/M metagenome (GOLD analysis project Ga0224507, IMG submission 170159) | Sediment microbial communities from San Francisco Bay, California, United States - SF_Jan12_sed_USGS_13 | ecosystem: Environmental > Aquatic > Marine > Sediment | place: USA...
TTTCGGTCACACCGTAGGCAAGGTCGAATCCTATATCGCCCAGGGCAGTGACCCCATCCCAGCCGAATTGACCGTTATATGTCCCGGGTACGGGCTGGTCAAATAGAAGAGGAATAGCGGGCCGGACAAAGAGATTGGCTTTCCCTCCGCTTGCCGTATCCCCCATTACGAAAGGGAACGCCGGCTGAAACAAAAGCGTGTAATTGTCCTGGTCGTCGGCACCCGGCAGGTCGCCCGTGTACCACCTGTACTGGTTCTTAAAAGTCAGGCTGGCCAGCGAGTTATTGGGATTGGCCAGTTCCTTTGCCACTTCATCGGCGGATTTTCCCTGGGCTTCACCCTGAGCAAAAACCGGGCTGAAACCGGCAATCGCCATCAGTACGATAATCGTGTTGAGTAATATCTTCACTCTCTGTTCTCCAATGTTTATGGGTTCTATTGTCAAACTATTTGAGAATCTTTACCACACAATAGCCATAAAACCTATGCGATAATCTCTCTAAAAATCAGGGTTCAGGAGTGTAAGCTCTCTTTGACGGGAAAAAGTCATTTGCCTTATGCCAGTCAGTTGTATTCTACAGTGCGTCAATTCTTGACACAGTGCCTGACCTGACCAGCGATAATTATTTCGGGAACAGAAACACGATCCCGGCCTTCACACCCCAACCTTCAGGACCGCTATCCGGAGTATCAACCCAGTAACGGGCCCCCAATTTAAGCTGAATGAGTTGGGGGCCGAGTTTCAACACCTGGCTGACAATGGCATTTACAGGAACTGACCAATCCTCCGTTTCCCAATTGTAAACCGATTCGCTCTGCAAACTAAATGTTGTGGCTGTTTTGGTGTTAAAAGAGACAAAAGGCTGCAGAAGGGTAGAGTTGACATCGGCACGATCATCGTCTCCGGCGTAGTCCCAGACATGCTGTGCCAGCATGCCATAGGTCCATTGACCCTGTTGTCTGAGCGCGACGCCTGTGGGCCCGGCCGACCATTTTTCCGTTCCGAGCAGCTCATCTGATGCGGTGGGAAAAACAAGTACCGGACCTGCCCCCAGGATAAAGCCGCTTACAGGCTCCTTGGGAGAAAAGAAAAAGCTCATCTGCATATCGCTCAAGCCGCTCTGACCACCCAGCCCGGGCATGATATCTTCCTGGTCAACGTAGGCAACAATAGTCCGGGAGATGAGATTCCACTCCTCATTCATCGAAATGGGGATGACCGGTTTGGCCGTAACACTCCAGCGGCTGCCGCTGTCGGAAGGGCCGATATCTGTATCATAGTCATACTCGATAGGCACGCTTATCAATGATGCCACCGGATTGGCCAGTTTCTTGGCCAGGTCTTCGCTGTCATCTGCACAGGCCGGTTTTACAAAAAAAACCAGAGCCAAGGTCACAATAGACATAAAGACTAGGGTCGGGACAATTCTTCTGTTCTTAATTAACATCACAATGGGTCTCCTGTTTTTTTTTGATGAGGGATATCATTAAGTTCAATGTACTATTATGGAACAGTCGCCCTCAACGGGGTGACAGCGAACATGGATTTCTTTTTCATCTGGTTTGTTATTTCCCCTTTGGGTGTTTGGTTAATTCGAGTCTTTCAGCCGCCAGCCCGGAAACTCCAGCCGATCAGCAGGAGGCCCGTGGCCGCGATCCAACTTCCGAGCACCCGCACAACAATGCGCATCCAGAAGGCCTTGAGCGAGACAACCAGTCCCGCGACCAGGGTGACGATGACGATCAGTGCCACCCATTCGCCGGTCAGTTCGAGCCCGGCAGACGGTGCGGCGGCCAATGCGGCGCCGGTAAGGAAACCATGAAAGGCACCCAGGGTTGTCACCAGACCAGAGACGACCGGCAGGGGCAGATCGCGATCCGCCGCCACCAGCCCGCCTGTCAGTAAAAAAGCCAGGCCAATCAGCCAATTCAGACTCGGGTTGGCCGGAAAGATTAAGCCGAGCACGCCGCCCACCAGCCAGGCGGAGGGCAGCAGCGCGAGCAGCCACCGGCCATGGCGAGCCCCGCACATCGCAGCCAGCAGCGTGAGTACCACCACCATTGCCAGGTCGGCGGGCGAAAGGGCTAGATGGGCAACGCCGTCATAGACCGGACCAAGCCCCGTGGTGACCAGGTGTGCTTCCGCACGCGGGCAATCGAAACCGAGCAGCAGGGCAGCAATAACCAGCCCGCCAAGGGTAACGCGAATCCTTGATTGATTCAGGCACATCATGTGAGTGCCGAAAAGAGGAAATACATTCCAGCCACGGCCACGAACCCACCAGCCATGCGGAGAATGCGACAGCCGACCGACCATCGGTGAATGAAGCCGATGGCAATACCGACGCCGTGCAGGCAGCCCGTGGCCATCACGAAGCCGGCGCTATAGAGCAGACCACTCTGACCGGCTGGCAACTCCGTACCATGGGCATGCCCGTGAAAGATGGCGAAGAAGCCGACGATGCAGGCCGCAACCCACAAGGAGGGGCGTTTCTCGGTGAGCACCATCGCCCCGAGCACGATGGCAGAGAGCGCAATACCGATCTCGACGCCGGGCAACGGGATGCCAAGCAAACCCATCATGGCACCCAGCGACATCACTATGGGAAAGGTGATCGGCAACAGCCAGAGCGCCGGCGCCCCGAGTTGGGCGCCCCACAATCCCACCGCGACCATGGCCAGCACATGATCCCAGCCGGAAATCGGATGATGGATCCCGCTCAGGAACCCCGCGACTTCCCCGGCCTGGATGTGTGCCCAGGCACTGGGCGGCACTGCGAGCGACGCCAACATAGCGAGGCACCAAACAGCTCGTTGTGCATTTGTCATTTTCATATAAATCCCAGCAGTATAGCGGTTCTTTGAATCGTCCAAAAAGCGCCCAGCGTCCCGACGGTGTAGCCCGGCAGGGCCAGCGCCCAACGGGGCCATTGGATCTCGAGCATTCGATACGAGCGGGCCATGCCCAGGATCAGAAAAACGAAAAACAGCTGGCCGATCTCGACGCCGACATTGAAAAGCAGGAGCGCCCAGGCGATATCGGTCTGTGGCAGGCCGGTAGCTTTCAGCCCGCTGGCGAACCCGAAGCCGTGCAGCAGACCGAAAACAAAGGCCACCACCCAGGGATAACGGATGGTGAGGCTCGTCTGACCGCGCCAGACCCGGACGATCTCTGGGCCGAGAAACAGAATGCTCAGCGCAATGGCGGCATTCAGCGGCGCCAGCGGCGCACTGGCATAGCCGAAGGTGGCCACCGCCAGGGTAATGCTGTGGGCAACGGTGAAGGCAGTGATGGTCTTGAACAACATCCAGCTGTTGCCGACGATCAGCAGCAAGCCGAGCACAAACAGCAGGTGGTCAACGCCCTTCAGGATGTGGTCGGTGCCCAGTCGCAGGTAAGTCAGGGCCAGGTTCCACCCGTCGGGTACAGCTTCAATTACGCATGACGGCGAGGAAGGCATGAGCCTTGTGACCTGGGTGGTGCCGTCAAGCCGTTCCAGGCGGAGAAGGGCATCGGTGGCGGTGGATTGCAGACCCGCGATGTGGATTGTGCCGCCCGCCAGTCCGCCCTCGCACTTCACCCTCCAGCGCTGGGCAAAGGCGTTGTTGACCATCACCGCATGCGGCTCAGTCACGTTGGTGCAGTTGGCCGGCAGCTCCGCGTAGAGTCCTAAGCGCAGATTGTCACCCATTCCTGGTACCTTCCACAGTACGTCATAGGTATCCGCACTGGACTCACGCAACTCGAGATAAGCTGGACGAATTTCGTGAGCCAGCGCGGCGGAGGTGATGGCAAGGAGGAAGGCCAGAATGATGGGGATACGTTTCATTTGGTTGGTTTCCCCACAGGTTTCTTTTCCTTCTCCACCGGCTCAAGTCCCTCGATGGTCACGGTGTAGCGCTTGAGCAACTCCTGATAGAACTTGTCATTGGCTTCCAGCCGCCGGGCATTTTCCCAATCCCGCCGCACCGCATTGCGCACTTCGGCAAGTGCGGGCAGGTATCCCTCAGTGCGCTCGCTGATCCACACCAGATGCACGCCGTAGCCAGATTTAATCGGTCCCTGCCATTGACCAGGGGTCAACTCGGACAGTTTAGTGGCGAATTGTTCGCCGAACTGACTGCCAATCTCACTGGTAGAAGCGACTGAAAACTGGTGCTCCACCATCAATGAATCACCGAGTTGCGAAGCATCCGCCTCGGCACCGGCCTGGTTCAACTGCGCGAGCAATTGCATAGTATCGCGATCGAGGTTCTCGGCGTGTTTCTCCGGATTAAGATATACTTGGCGGAAGGTGAACCGCGGCTCGATCCGGTAGGCATCCGCATGCGCCTCCATATAAGCATTCAGTTCCGTGTCGCTCGGCTCGGCCTGGGCGGCGATATCCTCGGAGATGAACTCCATCTTCTGCCGCAGGCGACGGCGGATAACCGTGTCATCCTTGTCCAGACCCATCGCCATGGCTTCCCGGTAGTAAACCTCCTCGCGCACATGGCTGCGGACCAGGCCTGCCAGTTCCTCCGGCGTCGGTGGCCGCTGCCACGTTTTCGCAAAGGTGGCGGCAATGTTCTCGACCTGGCCCATGGTCACAACGATCTCCCCCGCGTCACTGCGGGGGCCGGGGTTTTGCATCAAGCCATTGACAATGAACAGGGCTGCCCCCAGCAGGAGGAAGTGTAACAACGGTTCTTTGAGAATTCGTTTCATAGGGTTTGAGTAAGTGATAGTGAACAGGAGCCAGCGGAGATGATTTTCTCCACTGGCTCTGCTTTCTGCTTATAAACGCTTACGGCGTATACCAGATCGGCGAGGTGTAAGCCCGTTCCTGAATGATCATGGGCACTTCCTTGGGCATGGTGATGCCGAAATACTTGCTGTCGTAGGCCGTCCAGCGCGGGGTCGGGATCTCAATGACGCGCACGTAATAAAAAGACCGCAGCGCCGGGTCGAAGTCCGGATCCGTCCAAACGGTGATCATCTCGCCCGCACCGATGGTGTTGGTCCAGGTCGCATTCGGGACATCCACGGTGTTGCCGACGGGCGTCTTGCAGCGGCCATCCGCATCGATCTGGCGGTCATCGGAGACGGCCACGTCGTAAACGCGCTCCTGCGTCTTGCCGTCCTTGTCGAGCCAGCCTTTGATCACCTGCACGCGATCGAGGTTCGCCCCGATCGGGTCCTTGAGCGCGGCGACGAGGAACGAGATCGACTTGCCTTTCGGCGCGGCCGTCAGGTCGCCGCCCATCGGCACGCCCTTGGTGTAGCCGACCTTGGCTGGTATGCGGCTGTTGGCGTCCGCGGCTTCGAAGTCGAAGCCGCCGAAGAATCGCACGACCATGCGCGGGCCGGTTGTCGCGTAGGTTTCGCGGCGCTCCATCGCGTCGAAGATCGCTGCCCTTGTGTTCTCGGTCGCCCACACGGCGGCATAGCCGGCCGCGGAGGTTTCCCAGTTCTTGATCCGCAGATTCAGCTTGGGGTTATAGGCGAAATCATGTTCCCACCGTTCCGCGCTGGGCTCGGCCACCGATGTCTTGCCGAAGAAGTTGCTCTCCTCCGCGCTGGCAAGTGCGGTATGCGAATCGGTCGCGCCGATCAAGCCGAACTTGTAGGGATTGACGCCGAGTTCGACCTCGAGCTTGAGCCCGTTCTTGAGCGCGGAGCGTGCATACTCGAACTCGAGCATTTCCGGCTTCTTGGCTTCGCTGATGTCGAGGTTGCCCTCGTCCCAGATCTCGTAGTCGGCGAACTCGTCGTTCGGCGAGAGCGCCGGGTGGGCTTCCCCCGTGCCCTTGATCTGGGTGATCTCAACCAGCGGCTCCCAGCGGGCGCGGTTTTCGGCATAGGCGCGGTCGATCTTCTTCCCGGTGAACGACTCGATGATGGGGAACATGCGGCCGTTGCTCAAGTTCCCGTTGTGCGCGATAGCAAGCACGCGGTCGTGCGTCTTCTCTTCGTAGGCGGCCATCCACTTCCATAAGTCGCGGGGATCGGGACTGCCCCAGGGCTTCGCCGTGGTCATCGGATCGGCCTGACGGGCGGAGTCGGCGTTGCCCCGGAAGATGACAATGCGATGCAGGTTGCCGGCGGCATCACCGCCCCAGTTGGAGGTCCACTCGTAGCCCAGGAGCGCGGTGAAACGGCCGGGTTCATTCGCGTCCTCGGAGGCCTGGATCTCCGCATGCCAGGCCGACCGATAGCCCGGGCGTTGGGGGTTGAACCCGTCCTCGACCATGACCTCCGGCAAGGTCCCGTTGGTCTGGGCGGTGACGATCTCAATCAAGGCCTCCATACCCTGCCCGCCGTTCATCATGTCCGCCCATTTCCGCAAAGTGGGGTCGGCCATGAATGCCGGATCGCCGTCAAGCAGCCGAGGGAACAGGCTGAAGCCATCCGAGTGATCGGCCACGAGCATGAAATCCAGCGGACGCGAGAGTTTCACGCGCTGACCGGTGGACGAGACGATCTCCTCGCCCTTGGCAAAGCGGAGGGCATCGACCGGGCCGAGCCGGCAGCCGGCCGTGCCCGCATCGAACGAATACGAGGTATGGAGATGCGTGTCGCCGAACAGCGGCCGCGTCGGATAATTCCGGCCCGCGTAGGGCGAGTAGGGCGCCTTGTTGGGCGTGATCTTGGCGAGGGCCTCGGGATTGACTACCCCGGCGTCGTTGTCGCCTACGGGTGGGTCGGCAGCAAACACCGGCATGGCGAGGCTGACAATGGCCAGCGCGATAATCGTTCGTATGGTTTTTTTCATCCCGTTTGTCTCCTTTTGGTTAGTTGATTCAGCTTTCCGGTGTATACCAGATCGGCGAGGTATAGGCCCGTTCCTGCGTCGTCATTGGCACTTCGTCGGGCATCTTGATGCCAAAGCGCACTGCCTCGTAAGCCGTCCAACGGGGCGTGGGTATCTCGATGACGCGGGCGTAGTAGAAGGCGGAGAGTTTCGCGTCGAAATCCGGATCCGTCCAGGTGGCGATGAGTTCCGGTGAACCGATACTGTTGCTCCAAGTCGCTTTCGCCACATTTACCGTATTGCCAACCGGCGGAAGTTTCCCGTCCGCACCAGGTTTGCGGCCGTCACTCCAGACGACGTCGTAGACCTTTTCCTGGGTTTTGCCATCCTTGCCCAGCCAGCCCTTGACTATCTGAATACGATCGAGGTTGCCGCTGTAGGGATCCTTCATCGCCGCGACCAGGAAGGAAGGCGCCTTGCCAGCCGGCGCTTTGCTCAGGTCTCCACCCATCGGAACGCCTTTGGCGTAGCCGACCCCTGCCGGAAGACGGGTCTCAGTGTCCTCAGTGGTGAAGTTCCATCCGCCGAAGAAACGCACGGTCATCCGGGAGCCGGTAGTGGCATAGGTTTCCTTGCGCTTCATCGCATCAAAAATTGCTTCACGCGTATTCTCGGTTGCCCAGACCGCGGCATAACCGCTGGCAGCCTGTTGCCAGCCCATGATGGTGAATTTCGGATCAGGAGCCTGAATAACCACATGCTCCCAGCGGTGCGGCCCAGGTTCGACAAGTGAGTGTTTGCCGAAGAAGTTTTCCTCCTCGACTGCGGCGAGGGAAGTATGTGCGTCGGTGCTGCCGATCATGCCGAACTTGAAGGGGTTTATGCCAAGCTTCTGCTCCAGCACCAGGCCGGTCTTGAGGGCCTCGCGGGCGTATTCGTATTTCAGCATCTCGGGCTTCTTCGCCTCGGTGCCGTTCAGGTTGGACTTATCCCAGGTTTCGTAGTCGGCGAACTCGTCATTGGGCGAGAGCATCGGATGCGTTTCGCCATCGCCCTTGATCTGGGTGACCTCGACGAGCGGTTCCATGCGGGCGCGCAGTTCAGCAAGTTCACGGGTAAGCGGTTTGCCGTCAAACGTCTCCACCGTGAACATGCGGCCATTACTCAGGTTACCGTTGTGGGGAATCGCCAGCACCTCGGCCCCGGTTTCCTTCTGGAATCTGTCGAGTCTCTTCCACAACTCTTCAGGGTTCTGGCTGTCGAACTGGGAGAACGGCGTCATCCGATTGGCCACGGAGGCATCACCACGGAAGAGCACATTGCGGTGCAGATTGTAGCCGCCCATGGTGGTGTATTCGAAACCGATAATGGCCGAAAATCGACCTGGATCATTGTAGCGGTCGGCCAATGCGGTGTACGCCTCCCAGGCATTGCGCACGGCCTTGTCGTTCTTGATCGGCGCCTCTTTTTTCGAGAGAGAATCGACAATCTCCATCGCCGCGGCAAAAGATTTTTCCTGGTCGCCACTCATCAGCATATCATACCATTTCCGGCCCATTTCCGTGGACAGGATCTCAGGATCGCCGGTGAGCAGTTGCGGCATCAGGCCATACATCTCGGCGTGATCGGCAACCACCAGCCAGTCGAGCGGTCGGGAGAGCTTGGCGCGAAGACCGTTGGTGGTGGAAATTTCCTCACCGCGCGCAAAGCGGAAGGCGTCTTCCTGGCCGATCCGGTTGACTGTTCCCGCATCGACCGAAACAGCGGTGTGCAGGTGCGTGTCGCCCCACAGAACCTTGGTGGGGAAATTCCGTCCGGCGTAGGGTGAGTATTGGGGCTGGGTCAGCTTCGCGATGTCTTCCTTCGCGACTCCGTGTTCGTTGCCATATTCTGCTGCCCAGGCGGTTGGTGTAAGCAAACATCCAGCGAGGACGAATAGTGCCATTGCTGATTTTTTCATGATATCTGACTCTCCTTTTCCTTTCGGGGTTGATTCAATTTATTCAGCCGCCCCGGCCTGTCGCCAGTTGGCTACTTAGTGTTTATATTCTCAGGCGATCGTTCATTCTCACTTCACCAATTCAAAATCACCCGGTTTCCAGGATTTATCAAAAAATGCTTCTGTTGGTCCATACCAGCGCAGATAAGCAAAAACACCTTTTCCAGGAATAGTTTTCACCCAATTGGATTCATACCCTTTTGGGGCAGTCGGGCCGATATAGAGATCTATTGAACCATCTGTATTCTTTTTTACTTGCCCGTAGGAGTCCACACCAGCCGTCCCCTGGTCTGTCACGACCATCGACCTTGTTTCGGAGTCATACATCATGAGTGACCAGAAATCCTTTACAGGCACATTGGCGGGAAGATGCATTCTATACGAGTTGGCCCCCTCAAGCCATTTGCCGTCTTTGTCTTTGTATGCCGCCAAGTATTGAGACCCTTTGCCGACGCTTTTCATGACCATGGCATTTGCGGTAAAACAGGCCTGATGCAGATAGGTAACGCGGGCCTCAAGGTCTGTAAATGTTTCGGTTTCAAAAGTCGGCTTGTCGGTCAAAAATATCCATTCCCATTGGCGGTCAGGGTACGGATTCTTTTTAGCATTGCGGGAGTTGTAAGCGATGGCTCGCGCCATGGCATTACCTGTCTCGGCCGCCCGTTTCAAAATACTCAGGATCCGTTCGTCAGGATTAAACGGCCAGCCCTTTTCAATGCCCAGGGAAGACAACATGCCGAGCATGTCCTTGTCTTTTTCCCGCACGGGCTCTTTTTGTATGACGCCGGCCAGAACCTTAAAAAAATCATAGCCGGTCGGGAAGGTCAGATCAGACGGATTAACCGAGGCATTGATGGATGAAGTGGGGGGTGGGTTGTCCTTTTCCGCAAGAGGATAAACTTTAATTTTCTTTAAATCGCTTATTGCGGCATCAGGCTTGCCGTCCTTTAAAAACCCTCGAACCAGCCAGATAACATCGTAGGTATCTGACTGTACGGGGTAATATCCTTCAGGAACTTCGCCTGTGTAATTTGGCGGAAGAATGAGATATTTTCCTCCCTTCCCCTGATCCGGGGAAGAATGAGATATTTTCCTCCCTTCCCCTGATCCGGCCCGGCAATCCCGACATCCGAAAGCGGGTAGTACCAGACGTTGTTGACCATGCCCAGTACATTGGGCGGCAGTTCGGCAACCACAGGACCGTATTTTTCCAGGTCAACGATCCCTATGGAATAGATAGACTGTGAATTTCCTGTGAACACAACCGTCTGGGGGTTTGCCGAACTTTCCCATATCACAATTTTATTGAGCGAAGCACCAAGATCTCTTTTTGCCCCTTCAATAAACGAAGCCCCAGCTACCGCGGGTGTCGCCCAAATGTATGCCTGAACGGCACGCTGGTAATCCAATTCATCATAGAGCCCCTGAATAGAGGACTGTGCAGGGTAGCCAGCTTCAAACTTGACCTGAGGGCCTTCTTCGGCAAATGCCGGTCTCACCATAAGAATGAGCCCAATAACGATCAGGCAAGCAATTGATTTATACATTTTCGTTCTCCTTTGATGGGTAGTGATTTCAAAAAATGAGTGATGGTCGTTCACGACGTTATTCAAAAGCTGTCCACCTGTACCAAATCGCTGAACTTCCACGATTTGTTCGACAAAGGAGCCTGAGGGCCGTAGAGCCGGAACAGGAGTGCAAAATCCCGGCCATTGGCGAGCGGCACCCAGTTCGCCTCCTTGCCCGTCGGGGGATTGGCAGCGAAGTACAGGTCGATTGAGCCATCACTGTTGACGTTAAGCCCATTGTCCAGCGAGGAGACGCCGGGTTTCGGCATATTCTCAATAAAGGCTGCAGAATTCAAGGTGTCGTACGCCAGGACTGACCAGAATTGCGAGACCGGAACTTTGGGTGGCACATGCAGGACGTATTTGTTGCTGCCGTTAAGCATCTGCCCCTTGGAGTCATAGGAACCGATAAAATAGCGAGTCGCGGCCCCCGGCTGCTTGGAACTGGTGCAGATCCCGTAATAGAACCGGGCCCGTTCCGTAACAGCGGTGTAGGTCGGAAAATCCCAGGACATTTCCGTGAGGACGACTTCAAATGGCACTATGTCACGCCAGTGCAGCTCCGGCCAGTACCGCCAGCTTGGGTCGGCTTCGGTGAACAGCGCCATCATATCTTCATGCGCCTCTTTGACCGCCACAGCCAGAAGTCCTTTCTCACGTTCTGTGGGTTTAAATGGTTCCCCCTTTTTGATACCGATGTATTTCAGCATGTCATAGGCTGTACGGTCGCGTTCTTCCGCAGGTTCGACCTGAATCAGATCGTTGATCTGCTCAAACAGCGCCAGGTCAAAAATAGGAACGCCGTTGATGAGCTTGCCATCGGCCGCAACATGCTGCATCGCGGGTGGATTCTGCGCCTTGGATAGCGGGTAAATCCTGATCTTCTTCAGAAGCGTTTCCGCCGCCGCCATAGTCTCCGGGCTGAAATCCTTGACGATGGCACGCAGGGCAAACCAACCGTTGTAGGTCATTTGTGGAAAGACAAAATAGCCTTTGGGATACGGGCCGTTGTAGTTGGGCGGCAAAAGGAGGTATTTTCCACCGAGGCCCTTATCAAATCCGGCGCCTCCCACATCGATCACCGGACGCTGCCAAATGTCCATCATGGTGCCGAAGAGGTCCACCTTCGGATTTGTGGGAGGGATCTCGACCACCATCGGCCCCTCGAGCGTCTTCCAGAAAGCAAACGCATACATCGTTGTGTTATTTGGGGTGGTGATTTGAAAGCGCCAGTCAATCGGTTTCTTGAAATACAGAAGATCGTTCGCTCCCGCGCCACCATCCTTCTCGAACCCATCCCGCATAGCAATGGCGTTCATAAGGGGCTGCGCCCAGATAACGACCTCGCTTGCCTTTTGGATATACATACGATCGGCGATAGTGTCCGCGCTGGCGGCACGAGTTGGCGTGAGGGAAACGCCAACCGCGAGACCCGCGAGAAGGCAAACAGTGACGAGTGATGCAAGCTTTGTTTTCACAATATTTCCTTTGGGCTCGATTGTAGATATGCGGGCCACCCGTTCCCGGGCAGCCCGCACAAATGGCTTTATTTCACTTTCTCGATATCACCGGGCTTCCAGCTCTTATCTATGGCAGCCTCGGTCGGGCCGTAGAGCCGGAGGATGGCGAAATACCCCCTGCCCGGCACGGTCGCCAGCCAGTTGGCTTGCTTACCTTCCGGTGCCTTCGGCCCGAGGTAGAGTTCCGTGCTGCCGTCGGCATTCTGCACCGGCTTGTCGCGCGATCCGAGGGACGGGAAGGGTTGACCGTTGGCGAGGCCAGAGGCATTCTCGGCCTCGTAAAGTGTCACCGACCAAAACAGGGCGGCCGGAATGTTGGGCGGCAGGTTGACGCTGTAGCTGCTGCCACCTGACAGGGGCGTGCCCTCGCTGTCGGTGAAGCTGACCATGTACTTTGCGCCCTTGCCAGGGATTTGGGACATCATGCCCGGGCTCCAAGAGTAGTAGTCGGTGAAGAACCAGATCCGGGTGTCGAGATCGAGATATCCCCCTGCTTTTCTTCCCCAACT
>Ga0224507_10000809_pt1 | contig 12326 bp, 26 predicted proteins | sample SF_Jan12_sed_USG_3_FD_170159 | JGI IMG/M metagenome (GOLD analysis project Ga0224507, IMG submission 170159) | Sediment microbial communities from San Francisco Bay, California, United States - SF_Jan12_sed_USGS_13 | ecosystem: Environmental > Aquatic > Marine > Sediment | place: USA...
TAAGGAACATGCGATGAGCAACCAGAAAATCCGGATTCGGCTTAAGGCGTTCGACTACAAGTTGATCGACCAGTCGGCGGCCGAGATCGTCGATACCGCCAAGCGCACCGGCGCCGTGGTCCGCGGCCCCGTGCCCCTGCCCACTTCGATCGAGCGCTTCGACGTGCTGCGTTCGCCGCACGTCAACAAGACATCGCGCGACCAGTTTGAAATCCGCACTCATCAGCGCCTGATGGACATCGTCGATCCGACCGACAAGACGATTGACGCCCTGACCAAGCTGGATCTTCCGGCCGGGGTCGACGTCAAGATTTCGGTCAAGCAGGCGGGCTGAGGCATCGCGCCGCTGACTTGTTGCGGCGAAGATGTAGTGCTACAATCTACGGCTTTTCCGGCCTCGCGTCTGGCTCCATTGCAAGACGCTGTGCCGAAACTAAATACACCTGGCCAATCGTAGCCGGGACGGGAGAAAAGAAATGAGCCTTGGCCTTGTGGGACGCAAGGTCGGCATGATGCGCATTTTCATGGACGACGGTGAATCCGTTCCTGTGACAGTGCTCGACGTGTCGAATAATCGCGTCACCCAGATCAAGTCCGTCGAAAACGACGGCTATGCCGCGGTCCAGGTGACCTATGGGACCCGTCGCGCATCCCGCGTCAACAAGCCCAGTGCCGGACATTTCGCCAAAGCAGCGGTCGAAGCCGGCAGCGTGCTGCGCGAATTCCGGGTCGACCCCAGCCAAACCAGCGAGCTCCAGCCCGGCGCCGTGCTGCGCGCCGAGATCTTCGAGGTCGGTCAACTCGTCGATGTGATCGGCACCTCGATCGGCAAGGGCTTCTCGGGCTCGATCAAGCGCCACAACTTCTCCTCGGGACGCGCTTCGCACGGTAACTCGCGCTCGCACAACACCCCGGGATCGACCGGTATGGCGCAGGATCCGGGCCGCGTATTCCCGGGCAAGCGCATGCCTGGCCAGTACGGCTCGACCCAGTGCACCGTCCAGAATCTCGTGATCGCGCGCGTCGACGCCGAGCGCCAGCTGCTGCTGGTGCGTGGCGCGGTGCCCGGTCACCGTAACGGCGACGTGGTCGTCACGCCTGCCGTGCGGGCCTCAGCCGGCAAGCCCGGCGCCGCGAACTGATAGGGGCGACGATGGAACTGAAGCTTCTTGACGCGCAAGGACAGGCCGCATCGCGCATCGATGCGTTCGATACTGTCTTCGCGCGCGAATTCAACGAACCGCTGATCCACCAGGTCGTGGTCGCCTACCAGGCCAATGCCCGGAGCGCGAACCGCAAGCAGAAGGATCGCGGCGAAGTGCATCACTCGACCAAAAAGCCGTTCAAGCAAAAGGGCACCGGTCGGGCGCGCGCGGGCATGACCTCGAGTCCGCTGTGGCGCGGCGGCGGTCGTATCTTCCCGAGCACGCCTGACGAGAATTTCAGCCACAAGGTCAACCGCAAGATGTATCGGGCCGGGATGTGCTCGATCCTCTCGCAACTCGCTCGCGAGGACCGGGTGGCGGTGATCGACGGTTTCTCGGTCGATGCCCCCAAGACCAAGCTGCTTGCCGCCAAGTTGAAGGCGATGGGCGACGGCTCGGTGCTGCTGATCACCGACACGTTCGATGAGAACCTGCATCTCGCCTCGCGCAACCTGCGCAACGTGATGATCGTCGAACCCCGGCACGCCGACCCGGTGTCGCTGGTGCGCTACGACAAGGTATTGATCACGCGTGCCGCGCTGGCCCAAGTTCAGGAGATGCTGGCATGAACCAGGACCGTCTGATGAAGGTGCTGCTCGCGCCGATCGTGTCCGAGAAGGCAACCATGCTTGCGGACAAGAACAACCAGATCGCGTTTCGCGTGTTGCAGGACGCCACCCGGCCGGAGATCAAGGCGGCCGTCGAACTGCTCTTCAAGGTGCAGGTCGAGTCGGTGCAGATCCTCAACCAGAAGGGCAAGACGAAGCGCTTCGGACGCTTCTCGGGGCGGCGCGATAACGTTCGCAAGGCCTATGTCTCCTTGGCCCAGGGCCAGGAGCTCAATTTCGGGGAGGCCCCGTAATGGCGGTAATCAAGCTCAAGCCGACCTCGCCGGGGCGCCGTGCGATGGTTCGGGTGGTCACCCCCGGCCTGCACAAGGGCCGGCCGGTCGACGCCCTGACCGAAAGCAAGAAGCGCAGTTCAGGTCGCAACAACAACGGTCACATCACGGTTCGTCACCGCGGCGGCGGCCATAAGGCCCACATCCGCCTGGTCGACTTCAAGCGCGACAAGGACGGGATCCCCGCCAAGGTCGAGCGGATCGAATACGACCCCAACCGCAGCGCCCATCTGGCCCTGCTGCTCTACGCCGATGGCGAGCGCCGCTACATCCTGGCGCCGCGCGGCGTGGAAGTCGGCACCTCCCTGATGAGCGGCGCGGACGCAGTGATCCGTGCCGGCAACACCTTGCCGATCCGCAACATCCCGGTGGGCTCGACGATCCATGCGATCGAGATGTTCCCCGGCAAAGGCGCGCAGATGGTGCGCACCGCCGGCGGCTCGGCACGACTGCTGGCCCGCGAGGGAATCTACGCCCAGGTGCGGCTGCGTTCGGGCGAGATCCGGCGCATCCACATCGACTGCCGGGCGACGATCGGCGAAGTCGGCAACGAGGAGCACAGCCTGCGCCAGATCGGCAAGGCCGGCGCGACCCGTTGGCGCGGCATCCGCCCGACGGTCCGCGGCGAGGTTATGAACCCGGTCGACCATCCGCACGGTGGCCGCACGCGTGGCAACCGTCATCCGGTGTCGCCGTGGGGTCAGCCGACCAAAGGCTACAAGACGCGCAGCAGCAAACGCACCGACGGCATGATTGTTCAGCGTCGGAACAAGTCCTAACGGGTACGCCATGGCACGCTCAGTAAAGAAAGGGCCGTTCGTCGACGCCCACCTGTTGAAGAAAGTCGACGCCGCCGTCGCTAGCCGCGACAAGCGACCGATCAAGACCTGGTCGCGCCGCTCCACGGTGCTGCCGGAGTTCGTCGGCCTGACCATCGCTGTCCACAACGGCAAGCAACATGTGCCGGTGTTCGTCAACGAGAACATGGTCGGCCACAAACTCGGCGAGTTCGCCATGACCCGGACGTTCAAGGGCCATGCTGCGGGCAAGAAAGCCGCGGTTCGCAAGTAAGGGACCAGAGATATGGAAACTCAGGCAATCCTGCGTGGCGTCCGGATTTCGGCGCAGAAGGGCAGGCTCGTCGCCAACCTGGTGCGCGGCAAGCCCGTCGAGCACGCGTTGAACATTCTCACGTTCTCGCCCAAGAAGGCAGCGCAGATCGTCAAGAAAGTGCTCGAGTCGGCGATCGCCAACGCCGAGCACAACGACGGCGCCGATGTCGACGAATTGCGGGTGAAGACCATCCACGTCGAAGAGGGCGCGTCGCTGCGGCGCTTCCGGGCGCGCGCCAAGGGGCGCGGGGCGCAGATCGAGAAGCAGACCTGTCACATCTACGTGACAGTCGGCAACTGAGCGCAAGGCTGAAGGAAGACTATGGGACAAAAAATTCATCCGGTCGGTTTTCGCCTCGCGGTAAACCGTAACTGGAGTTCGCGCTGGTTCGCCGACAGTGGCGACTTCGCGACCATGCTCAACAGCGACATTCGGGTGCGCGAGTACCTGCGGCGCAAGCTGAAGGCGGCGTCGGTGGGCCGCGTGCTCATCGAGCGGCCGGCCAAGAATGCGCGGATCACGATCTTTTCGTCACGCCCCGGCGTGGTGATCGGCAAGAAGGGCGAGGACATCGAGGCGCTCAAGCGCGACCTGCAGCGCCTGATGGGCGTGCCGGTGCACGTCAATATCGAGGAGATTCGCAAGCCCGAGATTGACGCCCAGCTGATCGCCGATTCGATCACCCAGCAGCTCGAGAAGCGGATCATGTTCCGCCGCGCGATGAAGCGCGCGATGCAGAACGCGATGCGCCTGGGCGCCCAGGGAATCAAGATCATGAGTTCGGGGCGGCTCAACGGCAACGAAATCGCGCGCCGCGAATGGTATCGCGAGGGTCGCGTGCCGCTCCAGACGCTGCGTGCCGACGTCGACTACGGCACCTCGGAAGCCCTGACCACCTACGGCGTCATCGGCGTGAAGGTCTGGGTCTACAAGGGCGACATGCTGGCGCGCGGCGACGCGCCCCACGCGGTCGAGAAGGATGCGACGCCGTCGCCCGACCGGGATGACCGGCGCGCACGACGCGCGACGCGGCCCGGTGCGGGACGCGGTGGTGCCCGTACCCGGGCAGAAGGCGAGGGAGCCCCCGGCGGCGAACGAGCTGCAGAGGCGCCCAAGGCGGCTGTGCGGCGCGTTGCTAAAGCCGTCGAAGCCCCCAAGAGCGGCCCAGCCGCCAAACCGGATTCAGAGACCTGAAGGAGTGAGCGATGCTGCAACCCGCTCGTCGGAAGTATCGTAAGGAACAGAAGGGCCGCAACAAGGGCAACGCCACGCGCGGCGCCTCTGTGGCTTTCGGTGATTTTGGGCTCAAGGCCGTTGGCCGCGGTCGCTTGACCGCGCGCCAGATCGAGGCTGCCCGGCGTGCGATGACCCGCCATATCAAACGGGGTGGTCGTGTCTGGATCAGGATTTTCCCGGACAAGCCGATCTCCAAGAAGCCGGCCGAAGTTCGCATGGGCAACGGCAAGGGCAACCCGGAGTACTACGTGGCCGAGATCCAGCCCGGCAAGGTGCTCTATGAAATGGATGGCGTAACCGAAGCCCTGGCGCGCGAGGCGTTTGCCCTGGCGGCCGCCAAGCTGCCAATGCAGACCACCTTCGTGGCACGCATGGTTGGCGCGTGATCCATACCAGACACGAGGTCCGATAAAGATGAATGCCAAGGAACTGCGCGCCAAGGATGAAGCGGCGCTCAACAAGGAGCTGACCGATCTGCTGCGGGCGCATTTTTCGCTGCGCATGCAGGTCGCGACCCAGCAGTTGTCGAATACCAGCCAGCTTCGCAAGACCCAGCGCGATATCGCGCGGGTGCGGACCGTGCTTAGACAGAAGGCGATGGCCCAATGAACGCTCCCGCTAACGAGACTCCCCGGAGCCAGCGCACGCTGACCGGGCGCGTGGTCAGCAACAAGATGGACAAGACGGTGACGGTGCTGGTCGAGCGCACCGTCAAGCACGAGCTCTACGGCAAGTACATCGTGCGCTCGAAGAAGTATCACGCCCACGCTGAAGCTGCCTACAACGAGGGTGATACGGTCGAAATCCAGGAGTGCCGCCCGCTTTCGAAAACGAAATCGTGGGTGGTGACCAAGGTTGTGCGGGCCGCCGCGTAATTCGCGGCGTTCTTGCACTATTGCAATAGCCGGGCTATACTATACGGCTTCGTGTTGTCAGGTGACGGCGGTCGTAGTGTCCGTTGCCAGGCAGCCCGATTTCCCCCCGAACTACGGGACCAAGACTGACCGTTAGCAAACTGGAGCGATCCAAAGCGCGATGCGGGAAAAGTTGGGATAGGACAAACATGATTCAGATGCAGTCGACGTTGAGCGTCGCCGACAACACCGGCGCGCGTTCTGTCATGTGTATCAAGGTGTTGGGCGGCTCCAAGCGGCGTTACGCCGGGATCGGCGACGTCATCAAGGTGACCGTCAAGGAAGCCCAGCCCCGTGGTCGCGTGAAGAAAGGCGAAATCTATAGCGCCGTCGTGGTGCGCACTGCCAAGGGCGTGCGGCGCCCCGATGGCTCGCTGTTGAAGTTCGATGGCAATGCGGCGGTTCTTCTGAATGCCAAGCTGGAACCGATCGGAACCAGGATCTTTGGACCGGTTACTCGTGAACTGCGTACCGAACGATTCATGAAGATCGTTTCGCTGGCGCCGGAAGTGCTCTGAGGAGGCGGCGATGGAAAAGATCCGCAAGGGTGATGAAGTGGTCGTAATCGCTGGCCGCGACAAGGGCAAGCGCGGGACGGTGTTGCGCCGTGTCGACGCCGCTCACTTGGTCGTGGAAGGCGTGAATATCGTCAAGAAGCACCAGCGGCCCAACCCGATGAAGGGCGAGGCCGGTGGAATCGTCGACAAGACGATGCCGATTGACCAGTCCAACGTGATGCTGTTCAACCCGGTGACCAGCAAGGGCGACCGGGTCGGAATCAGGGTTCTCGAGGACGGCAAGAAGGCCCGCTTCTTCAAGTCGAACGGCGAAACGGTCAAGGCCTGAACGCATCAACTAGGTGCCTGGCAGCCCGGTGAATGACGCCGGGCCGGAGAGGAACAAGATGGCTCGTTTTCTAGAACAGTATCGCGAAAAGGTCACTCCCGACATGATGGCCAAGTTTGGCTACAAGTCGGTGATGGAAGTGCCGCGAATCACCAAGATCACGCTCAACATGGGCGTGGGCGAGGCGGTCGCGGACAAGAAGGTGCTCGAGTTCGCGGCCGGCGACCTGACCAAGATCGCCGGACAGAAGGTGGTGATCACCAAGGCACGCAGGCCAATCGCCGGATTCAAGATCCGCGAGGGCTATGCGATCGGCTGCATGGTCACCCTGCGCGGCGTGCGGATGTACGAATTTCTCGATCGCCTGGTGACGGTTGCCCTCCCGCGGGTGCGTGACTTCCGCGGCGTTTCGGGAAAGGCGTTTGACGGACGCGGCAACTATAACCTCGGGGTCAAGGAACAGATCATTTTCCCCGAGATCGAGTACGACAAGGTCGACGTGTTGCGTGGCTTGAATATCAGCATCACCACGACGGCTAAAACCGACGAGGAAGCCAAGGCGCTGCTTGCAGCGTTCCGTTTCCCCTTCCGTAATTGAGGTGAACAGGTGGCGAAACTCGCATTGATCAATCGCGAACTCAAGCGCGAAAGAATGGTCAAGAAGTACGCGGCAAAGCGCGCTGCGCTTCAGGCCGTAATTCAGGACCAGTCCAAGTCCGAAGAAGAGCGTTATCAAGCGCGGCTGCAACTCCAGCAGTTGCCGCGCGATGCGAGCCCGTCGCGGCAGCGCAACCGGTGCGAAATCACCGGCCGCCCGCGCGGTACCTACCGCAAGTTCGGTCTGGCGCGAAGCAAGCTGCGCGAGATTGCACTTCGGGGCGAAGTCCCAGGCCTGGTCAAGGCGAGCTGGTAGCGAGGAATCAACCATGAGCATGAGCGATCCAGTCGCCGACATGTTCACGCGCATCCGCAACGCGCAGCGCGTGGAAAAACAAAGTGTGTCAATGCCCTCTTCGAAGCTGAAGGTGGCTATTGCCCAGGTCCTGAAGGACGAGGGCTACATCGACAGTTACGAGGTCAGCGCCGATGGCGCCAAGAGCGAACTGAAGGTGGGGCTTCGTTACTACGCCGGACGTCCGGTCATCGAGCGCATTGAGCGCGTGTCGCGCCCGGGGCTGCGGGTCTATCGCAGCCAGCACGACCTGCCCAAGGTGCTCAACGGACTGGGCGTGGCAATCGTGACCACCTCGCGTGGCGTCATGACCGACCGCAAGGCCCGGGCAACCGGTGTCGGCGGCGAAGTCATCGGCTACGTGGCTTGAGGAGGACGCAATGTCACGGATAGGAAACATGCCGATTGCCGTGCCCTCCGGGGTAACGGTCGAGCTCGGGGATGGCGTGATCAGCGCCAAGGGCCCCCAGGGCGTGCTGAGCCGCAAGCTCAACGCGCTGATCAGCGTCGCCAAGGAAGGCGCCGAGCTGCAGATCACGGCGACCGACGAATCGCGCGAGGCCAACGCCATGAGCGGGACGTTTCGGGCGCTGATCGCCAACATGGTGCAGGGCGTTGCCAGTGGTTTCGAGAAGCGGCTGAGCCTGGTGGGCGTGGGCTACCGTGCCCAGGCGCAGGGCAGCAGCCTGAACCTGGCGCTGGGCTTCTCGCATCCGGTGGTGCACGTGATGCCCGAGGGCGTGCAGGTGACGACCCCGACGCAGACCGAGATCGTGATCAAGGGCGCGGACAAACAGAAGGTCGGGCAGGTGGCAGCCGAAGTGCGCGCTTACCGGCCGCCGGAACCGTACAAGGGCAAGGGCATCCGTTACGTCGACGAAGTCGTCGTGCGTAAGGAAACCAAGAAGAAGTAACGCTCGACCGTACCGATAGGACGATAGACGATGGACAAAAATCTAGCCCGCCTGCGGCGCTCCAGGCAAACGCGGCTCAAGATCCGCGAGCTGGGCGTGAACCGACTTTCGGTTTTTCGCAGCGCTCAGCACATCTACGCGAATATCACTGCGGCGGATGGCTCGAAGGTGCTGGTAAGTGCCTCGACGCTCGAGGCCGACGTGCGCTCGCAGCTCGCCGGTGTGACCGGCAAGGGCGGCAACGCGAACGCGGCCAAGCTGGTAGGCAAGCGCATTGCCGAGAAGGCGCTGCAAGCCGGCATCGACAGCGTTGCCTTCGACCGCGGTGGCTATCGGTATCACGGGCGCGTTCGTGCGTTGGCCGATGCGGCCCGCGAAGCCGGTCTGAAGTTCTGACCCCGGCACTGGACAGGAATCGATAATGGCGAAGATGCAAGCAAGGGGCCCACGCGGTGGCGGTGAAGAGCGCGATGATGGCCTGCGCGAGAAGATGATCACCATCAATCGGGTCACCAAGGTGGTAAAGGGTGGCCGGATTCTCGGTTTCGCGGCGCTCGCGGTAGTGGGCGACGGCGACGGCCGGGTCGGAATGGGCAAGGGCAAGGCCCGCGAGGTGCCGGTTGCCGTGCAGAAGGCGATGGACGAGGCCCGGCGCAAGATGGTCAAGGTCAGCCTGCGTGACGGCACGATCCAGCATGTGCTGAAGGGACGTCACGGGGCCGCGAACGTGTTCCTCGCGCCGGCTCCGGACGGCACGGGCGTGATTGCCGGCGGCCCGATGCGCGCGGTCTTCGACGTGATGGGCGTCACCAACGTCGTCGCCAAGAGCCACGGGTCGAGCAACGCGTACAACATGGTCCGTGCGACCCTGAATGCGCTCAAGAGCATGAGTACCCCGGCCGAAATCGCCGCCAAGCGCGGCAAGTCGGTCGAGGAGATCCTCGGCTAAGTCGAGGTCCTGTTGTCAGGACGCGGCTCGTGAACCGAGCGGATGCGGAGAAAGTGATGAGCAAGAAGACTTTGAAAGTAACCCTGGTGAAGAGCCCGATCGGCACCCGCGGCGACCATCGTGCAACGGTGCTCGGCCTGGGACTGAAGTCGATCCGCCAGACCAGGGAGCTCGAGGACACGCCGGCGGTGCGCGGCATGATCAACAAGGTCTCGTACCTGGTCAAAGTGAACTGAGGCACGAGGAGGACCTATGCGTCTGAACGATATCAAGCCCAGTGAGGGCAGCAAGAAGCCGCGCCGGCGAGTTGGCCGCGGCATTGGCTCCGGCCTGGGCAAGACCGCGGGTCGCGGCCACAAGGGACAGAAGTCCCGCGCTGGCGGCTTCCACAAGGTTGGCTTCGAGGGCGGTCAGATGCCGCTCCAGCGGCGCCTGCCCAAGCGTGGCTTTCACTCGATGGCCTCGGAATTCGCAGCCGAAGTGCGGCTTTCCGACCTGGAGAAGCTGAGCGTTGCCGAAATCGACCTGCTGGCTCTGAAGCAGGCCGGCGTGGTTCCGCACCTGGCGAACACCGCCAAGGTGATGCTCTCGGGAAAGATCACCCGCAAGGTGGTTCTCAAGGGAATCGGCGCGACCAAGGGTGCGCGGGCGGCGATCGAAGCGGCCGGCGGCAGCGTCGAGTAATTGCAGCGGATTTTGACGGCACGGACCACAGAACCGAGAACCGAACCAAGTGGCGACTAACCAGTCAGCATTGATGAAGGCAGGCAAGTCGGGCGATCTCAAGCAGCGCCTGCTTTTCCTGTTGATGGCCCTGGTGGTCTACCGGGTCGGCGCGCACATTCCGGTCCCGGGCATCGATCCGGATCAGCTGGCGTCGCTGTTCCGCAGCCAGCAGGGCGGCATCCTGGGCATGTTCAACATGTTCTCGGGCGGCGCGCTGTCGCGCTTTACCGTGTTCGCGCTCGGGATCATGCCCTACATCTCGGCGTCGATCATCATGCAGCTGCTCACCGTGGTGGTGCCGCAGCTCGAAGCGATCAAGAAGGAAGGCGAGTCGGGACGGCGCACCATCACCAAGTACACGCGCTATTTCACCCTCGCGCTGGCCCTGTTCCAGGCGCTTGGCATCGCCGTGGCGCTGGAGTCGCAGCAGGGCCTGGTGCTCGAGCCCGGCATGGTGTTCCGCTTCACCGCGGTGGTCTCGCTGGTAACCGGGACGATGTTCCTGATGTGGCTCGGCGAGCAGATCACCGAGCGCGGTTTGGGTAACGGCATCTCGATCATCATTTTCGCCGGCATCGTCGCCGGGCTGCCGAGCGCCATTGGCGGCATGGGCGAACTGGTGCGGACCGGCTCGATGCACGCCTTCGCGGCACTGGTCATCGTCGCGCTGGTGATCCTGGTGACCGGGGTGGTGGTGTTCGTGGAGCGCGGTCAGCGCAAGATCACGGTCAACTATGCCAAGCGCCAGGTCGGCAACCGGGTCTATGGCGGGCAGACCTCGCATCTGCCGCTCAAGCTCAACATGTCGGGCGTGATCCCGCCGATCTTCGCCTCGTCGATCATCCTGTTTCCGGCGACGCTGGCGCAGTGGTTTACCTCCGGCGAGTCGGGCTCGACAGTGGTGAACGCGCTCAAGGACCTGGCCGCGACGCTCTCGCCGGGACAGCCGGTCTATGTGCTGATGTACGCTGCAGCGATCATCTTCTTCTGCTTCTTCTACACGGCCCTGGTCTTCAACAGCCGGGAAACCGCGGAGAACCTCAAGAAGAGTGGCGCGTTCGTGCCGGGAATCCGGCCGGGCGAGCAGACCGCGCGCTATATCGACAAGATTCTGATGCGGCTGACGCTGTCGGGCGCGATCTACATCACCGCGGTCTGCCTGCTGCCGGAGTTCATGCGCCTGCAGTGGAACGTCCCGTTCTACTTCGGCGGCACGTCGCTGCTGATCATCGTGGTGGTGACGATGGATTTCATGGCCCAGGTGCAGGCCTACATGATGTCGCACCAGTATGAGAGTTTGATGCGCAAGTCAGGGGCGAAGGGTTTGGGTGCCTGAGGGCAGGGATTCAGCCGGAGACGACTTGAGCGATGAGCAAGGAAGACGTTATCCAGATGCAAGGGGAGGTGATCGAAAACCTCCCCAATGCGACTTTCAGGGTCAAGCTGGAAAACGGGCATGTAGTGCTGGGGCATATCTCCGGAAAGATGCGGATGCACTACATCAAGATTTTGCCTGGCGACAAGGTGACCGTGGAACTCACGCCGTACGACCTCTCGCGGGCCAGAATCACATTCAGGGCCAGGTAGTCGCGTAACAGGCGAAACCGAACGAGGTAACTCATGAAAGTAATGGCATCAGTGAAGAAAATTTGCCGCAATTGCAAGATCGTCAAGCGCGAAGGTGTCGTGCGCGTGATCTGCAAGGACCCGCGCCATAAGCAGCGCCAGGGTTGAGGCAACCGTCTTAATAGAGGACCAGAATGGCACGTATTGCGGGCATCAACATTCCCGACCGTCAGCACACGGAAATCGGCCTGACGGCCATCTACGGTATCGGTCGCGCACGCGCCCGTGCGATCTGCGCGGCCGCCGGCATCGAATACAGCAAGAAGATCAAGGACCTCAACGACGCGGAACTCGAGCGGATTCGTGAATCGCTCCTGCAGTTCACCGTTGAGGGTGATCTGCGCCGCGAGGTTTCGATGGCGGTCAAGCGTCTGATGGACCTGGGCTGCTATCGCGGCCTGCGCCATCGCCGCGGCCTGCCGGTGCGCGGCCAGCGTACGCGGACCAATGCCCGCACCCGCAAGGGTCCGCGCAAGGCCGGCGTAGCGCTGAAGAAATAATCGGAGAATCGGCACATGGCAAAGCAGGGTCAACAAACCGCCGGGAAACGGGCGGTTCGCAAGAAGGTCAAGAAGAACATTGCCGACGGCATTGCGCACGTCCACGCATCGTTCAACAACACCATCATCACCATCACCGACCGGCAGGGCAACGCGCTGTCGTGGGCCTCGTCCGGTGGTGCCGGGTTCAAGGGCTCGCGCAAATCGACGCCGTTTGCGGCCCAGATTGCCGCCGAGGCGGCCGGCCGCAGCGCGCAGGAATGCGGGATCAAGAATCTCGAGGTGCTGATCAAGGGACCCGGACCAGGACGTGAATCGTCGGTGCGCGCGCTCAATGCGCTCGGGATCAAGATTCTCTCGATTTCGGACATCACCCCGATTCCGCACAACGGCTGCCGTCCTCCGAAGCGCCGGCGGATCTAGATTTTCGCATCAGGGCGTGTC
>Ga0224507_10000811_pt1 | contig 12322 bp, 9 predicted proteins | sample SF_Jan12_sed_USG_3_FD_170159 | JGI IMG/M metagenome (GOLD analysis project Ga0224507, IMG submission 170159) | Sediment microbial communities from San Francisco Bay, California, United States - SF_Jan12_sed_USGS_13 | ecosystem: Environmental > Aquatic > Marine > Sediment | place: USA: California...
CTATTTGAACGTAAAGGACCTGGATAGCGTGAATCCGCTATCCGATGTGTTCCTGAAGGCGGCCGTCGCAGCGGGATATCCACTGAACGACGATTTTAATGGTCCCAGCCAGGAAGGAGTTGGCTTATACCAGGTCACCCAGAAACATGGCCGCCGCTGCAGCGTGGCGACTTCATTTCTCGCTGCCGCTCGTTCCCGGCCTAATCTCACTGTGCTTACCCGGGCCCAGGTGACGCGGGTGCTTGTAGAGTCCTCGCGAGCGGTGGGCGTGGAGTACCTCAAGGGGGGTCTGCCACAGACAGCAAGGGCCAGTGAAGAGGTGCTGCTCAGCGGTGGTGCGATCAACTCACCCCAGTTGCTGTTGTTGTCCGGGATTGGCCCTGCCGCGGAGCTTGAAGCGGTCGGCATTAAGGCGATTCATTCTCTGCCCGGCGTGGGTAAGAACCTCCAGGACCACCTGGATATTTGTACCCTGGTACGCAGCAGGCAATCCAATACCTACGACTTCAATCTGTTCCAGGAGGCGGCGGTTGCGTTGCGTTACCTGTTTACGCGCTCGGGACCGGGTGCGAGCAATGCGGCAGAAGCAGGTGGATTCGTATGCAGTCCCCTGGCCAAAGATGGCCGGCCAGATGTGCAGCTGCACTTTGTACCCGCCTTACTGGATGACCATGGTCGTAATCGTTTGAAGGGTCAGGGTTACACCATGCATGCCTGTGTTCTGCGTCCCTCCAGTCGCGGAGAAATCACACTTCGTGACAACAATCCTGTGAGCCACCCGCGCATCAATCCTCGCTACTTGTCTCATCCGGATGACTGGCCGTTGATGATCGAAGCGGCGAAACTGTCACGCGAGATCTTCGCCCAGGCGCCGTTTGCCGCTCATAGGGACAGGGAAATCTATCCGGGGGAATCCGCAACATCGGACCATGACCTGGTGAGGTTTATCCGCGCCAAGGCGGAGACCATATATCACCCCGTGGGCACCTGCTCCATGGGTACGGGTGCCGATGCGGTGGTGGACTGGCGTTTGAAAGTGCACGGCCTGGACGGCCTGAGAGTGGTGGATGCCTCGGTGATGCCGACACTGTTAAGCGGCAACACCAATGCGCCGACCATCATGATTGCGGAACGCGCCTCGGACTTGCTGCGTGGTCTTGAAGGCACGGGGGCGTCAGATCTGGATTCGGCAGCTTGAGGCTGCCGCTGGTTGTAGCGGCAACTAGGCAGCGAAGGTGTAGTGCAGAAAAATTCCTGCGAATACCCATATGCCCAGAAGATTGTTATTCAGAAACGCCTTAAAGCAACGCTCAGGCTGCCGGTCGCGTATTAGCCACCACTGGTAGAAGGAGGATCCGGCGGCGAATGCCACGCCCAGCCAGTACCACGGCCCAAGACCGGCCATGTCGCCCATCATGATCAGCCCGCCAATCAGGGCGAACTGCAGTATCCCGATCACATAGACATCGGCATCGCCGAACAGAATCGCCGTCGATTTCACACCGATAGCCAGGTCGTCCTCTCTGTCCACCATGGCATACATGGTGTCGTAAACCGTGGCCCAGACCAGTACCACCAGGAAGATCAGCCAGGCGATCTGCGGTATCTCTCCCGTCTGGGCGGCGAATGCCATGGGCACACCCCAGCCGAAAGCCGCGCCCAATACCAGTTGGGGGAGATGGGTAATGCGCTTGGTAAACGGGTACACCGAGGCCAGCGCCGCGCCGCCAACCGCCATGTAAACGGTAAGCCGGTTCATGGTCAGCACCAGCCCGAAGGCGATGAGCATGAGGCCGAAGAACAAAAACAGCGCCTCGCCGGGACTGACCTTGCCCGCGGCAAGGGGGCGGTCCCGGGTGCGTGCTACCAGGGGGTCTATCTTCCGATCCGCCAGGTCGTTGATGACACAACCGGCAGATCTGAGCAGGAATACACCCAGGGTGAAGACAAGGAAAACCTTGGGGTCGGGCCTGCCGCTCCCGGCAATCCACAATGCCCAGAGTGTGGGCCAGAGCAGCAGCAAAGTACCGATAGGACGATGCAGGCGCATCAGCTGACCGTATTGCCAAAGTTGCTTGCCCAGGCGGGGCAGGGATGGCAGCGCGTTGTCTTTTAGCCCGGGCATGTTGACCCCGCAAACACCCCTGGCAGAAAGACCTCTTCCACCAGCACGCTGCCTCCCTCCAGGTTAAAGCGTGAGCGCCTGGCCCACAGCCCGGAGGGTCGCTCATCGGATGTTTCCACGGCCCGTTCATAGCGGGGTTCTCCGGCGAGGATATGCTGGAACTCAAAATTGCTACGGGACACGTTTGGTAGCGCACACAGGGCGTCACCAAGAGGTTTTTGCGCAAGAGTTTTCAGCCATGGGTTGCGACTGATGACCTGGGCCGGGAACCAGCTCAGGGCGTAAACCAGGCGCTCGCCTCCGGCCGACAGGGCCACCTCGCGCAGCAAGTCTGTGTCGTTGCCATGGCGTGCGATAGGCTCTTCCCGCAATACCGCCAGACTCACCGGAACTGCGCTATGTAAACGCAGGCGGGGCGTGAGCAGTCCATCAAAGGTCAGCCAGTCCAGTACGTCCTGCCCGGGATTCAATGCCTCAAGTCCACATTCGTCCAGCCATGGTCTGCTGTCCGTTGGTGTGTTCTGAGAATGTGAATTGCTCACTGTCATGTCCTGGAATGCTGTGGATGGGCGGTCCCGCCCAGTCTCGCTGCAATAGGGTAAACCAAGGTCGCTGTGATGCAACCGCTAGTTACACCTCGCCATACTGATCTGCCTGGCCAATCCAGCGCGTTATCAATGCCTCACTGCGTTCAGGGCTCTCTACAGCCAGTTTTGCGGCGACCTGCTGGACCTCCGGAAGCAGGCCGGCGTCCCGGATCAGGTCCGCCACCCGCATTTGCATCAGTCCGGTTTGCCGGGTGCCCAGGACTTCGCCGGGGCCACGCAGTTCCAGGTCTCTCTGGGCCACAACAAAACCGTCGTCGGTGCTGCGCAGAACCTCCAGGCGGGATCGGGCGGTTTCACCCAGTGGCGATTTGTACATCAGTACGCAGGCGCTTTGTGCCAAACCCCTTCCAACCCGGCCACGAAGCTGGTGAAGCTGGGCCAGCCCCATGCGCTCCGCATTTTCGACAATCATCAGGCTGGCATTGGCCACGTCCACGCCGACTTCAATCACCGTGGTGGCCACCAGGACGTCGATCGTGCCCTGGCTGAAATTGCTCATCACTTTTTCTTTGTCTGCCGGCTTCATGCGGCCGTGGACCAGACCCACTCTTAGTCCCTGCAGCGCCTCGGCCAGCAGCGAGGCGGTTTCCTCGGCGGCCTGGGCTTCGAGATTCTCGGATACGTCGATCAGGGGGCAGACCCAGTAAGCCTGTCTGCCCTCGGCGCAGGCACGCTGCACCCGGGCAACGATTTCGTCCCGGCGACTTTCCGGAATGGCAACCGTGGTAACCGGCTTTCGTCCCGGTGGACGTTCGTCGATATAGGAGCAATCCAGGTCCGCATAGGCGGTCATGGCAAGGGTCCTGGGAATTGGCGTTGCCGACATGATCAGTTGGTGGGGCTGCAATTCGCCGCGCTCGCCTTTTTGCTTCAAGGCCAGGCGCTGATGTACGCCAAAGCGATGTTGCTCATCGATAATGGCCAGCCCCAGGCGTGCGAAATGCACGTCGTCCTGGAACAGGGCATGGGTGCCCACCACCAGTTTGCATTTTCCGCTGGCCAGTTGCTCCAGCATTTGTTCCCGCTCTTTGCCCCGGCTGCGCCCTGAGAGCCAGCCCACTTCCAGGCCCAGGGGTTCCAGCCAGCCACGCAAGGTTGCCAGGTGCTGCTCGGCCAGCAGTTCGGTGGGGGCCATTAGTGCCGCCTGGTGACCAGAGCCCACTGCCGCCAGCGCGGCGGCCGTGGCCACCACGGTTTTTCCCGACCCCACATCGCCCTGCACCAGGCGCATCATGGGTTCGCCCCTGGCCAGGTCATGCAGAATTTCCCCGACCACCCTGTCCTGGGCGCCGGTCAGGCTGAAGGGCAGGGACGAAATATACGCGTCGCTCAGGTCCCGATCCGGTTTCAGTACCGCGGCCCTTCCGCGCCGAATTCGCTCCCGCAGTTTTCGCAAGCTCAGCTGGTGAGCAAGCAGTTCCTCAAAAGCCAGTCTCTGCTGACAGGGGTGTGCACCGCTGGCCATCTGGTCCAGACGGGCATCCGGCGGCGGCCGGTGAAGATAGAGCAGGGCTTCGGCCAGGGTCGGTTGATTGTGACCATCCACTTCCAGGGGCGGAAGCAGGTCGGGAAGACCGCCTTGCTTCAGCCTGGACAAGGCCTGTTCCACCAGGGAGCGCAAGCGAGCCTGCTGCAGGCCCTCGGTGGACGGGTAGATGGGCGTCAGGCTGTCCTCCATCGGGGCTGCTTCGGAATCCCTGAGCATCTGGTATTCGGGATGAATCATCTCCAACGTGGACGGTCCCCGGCGTACCTCGCCGAATGCGCGGATCAGGGTTCCCGGTTTCAGGGCGGCCTGCTGGCTGCGGCTGAAGTAGAACATGCGCAGGGTCAGCCAGCCGGTTCCGTCATGCAGCGAAACCAGCAGCGAGCGTCGACGCCGATAGGCCACCTCGGTGAGCTGCACTTCAGCCTGGATGACCGCGTGGTCGCCGGAGCGCAGGGAGCCCAGGGGCGTGATGCGGGTCCGGTCTTCGTAACGCAGGGGTAGCAGGAACAACAGGTCCTGCACTTTTTCAATGCCCAGCTTCTGCAAGCGCTGGGCCAGTGAAGGACCCACGCCCCGTAGCGCGGTGGCCGGCGCCTTGAATGGGTCGTTACTGGAACGCGTGTCCTGCTTTGGCACCTGGTACTCCGGGGTCCCGGGGTTTTAGTCTCACGTGGGGAGCATCATGATGGCGTCAATTTCCACTTCGGCGCCCTTGGGCAGTTCTCTTACAGCTACCGCTGCGCGGGCCGGGTAGGGCTCGGTGAAGTACTGGGCCATGACGTCGTTGATTCTCGGAAACTTGGACATGTCGGTGAGATAAACGGTTAGCTTTACCATGTCGCCCATATCGCCTCCGCCGGCCCTGGCCACGGCCTTCAGGTTTTTGAAGACCTGGTGGGCGCTGGCTTCAAAATCGCCCTCAACCAGTTCCATGGTCACTGGGTTCAGCGGAACCTGTCCCGACAGGAACACCAGGTTGCCTGCCTGTACGGCCTGGGAATATGTGCCGATGGCTGCCGGAGCCTGGTCGGTATGGATGGTCTTTTTCATGGGTGCCCCCGGAATGTTGGTCTTGAATGTATCAAGCGGTCTTTCTTGCCACCCGGTACACGTCGTTCATTTTTCTCGTGCTGCGCAACACTCTTGCGAGGTGGGCGCGGTTCTTTACCTGTATCTGGAAATTCAGTGTAGAGGTGTTGCCGTCGCGTTCATCAATGGAAACGCTTTCTATGTTGGAGTTGCAGTCAGAAATTGTTGCAGCCACGGCGGCAAGCACGCCCACCCGGTTGACCACCTCCACGCGTATCTCGACGTTGAAATCACGCTCGATACGAGGTTTCCAGTTGACGCTGATCCAGCGCTCCGGTTGCTTCCGGTATTCAACCAGGTTGCCGCAGTCATCGCGGTGAATCACGATTCCGCGACCGGTGCTCAGGTAGCCCATGATGGTGTCGCCGGGTATCGGTGAGCAGCATTTCGCGTAGGTGACGACCATGCCTTCGGTGCCGGTAATCGCCAGGGGCTCGCTATTTGGGAGCGGCTCCATTTCATCGTCAGGAAGCAGTCGCCGGGCTACCAGGGGTGCCATGCGTTCACCCAGTCCCAGTTGGGTGTACAGCTCTTCGGGTCCGTGAAGCCCCAGTTCCTCGGCCAGGAGTTTGATCTTGCTGATGCCGACTTTGCGGATAGAAAGCTTGTAGTCTCGAAGGGATATTTCCAGCATGCGCTTGCCCAGGCCTATAGCTTCATGCTGCTGCATTTTCTTCAGGAAATGACGTATCGCGGTTCGCGCCTTGGCGCTGGCCACGAAGTTGACCCAGGAAGGATTGGGCTTGCCACCCTTGGCAGTGATGATCTCTATTGTCTCACCATTGCGCAACTGGGTGCGCAGGGGAACCAGTCGACGGTTGATCTTGGCCGCCACGCAGCGGTCACCCACCGCGGTGTGAACCGCATAGGCAAAGTCGACGCAGGTAGAGCCCCTGGGGAGCCTGAGAATTTCGCCCTTGGGTGTGAAGACGTACACCTTGTCCGGGAACAGGTCGACCTTCACCGACTCCAGGAATTCCTCGGAGTTGGCGCCGTCCTGCATTTCTTTCAAGTTGGTCAGCCATTCCCGTGCACGAGTGTGCGGGGCAGGTTGGCCGCTCTCGCCCTGCTTGTATTGCCAATGGGCGGCGATGCCGGATTCAGCAACCCGGTCCATGTCCTTGGTGCGGATTTGTACTTCGATTGGCATGCTGCTGGGACCAAACAGGGTGGTATGCAGTGACTGGTAGCCGTTTATCCGGGGGATCGCGATGTAGTCCTTGAATCGACCCGGCATGGGTTTGTGCAGGCTGTGCACAACGCCCAGCGCCCGGTAGCAGGTGTCTACCTTGTCCACGATGATACGGAAGCCGAACATATCCACGATTTCATTCAGGTGCCGGTTCTTGAGGCGCATCTTCCGGTAGATGCTGTACAGGTGTTTCTCCCTGCCCATGACCTTGGCCTCGATGCCTTGCTCGGCAAGGCTGCGCTCAAGGTTCTGCAGGATGCGCTTCATGAACTGCTTCTGATTGCCCTTGGCTTTTTTAAGGGCTCGCTCAATGACCCGGTAACGGTTCGGATGCAGGTGTCGGAAGCCCTGATCCTGGAGCTCCAGCCGAATACTGTTGATGCCCAGCCGGTTAGCTATGGGGGCATAGATCTCCAGGGTTTCTTTTGCTATGCGGCGGCGCTTGGCGGGCGACAGGACATCCAGGGTCTCCATGTTGTGGCAACGGTCTGCGAGTTTCACCAGGATGACCCGGATATCCTCCACCATTGCCAGGATCATTTTCCTGAAGCTCGCGGCCTGGGCTTCTTCCTGGCTGCGGAATGTCAGCTTGTCCAGTTTGCTGACGCCGTCCACGATCTGTGCCACCTCGGCGCCGAACCTCGCGGCAATTTCTTCCTTGGCCGCCGGGGTGTCTTCGATCACATCGTGGAGCAACGCCGCCTTTATGGTCTGGGGGTCCAATTGCAGGTCGGCCAGGAGGGCGGCCACGGCAACCGGATGCGTGATGTAGGCCTCGCCGGTTTGCCGTTGTTGGCCCTTGTGGGCCTCATGGGCAAAATCGAAGGCAGTCACAATGGACTCTACCTCCTCAGGGGGGAGGTAGGCCTCTAGTTTGGATATGAGCTTGGGTAGGCCCGTTGAGCGTTTGCCCGTGGGCAGCCGGCCTAAAATGGCTGCGGCGTAATCAATGGGCACGACAGGCTCGCGTATCAGCCCCCTAGCGTCGGAGTTGCGCTAGGTGCCAGGTTATCAAAGGAAGCCCGGGCCTCTTCTTCCAGCATGTCCTGCATGGACTGGTCGGATTCCTTGAGGATTTCACGGTCCACCAGGCCTGCGGCCACTTCGCGCAGGGCAATCACGGTGGGCTTGTCATTTTCCCATTCGACCATGGGTTCTGCGCCATTGGCCACGCGTCGAGCGCGCTTGGATGCGACCAGAACCAGATCAAAAAGATTGTCTACCTTTTCAAGGCAGTCTTCTACGGTAATGCGAGCCATCGCATAACTCCTGATATCAATGTGCGGGCCCCGATTATTCGAGGCGAAACCAACAGTCTACCTCAAGCGGTCGGACTGAATCCATATTTTACGCGGGCTTCAGCCCTGTAGCGAGTCGGCGAATTCCCTCAGCCCCGGTCGGTTGCCACGGCTTGCATCGCCCTGACCCGCTATTACCTGTGCCAATTCCTCAAGGGCGTCGTCCAATCGGTCGTTGACGATGACGTAGTCAAATTCCGTCCAGTGGGAAATATCCGAGCGGGATTCGGCCAGGCGCCGGGCGATAACCTCGTCGGAATCTGTGCCTCGGCCCCGCAGTCTTCTCTCAAGCTCCGGTCCGCTGGGAGGCAGGATGAAGATGCTCCGGCAGCCGGGCATGCGTTGACGAACCTGCTGCGCGCCCTGCCAGTCAATCTCCAGGATCACGTTGTATCCCTGGTCCAGCAAGGACTGGACGGCCTCACGGCTGGTGCCGTAATAATTGCCGAAAACATTCGCATGCTCCAGAAAAGCGCCTTTTTCCACCAGGTCCTGGAATTGGTCCCGGCTCACAAAATGGTAATGGCGCCCGTCCACCTCGTTCTCCCGCCTTGGGCGGGTGGTGTGGGAGACCGACAGCCTTACGCTATCCAGCTGTTCGACAATGGCGTTCACAAGGGTGGTCTTGCCGGCGCCGCTGGGGGCCGAGACCACGAATAGCCTACCTTTCTCTTTGCTCACGTCTCATTCGCTCGATATTGTCATTTTGCTTGCGCATTTATTTTACAAGCTATTGATATAGATATAATAGTTAGTTAAATTAATTAATCCAGCTACCTAAATTAGCTACCTAAAAATTTACACTTGGGCGGCGCCGGAGCGTTCCGGAAAGGGGCTGTCTGCCGGTCCCGGGTTCGCCAGGAACCTGGTTTCATCACAGGGGCTATGGTCGCCCAGATTGAGATGGATGCCAACCCGCTAATTTGCCGGCAGTGAATGTTCTCTGGTTTGGGAGTCCTTGCACCGGCCTATTTGCGGTTCAAACTTATAGGATAGCTCTTCCCATTCTGAGAAAATCATCAATATACATAAACAGGTCGCCTAGACGCAGCCAGATAACGGAGCCGCCATGAGCAAAAAGAACAAAGCCACGCAATCGAAGTCCGAGAGCCCCAACAGTCAAATCCGCCTCATAGCCGCTTTCGTCGGGGTGCTGGCGCTTGTCGTAGTGGCTGCGATGTTCCTCTACAAGAGTGAAGCCCCCGGGTCCTTGCAAGATGAGGCGGCCGCCCGCCAGGCAGCCCTGGCCAGCGAACATTCGCCATCCATGGGTAATCCGGATGCCAAGGTAAAGCTGGTCGAGTTCCTCGATCCGGCCTGTGAAACCTGCGCCCTGTTTTTCCCCATGGTCAAGCAGTGGATGGGCCAGGTGCCCGGCCAGATTCACCTGTCTGTCCGCCATGTCGCATTTCATACTGGCTCTGACTATGCGGTCAGAATCCTGGAGGCCAGCCGCAACCAGGACAAGTACTGGCAAACCCTGGAAGCCATGCTGGCATCGCAAAATCGCTGGGTACAAAACCATGTGGTCCAGCCCGAAAAGATTGCGCCAGCGATTTCAGGAGTGGGCTTGAACATGGAACAGCTCATGGCTGATATGAATACAGAGGAAGTTACTCAGCGTATTGCAAAGGACAAGCAGGACTCGATAGTCCTGAAAGTCAGTAAGACGCCGGACTATTACGTCAATGGTCGGCCGCTGCCAAGTTTTGGCCAGCAGCAATTGGCGAACTTGATCCGCGAAGAGTTAAGCAAATAGAACGCGGCACAGCACCGGTTCGCGAAAAGCTCAGCCGGTAGATGCTTGCCGGGCAGTCCACGCCTCGGCAAGGGCTTTTAGCTCCAGGTAGCGCGGGTGATTACGCGCATCGTCAAATGCCGGGTCGATGCTGAGCCGAAAATAAATGTGCGGGCCAAATTGCTCAACGATGCGATCGACATAGTCGAGTGCTTCGTCTGTCTCACCCGAGTGGATAAGCGCACGCGCTATTTCGATAAAATAGTCGGGTTGGGCCCACGCATCCGGTCGCTGGTTCGCTTCCAGGCCAGCAATCGCATCGCGAACACCGGCCAGGTCACCGAGCAAGCCTGGTAGAAGAACAGGGTAATACTGGGCGTTGGCCTGCCAGCCTTCCGGGTATGGAACGTCTGCGCTATTAATGCGTGCCTGGATTTCCATCAGCAGGCTCCGGGCGGCGTCTGTCTCGCCCAGGGCCAGCATGACGCGTGCTCGCGCCAGCTCGTATACTTCTGGAGCGTTGCCCGGCCGACGCATGTGTTCTGGCCAGGCGTCCAGGGCAGCGCGCATGTTTTTCGGGTTGCGTGTTTCAATTGCATAATCGACCCGGTAGCGCTGATTGACGGTCGACCCAATATCCTCGGTCGATTCAGTGGTTTGCCAGGCCCGCACGGCGTCTCCCTGTGCCTGCCACAACATTGCAACCGTTGTCCCGTCCAGCGCGATGGGAGGCCGTATTTTTCGTGCTCTATCAAGGGCAATCTTTGCCTCGTTAAAGCGTCCAAGCCGTGACAGCGTTTCGATAATACTTGTATGGACGTCGGGATTGAGTGGGTCCAGGCGTCTTCCGATTTCCAGTAATGTCACGGCCTCGTCAATACGTCCGTCCCGGCGAGCGGCAAAGGCCTTGCCCGTGATGGCGTCGATATAGTTAGGGGATTTTTCAAGCGCCTTTTCAAATGCCGCGTCGGCCTGGGCGTAATCCAGATGTCCCCAATAGTGGATATAGCCCTGGCCTGTATAGGTTTCGACGGTATCGGGCGCGAGTTCTTTGGCGCGACGTAATGACGCCTCGGCAGCCGCAAGCCAGTCGCCTTCTGCTGCGGTATACCAGTGCATGGCGATTTCCGCGTAGGCCTTGATGGCATAGGCCTCGCCGAAATTCGGGTCCAGTGCGATGGCCCTGTCGAATTGAGCGATGGATAAATTAATAATGTCTTCGCCAATAAGATAGCGATCGCTAAGGAGCTTTCCTGTAACAAAGGCATCGTAGGCCGCCAGGTTTTGCGTCGGTCGATCCTGGAGTTGCGATTCGTCGGCATCGGACAGTACCGAGTTGAGGGCGCTTGCGATGGCCTTGGTAATTTCCGACTGGATGTCGAAAATGTTATCGGCGGAAAGTTCACGGTCGTAAATCTCGGCCCAGACGTGGTTGTCGGTTGCCACGTCGATAAGCTGAACATTTATACGTACGCGACTACCGGCCCGTTGCACGGCGCCTTCCATGACGGTGGCCACGCCGAGCTCTTTGCCGATGTCCGGAATCTTGCGCTTGGTATTCGCGAAGCCCGTGACCGAGGTGCGTGAAATGACATGCATGTCGGCTATCTTGGACAGGTGTGTGAGCAAATCGTCATGTACGCCGGCAGCGAAAAAGGCGTCATCGGGGTTAGGGCTGCGATTTTCGAAAGGCAGTACGGCGATGGATTTGGCCAGCGGTGACGAAGTCGAGGAGCCAATCGGCTCCATCGACGAAACCTCATTGGCCGGCGCCGAAATTGCGCTGGTCGCTGTGACATCAGTCTCGACATTTTTAGAGTCTGTAAAAAGGATGATAAGCCCCAGCAAGACGATGCCGGCGATGATGATGTAATCGAGCTTGCGGCCGGTTTGTCCGGTGATGCTCTGGCCTTCGGGAATGTCCTCGGTGCGTACAACTCCCTCGGGTGTGAGCTCGAATGCCCAGGCGACAATCAGGGCGACAGGCAATCCAATAATGAGAAGGGCGACGATCAGGCCATCGAACCAGCCCGGCAGCTGCAGTGATTCCTCAAGGGTCGCGCCGATTTGCACGAGCACCCATGCCGCAACGGCGTAGACGCCTGCAACACGAACGACATTGCGTCGGCGTAACTCCTTGAAAAATTTATCCATAAATTGACTTGACCAGTTAACACGGAAGTGACTTTAGCACGATCGGAAGGCAAAAAAAGGGGGTCCAGCCACAGTTTATGCGCCGGTCGCAAACCCGGCAGGCACGGAGCCAATAGCCAGGGTTTCTATAATCTCAAGCCAGAGCGCTCTACGGCGGATCTAAATTCCATTACAGCGCCCAGTCTGTAAGCCTCCCTGGCGGCTTCCAGCCCCTCTGCGGCCAGTTTCTCAATCACGCTGGCCCAGCGCGCCAGGGCTGCCCGCCGTTCCTGGAGAAAGTCCTGCTGATCGAAGACGCCCAGCACCCCTCGCAATTTGTTGTTCAGGCAGCGCTGGGTGACTTCCGGGCGCACGCCCAGGGCGCTTAAATGGTGCCCCAGGGTGCGGCGTAAATCCTGGATCACGAAATTATCGATGCCGTGGGGTAGCTTTTTCAGGGCGCTATTCAGGGTATCCGGTCCGATATGTCCCGGCTTGTGTCTGCTGCGACGCCGGCTGGCCAGGACCCACTCGCTGCCGCCTGAGAGTTCCTGCAGTTCTTTCAGGTGTTCGACAGCGAGCGCGGGAAGGGGAATGATCAGGCCGCGTCCGGTCTTGTTCCCCCGGACCGGGAGCTGCCACCTTGGGGC
>Ga0224507_10000812_pt1 | contig 12318 bp, 12 predicted proteins | sample SF_Jan12_sed_USG_3_FD_170159 | JGI IMG/M metagenome (GOLD analysis project Ga0224507, IMG submission 170159) | Sediment microbial communities from San Francisco Bay, California, United States - SF_Jan12_sed_USGS_13 | ecosystem: Environmental > Aquatic > Marine > Sediment | place: USA...
GAAAATATTGAGACAAATTGGCGGACTTTTCGCCCCCGGAATTGGTGCATTGTTTTTAATATTTTTTGATAAAGATTACCTAATACTTGTTAGTATTTCATTTTTTATTCTTGCCCTAATTCCCTTATTCTCTATTAGATTAGATTATATGAAACCTAGAGGCAAACAAACACTTAAGCAATTTTTTAAGAGCAAGGAAGAGAAAATTAACTTTTTATCGAGAGGATTATTTTCGCTTCACAGCACAAATGAACTTACACTTCTTCCATTGTTTGTTTTTATTACATTTGCAAATATAGAAGCAATCGGAATACTCCCAATGATTGCTGCAATTTCCTCAATTATCTTTATATATTACATTGGAGAATTAACAGACAGATTTAATCACAGAGCCCTAATATTGCTTGGAGCAATCTCTATAGCATTTGTATGGATTCTAAGAATTATTTTTCCACAAATAGGAGTTTTTTATATCAGCACCTTACTTATGGGTCTCTTTTCAGTATTAATAGCAGTTCCATTAGACTCGCAAATAATAGAAAGGGGAAGGAAAACCAGCATACTAGACACTTCAACCTATAGGAACGCATTTTGCATGTCGTCTAATGTCGTCCTATATGGAACACTATATGTCGCTTTGGAAGTTTTCAAAATCTCGTTCGCAATAGCTGTTTTCGCAATGATTACCCTGTCCTTGATTAGCGGATTAATGTTATCTGATAAAAAACACTAAAAGATTTTTAAATCCGCTTTCCATGCTTATTATATGAATTATACTATCGCAAACCTAGAAAAAGATTATGAACTGGAATTGGAGAAAATTATAAGCGGAATTAATGAATCTAAAGCCGAGACTATTTTATTGCAGTTACCTGATGGATTGAAACCATGGGGTTCGGCACTTGTTGACTATATAGAAGAAGAAACAAAAACAAAAGTTTCAATTTGGCTTGGGGCGTGTTTTGGAGCCTGTGATTTGCCAGATAGTGATGCCGACTTGGTGATTCAATTTGGACATGCGCCCTGGAAAAAATGAAATATAAAATTTTATCAGACCCAAAAAAGATTTACAGAAGTATGCTTTCTGATATCCGCAAAGCTAGGAAAAAAATAATTCTAGAAACATATATTTACGATGGTGGAAAAATTGGAAAGGAATTCCGGGACGAGCTAGAAAAAAAGGCGCTAGAAGGGGTTAAGGTTAAACTTCTAATAGATGGATGGGGATCGTCTGTTAAAAAAAGTTTTTTTAAAAAATTGATTGAGGCAGGGGGAGAGGTTAAATTTTTTAGGGAAATCCGCTATGTTCTTCATTTTTTCAATGCAAACCAAGAGAGAAATCATCGGAAACTTTTAATAATAGATAGTAAAATTTCTTATTTAGGCTCTATTAATATTACTTCAACTTGCCTGTCTTGGGAAGAACTTGTTTTAAGAATTGAGGGAACCATCGCAAAATCGTTCGAAACCTCATTTAGAAGAACTTGGAAAAAATTTGATTCATGGGATACACACAAGGTAAGAAGAATTATTCATAAGGGCATAGAGATTATTCAAGACCTCCCTTCCTCTGCCAATCGTTCGACAGAAAGAAATTATAAAAAATTAATAAGAAACGCAGAGGAGGAGATACTTATTGAAACGCCTTATTTTATTCCTCCGATGGGAATAAAAAAAGCTATTAAGAAGGCGCTAAAGCGGGGCGTTAAGATTAAATTAATTATTCCAAAAATCTCTGATGTTGGAATATTGGACGTTTTTAGAAATAGATATCTCGGGAGACTTAGCAAGAAAGGAGTGGAGATCTTTTATTTTCCTAAAATCTTACATTCGAAATTATTAATTGTTGATAGGGATTTTTTCTTACTTGGATCTTCCAATTTAGATTATAGAAGCTTTAGACACCAATATGAAATTAATATTTTGGTCAAAAATAAAGATATTGTGGATTCTTTGAGGATTTATTTTTATAAAAATATTAAAAAGTCAAAAGCGTTCAATTACAACGATTGGCACAATAGAAATTTTTTAGGGAAAATAGTAGAAATAATCATGAAACCTTTCAGAAAATACTTATAATTAATTTTAACCAGTTCTTATTATTTCCCAAACAGCGACGACGATTCAATAATTTTGTTTAAATATTTCCTCTGAGAAAGAAGGAGTATAATTTTGTAAGGCTGTTTTGGTTTATAAAAATTGTTGTATGCACTTTATGATATAAATATTTATAATAGATATTGAATCTTTCGCATAATGACAAAGTATATTTTTGTTTCAGGGGGTGTAATTTCGGGAGTGGGCAAGGGTGTCGCAACTGCTTCGGTCGGTAGGATTCTAAAGGAATATGGGTATTCGGTAACTGCGGTAAAAATTGACCCATACATTAATTGCGATGCTGGAACAATGAGGCCAACAGAACATGGAGAGGTCTGGGTTACGGAAGACGGGGGAGAAATAGATCAGGATCTTGGAAATTATGAGAGATTCTTAGAGACTCCAATTTTAAAAAGAAATAATATGACAACTGGACAAATCTATAGGGATTTAATAGAAAAAGAAAGGCGTGGAGATTTTCTTGGCAAAACTGTTTCATTTATTCCCCATGTCCCAAATGAAATCAAAGGGCGAATTGTTGAAGCTGGGGGAAATTATGATGTTTGTTTGATAGAAATTGGTGGGGTAATAGGAGATTATGAGAATATTCCATTTTTATTCGCATCAAAAAGTTTAGAATTAGAACTAGGAATTGACAATGTATGTCACATCATGGTTAGTTATTTGCCGGTACCAAGTCATATTGATGAAATGAAAACGAAACCTACTCAAATTTCTATCAAGATGCTGAGAGAGAATGGTATTCAACCAGATTTTATATTTTGTCGAGGAAAGCATGCATTAGATAATATAAGAAAAGAGAAAATTGAGAAATATGCAAATATCGCACCTGGGCATGTCATCTCTATGCCTGATGTAACAGGTAGTGGGACTGCAGAGACAATTTATGTTGTGCCATTAAATTTAGAGGAAGAGAATGTTGGCGAGAAAATTTTGACAAGATTAAAACTAGAAAAGAAAAGGGTTCCTGAATGGGAAAACTGGGCAAGGATGGTGGAAAAAATAACTAGCCCCTCAAGGTCAATTGAAATTGCTTTGGTTGGAAAATATTTAGATGTTGGAGATTTCCAATTAACTGATTCTTATTTGTCTGTATCTGCTGCGTTGAGTCATGCGGGAGCAAAGAATGATGTAGGAATTAATATTAATTGGATTAGTTCAAAGAAAATTGAAATGGGCGAAGTGGATTTGTCAAAATATGACGGCATACTTGTGCCTGGTGGGTTTGGAAATAGTGGGGTGGAGGGCAAGATTGAGGCAATTAGATATGCAAGAGAAAATAATATTCCATATTTAGGTTTATGTTATGGTATGCAATTAGCGGTAATTGAATTCGCTCGAAATGTTTGTGGCTTAGATGCAAATTCTACAGAAATAGATCCAAATGCGGCGCATAAAGTTATAGACATTCTTCCGGACCAAATAGGGGTAAGTAATAAAGGGGGGACAATGAGACTTGGTGCATATCCTGCAATATTAAACGAAAATTCTAGAATCAAAGAAATCTATGGCTCAAATAAAGTTAGTGAAAGACATAGGCACAGATATGAGGTTAATCCAGAATATCACAAAGCACTGGAAGAAAATGGATTGGTAATATCGGGGAAAAGTCCTAATGGAAAATTGGCTGAATTTATAGAATTGCCAAAATTAAAATTCTTTCTTGCAACGCAATCTCATCCTGAATTTAAAAGCTACCCAATGAGGCCTGCTCCAATGTTTAATGAATTTATAAAAGCATGCATGAAGGATTGATTTGCCTTATCTTAATGTTTTTAAACGATGCTTTGTAGGAAATATGATGAAAAAAGTGCTATTTTTATTCTTATTCTTATTCCTGATTGGGTTTGCCTCGGCAATACCATCGACAGAACTTTCATACTTTTATTCATCAACCTGCTCACATTGTGCTAAAGTTGCGGAGTCTGGGATTTTAAATAATGCCTCTGAAATGGAAAATGTGACTCTAAATAAATATGAAATTTCAAACCCGGCGAATAGGGAAAAATATTTAGAGTTTGTGAAAAAGTTTAATATAAAAAAAAGCGGTATCCCTTTTTTGGCAATTAAGCGGGGGGGGGAATTTTCTTATTTAATGGGTGATGGTCCGATTATTGAAGATACTAAGGATGCAATCATAAATTTTCGCGCGAATAAAGTTGGGGATATTAATGTAATAGATAAGAAACTGACACTTTGGGTAGTGGTTGCAGCAGCCCTAATAGATTCCATTAATCCTTGCGCATTTGGTGTTTTGCTTTTCTTGATGGCTGTACTACTAACTATGGGTTCTTCTAAGAGAGCCTTAAGGTCTGGACTTATTTATACTTTTGTGATTTTTTTAGTTTATTTGGCAGCTGGATTTGGAATTATGCGGGCAATCACATCTCTTTCAATTTTAAGCAAGGTAAGGATTGCGGCAGGGGTTATTGTCCTAGTTGGCGGATTAATTGAACTAAAAGATTTCTTGTGGGAAGGAAAAGGGTTTAGCTTGGGAATTCCGAAAGGTGCTAAGCCGGCACTAGAGAAATATGTCCATAAAAGCACATTATCAGCATTGATAGTTTTAGGGGCACTTGTCGCGATGGTGGAATTACCTTGTACTGGTGGGATTTATCTGGCCATACTAAGCTTAATTGCAGAAAGTGGGACTTTAGGAATATTTTATTTAATATTATATAATTTTATCTTTGTATTTCCATTAATATTAATTTCTTATGCGATATATCGTGGAGCAAAGGTAGATTTGATTAATGGGTGGGTTCAGGGAAATAAGCGATTCATGAGATTGGCTGCAGGTCTAATTATGTTGTTTTTAGCAGCAAGTTTACTGGGACCTTTCTAACACCTAAAAATTTATAATATAAATAATTGTTGAATTAATATGGGCTTATTTGGATTATTTAACAGTGAGAAAGCACTATACTATCCAGGGTGCTTAACAAAAGGAGTTTTGGAAAAAGAATTTGAGAGTTATAAAGAAATCTTTAATAGACTTGGAGTTGATTTTGTTTTATTGTCAGATAAAGAAGCTTGTTGCGGATTGCCCGTATTGAATGCCGGATTTAAAAAAGATACACGAAAACTGGCGAAAAAAAATTATGATATTTTTAAAAAAAATGGGATTACTAAGATTATAACAAATTGTCCTTCGTGCTACCACACATTTAATGATATTTATCCAAAATTAGTTCGTGAGTGGGATATCAAGGCGGAACATGCGACGGTTACAATCCTTAATGCACTAAAGAAAAAAAGGATTAGATATCGAGGACAAGAAGAAGATAAAGAGATTGTAAGCTATCACGATCCATGTCATCTTGGCAGATATAGTGAAATTTATGAAGAACCGAGACAGGTAATTGAATTGCTTGGTGGCAAAATAGTAGAGATGTCACACAATAGGGAGGATGCAAGTTGCTGTGGTGGCGGTGGGGGCGTCAGGGCAAATTTTCCTGAAATTGCTAAAAAGATTGCACAAAGAAAGGCTGATAGTATTCCCGAAGCAGCTAATAAGATTATTTCACCATGTGGGTTGTGTTATTCTAATATTAAATCAGGGACCGATAAAAGTGCAGAATTTTCCACTTTTGTATTAGGTAGATTAAGGGGCTTGCGATGAAAATAAATAAGAACACGATAAAGGCTTATGAGAGTGATGCATCACGACTTAAGGGAAAAGCGCTAGATGTGGTTCATCCGACAACCATAGCAGAGGCTCGAAAAATTATTTCTAATTCAAAAAGAATTGTTGTTCGTGGCGGAGGGACTGGATTAGCTGGAGGATGTGTTCCTCAAAATGGATTAGATGTAGTTTTGGATATATCAAAGCTGGACCATATAGGTAATTTCGATTGCGAGCGTAGAACAGTTGAAGTTGAGGCAGGGGTTATCTTGGATGACTTGCAACATTATTTATCTGAATATAATCTAGAATTCCCAATTAATCCCTTTAGTCATTCAGTTTGCACACTTGGAGGAATGATTGCTACCGACGCTGTAGGGAGTCGTGCTTTAAAATATGGAAGAACATCTGGCTGGGTCAAGTGGGTAGAGATTATTGATGGCAATGGACAAATACATAAAAAGGGTATTACTGAACTGAGTGATTATTCTGGAATGGAAGGCATAACTGGGGTTATCGTAAAGGCTTGCCTGAAGCTTTCCCCGAAAAAAAATAGAACTGCAACATTATTTGGCTCAGATAATTATGAAGAAATTATATCCGTTACCCGTGATTTGAAAAGAAATCCTGAAATCTCAATGATTGAATTTTTGGGGAAATTTGTTTCCAAAAAAATGGGGCTTGAAAAAAAATATAATTTAATCGTAGAATATGAAAATAACTCTGGAACATTATCCTCTCAAGAATACAAAGAACTTCTAGATTTAAGAGAGAATGTAAGTATTCTTATGGGAGAAGAAGGGTATACGCACATAGAAGATCCGAAGGTTTTACTTGACAGATCAGGACAACTTCTTAAGTGGATAGAAGGAAAGCATGTTCCAGTTTATGGACATATTGGGAGTGGAATCTTCCACCCGAGATTTAATGAAGAACAAAAAAAATACATCCCAGAAATGATGAAATTGGTAAAAAGGCTTGGTGGACAGATTTCGGGGGAACATGGAATTGGAATTTTAAAGAAAGAGTTTGTCGAGCCAAATGATAAAAAAATCTTAATCAATGTGAAAAAGAGAACTGACCCTCAAAATAAATTTAATGTGGGGAAGGTAATATGAATGAAGAATTTTTTGGCAGGTTAAGAGAGAAAGTGTTGCCATATTTTGAGGCAGGGAATGGTCATGGTTTTGACCATGTTGACAGGGTTTACAGATTAGCTTTAAAAATTAGCGAAGGTGAAGGTGCTGATATGGATATTGTTCGAGCTGCAGTACTTTTGCATGATGTTGCTCGAAGTAAAGAGAAAGAAGTCCCTTCTAATGAGCCAGGGATACGTGACATATGCCATGCAAAAGAAGGCGCAAAGATGGCAACAGGCATTTTAAGAAGCGTAAATTTTCCTGAGGAAAAGATTAAACCAGTGGCTCATGCGATATTGGTCCACAGATATAGTGATAATATAAAAGCAGAAACTCGGGAGGCAGAAATCTTACAAGATGCAGATAGATTGGATGCGCTAGGCGCAATGGTTATTGTCAGGATGATAGAATCAACTCTAAAATGGAATTGCCCTATTCATGATGCAACCATTCCCGTCAAAAAAGAATATGACGGAAGCAAGTCTACTATGATTAATCACATTTACGAAAAGATTTTGAAGATAACCCCTGATTCATTTAAAACTCCTAAGGCCAAAGAAATTGCTCAAGGAAGATATAAATTTATTGAAGAGTTTATTAAAAGATATATTGGAGAAGTGGAGGGGAAATTATAATGAAAAGATTTAAATATATTAGAGGGTTGATATAATTATTACATCCCTGGTATGACGAAAGGAATGCCAGGAGTCTTTTTTTATGGCAACTAAGAAGAAAACTATTATGTTTGTTGATGGCAATAATTGGTATCATAATGTAAAATCAGTCATTAAGAAGCCTCGGGCAATTGATTTTGATAGGTTAGCAAATATGATTGCTGAGCATTTTGAATTAGATATTATTGGTATCAGATATTATAATTCAACGCCAGATATTGACTTAGGGGAAGATAATTATTACAAACATATGGTCTTTTTGGCTGGACTAAAAAAGAAAGGACTAGTTGTAAATACCAATAAGCTAAAAAAAATTCGAGTTAATGGAAAGACTATTCGCGTGGAAAAAGGAGTTGATGTCATGATTGCCACAGATATGATACGGAAAAGTTTAGTTGAACAAGAATGTGATTGCTGTATTTTGATCTCTGGGGATAGTGACTTTGTTCCAGCCATGAGAACAATAAAGAAGTCCAATAAAGAAGTCTTGACTGTTTCAGTTTTGAGGGGTTATGCCAGAGAATTATTACAGGGAGAATTCCGTTTTTGGATATTAAAAAAGAATGATTTAGATAAATGTTTCAAGGGTTACAATGAAAAATAAAAAATCATCTTCATCGACCGTGGCACATAACATATCTTCTGACAAGCCAACTGAATCGGATAAAATAGAGGCATCAAATTTATTAGAAGAAGCTAGTGAAACTTTTGATTCTTGCACAAGGTGTGGGATGTGTAAGTCACTTTGTCCTATTTTTAAAGTCTTAAAGGAAGAAAGGGTCTCACCTAGAGGAAAAGGAGTTATCCTTTCCGAAAAAATAACCGATAAGGTTTTATTCGAGTGTACACTCTGTAAAGCCTGTGAGCAAAGATGTCCGCTAGGAATTAAAATCTGTGATGCAATTAGAAAGGGCAGAGAAGCAATGGCTTTAAGGGGAAAGGGTTTGAAGTCAAATGAGGAAATGATTAAGAATATTAGAAAATATAGAAACCCGTTTGGAAAGGGTGAGATCAATAAAGAAAAGCTATATTGTTGCTAGCTCAGAAAATAACAAAATTATTCTCCCGAATAAATCGGATGCCCTACCAATTTTGATCTTGTTTGGGCGGGGCAAACTTAGGCACGGTCTCACCTTGTTCGCTTTCGCACTAGGAATATACTTTTGGCTGTGTGTTTGATTATTAAAGGTATACCATTATTTTGATTAAGGATAAATTTTTAAACACACTGCTTTCTAAATTATATGAAAATAATTAATGGCAGGGATATAGAAAACTATGGCTTTACTCCTCATGACTCTCCAGAGTCCGCGTGGTATGTTAACCGTGAAGTTAATATGGGCGGACTTCGTAAAATAAGTAAATTCGATAATCGTCATGGATTAAATCGGGTATTCAGCAACCTAGATTCTAGATGGAAGATGATATTAGAAACATTAAATTATAACACTCAAGGGAAAAAAATTCTTGAATTGGGGTGTGGGGCAGAAAGCGGAAACATAGAATCTGCGAGATATGATGGAGTATTTTTTCCGTGGTTAGGTAGATTCATGCATTTAACAAAAGAAAAAACCGGATTGGAATATATTGGGATTGATTCTGGAAATCTCTCGGGAGAACCATTTTCGTACAGAAAAATGAATCTTTTGGATAAACAATGCATCATAAGGGAATTCCAAAAGGGTTATTTTGATATTGCAGTAGCTTTTATGTTATTTAATTCTCCAGAACTAGAAGCGATGGTAACAGGAAGAGATAAAGATAATGCATCATATAAATCTGGCAGAGCATTGGCGGAATCCATTGTTCCACAACTAAGGGAAGTTGTAAAGCCAGAGGGTGTTCTTCTTTGGACGGGTGGAGATGATAGAATATTTGATCAATTATGAGCAAACCAGAATTCTAATCTTTCCTTTTCTTTTTTATGTAATCTAACAAATCCGAATCTTTCAAACTGAATTGTTTCGCCGACTTTTAATTTTTCTAAAGCAGGCTCTCCTTTTCCTTTTATGTTATTTCCATCTGGCATCATTATTTCCACGTTAATATTATCTGGTGTTGCTGGAAGCCATTGGATGAATTTCGTTTTCAATGTGTTGTCTGGCTCTTCTGAAATAAAAGAAAAAACCCTGGGCTTTAATCTTTCGGTATTATCTGATTTAAAATTAAGAAGGTGCATTAATCTATAATTTCCGTCTTCCATTAAATCAAAATCTTGTCTTGAAATTAAAAACTCTTGAGTTGTATTGTACTTCCTGGTGCCTAGTTTTCCGTTTGGATGAAGTGGAATTTCTGCTTTAAGATGTGGACAGCCTTTGATGGTAATTTTTTCTGGATTTTCAACAAAGAAATATCGTGGAGCATTTTCAAGAAGCTTTTTGTTTAAAATATAGAGTGACTCTACTGGGGCAGTTATATTTGTTTTTCGTAGCCCAAGACCTAGTATAAATTCTCTAATTGCTTCTGGTTGGATGCCCCTATCTCTCAAAGATTGCATAGACCATGTCCTTGGATCATTCCAGCCAACATATTCACCGGCTTTAATTTTTTTTGTTGCTCCCGATTTTGAAATTTTTAGTCCTTCAATAGCAAAGTGTCCGTTGTAAATACTTTCGGGATTTTTCCAATTAAAAATTTCACGAATAAAATCCTGTACTCTAGTCGACATATAATGGTCAACTCCTCTTAATACATGAGTAACACCAAGAAGATGGTCGTCAATTGCCCAAGAAAACTCCATTGATGGATAAACTCTATATTTGGTTCCAGTTTTAGGATGTGGTCTATCTGAAATTTTAAACATAACTCTATCTCTAAATGCTGGATCTGGATCTTGCATGCTAGTTTTCAATCTAACTGTCATTGAACCCATCTTTGCTTTAAACATTTCTTTCCATCTGTCCATTTGCTTCTCTGGGGGAAGATTTCGACAGGCACACTCAATACCCTCAACCTTCAAATCATGCATCGTTTCTTGATTACAAGTACAAACATAAAGATATCCTTTTTTTAGCATTTCCTCAGCATACGCATAATATTTCTCTGTTCTATCAGATTTGTAAATAATTTTTTTGTCGTAATTAATACCAAGCCATTTAACACCTTCTTCAATTAACTCGTAAGCTTTGGGTTCAATCTGTTTCGCTTCGGAGCCAATTGTATCATCCATCACAACTAGCATTTTACCATCATACATCTTAACATACTCATCATTAAGAATCATGGTTCTAACATTTCCAATATGTAGTGGACCTGAAGGAAACGGAGCCATTCTCATCACCACCTTTCCCTTTTCGGCATTTGGCAATTCTTTTAGCCCCTCTCTAACTTCTCTCTTGGAAGTCTTAGAACCCGATGACTCTAATTGTTCTTTTTGCTCTTCCTCAGACATGCCATTAACTTCTTGAATAACTTTCTGAATTGTTGGCATGATATCTTTAATTTTAGATTTCTCTAATCCCTCTGCGAATAATCCCGCTAAGACCGCACTCTGATTAGCTTTCCCGCCATATTTAACTGCGTTTTCAATAGCATAGGCTTTAATCGTATTTTTTGATATATCTGTCATGCTACATAGAAGTATTTAGGAGTTTTAAACTTTACCAGCCCATCACACCTACATTAGAATTTGAAGGCTGATTAACATCAAGCTTTTTTTCAATAAGTTCAACTCTGTTTTCTAGCTTGTAAATTTTATTATCGAGTTCTGTTACTTTTGCATCGACCTCTCTCTTGTTATAGCCCTCGGGTTCAGTTGAAAATTCTGCAGATGAAGAAGGTGTGTTTGTCATTGAATCCATAAAGCCAAAAAATTCCGTATTTGAAGATGTCGTAGATGCCGAACTAACTGGTTCCTCTGGTTGTTGTGGGCTACCTTTGCCTAATTCGACAAAACCATCTCTATTTGTCGGAATTGGAATATCACTCTTGGGAATCCTGACAACACCTCGCTTCTGAAGCTCTCGGATATCGACCATCCTCCTTTTTCTCCCAAATATCATAATAGGATAAAACAATTGGACTATAAAAATATTTAGGAGTTAAAAACGTTATATATTCTTGATTCTAGATTAAGTTATGGGTGAAAATAAAGATTTGAAGTGGGCAATTAAAGAGGTTATGACCAAAGCCAAAAGCCCTAGGGAATTGGCTAGTATAGGAATGGCGGATGATAATGGTAAATTCAAACCTGTTTCTTCTCATAAATTATCATTTGATTCTCAACAAAATCAACTTGAGCCTATTTATTATTGGATGTTAGATTTCGCAAGTCAAATTGGATGGAATATGGAAAAAATTGTAGATAACTTTACTGCATCACCTGGATCTGGGCAGTTTTCTGAGATGAGCATGAAAGCGACAAAAATGCAGGAAGAGGGAATGAAAATTCTTGGGGGAATGAATCAAATTGTTAAATCGGTTTTAAACTTAATTTATGATTTGAAAGAATTTGAGTTAAGATTAGAACATTATAATGATGCAAATTCTAGTGACCCAAAAAAGAGAGAAGAGGGTATGCTCGCCTTAAAACAAATATGGCTAGATAATGTTGATTTAAAGAGAGGCAGGGGATCAATTCATCAGATGGCGGCAGAGCTTGGTTTTACTACAATAAGAGAGGCTTTTATGATGGCAAATTCACGAAAAGATATCGAAAAGATGAACGATAAGGACGAAGGAATAATCAATGATCAGGTCATGAGAATATTAATCCCAAGATTGGGTGAGTTTTTGAAATGGATTGATTATTCAGAGAAAGAAA
>Ga0224507_10000813_pt1 | contig 12311 bp, 9 predicted proteins | sample SF_Jan12_sed_USG_3_FD_170159 | JGI IMG/M metagenome (GOLD analysis project Ga0224507, IMG submission 170159) | Sediment microbial communities from San Francisco Bay, California, United States - SF_Jan12_sed_USGS_13 | ecosystem: Environmental > Aquatic > Marine > Sediment | place: USA: California...
CTGCCAGCAGCGCGGCAACAAAGGCAGCCACGACGCCGACCAGCAGCGAACCGCTGGCCTGGGTGCCGGCAAAGCCGGCCAATGCGCCGATCAGCATCAAGCCCTCGATACCGAGGTTGATGATGCCGGCGCGTTCGTTGATGATCGCACCCAGGGTGGCGAAGAGGATCGGCGTCCCGGCCCTGACGGTTGCATCCAGCAGAATCTCAAGCATGACGCTCACCCCGCACCAGCTTCAGCCGGTTATGAATGAAAAAGTCCGAGGCCAGCAGGAAAAACAGGATCAGCCCCTGGAAGGCGTAGGCAAAGGCGACCGGCAACTGCCAGGAGAGCTGCAGGCTGTCGCCGCCGACCAGCAGCACGCCCATCAGGAACGACACGATGACGACGCCTATGGCGCTGCGCCTGGCCAGCCAGGCAATGATGATCGCCGTGTAGCCGTAGCCCGGCGAGATGCCGTGCTGCAGGCGATGCTGCAGGCCGGCCACTTCGCTGAAGCCGGCGATCCCGGCAACCGCGCCGCTCAAGAAGAGCACGGCAAAAATCGCCAGTCCGGTGCGCATCCCGGCGTAGCGGGCCGCTTCCGGGTTGCTGCCGATCACTTTGATTTCATAACCCCACACGGTGCGTTCCATGAACAGGTACATGAGCAGGGCGCACAGCAGTGCCAGGAAGAAACCGCTGTGGAAGCGGGTGTCAAAAAACTCGGTGAGCCGGGCGGCGTCGCTGAATTGGGCGGTCAGGGGGAAATTGAAGCCCTTGGGGTCCTTCCAGGGGCCATATATTAGGTAATCGACACCGAGGATGGCGATGTAATTCATCAACAGGGTGACGATGACTTCGTTGACCCGCCAGCGGGCGCGCAGGATCCCGGCAACCCCGGCCCACAGTCCGCCGCACAGGAAGGCGGCCAGGAACATGGCCGTGATCATCAGGCCGTGACTTTCAATGCCAGAGAACAGGGCGACCCCGGTGGCGCCGCAGGCTCCCAGGTAAATCTGCCCTTCGGCGCCGATATTCCAGATCTGCATGCGAAAGGCCAGGGAGACGCCGAGGCTGGCAAAGATCAGCGGGGTGGTCTTGACCAGGGTTTCCGAGAGGCCGTATAGCGAGCCCAACGATTCCTGGTAGATTTCCAGGTAGGCTTGCAGCGGGTTGACACCCGCAGCCAGCAGCAGGAAGCCGGCCACGAACAAGGCGATCAGGATCGAGACCACCGGCGCGGCGAACTGAAGCAGGCGCGAGGAGAGCTCACGCTTTTCCGTGACCAGTTTCATGCCTGCACCTCGCCGCTCATCAACAGGCCGATCTCTTCACGGGTGGTGGTTTGCGGGTCGACGCAACCCACCAGGCGGCCGCGGAACATGACGACAATCTCGTCGGAGAGTTTCAGCAGTTCATCGAGGTCTTCGGAAATCAGGATGGTGCTCATGCCCTGGTTGGCGCCGTCGATGACCACCTTGTGCACGTATTCGGCGCTGCCGATATCGAGGCCGCGGGTCGGGTAAAGGGCGACCAGAACCGCCGGTTTTTCCGACAGCTCACGGGCGATGATGACGTTCTGGATGTTGCCGCCGGACAGGTAGCGCACCGGGTTGCCGTCCGGGCCGGCCTTGATGGCGAACTGATCGATTTTGGCGGCCGCGTTTCTGCGGATGGCGGCGCGATCCTGGAAAATCCAGCGTCGGAAAGCCCGCGAGGCGAAATTCTTCATGATCAGGTTATCGCCGACCGTCATGTCGGGCGCAATGCCGATGGTCTTACGGTCTTCCGGGATATGGGCGATGCCGGCGATATAGGAACTTTTCGCCGTGCTGTTGGTGATGTCCTTACCCTCGGCCAGAATCCGGCCGCTGCTCGCTTCCCTGAGGCCGGTGAGCACCTCGGCCAGGGCTTTCTGGCCGTTGCCGGCCACGCCGGCGACCCCGAGAATCTGGCCGCGATACAGTTTCATGTTGAAATTGTCGAGGTCGGCCAGGCCGCGGTCGTTGCGCACCGACAGGTTCTTGATCTCCAGGGCCAGCTGATCATACTTGCAGGCCGGCTTGATCCACATGGGAATCTGGTCCTCGCCGATCATCAGCGACGCCAGCCGGTTCTCGTCATACTCGCCCCGCGCCAGGGTGACCAGGCTGCGGCCCTTTTTGAGGACCGTCACCCGGTCGGAGATCTCCATGACCTCGCGCATTTTGTGGGAAATGAACAGGATGCTTTTGCCCTGGTCGCGGAGCCTGGCCAAGACCTGGAACAGGCGGGCGCTCTCCTGGGGCGTCAGGACGGCCGTCGGTTCATCGAGGATCAACAAGCGGCAGTCCCGGACCAGCAGCTTGATCAGCTCAATCCATTGCTGGGCGCCGATCGACAGTTTCCAGACCGGGGTATCCAGGTCGAGGTCGAGCTTGAACTCGTCCAGGACCTTCTGGACTCTCTGCTTGTACTTGCGGCGGGAATAGAGGTTGGGGACATCCTCGAGGGCGAGCAGGATGTTCTCGAAAACCGTGTGCGCCGGGACCAGCATGAAATGCTGATGGACCATGCCGATCCCCAGGGCCAGGGAATCTCTGGGACTGTTGAACTGGACCGGTGCGCCATCCAGCAGGATCTCGCCGCGGTCAGGACGATAGAGGCCGGTCAGCACGTTCATCAGGGTGCTTTTGCCCGCCCCGTTCTCGCCGAGCAGGGTGTGAATTTCCCCCGGAGCGATGGACAGAGAGATAGCGTCCAGGGCGACGACCCCGGGGAAGGTTTTGCGGATATGCTTGATCTGCAGCAGGTCGGTCATGGCCAGTAAAATGCGGAATGATATCCCAAACTGTTGGTGAACTTTTCTGTTGAAGAGACAGTATACGGCAAAGACAGAAAAGAGAACGCAAAGTCGCCAGAAAAAGCCACTACCGGCGCAATGGGCGGCAGTCGCTTTGCGCCTTTGCGTTCCTTATGTAAAACCGTTGTTCGGGTTTCAGGTCAGAAGCAATAGGCACGCGCCGGAATCAACCAGCGCGTGCCTATTGCTTGTTAAAGAACCTTTTACTTGGGAATGGTCCCCTGGACACCCTCGACAAAGTAGCTTATGCCGAGCAGCTCGCCGTCGGCCGGGACGCTTCCGGCAGCGACCTTGATTTCGCCGTTCTGGTCCTTGACCGGCCCGGCAAAGGGATGCAGCTGGCCGGACTTGATCGCCGCGGTCTTCTCCTCGATCAGCTGCTTGACCTCGGCGGGGACCTTGTCGCTGAGCGGGGCGAGGCGGACCAGGTCCTGCTGCATGCCCCACCAGATCGACTCCGACTTCCAGGTGCCGTCATGGACTTCCTGGGCGATCTTGCTGTAGAGCGGGCCCCAGTTCCAGATCGGGGCGGTCAGAAAGGCCTTGGGAGCAAAGGAGCGCATGTCCGAGTTGTAGCCGATTACGTAGGCGCCGCGCGCTTCGGCGGCCTGCAGGGTCGCCGGGGCGTCCTGGTGCATGGTCAGCACGTCGGCGCCGACATCGAGCAGGCTGTCGGCGGCGTCGCGCTCGATGCCCGGGTCGAACCAGGTCTGGGTCCAGACCACGCGGACTTCAGCTTTTGGGTTGACGCTGCGCACGCCGAGGGTAAAGGCGTTGATGCCGCGGATGACCTCGGGGATCGGGAAGGCGGCGACGTAGCCGATCACGTTGGCCTTGGTCATTTTGCCGGCGACGATGCCGGACAGGTAGCGCGGTTCATACATGCGGCCGAAGTAGTTGCCGACGTTCTCGGCGGCCTTGTAGCCGGAGCAGTGCATGAAGACCACGTCCTTGTTGCGTTTGGCAACATCGAGGGTGGCGTCCATGTAGCCGAAGCTGGTGGTGAAGATCAGGTTGTGACCCTTGCGGACCAGGCCGGTAATCACCCGGGCCGATTCCGCGCCTTCCGGCACGGTTTCGATATAGGTCGACGGCTCGACGAAAGGCAGGGCTTCCATCTCCTTGCGCCCCTGGTCGTGGGCATAAGTCCAGCCGGCGTCGCCGACCGGTCCGACATAGATAAAGCCGGCCTTGACTTTCTTGTCACTGGCTTCGGCAGTTGCGGTCAACAGGGGCAGAGCCAACATCAAGGCAAGGGCCAGTAAAGCAGATCTTTTCATCGTCGCTTCCTTTCAAGAGGGCAGGATAGGGGCGCTTAATAAGCTATTTTAATCAACAACACCTTCTACCCTACCCCTGCAGGCTTGTCAAACGCAAAACCCGACAGTTTCTGAAAGCTGCGGTTGCAATAACAGGTGGCATCAAACAAAACCTCACGAGTAGAAAAACAATGTGCAAATTTAATACAAAGGAACTTTCAGCGCGGCGGGTTTTGATATATGTTGCTCTCTGTTTATAAAAGCGGTTTCGATATAACTCACATTTTGCTGGTCAACTTAAAGGAGGACATTCATGGAAAGGTTCTTGCCCGGAATTTGTAAGTCGCTCAGTTTGTTTTTGCTCTTTTCCCTTCTTGCTGCGGGTTCTGCTTTTGCCGAGAAGATCAAGGTGGCCGGGATCTATACCCAGCCGATTCAGCAGAAATGGGATGCGGTGCTGCATAAAGGCCTGCTGAAGGCTCAAGCCGCCGGCGCCATAGAATATGTCTATTCGGAAAAGGTTGCCAATACCGATTATATCCGTGTTCTGCGCGAGTACGCAGAGAGTGGTGTGAAGCTGATTGTCGGCGAGGCTTTCGGTATTTCCCGCGAAGCGCATAATGTTGCCAAGGATTACCCGGAGGTGGCTTTTTTGATGGGCGATTCCTTCGGTCCCGTCGCTGACAACTTCGCGGTTTTTGATAACTACATTCACGAGCCCTGCTACCTGATGGGCATCATTGCCGGCTCCATGACGAAAACCGGTAAAATCGGCATGGTTGGCGGCTATCCCATCGGCGAGGTCAACCGTCTGTTCAATGCCTTTATGGACGGTGCCCGCTCGGTCAATCCGCAGGTCGCGTTCAAGGTCTCCTTTATCGGCTCCTGGTACGATCCGCCAAAAGCCAAAGAGTTTGCCTTTGCCCAGGTTGAAGCCGGGGTTGACGTGCTGTACGCCGAGCGGGCCGGGGTTGTTGATGCGGCACGGCAGCAGGGCATCATCGCTTTTGGCAATGTTAACGATATGAACAAGGAAGAAAACGGCAAGGATGTTGTCGTGACCTCTGCCATGTGGCATATGGAAGAAGCCATTGCCCATGCGATTGAGCGGGTCAAACAGGGTGATTTCAAGGCCGAGGATTATCGGGAGTGGACGATGATGGCCAAAGGCGGCGCTTCCCTGGCGCCCTACTACGAGTTTGAGGCAAAAATTCCGGCGGCAGCCAAGGCCAAGGTCGAGTCGGCCAAGCAGCAGATTCTTGCCGGAACCCTGGTGGTGCCGATCAACGACACCGAGCCGAAGTCGACCTACTAGTTGTTCTCTCCCTGCCCTGCCGCTCTACAGCTGCAGGGCAGGCGTTTTAAAGGATTGAGTCGTGTCGCGCAATATCGTCATGAGCCTGAATAAGATCAGCAAGCGCTTTGGCCCCCTGCAGGCCAATGATGCGATTGATTTGGATCTGGCCGAAGGGGAAGTCCTGGCCCTTTTGGGAGAAAACGGCGCGGGCAAGACGACGCTGATGAATATCCTGTTCGGCCATTATGTGGCTGACGAGGGCTCGGTGACGGTCTTCGGCCAGGAGCTGCCGCCCGGCAAGCCGCGCGCCGCGATCGAGGCCGGTGTGGGGATGGTGCACCAGCACTTTACGCTGGCAGACAATCTGACCGTGCTGGAGAATGTCATCCTGGGCACGGAGCCTCTCTGGGGAGGTCGGCAGCACCTGCGCACGGCGATTGCCAAGTTGGACCGGTTGTCTCAGGAGTTTGGCCTGGCGGTTGACCCCAGGGCGCAAGTCCGGGACCTGTCGGTCGGTGAAATGCAGCGCGTAGAAATTCTCAAGGCGCTCTATCGCGATGCCCGCATTCTGATTATGGACGAACCGACGGCGGTGCTGACCCCGCCCGAAGTCGAAAGTTTGTTTGCCACTCTGCGCCAGTTGCTGAAGCGTGGCCTGGCCGTGGTCTTCATCTCCCACAAGCTGGCCGAAGTGATGGCGATCAGCGACCGGGTGGCCGTGCTGCGGAGCGGCAAAGTGGTCCTGAAGGCCGAAACGGCGCAGACCAGCCGTGAAGCTCTGGCCGAGGCGATGGTCGGCCGTGACATTCCCGAACCGAAACGTACCCGGCAAGCGGCTGGAGAAGCGCTCTTGAGTCTCGATCAAGTGACGGTTTTCGGTGCGCAGCATAAGCGCTTACTCGATCAGGCAAGCTTGACCCTGCGGGCCGGTGAGATCGTCGGCATCGCCGGAGTCTCCGGCAACGGCCAGGCTCAGATCGCCGACCTGCTCTCCGGGCTGCAAAAGCCTGATGAGGGGCGGTTGACTCTGCGCGGGGCCGGCGACGTTATGCCCCGGCCACGCGACATGGTGAAGTACGGAGTGGGCCGCATCGTCGAAGACCGTAACGGGCTTGGCCTGATCGGCGATATGACGATTGCAGAAAATCTCGCTTCCGAAAATTACCGGGACAAAAAGTTTGCCCGCTTTGGTTTTCTGCGTTTTAACGCTCTCAAGGAACATGCCCGTCAATTGATCGAGTCTTTCGATGTGCGCTGTCCGGGTGTCGCTGCCCAGGTCCGCAAGCTCTCCGGGGGCAATATGCAGAAGCTGATTCTGGCCCGGGTGCTGTCGAAGCGGCCGATGGTGATCCTTGCCCATCAGCCGACCTGGGGCCTGGACGTCGGCGCCACGGCCTATGTCCACAGCCAGCTGCTCGAGGCTCGCTTGCGCGGTGCAGGGGTTTTGCTGATTTCCGAAGACCTGGATGAATTGCTGCAACTCTCTGATCGGATTCAGGTGATCTACCACGGCCGTCTGAGTGAATCTCTCGACCCTGAGAATATCTCATTACGGGAACTCGGACTGCTGATGAGCGGCCACCAGGCGACGCTGTCAAAGGCCGCCTGAAGCTAAAAGTCATCATCCTCTCAAGGATTTTCTTGCATGCGTCTAGAACCCCGCGATCATGTCTCTATGGCCATGGCTGTTGCCGGCCCGGTGCTTGCCGTGCTGGCAGCCATGGCGATCTGCTCGCTGCTGATTCTCTGGTCCGGAAGTTCGGTAAGCGATGCCTACGCGCTGCTGTTCAAGGGGGCGCTCGGTTCGCGCTTCGCGATCAGCGAAACGCTGACCCGGACGACGGTGCTGACTCTCACCGGACTGGCGGCGGCCGTGGCGTTCCGGGCGAAGCTCTGGAATATCGGTGGTGAAGGGCAACTCTATGTCGGGGCTTGTGCGGCCACCATGCTCGGCACCGGACAGCTGCAATGGCCGCCCTACCTGTTAATTCCCACCCTGTTCCTGGCCGGCGCCCTGGCCGGCGGCCTGCTGCTGCTGGTACCGACCCTGCTCAAGACCCACCTCAAGGTGGACGAAGTCGTCACCACGCTGCTCCTGAATTTCATCATCCTGCTGCTGGTCAACTACCTGGTCTTCGGCCCATGGAAAGACCCTATGGCCATGGGCTGGCCGCAGGCGGCAGCCATTATAGATGAGGGGCTGCTGCCGAAGCTTCTGGCAAAAACCCGCCTGCATGCGGGCTTTCTGGTCGCTTTGGCGAGTGCTGTGGGGGCCTGGGTGCTGATGCGCTTCACTGTCTGGGGCTATGAAATCCGCGCCGTGGGAGCCAACCCGGAGGCCGCCCGGTTTGCCGGGGTCCCGGTCAATCGCACGATCGTCCGTACCGCGCTGATCAGCGGCGGCCTGGCCGGCATGGCCGGGGTCTGCGAGCTGATCGGTCTCAAGGGCTACCTGACCCTCGACCTTTCGCCCGGTTTCGGCTATACCGGCATCGTGGTCGCCATGCTGGCCGGTCTCCACCCGCTGGGGGTGATCCTCTCGGCGTTTTTCGTGGCGGTGGTCTTCAACGGCGCCGACTCCATGAGCAGGGCTCTTTCGGTTTCGAACTACATTGCCGAGGTCATCACTGCGGTCTCGCTGCTGACCGTGCTGGTGAGCATGTTGCTGACGCGCTACAAGCTTAAGTGGAAATAAACGATGGGCGACTTTTTCGATTTCATCTTCACCGCAGGTTTCTGGGCGGCCACCTTGCGCATGGCGACCCCGCTGATCTTCGGGACCCTCGGTGAGCTGGTCTGCGAGCGCTCAGGGGTGCTCAACCTGGGCATCGAAGGGATCATGACCATCGGCTCCATGGCCGGGTGGATGTGGGTTTACCAGGGCGGGGAGCTTTGGCAAGGCGTGTTGTTCGCGGCTTTTGTCGGCGCTCTGTTCGGTCTGCTGCACAGTCTTTTTTCCGTGTACCTTGGGCTTTCCCAGCATGTGACCGGACTCGGGATCACCATGCTGGCTTCGAGCCTGAGCTATTTCATCTTCCGCATGATGCTGCCCAACGTCACCACGCCGCCTAAAATTGTTCCCTTCGACAGCTGGGCGCTGCCCTTGTTCAGCGACATCCCGGTGTTGGGCCAGGCGCTGTTCGTGCAGTCGCCGCTGACCTGGCTGGCCCTGCTGATGGTGCTGCTGGTCGGTTATGGCTTGTTCCGCACGCCCGTGGGCCTGGCGATCCGGATGGTGGGGGAAAACCCCATGGCAGCCGAGGCGCAGGGCATCAACGTGCACCTGGTGCGCAGTGGCGCCGTGGTCTTCGGCAGCGCCCTGATGGCGGTCGGCGGGAGCTTCCTGACCCTTTCTGCCTTTGACGCCTTCTATATCGGCATGACCAACGGCCGCGGCTGGATCTGCATCGCGCTGGTGGTGTTTGCGTCCTGGCGGCCGGGCAAGGCTTTGCTCGGCGCTTTGTTCTTCGCCTCCTTCGATGCGATGCAGATGCGGGTGCAGCAGCAGGCCTCGTCGGCGATACCCTACCAGGTCTACCTGATGGCCCCCTACGTCATGAGCATTGTTGCCCTGATCATCATGTCCCGCCGCGCCGCCTATCCCAAGGCTTTGCTCATACCCTTCCGGCGGGGTGAGAGGTAAAGGAGAATTGCATGTTTGAGCTGATTGTTCGTCAGGCCAGTATCGTCGGTAAGCAGGCCCCCCAGGATATCGCCTGCCGGCAGGGCAAGATCGTCGCGGTCTCCTCTCATGTCGAGGGTGAAGCCCTGCGCGAGATTGATGCGACCGGGCGTCTGGTTACGCCGCCCTTTGTCGACAGCCATTTCCATATGGATGCGACCCTCTCGCTCATGGGGCAGCCGCGTCGCAACGAGAGCGGTACGCTGCTGGGCGGGATTGCCTTGTGGGGTGACCTCAAGCCTGATCAAACCGTCGAACTCATCAAGGAGCGCGCCCTCAAACTGCTGAGCTGGTCGATTGCCCGGGGCACCCTGGCGATTCGCAGTCATGTGGATATCTGTGATCCGCAGCTGGCTGCGGTAGAGGCCTTGCTCGAGGTGCGGGAGCAGATGCGCCCGTATATCGATCTGCAGCTGGTGGCTTTCCCTCAGGATGGCTACCTGCGTGACCCCCTGGCGAAGCAAAACCTGGCGCGAGCCCTGGAGCTGGGGGTGGATGTGGTCGGCGGCATCCCGCACTTTGAACGGACCATGGCCCAGGGGGGTGAATCCGTCCGGCTGCTGTGCGAACTGGCTGCCGAGCGGGGCCTGATGGTCGATATGCACTGTGATGAGTCTGATGACCCGCTGTCGCGCCACGTCGAGACGCTGGCCGCCGAGACCGTCCGCCTGGGGATGCAGGGCCGTGTGACCGGCTCGCACCTGACCTCCATGCATTCCATGGACAACTATTACGTCAGCAAACTTTTGCCGCTAATGGCCGAGGCCGAACTGCACGTCGTCTGTAATCCTCTCGTCAACATGCTGCTGCAGGGCCGTCACGACAGCTACCCGAAACGCCGCGGCCTGACGCGGGTCAAAGAAATGCTGGCCATGGGGATCAATGTCGCGCTCGGTCACGATGATATCCTGGACCCCTGGTACCCGCTCGGCAGTCATGACATGCTTGAGGTGGCGCACATGGGCGTGCATGCCCTGCATATGAGCGGCGTCCAGGAGATGGCGGCGCTGTTCGATGCGGTGACTTACAATGCCGCCAGGGTGATGGGGTTGGAAGGTTACGGGCTGGATCCGGGCTGCCGGGCTGACATGGTGGTACTGCAAGCGGGGGATCCGATCCAGGCGTTGCGCCTTAAGTCGCCACGCTTGCAGGTCATTCGAGGCGGCCGCGTCATCGCTGAGACGCCGGAAGTCAAAAGCTCGGTTTGTCTGGATGGCAAGGTGGTTGACGTCGATTTTACCTTCTAGCTGAATGTCACTGACAACCTCCGGCTCTGTTGGTCACGGCCCCGGCATAAACATGCCGGGGCCGTTTACGTTCTAAGGCCTTTTATTCTCGGGTCTATAACCCTAACAAAGGTAATACGTCTTTACGCCAAAACAGCAAGAGCTGAGATCAAAAGCCCAACGCAAAGACGCTAAGAAAAGCCAAGAAAGACGCAAAAGGTGACTGTTCTCCCTTTTTCAAGTGGTTTTGTTTGCGGGTTTTCTCTACCTCTTCGCGCCTTTGCGTTGAATCCTTACCGCCTTTGTTTGGGTTATAGGTCCGCTTGTTTTCCCCGGGTTTTCCTGAGGAGCAGGTCGCGGCGACGATCTCGGTCACGCCGGCAGCTCGAACCAGAGCTGGGTCTCTTCGCCGGTGCTCTTGGCCCCGACCTGGCCGCCGTGAGCCTCGATCAGTTGTTTGACGATCGCCAGGCCAATGCCGGCTCCGCCCGCATCGCGCGAGCGTGAGGGCTCGGCGCGGAAGAAGCGTTCGAAGATGAAGGGCACGTCTTGCTCCGGAATCCCGGGCCCGCTGTTGATGAAGTCGGCGCGAACGCCATGCGGCACAGCTGCACAGGCGATCGTCACTCGTCCTGCCGCGGGAGTGTACTTCCAACAATTCTCCACCAGGTTGCGGATCGCCTGCAAAAGCTTGTCGCGGTCGGCGTTTACGATCATTGGTTCGGCGAAACGGGCTGTCACGCTGATCTGCTTCGCTTCGAAATTGGTCCGGTAGAGGGTCAGTATCTCGCGGATGCATGCCGGCAGGTCGACCGGCTGCCGCTCAAGGTAGGCGCGGGCCGCATCGGCTTTGGCCAGTTGACTGAGGTCTTCGACCAGGCTGACCAGGCGCAGGTTCTCCTGCTGCAGCATGTCGAGGGTCTGCTTGTCGGGCGGGATGACGCCGTCACTCAAGCCTTCCAGGTAACCGCGCAGGTTGGTCAGCGGGGTGCGCAGCTCGTGGGCGACATCGGCCACCATGGTTTTGCGCAGCCGCTCCAGCTGCTCCAGACTGTCGCCCATGCGGTTGAAGGCCGTGCCGAGTTCGCCGATCTCATCGCCCGGATCGACGTCAACCCGTGCCGCAAAATTGCCGGCGGCGATCTGGCGGCTGGCGGCGATCATCTGCGCGAGCGGCCGCAACACCCGGCGGGTCAGCAGGTAGCTGAGCAGGAAGGCCAGCAGCAGCGCGACCAGGCTCGCCCAGAGCAGGTAACGATGCACCGCCGTCAAAAAGGCCCGGTGCGTGTCGGTGGGCGACACCATGTACTTGTCCATCAGGACCATGAAGTAGTCGGCTGCCAGCTGGTCGAAGGCCAGCCAGATGATGCCGACGATCACGGCGATCGTCGGCACGGTGGTCACCAGCATCAGCTTCCAGTGCAGGCGGCGCTTCATCGCGGCTCCTTATCGGCAAAGCGATAACCGAAACCGCGCACGGTTTCGATGAAGCGCGGCTCGGCCGGATCGTCGCCGAGCTTCTGGCGCAGGTGGCCGATGTGCACGTCGACGACCCGGTCGACGACGCTCTCGCCGCGCTCGTAGATGTGGCCGAGCAGGTCGTCGCGGGAGAAGGCCTTGCCCGGGACGCTCATCAGGGCCTGCAGCAGTTTGTATTCCACGGCGGTCAGCTCGACGGCTTGGCCGGCAAGGGTGACCCGGCGCTTCTCGGTGTCCAGGATCAGGTCCGCGTGGCTGAACAGGTTGTCCTGCTGTGCCCGGCGCGTGGTGCGGCGCAGGATCGCCTTGACCCGCTCCACCAGCTCGCGCGGACTGAACGGTTTGACCACGTAGTCGTCGGCGCCGAGGGAAAGGCCCAGCACCCGGTCGATCTCTTCCTCGCGGGCGGTCAGCATCAGGATCGGCACGTCGGAGAGCTTGCGCAGTTCGCGGCAGATCTCCCAGCCGTCAAGCTGCGGCAGCATGACGTCGAGAATGACAAAGCCCGGTGTTTGCCGGCGGGCAAATTCAAGAGCTTGCGCAC
>Ga0224507_10000814_pt1 | contig 12303 bp, 12 predicted proteins | sample SF_Jan12_sed_USG_3_FD_170159 | JGI IMG/M metagenome (GOLD analysis project Ga0224507, IMG submission 170159) | Sediment microbial communities from San Francisco Bay, California, United States - SF_Jan12_sed_USGS_13 | ecosystem: Environmental > Aquatic > Marine > Sediment | place: USA...
GCGTTCTTTTATTCGGAGGACCTCTCGCTTTTCGCCCTGTTGCTTGGCCTTGGCGCCTTCGTCATTGCCTTTTCGATGAACCGCATGGGCGTGGGCCGGACATCTGCGTACATTCTGCTTGGAATTTTCCTGTGGGTCGCCGTACTCAAGTCCGGGGTCCACGCGACACTGGCTGGCGTGCTCATAGCATTCTGCGTACCGATCAGCGACGCAGACGGGCGTTCGCCACTGCGTGAGCTCGAGAAAGACCTTCATGGACCCGTGGCATTTGCAATTCTGCCGATCTTCGCCTTTGCGAACGCGGGACTTTCCTTTGCAGGAACGTCTCTCAACGACCTCGTGCACCCGGTAACGAGCGGCGTCATTTCCGGGCTTTTCGTCGGCAAGCCGCTGGGAATAATCTTGTTTGTCGGTGTCGCCGTAGCGCTGCGGCTGGTCCGGCTGCCGCGCGGCGTCAGCTGGCTGCAGCTTGTCGGCGTTTCATTCGCCTGCGGCATCGGATTTACGATGAGTTTGTTTATCGCCGGTCTGGCCTTCGAACATGGCAGCGGTGATTACTTCGGCGGCGATCGTCTCGGAATTCTTGTCGGGTCGGCCTTATCAGCTGTCGCCGCCTACGTCATTTTGCTGTTGAGCCTGCCGCGAAATCCGGCAAACAACTAGAAGTGGGAATCAAAACGCGACCGTCCGCTCCCGGCTGAGAGCAGATGTGAGGTGGTCAACCTGCCAGAACGGCAGAACTGATCACTTACCGCAGTGTGGACACTCTCCCTTCAGTACCTTGATGACGCAGTTTACCCACAGCCATAGCAAGGCTACGTTGCCCAGGAAAAGCACTGTCCAAATCAATGAACCGCTCATTGGCAACCTCCGCATACGCTGACCCAAGCTTCAGGTCCCCCGATTATGCGGTTGTGAATCCCGGGGCGAGTGTCGGACAGGTCACAGATTTGACAAAATCTGGGCGCCGAACGGGGCGGAGGGCCCCGCCAGCTGCATGGTGATCGACCCGGATGGCAATCCGGTGTTGATCGATCAGCATCGATAGCGAACCGGCTGGTGCGGCATTGCGGCCAAAGGCTGTCATAAACCGCGGTCGGTGCGAGGCGCGGCCAACGAATCAAGCCGATCCCGCCTGCACCTTGCCATCATTAGGCGGCTGAGACATCATATCTGGCTAATCCAAAAGTATATGCTGGGGGACGGTTCATGTTATCTCGGACGAATCGCAAGGGTGTTTCGCATCCGGCTGCGATCCTTGTGATACTCACAACAATGACCGCCTGCGGCGGCGGCAATGGCGGCAACGGTAGTAACGGCGGTGGCCCGCCACCGCCCGTGCAAAAGCAATTTGCGGATGCGACAGCCGCTAGCGGAATTAATCACGTGAATGGATTCGTCAACGCCGTACGCGACCCGATGGTCGCCAGCATCGCGCCCTCCAGCGTTGCATCCGGAGACTACGACGGAGACGGTGACATAGATCTATTCGTGGTGCGCGGAGATGTCGGCCCAAATCTACTGTATCGCAATACCGGCAATCTGGTCTTTGAAGACGTAGCGGCCGCAAGCGGCCTAGCCTATACGAAATCCGCATCAGAAAACTATCGTCACAGTGCACCCATGTTCGCCGACATGGACGGAGACCGCGACCTGGATCTGTTTCTGGGAGGGTTGGATGGCGATCCCTCGCTTGTATTCGAAAATAACGGTGATGGCACATTTTCGGATGTAACCCTCGGATCCGGCATCGATACATTGGCGGCGACGCAAAACATATCCGCCGCTTTCGGCGACTATGATCTCGATGGAGACCTGGACTTATTCGTATCGCACTGGGGTACGCGGCGCGATGGTGTGGCGCCCGGAGACACCGAGCACCTGTGGCGCAATGATACGGACGCCGCCGGCATAAAGTTTCAGAGTGTCAGCGAAACGGCCGGTATTTCGCCGACGATTGTCACGTTGCCCGATGACCTGACCACGCGCGCGCCCAGTGATTTTACATTTAGCCCCACTTTCGCACGCATCAACGATGACCTTTACCCCGACATATTAAGCGTCGCCGACTTCAACTATTCCCAGTATTTTATAAACAATCAGGATGGCACTTTTTCCAATGCCACGGACACGGACGTGATGATTGATGGCAATGGCATGGGCTCAGCGGTTGCTGATTACGATAACGACGGCGATCTCGACTGGTTCGTATCCAGCATCGAGTGTGTAGCGGATCCCAATTCCGAAGAACCCATGTCCGAATGCGAATACGGCATTCAATCCCAAATAGGCAACCGGCTTTATCGAAACATCAACGGAGTATTCGAAGACGTGACCGACGCCGCTGGAGTGGCGTCCGGAGGCTGGGGCTGGGGATCCTGTTTCATCGATTTCGAAAACGACGGTGATCTCGATATCTATCACACGAATGGCTGGCCGATTGTGAATAACAGCAACGATTTCGAGAATGATATCAGTCGTGCATTCGTATCTGATGGTGCGGGCAGTTTTGTAAACGAGGCGGCAGCGATGGGACTCGATGACACCGAGCAGGGTCGTGGGGTCGTGTGTGCCGATTTCGACAATGACGGTGACGTAGATATTCTTCAATTGCACCGTTCCACCACTGTGTCGGCTACCCTCTGGCGCAACGGCACCGACAACAATAACTTCCTCAGCGTAAAACTGAACGGCGCGGCGCCGAATACGGAGGCCGTTGGCGCTCGGATATCAATTAACTATGGTGGCAACACACAAATGCGTGAGATCTGTATTGGCAGCAACTTCCTATCACAGAATCCGACAGCGCAAACGTTCGGTATTGGCAGCGCTGCGCAGGTGGACACAGTGACAGTTCAATGGCCAGATGGCCGTGAAACTGCTTTGGCCAACGTGCAGGCGGGCCAGTTCATTACGGTGGATCACCCGGATCTGTGAGCGTCAGAAATCTCGGCACAATCAGGCGAAGGTCCTTACCCCGAACAGCGCTTCGTGGGCCCAAAAGGCGAACACCGCGTACAGCACCAATCCGACCACGATCACGATGACGTCGTTGGTTTTCGACTCGGGCGCGCCGGGCAGTGGGCGGGCAACACGATTTTTTAGCGAGACGCGGTCCACCACCGCCCATATCAAGAACGAGCCGAATAGCAGTACATCGGCGAGCGTGCCGTTAACCAGAAGGTGTGCGACAGCCCAGGTTTTGACGGCAACGAGCTGCGGGTGCTTCAAGGCAGTCTTTATGCGCCCCGGAAAATACGGCGCAATGAAGAACGAGAATACGGGCAACATGAGCAACGCGGCCACGTGACGCATCCAGACAGGCGTGACATACAGCACTGCCGGTGTTTGGCGGAGATCCGCATAGCCCCGAACCATCAGGACAATACCGGCAAGAGAGATGATCGCGTAAATGGCCTTCCAGCCGTTTTCGCTTTTGGCCGCAATCGTGTCGCGTATGGGCAAAGCCACGATGGACGCGGAGTGGATACCGAAAAACAATACGATACCGAGCAACAATTGCAGCATAGTGGTATTCCCCCAATGTTTGTTGTGCCTAGGAATCGACACCATTATGCTGCACCAGTAGCCGACAACGAAGCACAATCGCATGAGCGAACCCGTTCTTGTTTACAGGGGAGATGCTATCGCCAGCTATGGCTTTGGCGATCCGCATCCTTTTGGCCTCGACCGGCACGGCGTGTTTCACGATGAACTGGCCGAAGCCGGCCTTGGCGATGCCATCGAGTACGCCGCCCCCGGCACTGCGAGTATCGATGATTTATTGCTTTTTCATACTGCCGACTATATTGAAAAAGTGTCGCGGATGTCCGCCGCAGGCAAAGGCTATCTCGACGACGGTGACACGCCGGCAATGCCCGGAATATTCGACGCTGCCTCAAACGTCGTCGGTGCCACGCTGGCTGCGGTGGACGCCATCATGGACGGCGCCGCGAAACGCGCATTCGTGCCGATCGCCGGGTTGCATCACGCGGGCCGGGGCCATGCGGCAGGTTTCTGCGTCTTCAATGACTGCGGCGTGGCCGCCGAATACCTGCGCAGGCGCCATGGTCTGCGACGCATTGCCTATGTCGATATCGACGCACATCACGGCGACGGCATGTTCTACGGTTTCGAGGACGACGAAGACCTGATCTTCGCCGACATCCACGAAGACGGGCGCTATCTCTACCCCGGCACGGGCGCGGCGTCGGAGACCGGCACGGGGGGCGCGCGCGGCACGAAGCTCAATATTCCGATCGCGCCAGGAGCGGATGACAACGATTTCCGGCGCGAGTGGGCGCGCGTCGAAGCCTATCTGGAGCGTGCGCAGCCGGAATTCATTATTTTTCAGTGCGGCGCCGACAGCCTCGAAGGTGACCCCATCACGCACCTTTGCTATACCGAGCAGGCCCACGCGGATGCCGCGGCGGCCTTGTGCCGCCTTGCCGACAAGCATTGCGACGGCAAGGTAATCGGTACCGGCGGCGGTGGCTACAATCGACGCAACCTGGCGCGCGCCTGGACTCGAGTCGTGCAGTCTTTCGTAGAGGCCGGCTGAAGGGCATCGCGGCTCGTGATAGGTGTACCGCGATGCCCTTTCCAGTAACATCGCGTCCTTTGCCAGCCCGTCCCCGGAGAACCCTCCCAATGTTCGACATCTCAACGTCGCTTGCGTCATTTGATCCCGAAATCGCCGAAGCGATTGCCCAGGAAGACCGTCGCCAGGAAGAGCACGTAGAACTCATCGCGTCCGAAAACTACGCGAGCCCGCGCGTGATGGCTGCGCAGGGCAGCGTGCTGACGAACAAATACGCTGAAGGCTATCCGGGCAAGCGCTACTACGGTGGTTGCGAGTTCGTCGACGACGCGGAAACGCTGGCCATCGAGCGAGCGAAGGCGTTGTTCGGCGCCGACTATGCCAATGTGCAGCCGCATTCGGGCTCACAGGCGAACGCGGCGGTATACATGGCGCTTTGCGATCCTGGCGATACGATTCTGGGTATGAGTTTGGCCGAAGGCGGCCACCTGACGCATGGCTCCAAAGTGAATTTTTCGGGCAAGCTCTATGACGCCGTGCAGTATGGCCTCGTGCATGAGACCGGACTGATTGACTACGACCAGGTGCAGGCCCTGGCTGAAGAACACACACCGAAAATGATCGTCGCGGGCTTCTCCGCCTATTCGCAGGTTGTCGACTGGCAACGTTTTCGGGACATCTGTGACAGCGTTGGCGCGTATCTTCTCGTGGACATGGCGCATGTCGCCGGTCTCGTTGCGACGGGCCACTATCCCAATCCGATTCCAGTCGCCGACGCCGTGACATCAACGACGCACAAGACGCTGCGCGGCCCACGCGGTGGCGTGATTCTGGCCAGAAAGAACGACGAACTGACGAAGAAGTTCAACTCTCTGGTCTTTCCGGGAACACAAGGTGGGCCCCTGGAGCACGTGATCGCGGCCAAGGCCGTGGCATTCAAAGAAGCCATGGAGCCGTCTTTCAAGGACTACCAGGGCCACGTCTGCGACAACGCCAAGGTGATGGCCGGCGTTTTGGCCGAGCGCGGCTACCCGATCGTGTCGGGTGGTACGGAAAATCATCTGATGCTGGTCAACCTGATCGACAAGGGCATTACGGGCAAAGATGCCGACGCCGCCCTGGGCCGGGCGAACATAACCGTTAACAAGAACGCTGTGCCCAATGATCCGCAGTCGCCATTCGTCACGAGCGGCTTGCGGCTCGGCACGCCGGCTATTACAACGCGCGGCTTCGGCGCGGACGAAACCCGGGAGCTAAGCGGGTGGATTGCGGATATACTTGACGACATTCATAACGAAGAGACGATCGAGCGCGTACGCGGCCAGGTCCTCGAGCTCTGCAAACGTTTTCCCGTGTACGTCTGAGGTCGCATCGATAGAGTCCTGAGCGCCCATGCACTGCCCGTTCTGCAGCAACGAGGAGACTAAAGTAATCGACTCTCGCCTGGCGGGCGAGGGCAGGCAGATCCGCAGGCGTCGCCAATGCCTGGCCTGCAACGAGCGATTCACGACCTTTGAGTCAGCAGAACTTGTAATGCCGCGGCTGATCAAGAACGACAACAGCCGGCAACCGTTCGACGAATCGAAGCTGCGCAACAGCATGATTCGGGCGCTCGAAAAACGTCCGGTAGCGAGTGACGCCGTCGAACAGGCGATAGGCCGGCTTGTGCACACACTCAGGACGATGGGTGAAAGGGAGGTGCCGTCGCGACTGGTCGGCGAGCTTGTCATGGAGGAACTACACGAACTCGACGAGGTTGCGTACGTAAGATTTGCCTCTGTTTATCGGCGCTTTCAGGACATCACGGAATTCGAAGAAGAGATCAAGCGCCTGCAGCGGATTTCCGAGACTGCCGCGTCACGCGAGCAGATGTCGCTTCTGCCTGAGCTGCTCGGCAAGAAAAACAAATAACCCGCATGTCCGAATTCACAGCAACCGACTGCGTGCACATGGCGCGCGCCCTGCGTCTCGCCGAGCGTGGACAGTATTCCGCGCACCCCAATCCCATGGTCGGTTGTGTGCTCGTGCGCGACGGCGAGGTTGTTGGCGAAGGCTGGCATAAGGCTGCTGGCGAGGCACACGCTGAGATCATCGCGCTGCATGCCGCCGGTGAGAAGGCGAGCGGTGCAACGGCGTACGTCACGCTGGAGCCCTGCGCGCATCAGGGCAAGACGCCGCCGTGTGTAGCCGCCCTGGTCGATGCCGGAGTGGCCGAGGTGGTGGTTGCGCTCAAGGACCCGAATCCGGCAGTGAACGGACAGGGATTACAAGCACTCGCCGGCGCCGGCATTCAGACGCGAGTTGGACTGATGCACGGCGAAGTCGAGCTGCTCCTGCGCGGTTTCCTGAGCCGCGTCACGCGGCAGCAGCCCTTCGTACGCCTGAAGATGGCGTCGAGCCTCGATGGCTGTATTGCGATGGCCACGGGCGAAAGCCAGTGGATTACGGGCGCCGATGCGCGCGCCGATGTGCAGCGACTCCGGGCGCGGTCCGGCGCGATCATGACCGGCATTGGCACGGTGCTCGCCGATGATCCGTCGCTTACGGTGCGTGACACGTCGCTGGATAACGACGGCAAACAGCCATTTCGCGTCGTACTCGACAGAAACTTGCGGATGCCGCTTTCTGCGGAGATGCTCGCTTTGGCAGGCCGGACGCTGGTTTATTGCCACAGAGACAAGAACCGGCACGCGCTTGTCGAAGCTGGCGCGCAAGTCATCAAGGTCGAGGGCGATCGTGACACTGTCGATGCCAAAGCTGTGCTGCACGATCTCGCCGATCGCCAAGTCAATGACGTGCTCGTGGAGGCCGGACCGCGGCTTGCCGGTAACCTGATCGAGAACGGCCTCGTCGACGAGCTTGTGATTTATCAGTCGCCCCATATCATGGGCAGTGAAACGATCGGCATGTTTCGGACGCCGACGTGGACCACGCTGGCCGATCGGCGAGCGTTGGAGATCAGCGACGTGCGTCGCGTCGGCGCCGACACGCGCATCACAGCGCGATTTGCAGGTTAGGAGCAATGTTTACAGGCATCATCAAAGCCATCGGCACGATTTCCGCCATCGAGAGGCGTGGTGGTGACGTACGCTTGTCTGTCAAGTCCAACGATATGCCATTTTCGGAATATGCGGTGGGCGAGAGCATCGCGGTCAGCGGCGTTTGCCTCACGGCTGTTGCGTTGCACGACGACAGTTTCGAAACCGACGTGTCAGTCGAGACGCTCGACGTCACGGCGCTGGGCAGACTCGGTGTCGGTGACAAGGTCAATCTTGAACCGTCGCTGTCGCTCGGCGACCGGCTCGGTGGCCACCTCGTCAGCGGGCATGTGGATTGTGTGGGCAGCATTTCGAAGCGGGAAGCGGATGCTCGCTCTACCCGCCTGACGATAGCCATCCCGCTCGAATTCGCCCGTTATGTCGCGAAAAAGGGCTCGATCACGGTCGATGGTGTCAGTCTTACCATTAACGAGGTATCGGGGAATGGCTTCGAAGTGAATATCATCCCGCACACGGCTGAAGCTACTATCATCGGGGGCTACGTCGTTGGCACGCGAGTCAATATCGAAGTCGACGTCCTCGCACGCTACATTGAACGACTGCTGGCCAACGATGGCGGTGGGTTGTCGAAGGATTTTCTGAGAGATCATGGATATGTCTGATAATACGACCGTTCACCCGAGCGCCGTTGGCGCTGCCTTTAGCGACATCGAAGACATCATTGCGGACGTCAAAGCCGGCAAGATGGTCATCATGGTCGATGACGAGGACCGCGAGAATGAAGGCGACCTGATCATGGCTGCCGCAAAAGTGCGTCCCGAGGACGTCAATTACATGGCAACCCATGGCCGCGGCCTGATCTGCCTGACGCTCTCCCGCGAGCGCTGCGCACAGCTGCGATTGCCGTTGATGGTTTCCGAGACGGATGATCATCATGCGACGAATTTCACTATTTCGATTGAGGCCGCGGAAGGCATAACGACCGGCATCTCTGCGCACGATCGCGCGCGAACGATTCAAACCGCGGTGGCGCCATCGGCCAGGCCCGAAGACCTGAGGCAGCCAGGGCATATTTTTCCCGTCATGGCACAACCCGGTGGCGTGCTGACGCGGGCGGGCCATACCGAGGCAGGCTGCGATCTCGCCAGACTGGCGGGGCTCGATCCGTCCGCGGCGATCGTCGAGATTCTCAATGAGGACGGCACGATGGCGCGGCGTCCCGACCTGGAGAAGTTCGCACGTACACATAAGATCAAAATCGGCACGATTGCGGACCTGATCCGCTACCGGCTCGAGAAAGAACGTAACGTGGAGCGCATTAGCGAACAGACAATCGATACCGTGCACGGCGAGTTCAAGTTGGTCTGCTACGACGATCACGTCAATCGTGCGGTGCACGTTGCACTCGTCAAAGGCGACCTGAGCAAGGTCGATAACCCGCTCGTGCGGGTACACCTGCAGGACACCCTGGGCGATGTGATCGGCGTGCAAAGTCGTTCGCTGGGCTGGCCGCTGCACAGCGCGATCGAACGTATCGCAAAAGAAGATGGCGCTGTCATCGTCGTATTACGCGATCAGGAAACGTCACGCGATTTCATGGATGCCGTCGAAGGCCTCGACCGCATCACGGACGAGCTGACAGATCGTCGCAGCGGCGATGCGGTGCTCCGCACTTACGGGATCGGCGCACAAATCCTGCGTGACCTCGGACTGTCCAAAATCCGTGTATTATCAGCACCGAAACACATGTACGCGATTTCAGGCTTTGACCTGGAGATCACCGAGTACGTCGAAGACTGAAGCGGGTTATGGAGAAAATAAAGACAACGCAAGGTGACATGATCGTGCGCGACGCGCGCTTTGCGATCGTCGCTGCGCGCTTCAACGACTTCATTGTCGAGTCATTACTTAAAGCTTCGGTTCGCTGTCTGCGACAGCACGGGGCGGCCGACGCGGACATTGAGATTATCCGCGTGCCCGGTTCGTTCGAGATGCCAGTTGCCGTTGACAAGGTCGCGGCGTCGCGACGATTCGATGGCGTCATTGCGTTGGGTGCCGTCATTCGCGGCGGCACACCGCATTTCGACTATGTTGCAGGCCAATGCGTGCGCGGGATTTCAGCAGCGGCGCAGAAGCACGGTGTTCCGGTCGGTTTCGGGGTATTGACAGTCGATACGATCGAGCAGGCGATAGAGCGCGCCGGCACCAAGGCCGGCAATAAAGGCGAAGAAGCGACGCTTGCCGTCATCGAGATGGTCAACACGCTTCGTCGCCTCGAATGACAAAAACGCGTTCCACAGGCGCACGCACTCGCGCACGCGAATTGCTGGTGCAGGCTTTGTATCAGAAGCAACTCGCGGGACACGTATGTGCGGAGCTGCTCGAGCAGTTCCACGCGCAGGCCGCATACGAGCGCGTTGACAAAGACTTCTTCGACGAGGCACTTCCGGCCATCTGCGAGACGCAAGCCGAACTCGAAGCGAAAATCGGCGAGCTCATCGATCGACCGCTCGACCAGCTGGATCCGGTTGAGCTGTCGGTGTTGCTGATTGGCGTTTACGAACTCGGGGCGCGCATCGACGTGCCGTACCGCGTCGTGATCAACGAGGGCGTGAATCTGGCCAAACGATTCGGCGCGCTGGACGGTTACAAGTACATCAACGCGTGTCTCGATCTTGCGGCGCAAACCTTGCGCCACGCGGAGGTACAAGCGCAAGGCAGTGGATGAGTTCGAGCTGATCAATCGCTACTTCGTTCGAGTGGGCAAAGCGCACGGCGTCGTGACCGGCATCGGTGACGACGGCGCTGTCTTGCTGCCGGATCCCGGACGCGAACTCATTTGCGTCATCGACACGCTGGTCGAGGGTGTGCACTTTCCTAGCGATATCCACGCTGCTGATCTGGGGTACCGCGCAGTCGCTGTCAACCTGTCTGACATTGCCGCGATGGGCGGTCGTCCGCGATGGATGACGCTGGCCCTGACGCTGGTCAAGTCTGACGAGGTCTGGTTTGCAGATTTTGCAAAGGGATTGCACGAAGCGGCGGTCGAGCACGACATGTCACTGGTAGGCGGCGACCTCACTCGCGGCGACAACACGGTTGTTACGGTGCAGATCACGGGTGATGTGGACCAGGGCAATGCGATTCATCGATCCGGTGCCAGGGTGGGTGACACGATTTTCGTCACCGGCACCATCGGTGATGCGGCTGCCGGACTCGAGCGGCTGTCGGCTGGCAAGCCCGACGATTATTTGTGCAGTCGGTTCTTGCGGCCAGCTGCGCGTGTCAGCTTCGGTCAGATGCTCGTGGGCGTTGCAAGTGCTGCTATCGATATTTCTGACGGCTTGCTCGGCGACCTGCAGAAGCTGCTTGATGCGAGTGGCGTCGGTGCGGAACTCGATCTCGACAGCTTGCCATTGTCGGATGCGCTGCGCTCGGCGTTCGACGCCGAGGCGCAACGCCGGTTCGCGTTGTGCGGTGGTGACGATTACGAGTTGTGTTTCACAGCGGCTGGCGACGTATTACCTCTGGCGGGTGACCCGCGCGTTACGGCGATCGGCAGGATCGTGGCTGCTGACTCGATCGTTTGTCGTGCGGGCGGTGAGATTGTGGAGTACGCCGACAGCGGTTACCGTCATTTTCAATGAGCGGCACCGAACCAAACCTCGTGCGACGAGTATTGACCGACCCGGTCCATTTCCTGGCGTTCGGCTTGGGTACCGGCCTGGCACCGTTCGCGCCTGGCACCGTTGGCTCGCTGCTGGGCGTACTGCTGGCCTGGCTGACGCTGGACTTGGGTCTGATTGTGCAGCTAGGAATTTGTGCGGCCCTTTTCCTTTTCGGCATCTGGGTCTGTGGGGAGAGTTCGAAACGGCTCGGCGTACACGACCACGGTGGCATCGTCTGGGACGAGATCTGCGGCATGTACTTGGTGCTGCTCGTGGCGCCGCGGCTGTATTCCGCATGGATATTGGGGTTTCTGCTGTTTCGGGCCTTCGATATCGTTAAACCATGGCCGATTCGGGACCTGGATCACAGACTGGGCGGAGGCCTCGGAATTATGCTGGACGACCTCGTGGCCGCCCTGTATGCCGCTATTTTACTGGCTTTGTACGGGTGGCTTATGACCTGACTTGAGACGACATGGCCAGTCCTGCTAGCGAAATCGAACGCTCGAATGACGTGCCCGAAAAAATCGGCAAATACGTCATCATCAACAAGATTGGCAAGGGCAGTACGGGGATGGTCTACCTCTCTCACGACCCGTACTACCGCCGCGACGTCGCGATCAAGGTCTACAACATCGAGGAAAACTCCGACGCCGACCGCGCGCGGGTGTCTCGCAAGATGTTTTTCAACGAAGCTCACATGGTCGGTATGCTCCAGCACCCGAACATCATGCCGATCTACGACGCGGGTGAGGAAGACGGTCAGTACTACGTCGTCACCGAACATATTCAGGGCGCACGCACACTGGCCGCGTATTGCCGCCCCGATAACCTGCTGCGCGTCGACGACGTTGTGGAAATCATCTACAAATGCGCCAAGGCATTGCACTATGCACACGGGCGCGGCGTAATTCACCGGGACATCAAACCGTCAAACGTCATGCTGACGATCGACAACGATGTTCGCATCATCGACTTCGGTATTGCGATCGTAAACGACTCCGAAGTTTCACGCATCGAAGGCATCGCTGGTTCGCCGAGCTACATGTCGCCCGAGCAGGTGCAGTCCGAAGAATTAACGCCCCGGTCCGACCTG
>Ga0224507_10000817_pt1 | contig 12289 bp, 13 predicted proteins | sample SF_Jan12_sed_USG_3_FD_170159 | JGI IMG/M metagenome (GOLD analysis project Ga0224507, IMG submission 170159) | Sediment microbial communities from San Francisco Bay, California, United States - SF_Jan12_sed_USGS_13 | ecosystem: Environmental > Aquatic > Marine > Sediment | place: USA...
ACCCCATTCAGGACCAGAATCTTCAATATGTTCAGAAAACACAAAGCCGCAGTGACTGCAAAAAATTTCCCCCGTTTCAAAATCAGTTATGATTGCACTTTGGTCACATGAGGGATATCCTTCTTTGCCTGTGATATATTTTCGAACCATAGTCATACGAACAGCACAAAAATTATGCGTAGTAATCATCTGAAAACCCGACGCAAGATCCATCGACCTTGTCCGTTGATCCTTTTTCGCTGTATCAACGTTTTCATTCAGTTGACTACTACCGTTGTTAGGTGTAACAGCATGAAATAAAAATCATATTGTAGCAAAAATGAATATTCGTTTACTTTTTTTGCAAAAAATAAACCAATTTGACAATTTCTTTAATTTATCAATTGAAGTATCTTGGCAATTATTTTATCATGATCCACTTCAACTTCCACACCCACTACAAGTATGGAGTGAGCATTTAATGGAAAAGTAATCCTTTTGACTTTTTTATATTCTGTAATGGAATACTTTCCCGCACCAAAGAAAGGGTAAAGCGATTCTCGGGTTTGCCAGCGTGAAATGGTATTGTGGATGGATTTTGTCATTTCTTCTAGAGGAAGATATGATTGAATGCCATTGCGCATTCCTCCTGCTAACAATTCGCCATTATGATGATAAACAAAAACTCCTCTAATTTGTGGCTCTATGCCTAAAATCAAAGAACATAATTTAGAATAATCCAATAGTATATGCTAAGTCACAATAGATTGTAAATTTTTTGTTGACTGTAAACAAAGTCAAGATCTAGTGAGGAATCAGATAAGGCATTTTGTCATTAACATGTGGAGTGGGATTTGAGCACTGGCCGCACTTTGGACGGATGATCTCTGCATCATAATCGACTTCACCAATCACTTGTTTACATATTGCACATGAAAGTGATTTTGTATCATAGATGTTCAATTTGAAAGTAGTATGGTTACATACTCAATAAAGTAGAACCTCACAATAATGAAAACTTGTCGGGTTTTACAACACCAAATTAAACAAATTTTTCATTTTGATACCATCACGTTTATTGTTGATTTTGTGTCAGGTGTTTCATGGCAGAAGCCGGAATCGCTGCATATGGTGCCGCAATAGGAGTTGCAATCACATTGGCAATAGTATTGTTTTCACTTCGTGGAAAAGGGCATCCTGAACCACTTGAAAAGATGGGATTCAGATGGAACTCCAAGAATGCACTTGCGTGTGTGGCTGCAAAAGATTGGATTTTGATAATGTTTGTAGCGAATGCAGAGCAGATCTGTGCAAAATAATTTATAGATTAATTTGATAAATTTTAAGGGTATATCAAATGTAGTTTAAATTTAATGACTGACAAATATTTTTAATAATCTATTTTCACCAAAAATCTACAAACAAATGTAAGGCAATCATTGCATCAAGGTTAAATTTCAGATTGCACATATTGCATGGAAGGAATGAGGGACTGGCTTTTCATTAGCATGCAGGGCCAGAAGAACCAAACCTCGATTGCTCTCACTCCTTGAGATTCTGATTCTCCAGGCGTCTTTCTTTTTCTACTCGTTTTTTCTTTTCAAACAGACAATTGGATATTTCGGGAATGTGTATCATTGAATGGTAAGGGATTTAGGATTTGGAATCCGTTTGATTTTATTGAATGTAGGGATGTGTTTTGTACCTCCTTCAATAGATGTTGTCGGAATCAGAAAGAGATTCTAAACTACAACATGACAATACATGTCTTGATAGTTTTTTTAAACAATTCAAAGTAAGAGTCAGAAAACCAACTCTTACTTTAGACACAATCCTTGCAGTCAGGATCAATACATACAGGGTTGTGCTTTCCATCCCTTGTAGGATATGCCGTATCTCTTCTCCTTTGCGTTCTGGTCATGATTACAATATGTGATCATAATTAAAAAAGCATCTTGTTTTAATTTTCTCGTTTTATGTCTGCTCTAATGTATCTCAACGATGTAGTGTAACAAAGATGTATCTTGAAAATTCAAATTAGTCTAGTGCTAACAATAACATTTTCAACAAATAAGCCAAGTTAAATGTGAAAAGAGATCTTATGGAATACGGATATTCTATGTTAGAACAAACGCAATCACAGCTATAGAAATTACAATGCCTACAAAAATCAGTGTTTTTGTAAGGGAGTTTCGAGGCACCACATGACTCATCATGCAGTGCATTAGACTTCATAAAAAATAAGCATATTCCCTTAAAATGTTTATGAATTTTTAATATATTTGATAAAATATAACAAATGTTAAGATTATATTCAAACCCATTAAAATATTTGAATTACGTATAAAAGAACAATGAGTGTGATGTATTGCAGGCATTATGGTTTTGAATGCAATTATGAGATGGAAAGAGATGCAAAAACAACAGTTGATGAATTTAAAAACCATATTGCAAAAATACACAGGGTTGATTATCCAAAAGAAATTCTAACGAACGCTATTCTGAGGAAAAAACCATGATGATTTCAGAAAACCCGATTGTATGCTGTATTGAATGCAAAGGTTCTGTTGGATATTGTTTTTGTTCTTGTCCTTATTGTGGTGAGATAACAGAAAATTGTCATTGTAATCTAGAAAGTTCAAGAGAGGGTGACAAAGTTTTATCAACGACAAACTATTCTAAACATGATTTTTTGAAGCAATCAAAGAAATCATCTGTTGTGAGCATCAAATATGATGATTGGGGGCGTTTAGGAAAATGGCAAATAGGAAGGAGCAGATTCCCTTAGTCACATTATGTTGTGGCTTGTTATAAATTAAAAATTTAAAACATTGTATGACGTAATCAAGATATAAGATCATACATTTAAAAAATATTTAGGATTCGTGAAATTTCCAATTTCAAAAATATAGTAACTATTTCTTTTAGGATTGTTCTGGGATGGTGTGTATGGTAATTGTATGTGTAATGTTTTCAAGACGTCTTATGTTTTGCAAAGTCTGTTCAAAAGATTCCATATTGTCATAATTTAATTTACAGATAAAATCATACATTCCATAGGTTCCTTGTATCTCATCACATAACTCTTTGAGCCTTGTGATGGTCTGAATTTCATATCCCATATCACAATTAACTAAAATGAATGCTATGCTCATACAGGATATGTGCAATTTTATGTATTAAATTTAACTTTTTAAATTATTCAATAATGACGGGAAAAATAAACGAATGTTCATATTTCTAAATTCTAGTTTTTATTTCATGTTGATGAAATTAATCAAAGCAGTAATCAACAAAGAAAACATCTAGAATGTAGGGTATGACGATTTTGCTGAAAGCAATTTCATGCATGGCATTAACGGATAAGTCTATGGTAATTTGCCGAGACAAACGGTTCAAAATTATGAACGCCCAACTTCCATCAAAAAACTAGTTCTCATGCGTAACCATTATTCGCTAAATCTATTTTTTGTGCGTATTCAGAGCACAACAGAATGACAACGTCTAAAAAATCAACTACAAAAAAGATAGTATCTAAAAAATCAAATTGTTCAGATAATTCGAAATTTCTGAATATTTTTTTAATCACGGTGCAGACAATCTAATGTATAATGTTCACATACATTGTACATGGTACGCTCATGGTACTGCAATGGTTGTGATATACAGACTACTCTGGTAGACGATATGGCAAATATAACCTGCACAAATTGTGGTAAGATGATGATTAAGGTATCAGAGTGTAAACACTTTGTATTAGTTTAATTTGGAATTTATTCAAATTGACAGTTTAATATCTTAGATTATGCAATATTACATCTGATGTAAAGATGGAACTGCAAGAAATGCGACATGCAACTGACTACGATGGATACTGGTAATACAATGAATTGACCTCATTGCAATTAATTCATGTTTCAGATTTCTGATTGAACAGGAAGTCCGAGTGATTGTCCTTGTGTCTTGGAGTGGTCAGAGGACAATCCATCATCTATTTGACTATCGTACTGTTATGTTATACGATGTTTTACTAACTTCCGTGAAGAGTTACGTCAAACTCTGATTTAAAATTTACAGAGCCGGTTGTTGCAAGACATGAGAACATTACATCATTGGGTATGATTCAACAGACTGTTAAATAATCATGAATTGAATTCTAATTTAATGTCCGATGAGAAATTTCCAGTTGAAGAGATTAGAAATAAAATAAAAGATATTTTGTCAGAACCTGAAATTCGATTCTGTGGTCTGATTGATAGTGATGGCCAATTGGTTGCAGGTGATTTTAAGGATGGAGTGATTCCTTTTGAGACTGACAAAAGAAGAAGGCAAATGTTTCAGGAATTGGCACACAGAGTGGCAAATCGAAAAGGATTTGATGCCAGTTTGGGCAGAGTGAAATATTCCTCTTCAAGGAGAAAGAATGTTGTGATGATGAGCTTTCCTATTGGAAGATATGTCATAATGATTTCTGCTGAACCTGGCGTAAACATAGACAGACTAGCTTGGAAAATAATATACAAGCTAGAACATCAATGGTCTGAATTTCATGGATTCTAGACTCTTACAATGTTACTTTTTTAGAAATGAATCTTAATCAGCCATAACCATCCAAAGGGATGGGAATAATTTGGCCCATCCTTTCAAATTATCTTTTGTCAATTATGAATTGATGCAATTCACCTGATGAAAAAAATGAACAAATTATTCGTGTTGCTTTTATCCAAATTTTGCAAATACTATGCATGAGCAATCAAGATAAACAAAACAAATCAAGCTGGGAAGAGATACAGGGGCTGTCCTGGATCTTTTACGAGGACTAGTTGTATTGTGGATTTTTTAAACAAAAAGGGTCGAACATTTTAGAAGATTGAAATTAAGCAGTACGTCTCCTATATAGAATATGGAACCAACATAATCTATGCCAAGCATTTGTAAATAGAATTTTAAAAACAGTCCAATCAATGAAGACAAAAACATCGTTACTGATTTTATTGACTGCACTTGGAGCGATCATTGCTCCTCTTTATGCAGACGCAGCAACAACACCTGATGTACCTGATCCAAATGTACAATTTACTTTGACAGGTGCAGGAGCGACGTTCCCATTTCCTCTAATTGATTTGTGGAGAGTTGAATACAACAATGTCTATGACAATGTAAACCTCAATTACCAGTCAATTGGAAGTGGTGGTGGAATCAAACAACACATCGAAAAAACTGTAAACTTTGCAGCATCTGATGCCCCAATGAGGGAAGCCGAAAGAAAATTGGCTTCTGGAACATTACACATACCTGAGTCAATTGGAGGTGTAGTGGTAGTGTATAACATACCTGAAGTTCCAAACAAAGGACTAAAGTTAACTGCCAATGCAGTTGCAGGAATCTTTTTGGGGGACATTACAAAATGGAATGATCCAACAATCACTGCGGCAAATCCAGGATTGAATCTGCCTGACAAAGAAATTGTTACAGCACATAGATCAGATGGCTCTGGAACTACTTTCATCTATACTGATTACCTTACTACTGTCAGTCCAACATGGGATGAACAAGTAGGTACAGGGAAATCTGTCCCATGGCCTGTAGGTCTAGCTGCCGCAGGAAATGAAGGTGTCGCAACAATTGTAAAATCTACAGAATACTCAATTGGATATGTTGAACTTGCTTATGCGTTTCAGACAGGAATGACTTATGCATCAATTCAGAATGCTGAGAAATCTGCATTTATTGAACCAACTTTAGACAGCATCTCTGCTGCATCCAGCGGTGTTGCTGATAGTCTACCTGCCGCCAAAGACAGTTGGGTAGGTGTATCACTTGTTAATGCGCCAGGATCTGAATCATACCCTATTGCAAGTTTCACATACTTGTTAGTATATGATGATCTAAAACCAGTAACTAAAAACAAAGAACAAGCAAAAGCCGTAATTCATTTAATTAATTGGATGATTACTGATGGCCAAGAATTCTCATCAAGTTTGCTGTATGTTCCACTCGCTGATAAAGTAACAAAACTTGGACAGCAGGGACTAAAACAAATAAAATATGATGGAGAAATTCTTTGGGATGCAAATGCATCTCCACAATCAGAAGTTACACAAGAGATTAAACAACAAACTGAAAATACGGAAACTGGTGGTTGTCTAATTGCAACTGCAACATATGGTTCAGAAATGGTACCACAAGTTCAGTTGTTAAGAGAAATTCGAGATAATCAGCTAATGAATACTGCACCTGGCATGTATTTCATGACAGGATTTAATCAATTGTATTACTCATTCTCACCACAAATAGCTGATATGGAAAGAGCAAACCCTGCATTCAAAGAAGCAGTGAAGATTGGACTTACCCCATTATTATCCTCACTATCAATAATGGAGTATGCTGAATCAGACTCTGAAGTTCTAGGATATGGAATCGGTGTGATTCTAATGAATCTAGGAATGTACTTTGTAGCACCAGCTATGCTGTTTTATGGAATAAGTAAAAAACAAAGAGGATAAAATATCCTTAAACTTTTTTTTCTTTTTTATTGAAAACTTATTTTTTTCTAAAGTAATATGATGTGAGATTCTAGTTTATTATGAGTTTAACCTTTCTGATTTTATAAGTTCTTAAATTTTAATTTTCTATTTTTTTAAGATTCTTCAATGACACTTTGCACTGTTCCATCTATTACAATCTCAGATATGTCCCTTGAATATTCGGCAGTCCTTCTAATGTCTTCTAAAATTAATTTTATTATGGCTGTATCTACATCCGGTTTGAGGGAATCCATTAGTTTTTTCTCTTTTTCTATTACTTTGGTCACACTTGATGCAACTTTTTCAGCCCTATCATAATCTCTTTTAGAAAGTGCTGTGATTGAATTTTCAAAAACAATTAATGATTCTTCACTGATCTGTCCTATTTCTTTTAGAATTGTTTTATTTATTGGGGATTTTAGATATTTTACTTTCTTTGCAATTAGTCCTGCATGATCCGCAATCCTTTCTACGCATTTTACTACTGTTCTATAGCCAAGGCAATCTGAAGGTTTTTCAAGCCCAGAGTCTAGTAAAACTTGAACATTTTCTAATGATAAATTTAGATTTCTCATCAAATAGAGACTAAATCTGTCTACCTCATCATCCATTTTGAGAACTTCATCAGCATGTTCTGAATCTCTTTCATTTAATGCTTCAATAGATTCTTCATGCATATTTTTGGCAGTCATGTACATTCTTTTTAATGCAACATCAAACGGTAATTGTGCAAGATGAGTTAGAATTTGTAATTTTATTTTCTCTGAACTTGATTCGATAATCTCAGTTCCCATAAGGGACGTTCTTACTAAATCCCTTATTACACTTCTATGCGTAGTGGGAATTTCAATTCCTTTTGTTTTAATTTCAATAGTCTTGTAACCTGAAAGATACATTGCAATAATTTTTCTTCTTATGGATTCTTTTAAATCGCTTTTTCCAATTAATGCAGTAGCGTTGTTCTTTTTGCTTTGCTCTTCTTGAAATAGCGTAATTGAGTCATTACGATTCTTTACCAGTGTGACGTTGGAATTTTTCTTTAATCCTAATTCGTCAATCCATGTTTTTGGCAATGATACAATATACGTAGAACCTCCAGTTAATTGCAATCGTCTAGTTTGTTTTATTTCTGACATAGGTTGTAACTATGTTTACCATTGAATTCTTCCCAATATACCGCTTTTGAACATGTTCTATATAGATCTAAATCTACCTCATATCCTACATAATTCATGATCCTTTTTTAGATAACATGCAATTATTGTTGAAACTAGTGGAGAAAAAGACTGATGCATATCAAAAGCAGAGTGTACGATCCGATAAAATTTTCAAGTTAGCTGCCACAATTGCAGGATCATTTGTTTTAGTGATTATAGCTCTGATGGTATTTCAGTTAATCTCTGAGTCTTACCCAATTTGGGAAGCCGAGGGTCTTTCATTTATCATTGGCACTGATTGGAATGCCGTTGAGGGTAGGGAATCCTTTGGGGCATTACCCTACATTGCAGGCACGCTTGTTACTGCTGCTTTAGCAATGGCAATTGGGGTTCCTCTTAGCATTGGAATCGCAATGTTCATTTCAGATGCTCCTGCAAAAATTGGCGGTCCTTTAGGATTTCTAGTGGAACTTTTAGCTGCAGTTCCAAGTATAATTTATGGCCTCTGGGGCCTTTTAGTTTTTAGACTTTATTTTCAGGATTGGGTGGAGAAACCCTTGCATGATTTGTTTGGTGATTCAATATTTTTATTTTCAGGAACTCCATTTGGTCTTGACATAATTACAGCAAGTGTAATTTTAGCTATAATGATTATTCCAACGGTTTCATCAGTGTCTCGTGAAATAATGAAGGCAGTCCCTCAACAACAAAGAGAAGCTGCATACATGTTAGGTGCAACAAAATGGGAAATGTTTAAGCTGGCTGTATTTCCATATTCCAAAACTGGATTAATCGGGGCTTCGATTCTAGGACTTGGGAGAGCTGTTGGTGAAACGATGGCAGTTACAATGTTAATTGGAAATGCAACAGGCATCTCTGCATTTCCCTCATCTTTCTTCAAACCGAGTCAAACAATGTCTAGTATTATTGCAAACGAGTTTGTTGAAGCATCCCCTGCATCTTTACATCTTCCTGCTTTAATCGGAGTTGCCTTGATTCTTTTACTCATTGCAATTGTGATCAATGTTGTAGCTCATCTTCTAGTAACTAGAATGATGAAAGTAAAGGAGGGGGCAATTAACAATTGAGTACTACCAATGAAAAAAGACAAGAGTATAGGGCTTTATTCAAAAATAATGTAAAGAAGAGATTACTTGTTGATAAAATAGTTCATATCATAATCTTCGCATTTGTGATAATTGCAATTATCCCTCTTGGCAGTATACTTGTAGAAGTTTTCAAAAATGGGATTACTGCAATAAGTTATGAGTTTTTAACTGCAACTCCAGGTTCGATTGGTTCTGGTGAGGGCGGCATTGGTCCTGCAATCCAAGGTACTTTGATAATAATTGGGCTTGCAAGCTTGATTGGTGTTCCTATTGGTGTGATGTCTGGAATATTCCTCTCTGAATATGGTGACAATAGACTTGCAAGAAATGTTAGATTTTTCAATGATGTGTTTATGGAATTTCCATCTATAGTTCTTGGAATTTTTGCGTTTTTAGTAATTGTATTGATTCTAGGTCATTTTTCAGTATGGGCAGGTGCATTTGCATTATCTTTAATCATGTTCCCAATTGTTGCAAGAACTACTGAAGAATCACTAAAAATGGTTCCTGCAACTTATCGTGAAGCAGGAACTGCCTTAGGTTTAAAAAAATGGGTCATTACTTTTAGAATTGTAATTTCTGCTGCTAAAGGCGGCATGATCACTGGAATTTTGCTTTCCGTTTCAAGAATAGGTGGTGAGACAGCTCCTTTAATAATGACTATTCTTGGAAGTAGCCAATTCTTTAGCAGCATGGATGTTCCAATGGACGCATTGCCTCTCAGAATTTGGAGATTATCCTTGTTACCTTATGAGAGTTCACAATTACAGGGTTGGGGGGCTGCATTAGTTTTGATATTTATTATCATAGGAATCAATTTGGCTGTTCGATATTACTTTGGTAATGGAAATGCAATGATAAGCCGATTAATTAAACAAAGGATGTCTACTAAGAGATGACTGTATTGAGTACGCCTGCCCAAAAAATTAATAATTCTACTGATTCACAAATTCCTGATTCTGTATCTGATGTAGAAAAAAAATTCAAAATGATTGCAGAAAATGTCACTATTCATTATGGTAATACGATGGGGGTGAAAAATGTCACAATGAAATTTCCAGAAAAATCCGTCACTGCATTAATTGGACCATCTGGATGTGGAAAGACCACTTTCCTTAGATGCCTTAACAGAATGCATGATATGACAAAAAATGCTAAAGTTGAAGGTAAGGTAATGCTTGATGACATTAATCTTTACGATAAATCCATAGACCCAATCTATCATAGAAGAAAAGTAGGAATGGTTTTTCAAAAACCAAACCCGTTTCCAACAATGTCCATTTACGATAATGTTGTTGCGGGTCTAAAACTAAATGGAGTAAAAGACAAGAGAATTCTAGATGAGATTGTAGAGGATTCACTAAAGATGGCATATCTTTGGGATGAGGTGAAAAATGATTTGAAAAAGTCTGCAATTGAATTATCTGGTGGCCAACAACAAAGGCTTTGCATTGCAAGAGCCTTGGCAATCCAACCCGAGGTTTTACTTATGGATGAGCCTGCATCTGCACTAGATCCGATTGCAACTCAGAAAATTGAAGAAACAATTATGGAATTAAAAAAAGAATATACAATAATAATTGTAACCCATAACATGCAACAGGCAGTTAGAGTTTCTGACTATACTGGATTTATGTACCTTGGAGAATTAATTGAGTTTAGAGAGACAAAGAAACTATTCACTGATCCTAAAAATGAATTGACTGCAAAATATGTTCAGGGGCAATTTGGATAATGACTAGACTAATTGATCCATCCCTTGAAAAACTATCAAAAATAATGTCTGAGATGGGAGATATGGCAAGTGAGTGTGTCTCATTAGCTGTTGATTCATACCTTGAAGGAAAAAACACCACTGAGCAAGTTTACGAATTATCTGATTCTATTCGTAACAAGTATTTTGAAGTTGAAGATTTAATTTTTGACATGCTTTTGAAATACCAACCCGTTGCCGATGACTTTAGAATGATTCGCTCGTCCACTGAAATATCTTATGCATTTTCAAGATTTGGAAGATATGCTTATGACATTACACAGGTGCGAGATTTGTTTGGGGATATTTCTGAATGTACAAACGAATCCATATTTGAAATAACAAAAAAAGTGAAACACATGATAAAAGAGGCTGTGCTTTCTTTTGCAGAATTAGATGTTAGACGAGCTGTAAAAATTCAAGAAGATGAAGAATTCATTGATAAAATATACAAAGAAAGATTGCCCCAATTGATAAATTCTAATAATACAAAATGTGCTCTAGCAGAAGCCCTACTCTTGAGGTATCTTGAAAGAATAGGGGATCATGCGGTTTTCATGAGTGATGCTATCAACTATATTGTTACAGGAAAACACAAACCAAGTGAAAAGAGAATAGCATCTCACACTAAATTATAAAATTAGATTACGATTGACATTAGAATATGAATTTCTTCATCACATGTTATTTTCATGATGTATTTTGTTTTATGATTTTTAATGATGGATTTTGACAATTTTTAGATTTTAAATCAATTTACACGTGGGTATCAAAACAACCATCCTAACTATATCCCCATGTACGTTGTGCTGGGGATATAGTTAAGGCTGTAGAATTAAGACCCATGTGGAACAAAAAAATATCCAAAAAATTAAACCAAAAAAAAGAATGTAAAAATTTACAAGTACGCAATTCTAAAAAAATGTAAAGTCCATTATTTACGATCTAAAATCAACTAAGCAAATACTCTGTATTGATGTTATAGTTACGGACAATACCAAACAGATTCTTATGTGGTAACTGTACACAAACGTTTGATTGACTTGAATGGCATTACCACATTAACTTCTGAACAGATTCATGTTTTTGAGAATTTATGCAACAAGATAAGCAATGAACCAAAAATCAGATTTTGTGGCGTGATAAACTCAATGGGCAAGATTGTAGCCGGGGGTTTCAAAGATGACATAAAACCGTTAGATAGTGATGACCAAAGACGAATGCTATACATGCAATCAACCTTGGAACTGTCTATGAAAGGAGAGTTTGATGAAAATCTCGGCTGTGTTAATTACATTTCAACTTATCGTGACAATGTAGTTCTAATTAACATACCAATGAAAAGATACAATCATCTTGTGTTGATATCAGCAGAACGAAATGCCGATACGGAACAAATTGTAAAGAACACAATTAGTCTCTTTGAAAGCAACAATGTATTTGAGATAGGAAACAAAACCGACGCTCTGAATGGCAATTCCATGTTATCAACGACTGCAACAAAAGTTGTGCAATGAGTTGAATTAAAACCCACGTAGAAGTGTAAATTGAGATTTAGAAAAAATTCAGGAAATATAAGATATTACAATTAATTCAATTCAACATACTGCACATAGTCATTGTAACGATTGCGCATATCCACTCCTGATATTGCTGAAATTTTTGAAATCTTTTGTTGGGATAAATTTATACCTGTTTTGACACTTGCCATGTAGATCACGGTGGCTGCAACTACGTCTGGTTTTTTTCCTGCAGTTAATTTCA
>Ga0224507_10000819_pt1 | contig 12269 bp, 9 predicted proteins | sample SF_Jan12_sed_USG_3_FD_170159 | JGI IMG/M metagenome (GOLD analysis project Ga0224507, IMG submission 170159) | Sediment microbial communities from San Francisco Bay, California, United States - SF_Jan12_sed_USGS_13 | ecosystem: Environmental > Aquatic > Marine > Sediment | place: USA: California...
CATGGCAGAAAATATTCGCATTATTGTAATAGATGACTCGTCAAACCACGCAGTCATGGTATCTAATCTCCTTCGAAATGCAGGTCACGCAGTACAGGCAGAAAATGCTGAGGATGATGAGGACCTTATCGAACTACTGAAAAAACAGCAGTGGGATTTAGTCGTCGCCAAACCAGAACTCCCCTTTTTAACAGCTCAGCATGCCCTTGATATTGTTGCCAAACATCAACCCGAACTCCCCTTTGTAATCATTGCTGACAACGAAGAGCAGGAGCAGATCAACGCCCTACTTACAACTGGGGTATGCGATATTTTCTCTCTTGACCAACCAGAATATGGTCTGCACACCATCCTCAGAGCCGTCAATGTAACCATTCTTCGAAGAGAGTTAAATCTCTGTCGAGAACAGCGCGACTCACTCAGTCATCGAGCTCAGATCCTGGTTGATCACTCAAAAGATGCCATTGCCTACATCCACGAAGGGATGCACGTCTACGCTAACGAGGCCTATCTCGAACTATTTGGCTACACCGATATGAATGCCGTCGAAGGGATGCCGATCATGAATATGGTCAGTAGCGAAGATCGCAGCCAACTTAAGAGTTATCTGCGGAACTATGCAAAAGGCAAGGAGCAGAGTACCTCTTTAGAACTTGATGGACTCAACGCTGACGAGACTATATTCCCAATGGATATGAAGTTTTCTCAAGTCATCTATGACGGAGAGTCGTGCATTCAGGTCATCATCGAAAATCGTGGTAATAATGAGGAGCTGGAGCGACAACTTGAAGATATGAGTCGTCGAGATCTCACTACCGGGGTCTACAATCGCCAGTACTTCCTCGAATATTTTGATGCCAAGAGCTCTGCCAATGGTGCAAAGGGCTCTATTATGCTGATTACCGCCGATAACTATGATGCCACGCGCGAGAGCCTGGGGATCTCCGCAGGAGATCAGATGGTTACCGAACTTGCCCATGCACTGGGAGTACTCCTGGAGGGACAGGATCATCTGCTGGCACGCTATGAAAGTGAACAATTTATTATCATCCTTGACGGGGTCACCAAGAAAGCAGCTGAAACGGTTGCTCAAACCATCTTAGACCATGTCAAAGAGATGATCTTTGAAATCGATGGAAAATCAGCGATCACCACCTGTAGTATTGGTATCGGATTTTATGATGAGACGATGGATGATCATATTGAGGTTATCTCAAGGGCAGACAAGGCCAATCGAGAAGCCTCTGAGATCAAAGGAAACGTATTTAAAACGTATGTCCCAGATCGCGAAGAGATGGCTGTTCAAGAACAAGTCTCCGCACTGGCTCGTGATATTAAAAGTAGTATTGTAAAAAATAAGCTACGACTCTTTTATCAGCCAATTATTAGTCTTGGCGACGATCAGCATGAAAACTATGAAATTTTGCTAAGGATGCCACAAGCCGACAATGAGTATGTCAATGCAGCCGAATTTTTTAATGCCGCAGCGAATGCCGGACTCACCATTGCCATCGACCGTTGGGTTGTTGGTCATGCCATTAAATCGCTAACCACCAATCGACGCAAAGGCAAACAGCTCCGATTTTTTATTAAAATTTCAGAGGCGACTGTTGCCGATCCAGAGCCATTCCTATCATGGCTATATACCATTGAAAAAGCGGCAAAACTCCAACCGGATGCCCTAGTTTTTGAGATTAGTGAAAAGGTTGCATCCAATAATCTGATCGGTGCTAAAAAACTTAAAGAGGGTCTCGATAAAATCCATATTAGTATGGCTCTCGACCAATTTGGGCTGGCAGCAGACGCCATTAATATCATGCGCCACTGCAATCCAGATTATCTTAAATTGGCCTCAGATCTTATCGGACGCCTCGCCAAAGATGAGGAAGCGAAAGAGCGGGTGCTTGAAATCACCTCACTTGCCGCCGAGGATAATCGGCTGGTCATTGCCAATTCAGTTGAAGATCCCCATACCCTCTCTGTCATCTACACCTCAGGAATTGACTATATTCTTGGCTATTTTATTCAACCACCCGGCCCCTCTATGGACTACGACTTCAGTTCATAATTTTAGCCAAATTTTCTAGCCCCTTCGCAACGCATCAATGCGCTCTTCCAGAGGCGGATGAGAACGAAATAGATTCATGAAACCACCCCCGCCGCTAATTCCAAAGGCTGCCATCTGATCGGGCAGTGAAATCTCACCACTAGCAACCTGCAATCGTTGCAATGCACCAATCATCTTCTCTCGGCTCGCCAATTGAGCCCCGCCGGCATCAGCACGATACTCGCGACGGCGCGAAAACCAAGCGACAATAGTCGACGCAAGAATCGCCAGAATTACTTCCGCAACGAAAGTCGTAATATAGTAACCAATACCGTGACCCCGCTGATTTTTGAGGATGACTCGATCGACAACGTGGCCGATCACCCGCGAGAAGAAGATCACAAAGGTATTCACTACCCCCTGAATCAACGCCAAAGTAATCATGTCACCATTGGCGACATGGCTAATCTCATGAGCAAGAACCGCCTCAACCTCTCCCTGATCCATCTGATTTAACAATCCCTCACTAACCGCAACAAGCGCCTTGTTCCGATTAGCTCCCGTAGCAAAGGCATTGGGTTCTTGCGCTGGGAAAATAGCGACCTCGGGCATACTAATACCTGCCATATCAGCCTGCCGCTTTACCGTCTCAACCAACCAGTGCTCCTGTGCGCTGGCGGGCTGCTCAATCACCACGGCACCGGTCATCCGTTTGGCACTCCATTTGGAGAGCATTAGTGAAATAAGAGAGCCTCCGAAGCCAAATACCGCAGCAAAAATGAGGAGTGCATTGTAGTTAAGCCCTGCACCCTGCTCATCGAGAATACGATCAACTCCCAACAGTCGTAACGTAATACTCAAAACAAGAATAACGGCCAGATTAGTCATTAAAAAGAGGAAAATACGTTTCATCGAACACCCCACACCATAAAAAAGTCTATCCAAAATGATTTATGGGCTAACCGCCCATTATCAAGAGAAAATTTCTCCTGCTGAGACCCTATCAAAACCCAATGGTTCATAATCGGCTAATTTTTAGCCCGCACTTTGATTTTTCATGTGAAATAGCACACATTTGCACATACTGCTCTCATGCTATGATTAAATCATCGTAATATCCGTGCATCTAAAAATAAAACAGCTGGGGAATCGCTTATCTTGAAATATATGCGTGATAAATATGTCTCAATAGATGAAGCTGTCAAAGAGCTCATTCGTCGTTTTAATTCACACAGCATTCCTATCGCATTTAAGCTCGCCATCGTCATCACTCTGCTCATCAGTAGCGGTATGATCCTGCTTGGAATCGCCATTGTGAGCGACCAAAGCAAATTGATGCAACACGAAATGGAGCAGATGGGAGAGACGATCACCTCACAACTAGCGGACTCGGCTGGAGAACTCCTACTGGCCAACGACACGCTTCGGCTTGAGTTAATTATTAACAACATCATCCAATATAAAAATATTAAAGGTGTCGCAATCTACTCCGATCAACTAACAAAAGTAGTCGCCAGCGGATTAATACCCAAATTCCCATCCATCGCCCAAAGGGTCAACAAATCACCCTACAAATGGACATACTCTGCTAAGCAACAGGAGAGGACTGCACTTCTCTCTTTTGTTAGACCACTTGTCTTCCGTAATCTCACTGTAGGTTATGCCGAACTCACCTTCGATCATTCACTTATGGAACGTGCACGCAACTCGGCCATCTACTCCACGACAATCACAACCATATTTATGATATTGGTCGGCATTGTGGTCTCTATTATTATAGGAGTACGACTTACTTTACCTATTCATCGGATTATCAATGTCAGTCAGGCAATCACTGATGGAAAATATAGTCATCGTTTTGATGATCGCCGTAACGATGAGATCGGTTCATTAATGAGTGCCCTCGACACCATGTCGGCAGGTCTTTTACGCAAAGAACAGGTAGAAAATACATTCTCCCGTTATGTCTCCCCCAAGGTGGCCAATGAGATCCTCCAGGATTTAGAACAGGTTGAACTGGGAGGGAAGCATGTCCACGCAACGGTGCTTTTTGCCGATATTGTCGGTTTTACCAGCATGTCGGAGCAGATGAATCCCGAAGAGGTCAATACTCTTCTTAATGAATATTTCACTTATGTTGATTCTGCTACACACGCCTATCATGGGCACATCGACAAATATATGGGAGATTGTGCAATGGTTGTCTTTGGAATCCCCGAAGAGGATAAAGATCAGACCTTTCATGCCATTTCATGTGCCTTACTCATTCAGAAGCTCACCCAACAACTTAACGATGAACGGCACACCAAAGGGCTCCCTGCTGTAGAGTTTAGAATCGGCATCAACAGCGGTATGATGCTCGCAGGAAACATGGGTTCTAAAACACGAATGGAATATACGGTAGTGGGTGATGCCGTCAATCTTGCATCGCGGCTCTCCTCCGCTGCATCTGGAAGAGAGATTATCATTAGCGATGAGATGCAAAAATTATTTGCAGAGACCGATGATTTTGTGATGAAAAAACACGACACCATCAAAGTGCGAGGAAAAAAAGAACCTGTCAGCACCTATCTCGTGCAATCACTTCAAAAGGAGCACCAACATCAACAAGACAAAATTTTTAAACAGATTTTGCAGGATCAAGACGTAAACGAATCGTCATGATAGTGAAAAAATTTATCATTGTGCTATCCATTGTGGTTATGAGCGGATGCAGCACATTTAAACTCAACCACAGCAATGATCTGACCTATGTCGATGCACTTATCAAAGATCACGAGTATGAAATAGCGCTACGTTTTATTGATCAACTGGATAAAACTTCACCCAACTACCCACAAATTCAGAAAAAACATCCCATTATCATCGATAAAATTAAGCGCTATGAGCAGCGTATTCTCATACAATCAAATAAATTAATTGAACTTGAAAAATGGTCTGATTCCATTGAACTACTAGAAAATGCTGTTAGCCATATCCCTAGTAGTAAAAAATTAACAGCTAAATTGAATCGTCAAAAATCAGTTCGGGACACCACACTCCATAAGCTACAGTATCAAATCACTCTCCATGAAGCGCTCTCAATAAAAAGAGAGCAAGAGCTCTACAAGCGTCTATATCGACTCGATTCCAGCGCAACGACAACCTCAGATATTGTCCAAAATAGAGCTAAAACCATCTCTGATGACCTATTGAAATGGGCGAAAATTCACGTCAAAGATAAAGAGACCGTTAAAGCCCGCAACTCACTCAAACTTGCGGGAGAGCTTATTCCAGAGATAAGAAAAGGCTCTCTATTCAGAAAACTCCTTCGAAAGATCGAGGTGATTGAGAAAGAGATATCCAAGGCTATTAAGAAAAATAAAAACATTGCTCTAAATAAATTCATAAAGGAATTTAATCTTCTGTTTGAGAAGAAAAAATTTATTCAATCTCAAAGAGTCCTCAATAAAATTGAAAATAGATTTAAGAAAAACATAGCGATTATCGCTCTTCGAAAAAAGTTCAACCATATTGTCTCGCTTAAAATAGCGGAGCATATGGAGAGAGGGAACGCATTCTACAGCCGAGAAGAGGTTGAGTATGCCATTAACGAATGGGGGAATGTACTGCTCTTAGAACCAAAAAATATTGAGGCTCTTGAAAATATATCACGCGCGGTAAAAGTATTGAAAAAATTACAATCCGTTCGTAAAAACCAAGCACAATAATCTATAAACCGAGTGTAATTTATTAGATCACATGATCTGTAGCACTTCTAATAACAAGGTGTTTTCTCTTTATCCCTATGAAATATATATAATATTTCTGGTAAAACTGTGAATATTCTCCTATAGTACGCATAGCTACAGATTTTGTTATTGAAAGTTATGGTCGTTCCCTTCGTGTTACCTCTGAATATCCCGTTTCATTACCTGTATGCAACACACCCTATTTTTAATTTTTATCAGGTAAAAGTAACATGGCAACAGGTTCTATTAAGTGGTTTAACGAAACCAAAGGTTTTGGTTTTATTTCTCAAGATGACGGCGGCGCAGATGTATTTGTACATTTCAGTGCAATCCAGGGCACAGGGTTCAAAACTCTAGCTGAAGGTCAAAAGGTTACTTTTGATGTAGAAAATGGCCCCAAAGGCCCGCAGGCATCTAACGTCGTTACTGCCTAAGCGTCTTCTCATCGGATAACCCGATATAAAAGAACCCCGCTTCGGCGGGGTTCTTTTTTTCCACTCATTTTATTCATTAGAGCCGCGATCACTCCACAAAGGGGAATATCATTGAAAAAACTATTTATCGGCAGTCTATCCGCCAACACTAAAGAGCAGGAACTTCGAGATCTGTTTTCTGAATTTGGCACCGTACGCTCGTGTAACCTGATAATGGATGTATTTTCTGGACAGTGTAAAGGATTCGGCTTTATCGAGATGGAAGGTCACGAGGCTCGTGCAGCAATTGCAGGTCTCAATGGCAAAGAGTTTAATGGCAAGTCAATCAAAGTTAACTTTGAGACCCCCAAGCCAGGCGGACGTGGTGGTCGCCGCCGCTAACTATTTAGCGTTTAAATATCAGCTCAACATCGCGGCACATCACTACTCTGCCGCGATGCTATCAACCCGCTGGAAACCCCGTGGTAGCTTATTACCTCTGCGTCCCCGCTCTCCAATATAGTGCTCCAGATCCCTTTGCTTAAGGGTAATATGGCGTTTACCCGAATAGAGTGTCAAACTCTGCTCTGCGGCAATCACGGCAACAGCGACAACAAACTCCTCACGTGTAGCGACTTTTGCCGAAGGAATACCGATAATTTTATTTCCCTTGCCTCGCGCCATCTGAGGTAAATTTTTGAGAGGGAAGAGCAACAGTCGTCCCTCACTGGTCACAGCAGCGACCAGATCATTTTCGTAATCGGTTACCGGCTTTGGTGATATCAGTTTTCCGCCACTAGGAAGCTTGAGTACCGCTTTACCCGCCTTGTTACGGCTCTGTAGGTCGCCCACTGTTGTTACAAATCCATAACCAGCATCAGAGCTCATGAGCAGAAGTTCATCATCTTTGCCCATCACTACAGATTCAAAGGTCGCTCCAGCAATCGGATTAACTCTCCCTGAAATCGGCTCGCCCTGCCCTCTTGCCGAAGGCAATGTGTGAGCAGCAATAGAATAACTGCGTCCGGTAGAGTCGATAAAGATCGCACTCTGATTACTCTTCCCCTTAGCAAATGCACGGAAGCCATCACCCGACTTATAGTTAAGCCCCGACGGATCGACCTCATGCCCTTTAGCAGCACGAATCCAACCCATCTCGGAGAGCACCACAGTAACCGCTTCAGCACTCACCAGAGCCGTCTCATCAAGAGCTTGGGCTGACTCACGTGCCACAATCGGTGAACGTCGATCATCACCATGCTCTTCGGCGGCCTGTAGTAGCTCCTTTTTAATCAAAGTGCGCAGTCGCTGTTTGGATCCAAGAACCAGTTCGAGCTTGTCACGCTCTGTAGCCAACTCTTCCTGCTCGGCACGAATCTTCATCTCTTCGAGACGTGCCAACTGGCGCAGACGGGTGTCGAGAATATAGTCGGCCTGTAGCTCAGTGAGCGCAAAACGTTCCATTAGGATCTTTTTCGGCTCATCCTCGGTACGAACAATGTGGATCACCTCATCAATATTGAGGAAGGCGATCAATAGACCATCCAACAGGTGGAGACGCTGATTGACCTTGTCGAGGCGATGTTGCAGTCGACGGGTGACGGTATTGGTGCGGAACTCAAGCCACTCTTTAACAATCATCCGCAGGTTCTTCACTTGTGGACGCCCATTGAGTCCGATCACATTCATATTGACGCGATAGGTACGCTCAAGATCGGTCGAGGCAAACAGATGGCTCATCAGCTGTTCCAGATCGACTCGATTGGAGCGCGGCACGATCACCAAACGAGTGGGATTTTCATGATCCGACTCATCGCGCAGATCCTCCACCATCGGCAGTTTTTTGGCCTGCATCTGGCTGGCAATATGCTCCAGTATCTTGGAGCCAGAAGCTTGATGCGGCAGAGCATAGACCACCACATCGCCATCCTCTTTTACCCACTTGGCACGCATGCGCACACTGCCATGCCCCGTCTGATACATCTTTAAAATATCTTCACGCGGCGTGATAATTTCCGCCTCGGTCGGATAGTCCGGCCCCTTCACATGCAGGCAGAGATCTTCGACCGTCGCCTTGGGCGAATCCAGCAGATGAATACAGGCCGAGACCACCTCGCGCAGATTGTGTGGAGGTACATCGGTCGCCATCCCCACAGCGATACCGGTGGTTCCATTAAGAAGCAGATTAGGGACTCTGGCCGGCAACATAAGCGGCTCATTAAGAGAACCATCAAAGTTTGGCCCCCAGTCGACCGTCCCCTGCCCGAGTTCTTCAAGTAATAGTTCTGCATAACGATCCAGACGTGATTCGGTATAACGCATCGCCGCGAACGACTTTGGATCATCCGGTGCGCCCCAGTTGCCCTGACCATCGACCAGCGGATAGCGATAGGTAAAGGGCTGAGCCATGAGTACCATCGCCTCATAACAGGCGGAATCACCATGCGGATGAAACTTACCGAGCACATCACCCACGGTACGTGCCGACTTCTTATATTTGGAACCCGCTTTAAGACCCAGCTCCGACATCGCATAGATAATGCGACGCTGTACCGGCTTGAGCCCATCACCAATATGGGGCAGAGCCCGATCCATAATGACGTACATTGAGTAGTCGAGATAAGCCTTTTCGGTAAAGGTGCTCAGCGCAATCTGCTCAATACCTTCGTCGGTATAGGTCGTAGTCGGTGTGGTGCTTTCGGTCATCTAATTAAGACTCTTGTTGTTTGTTGCTATTCAGCATGTTTCATCGTCGGGGTCGGAGTCAAATTGATTAAAGCTGTAAGTTTAAACACAAAGTATTGCACCAATTTGACTCCGACCCCTGATAATAGGGACTCTTATTTTTTAATTACGCGGCATATTTATTGTTGAGGTAATCGATAATGTCGCTAGATTCGTAGAGCCACTCCACCTCACCCTCATTTTCAATACGCAAACAGGGGGTCTGCCAACGGCCACCACCCTCAAGCAGCTCTGCCTGATATTGTGGATTTTCGTTAGCATTACGCTTCTCGATATCGAGGTTGAGGCGACGCATATTACGGCGCACCTTGATACAGAATGGGCAGGCACGGAACTGATAGAGCGCCATCCCTCTGGTCTCAGCATCAATCTCCGCCTGACGTTCGGCAGAACGAGAAATGGGGGCAGGATTGAAGGTGTGTTCCATCACCAACAGGATGGGTTTCATGATCAGGCGTATGGGTAAAAATATTAGTTTAAGCATCTCTATAATTTCGTTCTAGATATTCCAATCGGGTCAACACTGGGATCGGAGTCAAATTGGAGTGCCACTCTATTTAACAACGTGAGAGCCTTAACCAACTTGACTCCGACCCCTAGCAAATATGGGTAAAAAATCACACTTCGGCAAGATTTCCTTTGTCTTCTAACCACGCTTTGCGATCAGAGGCGCGCTTTTTTGCCAGCAACATATCAAGCATCTGATGCGAGTTATCACCTGAATCAATGGTCAATTGAACCAGTCGACGCGTATCGGGAGCCAGCGTGGTAATCCGCAACTGTGGCGGATTCATCTCACCGAGGCCTTTAAAGCGGGTGACCTGAATTTTACCGCGCTTCTTCTCGGCATGGATGCGATCGACAATTCCCTGACGTTCGGCATCATCGAGAGCGTAGAAGGTCTCTTTGCCGATATCGATACGGTAGAGCGGAGGCATAGCAATATAGATATTCCCTGCCGCCACTAGCGGCTGAAAATGGCGCAGAAATAACGCGCACAACAGCGTGGCGATATGCAGTCCATCGGAATCCGCATCGGCCAAAACACAAATTTTGCCGTAACGTAGCCCTTTGAGATCATCCGAGCCAGGATCAACGCCAATGGCAACAGCGATATCATGCACCTCTTGTGAAGCAAGTACCTGAGTTGAATCCACCTCCCAGGTATTGAGGATCTTGCCACGCAGCGGCATGATCGCCTGAAACTCTTTATCCCGCGCCTGTTTGGCCGAGCCACCCGCTGAATCTCCCTCCACCAGAAAAAGTTCAGAACGTGCGGTATCGGAACCCGAACAGTCGGCCAGCTTGCCTGGCAACGCAGGACCCTGAGTCACCTTTTTACGCGCCACCTGCTTGCCGGCACGCAGACGCTTATGCGCCGAGCTGATCGCCATCTCGGCAATCAACTCACCGATATCGTGGTGCTGATTGAGCCAGAGTGAGAAGCTATCTTTCACCACTCCTGAGACAAAAGCGGCACACTCACGTGAGGAGAGGCGCTCTTTGGTCTGACCTGAAAACTGGGCATCGAGCAGCTTCACCGAAAGGATATAACTAATGCGCTCCCAGACATCTTCTGGGGCGAGCTTAACGCCGCGCGGCAGCAGATTACGAAACTCACAGAACTCACGAACCGCCTCGGTCAGGCCGGTACGCAGGCCGTTGACATGGGTACCACCCAGCGCCGTAGGCACCAGATTGACGAAACTCTCGGTAATCGCCTCTCCACCATCGGGAAGCCAGGTGAGTGCCCAGTCGACCGCTTCGGTCTCTGCGCTAAAAGTACCCGTAAAGGGCTCTTGAGGAAGTCGTTCCTGCCCCTGTAGCTCATCAACGAGATAATCACTCAGTCCCTCTTCATAGAGCCACTCCAGCGACTCATTGGCAGCCTCATCTTTGAACTTAACCGTAAGACCTGGGCAGAGTACCGCCTTGGCTCGCAACAGATGTTTAAGACGCGGCAGAGAGAGTTTGGCTGAATCAAAAAATTGCGGATCGGGACTAAAACGAATGGTGGTACCGATGTTACGCTGCCCCACCTCACCGATCTCCTTGAGATCCATCACCTTAAGACCATTCTCAAAGGCGATCTGATACTCCTTACCACCCCGACGCACAAAGACATCGAGTCGCTTAGAGAGCGCATTAACCACCGAAACACCCACACCATGGAGGCCACCGGAAAATTTATAGCTGGTATTAGAGAATTTCCCCCCCGCATGGAGCTTGGAGAGAATTACCTCAACCCCAGGAACCCCCTCTGTAGGGTGAATATCGACCGGCATACCGCGACCATCATCCTTAACCTCGACCGATTGATCCTTAAAGAGGGTCACCGAAATGGTTTTACAATGACCAGCCATCGCCTCATCGACGGAGTTGTCGATCACCTCTTGTGCAAGGTGGTTGGGGCGCTCGGTCTGGGTGTACATTCCCGGCCGTTTACGAACCGGTTCCAATCCTGATAGAACCTCTATCGATTCAGCGTTGTAATCTGACACGAATAATCTTCACTGGTAAAAAAGTTGGGTGATTATGCCAAAAAAAACCGACCATCGGGTCGGTTTTTTCACGCGCGAGAACTAAAATTAGTCCTCTTTGCCGGCAGCCTCTTCAAGAATGGGCTGTAGCTCACCCTTCTGATACATCTCCATCAGAATATCGTGACCGCCAATCAATTCACCCTTCACATAGATCTGCGGGAAAGTTGGCCAATCGGCGTAACGGGGCAGGTTTTCAAAAATCTCAGGATCAGCAATAACATTCACATGGGCAAACGGGACACCACAATTTTGTAACGCCTGTGAAGCACGACTTGAGTAGCCACACTGCGGCATCTGCGGGGTACCCTTCATGTAGATCACAATAGGGTTGCTCTCTACCTGCTCTTTAATACGATCTAAAACGTCCATCAAAAACCTCGTTAATTTGGCCTAATCTAAATAATAACCTTCTCTTAGGTAGTCAATTTGGGGGCAATTGGCTCCGATTCAAGTCTCTGCCCATCAAGAATTGGGCAAATTATCGATATGGGTCTGTAACCACAACTCCAGAAGCGCCAAATGCCATAGTTTGGAGCCCTGTAGGCGGGTAAAGTGCTGATCCGGCTCACGAAGTAGCTTCTCGACATAGGCACGATTGTAGATGCCACGGTTGATGCAGACCTCTGAATCGAGAATTTTGCGCATAAACTCAAGGAAATCACCACGCACATATTTCAGTGCTGGCATCGGAAAGTAGCCCTTGGGCCGGTCAATTACCCCGTCGGGGATCAGACCACGGGAGATCTTCTTGAGAACATACTTAGCATCATCTCCATCAGGACCAAGCTTC
>Ga0224507_10000823_pt1 | contig 12254 bp, 9 predicted proteins | sample SF_Jan12_sed_USG_3_FD_170159 | JGI IMG/M metagenome (GOLD analysis project Ga0224507, IMG submission 170159) | Sediment microbial communities from San Francisco Bay, California, United States - SF_Jan12_sed_USGS_13 | ecosystem: Environmental > Aquatic > Marine > Sediment | place: USA: California...
GTTTATCCATAAGGTTCGAAAACGGTGCATAAAATGCACCCTACCCAGCTTTAAACAAGAGGCAAGCAAGAACGATCTATGGAGCTGCTTGTGGAATCGCTACTTATGGTAGCATCCCCATGTCAGGAGGAGATCATGTATTAATAACTATATAAAATCGGCTAATTGCCCCCCCTTAGCCTGACGGCAATGGCCCCTACAGGTTCATAAAAGCTGGAAGCCTTCCACTATAAATGTCAACTTGCTAAAGCAAGGTCGTGTTCGTTCAACCATACTTCAAAACTGGCACGGAGCTGTAGGGGCACCCCTTGTGGGTGCCCGCCACTGGCTATTTCACGTACGGTTCCCTTCAAAGATTCACGACATTAACCCAGTGCCCGTCCCAGTGGAGCGCCTGAGTGCCACTAAAGATAAAGGAAAAGGATTAACCAAGATTTATCTATCATACCTCAATATACCAATAATTTATAACCTTTCCTCAAGTTCAACCCCGCTTGGTATGGCGTCACGATTTATGGTTACCTGATAGTCGGAATAACTTCTTGCCGGTCCCTCACTCTCTTTGCTTCTCTCCACCTGGACCAGATCAAAAAGTTTATGGGCCGGGGCGTTACCCAACTTGGAGTCATGTTTGAAGATGATTAAGTTACGGGCATTCATTTTGCCTCGCGCTGCAGAATGATCATGGTCAAACATATTCACCAAAGCGTTCCACAAAAGATCTAAATCTGTGTCCGAAAACCCAGTTTTATCGGCCAAACATGCAGACACATACCCTTCTGCACGATACAATCCATAAGGTACGATGGCTTTGCGCCCCATGGTACGATTATCACCGCTTTGTTTCTCCGCTTCTTTTTCAGTGGTAACCGCCATGCGGGTTATGGTGACATCCATGGGCATAACCGGCTCAATGGAACGGGCGAAATTAAATTGCACCGGACCCCTGACCTGACCACAATTAACCTCGGTGGTCATAACCGCACCAAAAGTACGGACATCGAAAAAATTATGACACATCCAACCGGTAATTTGACGGGCTTCTTCCTCTTTTTTAGGTAATTTCCTAGAGATGGGTTTAATATCCGGATAATTCTCGTAGGCCCGAAAGTTTTGGGCATTAAGCACTGCCTTTTCCCGCACATAGATTTCATAACCGGTGGTCTCAGGCTCCGCTAGCTGGACATAGTTACGAACTTTGCGCTTTAAGCACACATCGGTAACCAGACCATGATTAGTCTCCGGGTCCAAGCGCGGCAAATTTCCAGCATCCGGATCGCCGTTGGGGTTGCCGTTTTCCACCTCAAAGAGGTAGACGAACTCATAACGATTTTTCAATGGCTCACCCATGATTACTCTCCTTTATTTTCTTTTTTCTTAAAAAAACTTTGACGTTGATGATAATATCCCAACGCGAACAAACCCTGCCCTTCCATATTGAGGTGGGCGGAAAAACCACCTTTATCCACCTCCAACCCATCCATAATATCACCAATGAGTTTTTCATAGTTGGTGGCTTCTCCCCGGTTCTCAAGCTTAGCAACGTGGTGATTTTTCAACCGCATCAATTGCGGAAACACTGTTTTTGGCGTTGCTGAGACTGCCCCGTAAAACCGAACACGTATGTTTGCGTTGATTTCAGGCAAAGCACGCTCCTGGATGCGCTCCAGAACCGCAAAAAGCCTTCCCTGCCGGTAAGCACCGTTGGTTGTTTCCGTGTTAAGTGACATCCCCACCTCCATGATTGTTCGTTGTGACTTACGAAAATTACGCACCAGGCACGCCTTAATAATGGCGGCCCGGATATAATTTATTTTTTGATCAGCGTTAATTCTGCCAAGCACTCTATTTAAGAGAGTGGCCGGATAAAGCGCCCCGGTAAAAACAGCCCGCATGAGTTGACCATTTAAAACCGGCGGTATATTTTTTGAATCCCCCTGTACCGCGCACTCTTTGAGTAAAAGCCAGAGGGGCGGATACTCAGAATCTTTTTCATAGGTTCGCTCAATGGCCAAGTCCCGGAAATGCTCACCAACCCGCTGTTTAAAACCACTAACCGTGTCAACATGCCAAAATCGCACCGCCACCCGAGCTGCATTTGGTGCCAGGCCAAGTATATAGAACTTAACATCCCCATCAATATCCGGTAATTCCTCTCCTTTTCTGGCCGCATGGAGAAAACGGTGAAGTTGGGCCTTCAAGGCCGAATCTTCTGCCTTATCATCATCCTTTGTTTCAATATTGCCTGCGAACATAAAAGCGGGGAGGAACTCCACCGGGGAGGGTTTTTCAGTCCAAAATACCGTTGAGGCATCACCGATAATGATCCGCTGCCGAGAAGAACCGGCCAGGAGATAGTTTAGGGCGGTACCATAACCAAAGGCCACCCCTTCGTTCACCGGGGCGTTATAACTTTGGTCTTTATTATAGGAACAAAACGCATCAAGATTAAATGATACCAAGGAGGCACCTGCTGTTTGTGCACCGAGCACCCCTTTGATCTTGGGGTGCAGACGAGCCACCGGCCCGTCCTCGCCACTGACCAGACACATCATATTCTCGCTCTTGACATCAGCTTGCATATGCTTGAGCCAAGCACTCTGCACAGCAGCCCCGTCGTGGATATAGGACTGCTCCCCTTCCAAGCGAAAAACCAAATTCTTCCCGACCATTTCCTCCCAATGCTCAAGTTCGGTGGCTGATTCCACCCGCCAACCATCAAGGAAGGCGAGCAGGGCCCGCATTCCATGATCATCTATAGAGTCGCCTATATGATGATGCAAATCCCGAAAAGCCTCAAACTGTTCCAAAGAACGTTCCGGCTTGCCCTTCTCATCTGCACCCAACACATATCCAGTGTTGTCACACATAAAATTAGATAATAACTGCTTACCTGGTCGGATTTTCGCCTCCGGCACAATCAAAGACCGTGGAATCAACCGCTTACCCTTACGCTCACAAATATTACGTGGCGAACCAACCAACTTACCGGCACCATTGATAATTAATTCAAAATATACCTTTTGGGCGCTAAAGCCGGGCGGCGCTATGTTTACTTCCGGATCTTTCAACAATCTCCGATAATAGCTATTGAGTGCTTGCAGAATCATGAAACCACCCCCTGGCTGTCCCATTTCGGCACATTTATCACCCCATCCACCATTTCAGCCCGAAAGAAACGAGGATTCATATTATTTTTGAAATCAATATCATGGAGCATATAGCCCAAATCCATGGAACCACTCAGGGGTGAGTCCGGTAATTCACCCTCCACCGGCGCAAAATGGGCCGCAAACTCACGACACCCCAGATACGGACGATGAAAACATTGCCCCTTGCGTACACGACGATTAAACATATCCAGATGTTTACCGGGATTATCATCATTTGGGTCACGTATTTCAAAACGAGCTTCAATGATATATTCGACATCTCGCAACACTAGGGCTGCGCGTTGCTGCCTATTTTCCTCAATAAATATTCGAACCGGCGAAGTCCCGTCCTTCATGGCCTTTTTCACTGTGCCCGCTCCAAGCTTGCTACCCAATTCATTGCGCCGAATATTCTCAAAACGGATAGGTTTTAAGACATGAATACGGGTTACTATCCAACCTATGGCGGGTTTCCAATAAATAGCCTCTAAAATTCCCCTAGCCGCAGAGGGAGTCAAAACATCGTAACTAACCCTTTCCGCTTTCATTTCTGGCCGAGAAAAGCAGCCGTAATCGCCCCACACCCTCATTTGTACGCCATGGGCCATCCATTTCCCTCCTAGTTATAAATAGGTTGTAAAATCACCAAATCAAAGTTTCAGCTTCATAGAAATAGGGGTCATCGGTACACAACCCCACATCATCTTGATAGATATCGATATTGCACAAAACATAATAACGATGGTGCAAGAGCTCGATACTGCCTGCTGCCAACAGAGAGGCCATTATTTTCTTGGGTACCTGCACGGTATATCTCTGTAATTTACGGACTTTGGAATGGGGAAACTCGGTATATCTGAAATCTTCTATCAAACCAACCCCCTTCCCCCATTTGACAATAATGGAGGCTTGCTCGTTTTCAATAAACTGGAAACGATCTGCAATCTGTTTGAATGGAAATTTAATGTCACTAGCCTCGGCGTTTAAATCTTCCAGGATATTCTTTTCATCGAGACCATCCCCTTTAGACCAGAATAGCTCTTTGAAATATTCTTCCACCGCAAGAGGCGATAGGGGTTGGTCCGCAAACCGTTGCAACACTCCGGCTCCGATATCGGCTGTCTGTCTAAAATGACCCGGCGGCACACCTTTTTGAGGTCGAAAAACAAAGACATCTCCAAGGCCAGAGAGTTCACCGTTACGATTACAACGCCCTGCGGCCTGGGCTATGGAATCCAGCCCGGCCACGGCCCGATATACAACAGGAAAGGAAATGTCCACTCCGGCCTCGATCAGCTGGGTGGCAATGAGACAACAGGGTTGGCCTTGCACAAGTATTTTCTTTATCTCTGCCAACCGTTTTGTACGATGCTCCGGACACATGAGAGCACTGAGATGATAGACGGCACCATGGTGTTCTTGTACTTTTTCAAAAAGCTCTCGACTATGTCGTCGAGTATTTACGATACAAAGCACTTGTTCATGTTTTGCAAGCCGCTCTGCTAATTGATCATCAGATATATCGTCCAACGAAGAGACCTTTACCCGCTTAAACTGCTGGGCTAGGCCAGCGGGATCGGCAACAATCTCTTGAGCTGCCTGCAAGCCCTTTGGAAATGCTGGACTTGCAGTTAAGGCGGGCTGGGTGGCCGTACACAAGACCACACTAACCCTGTAGTTGAGAGTAAGCTCACGAAGGGCCTCTATACAGGGATAGAGATAGGGTGGCGGCAGCATCTGAGCTTCATCGAGAATAACCACAGAATTCACGATATTATGGAGACGCCTGCATTTGGAAGAACGGTTGGCAAAAAGGGATTCGAAAAAGCGCACATTAGTGGTCACGATGAGGGGGGCATCCCAATTTTCTGTCGCTAGTTTGGCCCGATAATCGTCCTCATCCACCTCCTCTTCCTTATAATCATAGTTGGAATGATGCTCCACCACCGCATTATCACCAAGAATTTCGCGAAACACTGCAGCGTTTTGTTCAATAATGGAAGTGTAAGGGATAACATAAATAATTCGTCGTAAACCGTGTAGGCGGGCATGTTTCAAGGCAAAGGCCAAAGAAGAAATGGTTTTACCGCCGCCAGTGGGCACAGTGAGGGAGAAGAGAGAGGGGGTATTCTCAGCTGCTGCCATACACTGGGATAGAATAGCGCAACGACGTTGATTAATAGAACCTGCAGGCTGGGAGGTCAGAAAACCGGATCCATCAAGATAATTTTGCAACCTTTTATCCAATGTATTGATAGAGGGATATCCTTGCCTGGCCTCGCTTTTTGTGGGCTGAATGAATTGTTCCGTATCAAGAAAATCACCATCCACCAAACAGGAATAGAGCATACGGATGTAAAGAGAGACTTGGAACCCTAGCTGAGAAGATTGTTTAAAATTACCCATTGCCGGAAGAGATGCCGCAAGAATTTCCGGTGGTACATTTTCAATGGCGGCAACCTGTTTGGTCAACCGCTTACAGAGGCAAGATTGTGAGCTACCGTCCGAATCGGGTAACCCGGCATGGTGACCTGCAATAAGATAGGCTAGTATTTGACCAAATGGAACCGGGAGAGGAAAAGTCGTTGCAGCATACTGCGCACCAGCAGTGGCATGGTCCACCTTCGGACCACCACGCAATCTATTTTGGAACCCTTGACTATACTTCCCCAAGTCGTGCCACAGTCCGGCATAGCGAGCCAAGTCAGCTCCCCCAAAAGGCTCGGCAAAACCTGATGCCAATTGAGCTGTATTTTCCAGATGATCAACCAACTTTTGCCACAGCTCTTCCGATTGCTCATCAAGAGTATGGGCGTAATACTGATTACTTATCATACCGTTAAATTACCTACTTGAATTTCGATTATATGCAGGATAGTCGCACGACCCCAACTAATCAATCTTTTTTTAAATGAATCAATTAGTTATAATAATCACTCTCACTGTGATTGATTGGGCTTGAGGGTAATTTCTTTTTGGGTAAAAAGTGGTAGGTAAGGATGGCATTCAAATGTATTCATTATTGTTATTCTTTCCATCTGGTTCTTGTATTGGGGGATGCTGGGGGCCATAACCGTCAGGCCAGAACTTAACAGTTTGAAAATATCCTGAAATATTATATCAGATTAAGGTAAAGCGTAGACAAACACCATAATGTTTATAAGTTAAGTGCGTTAATCACTGAGCCTTATATACCGAAATGCTGCGGGCGTGCATAGGGGCGACCCTTGTGATCGCCCTTCTTCTTCAATTGCTATTGTTCAAAGTTATTAGGTATATTAATTAATTGCTCTGCTTAGCCAGACGGTTATTGGATGGGAACGACAGGAGAAATTAAGGCTACGGGCTAACTTAGAATTAGTTTCAATCCACGCCCCCGTACGAGGGGGCGACAAATCTTTCTCTATGCCTTTTAGCTTGTTCTTCTGGTTTCAATCCACGCCCCCGTACAAGGGGGCGACTATAATGGATATACCCATAGCCCAATACGGCTTTGTTTCAATCCACGCCCCCGTACAAGGGGGCGACGATTGGGGGTCTGCTCCTGGAAGGCAAGGAAACAGTTTCAATCCACGCCCCCGTACAAGGGGGCGACTTTATAAAAGTTTGGTTATTTTTTTTTGTAAACTCGTTTCAATCCACGCCCCCGTACAAGGGGGCGACCAACAGGTGCTGGCGGATCAGGTATCCATGGAGTAGTTTCAATCCACGCCCCCGTACAAGGGGGCGACGCATGAAAGGAGTAGAGGCCGAAGAAGTGGTGTTGGGTTTCAATCCACGCCCCCGTACAAGGGGGCGACCTTGGTTGCAATGGTTTTGCAACTGGACTACGGCTGTTTCAATCCACGCCCCCGTACAAGGGGGCGACGCCATGTGGTCAGTTATGCTATCAAAGGCGCGCATGTTTCAATCCACGCCCCCGTACAAGGGGGCGACGCTTTTTACTTAGGACAATCAAAGCGTGTGAAGAGGTTTCAATCCACGCCCCCGTACAAGGGGGCGACGGGCGGTCTAACGTCAATCGCCTGCTATCCAGGGGTTTCAATCCACGCCCCCGTACAAGGGGGCGACCCAAAACCCGGTATTGTAGGTCGTATGATACGGTGTTTCAATCCACGCCCCCGTACAAGGGGGCGACGCAAGGGACTTACGCCAATTTATTGAGCATAATTGTTTCAATCCACGCCCCCGTACAAGGGGGCGACCAATATGTTTTATGGGTGGTAGTATTGGAGCATGTTTCAATCCACGCCCCCGTACAAGGGGGCGACAAAGTTCTTTACTTTTTCCTCGGTCTCTGGATCGTTTCAATCCACGCCCCCGTACAAGGGGGCGACTTTTTCTGAGCCAGCCGAAACGAGGTCAGGCTTGTTTCAATCCACGCCCCCGTACAAGGGGGCGACCGGCAAGTGCTCTTAACGGTCAAGTAGTTGACAAGTTTCAATCCACGCCCCCGTACAAGGGGGCGACAAGTGTGATAAGCATTCGGTCGCAAACAAGTCAGGTTTCAATCCACGCCCCCGTACAAGGGGGCGACCCGGGGAAGTTTGCTTTGGAGGACGGAGACAGCACCGTTTCAATCCACGCCCCCGTACAAGGGGGCGACTCCTTCACTAAGTTGGAATATAACGTCTCTCTAGTTTCAATCCACGCCCCCGTACAAGGGGGCGACACTTTTGATTTAGCAGTAGATTTAATAACCGAAAAGTTTCAATCCACGCCCCCGTACAAGGGGGCGACAATAACAAACTGTAACACCTCTAACAAAGCAGCAAGTTTCAATCCACGCCCCCGTACAAGGGGGCGACTGTCGGGCCATAGTAACATAATATAACAAGACAAAAAAGCAGGTTTGCGCGAACCCCTATTTTAAGAGGTTAATGGTGTAGGTGAATATCACTATTTTCAGGCTACAACCACCAACAGTGGCGGATCGCGAACCTACCGGGTTTTTATGGGTGTAAGAGGTTCGCGCAAATAGCGGGTAAACAAAACACTCATTTTTAAAATATTTAGGAAATGCCGGTCCCAGCATGGCAAAAGTACGAGCTATTTACTACTTTTCGATTTGGAAATTAAAAAAATTATCTCATCATTGATGATTAATAGCAATAATAAACATAACGATATGATTTTGTATTATATTATTTCGTATAACTTAGAGTAATTGGTACGAGAGAAAGAAAGGTGATTTAAAATTGTATCACTATATGCAATATTTTTGAACGAACACGCTGGTTACGGCAAAATCCGCTTTAGCTCCGCTTGTCGTTCCGGCTCCTTAATTGCTATTCTACTTGTCTACCCCACCGCGCCCCTGCTTGCTTTTCTTGCTTTATTGACCTCAAGCAAGACAAAAGCCGTAGTAAGAGCTACGGTTAGCAGGAGAGGAGAAGCGGCGGTAGGCGGAACGAACGGTCCTACCGTTGTAAATCCAACTGTCGCCACGCAACACCCGGTTACCGCCTTATACAGGCCAGTGGGGTCAACAACATAGCCGACAGGCTAAGACTTAAAATTTTGAAAATATTATATTAAATCAATGCGAAACCGTTGAATAATATCACAATATTTTTAAGTTTAGTACGTTTATTATTTAGTCATATATACCGAAATGCTGCGGACGTGCGTAGGGTGCGTTTTACGCACCATTAAAAAGGCCGGGCCCCGTACGCACCATTATCTCTCATTTTCGTTTATCCATAAGGTTCGAAAACGGTGCATAAAATGCACCCTACCCAGCTAGAAACAAGAGGCAAGCAAGAACGATCTATGGAGCTGCTTGTGGAATCGCTACTTATGGTAGCATCCCCATGTCAGGAGGAAATCATGTATCAATAACCGTATAGAAGTCTCTTTTCAGGAAGTTTAAGCGTTTCTAAAAGGTCGGTCAAAAACTTCTTTGCTTCCTCGTACTCAGCTTGCAAGCCAGAGAATGCAATATCACCGGTTACCAACACAAGCTCAGGCGTGAAACCCTTTTTGAAATCATTATCGAGACGTTCTAAAAGAGGATCAAGCACAAGGGATCTATCAAATCCTTGATCCATACGAATATGAAGATCTGAAAGATGGAGAAGTTGGAGTTTACAAGACATAATTTTTCTCTGACTATGGTTTGTAAAAATTTTAATTTTCCATAATAAAATTGAACATAATCGATACATAACGAGACAAATGTTTGAATAAATAAAGGCATCTGAAATCTAACAAATATTTGCTAATCGACCTTATAAAATCAACGAAACATTGCATTTATTATATACGAAACCAGTATGGTAACTGAAAATTAATACGAGAACAATAGAAACTAAAATGAAATTAGAAAAATGAGGATAACAGCCAACATATTTTGGATAAATGGTCACGGACACCTCACCTTCATACGGTTGCCACAAGTCGCATAAATAGGTTAAAGCGAGCCGAGACAAATATATAAACCTCAGGATCCTGTGACCAGATACCATATTGGAAAACAATATGGACTTAGAGAACTCATTGATCTAGCATAAAGAAATATCGGTATCACTTTTACAGGTAAACCCATTACCAAAGATAATTTTCATGCATATAACCTCTAAGAGCCAGATTACCATTCCACTGAAAATCAGAACAATTTATACATCAGTGCTCATGCTTTAATTGAAAAGATGATACCTTTTACCAGGGACGACCGCAGTCATCCGGCCTATTTCACAACCTTTAAATATACGCCCCAAACACAACCTAATACTCCTAACAATGAAGGACCTTGCCCACATCAGGCTTTCCCCTCTACCGGTTTCCGTGATGTGCGAGGTAATATAGAACTAATAACTAGCTGCATTTACGTAGTGTGGAATATCTTCTATGCCGAGTGCAAGCAATTTGGGTTTGTAGCCTGAATAGGAAGCTAGAAGTTTAATAGATTTTTTTTGCAAAAGAGCTAGACTGATATGTTCTTTGTTCAACTTTATTTCTGCCATAACAATGATTTTCTCCACATCATTAATGGCAACCAGATCAATTTCATTTAAATTCTTTTTTTCCCAATATGATCCTATCCGATTATATTTACCGCTTGCTGCGAAAAGATCTTGATAAAATTGTTCGAGCAAACGACCACAGTATGTTTGAAAATCTCGCAGGATAAGCTGTCTGATATAGTGGTAATTGCCGATCTCTAAGGCACTTTGGTGGCGGTGGATAAAACGAAACCAGAACTTAAGAAAATGATCACTGAGGAAGTATTTAACTTGTCTAGCCTTTGGATTGGCATTAATTGGTCTAATTCTTTCTATAAGATTATAATCAACTTCAAGCCGGCTTAAGTAACCACCAATATTCTTCTCCATTATGGATTCCATTTCATTACGACTTGTTTTTCCACGACTAATCAGCTCAAGAATGGAAAAATATGTGCCATACTCTTTACCAAACTCCTCAATGAGCACATTTTTTCCTTCCTGTAAAAAAGGGGCTCTTTTGAATCTTGAAATATTTTATTGATTAGGGAGTAAATAGAACCGATGCAAATTAAATTTAGATGGGTTTGTTCCTTATTCACATCCCATAAATGTTGAATTTCCGAATAGACTGCAGGATTAATCGTGTAAAATTCCTGAAACTCGTCCAGAATCAGAGTAAACTGCTCAGTCTTAGCCAGCTCCAGTAACAGAGCGAAAATATCCTTAAAAAATCGAACATTCCCAATAACTGGGATTGTAAATTTCGTTTTTATTTCCGCAAGAAACTCTTCACACAGTAATTTTTCCGATTTTTTGGCAATAAAAAAATAAAGATGTTTATGATCCCCAGCAAATTCCAAGGCTAGCTTTGTCTTACCGACACGTCTCCGACCAGTAAGCACCGTCATTCGAGCCGTTTCTGTTGTCTGCATCTTCAACTGTTTTAAAAGATGCAATTCCTGATTGCGGTCATAAAATTTCATCGTCACCTCCAACATTATAGCAACCACGGTTACAGTAACCTAGGTTTCTATAATTCGCAAGCCCGTTATTGCTTTTAAATTTTTACACATATTACAGTCAGTTTAAACGTTTTACTGGATTGACAGCTAACTTTTCAACTAGCTCTTCGGGTGCCTAGGTGCCACCTCCGCCATAACTGTCAGGTTATTTTTTACAACATCAGGATATTGCATTATAAAATATACTTGCATCTTGCTATGCGCTGTAGGGGCACCCCTTGTGGGTGCCCGCTGAGCTAATTAAATGAATAGAAAGTTATTATTTATATATTCACTGTTATCAATAAATAAATTATTGTAGTTTTAGGCTATTAAGACGGGCACCCACAAGGGGTGCCCCTACAGTCCGAGATAGGCTACATGTTTTTTACATTGCAATACCAGTATATTACTTAATTTAGCCTGACTACTATGCCAGCTCTCCTCCGGTATGTTGTATAAGTGTCAGTTTTTGGAAGGCTACCGGTAATTTTACCGAATCGTGTACTTAATAACAGAAGGGCGATCACAAGGATCGCCGCTACGCAGGCCACTGCAGTCGAGATTATATCCTTAAATGCAGTCATTTACCCGTGCGGCCCATGTGGGCAAGCAGGCTGGTGAGTTATTGACAATCCTATGTTAATCCTGACTGGTCGTGCGTAGGCGTGGTGTTAGTGTAGACTTACTGAATTTTGAAATTATTTGCTAGGTTGTCTCAGACTGAGTATATTTATTCAAATCTCAGTCGAGTACAAAAAAACTGCCTCATAGAGTTACAGGTAAAATAAATTGACCAACCAAATCATCAAAAGACTTCACCGTCCATTCACTTTATTCATTATATGTATCCTGATAATTGCATTCTTTATCCTTACAAACATTAATAAGAAAACAGCACCTAGTGGGAACGAACAATACAACCATTCATTTGTTTTCGGTGGTACTGAAAATGATTATGGTTTTGGAATATCTGTTATCAACGATGATTATCTTATTATCGCAGGCCACACCTCATCAACTAACTTCAACCAAATTAACAATTTAAAACGAATAGGCACCATCGGCAAAAGCAATATTTTCATTGCCCTGATATCCCAAAAGAAACAGGCCATCACCAAGATGATTATCATCGGCGGTGAGGATAATGATTT
>Ga0224507_10000824_pt1 | contig 12249 bp, 10 predicted proteins | sample SF_Jan12_sed_USG_3_FD_170159 | JGI IMG/M metagenome (GOLD analysis project Ga0224507, IMG submission 170159) | Sediment microbial communities from San Francisco Bay, California, United States - SF_Jan12_sed_USGS_13 | ecosystem: Environmental > Aquatic > Marine > Sediment | place: USA...
TCACAAGAAAAAAGGAATGAACGAGGTCATTCAGATAGCTTCCAGCAGTTCAAGCCCCTGTGTTGAGTTCATGGCCATTATGGCAAAATAGATTAAAGTAATAATTGAAAAGTCTATCATTTTCCCTCTGAAATCAGGGTGGTCCAGATATTTTGGGCTGCTTGGCCCGGCAATGTTCCTGATGAAGCTTTGGTATCAAGTTGCATTGTTTTATTTGGCGTTTGCATCAGGAAGGGGGCTGGCAATTTCAACCAGGTTGCCGTCCGGGTCCCGCAGATAAACTGAGAGCAACGCACCTGTTGCCCCGGTACGCCGAACCGGACCTTCAAGGATATCCACGTTATTTTCCCTGCAATGCTTGACGATTTCATCGATGGGCATGGATGTCAGAAAACATAAATCCGCCGATCCGGGGGTGGGGTATCGGGCGTGCGGTTTGAATTCGCTGCCGTACTGATGCAGATTTATTTTCTGGCGGCCAAAGACCAGGGCTTTTCTGTTGCCGGCAAATTCAATAATATCCATGCCCAGCAATCGCCGATAAAAATCGCAGGTTGTCTTGATATCACGGACTGTTATGACCAGGTGGTCGAGGTGTTCAATATCCATGGAATACGATTAATCATATGCTGTTGCGCTCTGCTGTTTTTTGATTACAATACATCCGAGTACAGTTTATCAATTCACCGGCAGAAAACAATGGCATAATGACCTATCCTTCCTACCTGCGACTCTATCACGACGGAACTCTTGACGACCGGATCAGGGTCGCTCTGAAAATCCTCGCGGAATGCACGGTCTGTCCGCATAAGTGCAGGGTGAACAGGCTGGAGGGAGAAATCGGTATCTGCAGGACAGGAGCCAAAGCAAGAGTCGCCAGTTATGGCCCCCACTTTGGCGAGGAATCGCCGCTGGTCGGCCAGAACGGCTCGGGCACAATTTTTTTTGAAGGCTGCAGCCTGCTGTGTATTTTCTGCCAGAACAGTGATATCAGCCACATCGACAAACGTGGCGATGCAGCGCCTCAGGCTGTAGACGATGAACAACTGGCAGAGATTATGCTCAGCTTGCAGCAGCAGGGATGCCACAACATCAACCTTGTCACTCCGACGCATGTCGTGCCGCAAATTCTTGCCGCCCTGCCGTTAGCCATAAAAAAAGGGCTGCATGTGCCCATTGTCTACAATACCGGAGGTTTTGACAGTGTTGACACGCTGCACATACTGGAGGACGTTGTTGATATCTATATGCCGGACTGCAAATTTATTTCAGCTGAGACTGCCAAACTGTATACACGGGCAGCCGAGTACCCGGAAAACATGAAAAAAGCCGTTCTGGAGATGCACAGACAGGTGGGTGACCTGGAGATCAATGAACAGGGACTGGCGGTCCGCGGACTGCTGGTGAGGCACCTGGTCATGCCAGGTCATCTCGATGAGACGGACGGCATACTTGATTTCCTGGCAAATGAAGTTTCTGTAAAAACCTATATCAATATCATGGACCAGTACAGGCCATGTTACAAGGCATTTGGTGTCCATCCCATCAACCGGTCGCTCTCATCGGAAGAATACAGGCAGGCCCTTGAAATGGCTGACCGTAAAGGACTGCACAATCTGGACCAGCGGGACTGGAAAAGGATTATGCGACTGTTTGGTCTCTAGCGGAATCAAACCTGGGACATCGTTATCTTGAAAAACGGTTAGTTGTTTATCGATGTTCTTCCTCTTTTTGCAGCCCCTCCATGAGCAGTTTCATGAAAAAGCCGATTTCCGGCGCGTCAAAATCCTCGGGAGGCAGACCGGGAGTGAACTTATATCTCCCTTTTTTTTCTTTTAATACCTCATAGAAGGCTCTCTTCCCTTTTTGCCCGCCATAACCTGCCCTGATAATTCCCCCCTGGCGCAGAGAAAACCGCGCCGTTCCTCTGGGAAGTTGAGTGATTGTCAGAATTCCGGTTTTATGCTTGGCATTGAGGGTCTGGAACAGCGCTTCAGGGGGAATTTCTTCCAATTTTCCGGCCATACTCGAAATGTCGCCGGACCGAAATTTATTTGAATGTGACAGCCTCTTGGCCAGCAGGCGGGTAAAATAGTTCTGAAGAACAGGATATTTGCTTAAAATCTTCTTGAATTTTCGATTGTCAATATAGAGAATCTCAGTTTCTTCGGGAGCCTGTACAGTGGCACTGGCGCTCTCATCGCTCAACAAACTCATCTCACCGAATACCTCTCCGACAGACAGGGTTGCTATGGGCAGCGCGGCATCATTGAGCACTTTGACTTTCCCGGAGATCACGACATAAAAATTATCCCCCCTGTCTCCGCGACGGATAATAATTTCGTTCCGGTTATACTTTCTCCGGCTGAACAATTTGACAACATTGCCCAGGTCGGTCCTGTCTATATTTTTGAAAAAAGGAAAATTCTGCAGGAGAAGAAGCAGACTTGTCTGGTCATCCCCATCCTCCTCAAACCCCTCATCAAGAAAATCCTTCAAGCTGAATTCCAGTTTGATCATGCCCATACAACCGCTGCAGGATATAATCCCCTCCGGTATAAGATCAGCCCTCTCATGCTCAAGAACCAGGCGGTTAAAATCTCCGCACAATGTTTTACAGTTTTCCCGGTTTGGCGGAAGAGTAATAACGGTGCTTGATACAAGTGAGTTGCCTTCTTCACCTTGCATTAAGACAGCAATGCCTGAGATGGAAAAACGATCACCTCGCCGATACAGAGGGCAATCGGTGTTTTCAAAGACCCTGAAAGATATTTTGTTGAAATTCATTGAAGCTTTCTCATTGCCGATAAATTCTTCGCTCGCAGGCGAGCAGGAAATGAAGGTGATTTATTCACTCCATTAGTATAATATGCACGGAAAATGAGTTAAATGATAGTCAATATCTAAAAAAATAAGCAGAACTGACACGACAGATTTTGTGCTCACAAAGCCATGTTTAGAACTTCAGTCTCACCTGATGGGAAATTTTTAGTTGCTTTGCACCGTCCCTCGTACAGTATTGTCAACCTTCGGGAATATGACTGGATTTCCGTACTCGGTCACACCAAAGATGGGAATCCCTGCGATAACCGTGTCAATTTTCCTGAAGGAGATATCCGGGTTCCGGCGGCAAAGCGGATATATGAAATTCCCAATGCCTTTCCCTTTCGAGGCACCACCTATATCGATCCCGAATGGGCGGAAAAAAGGGCTGCTGATCCGGCATCAATAGGCATGTCTCCCCCCCATGAGTGCTCCCTCGGGACAGTTCTAAAAAAACATTTGAACGGGGATCAGCTGAAAGCAGTAATGCGCGACCTGCCCCCACAATTATTATACGGTCTGGCTGCAAACTCAACTGATCCGGAGGAACTGGTCCAGCTGGCCAATGGATGCTGCCGGCTCGAACTTAATGATGCGGGAGAACCTTGCGGTCTGCGTTACGTTCATGAAAAAAACGGCAAACTCAGGCCGGACATAGATGATAATGAACTGTTTGAAACAATTGCCAACAATCCTTTTCTCCCCGATTCCTACAAGGAGATCATGGTTCTGCGTCCCGGCGTTCAGGGAGAAAGTAAAATTGTCGGCGAATGGAATAGCGAAAACAGTCACGTATTCGAATACTTAAGGAGCAACAGCTATATCCCTTGGGGGCATTTCGCCCCCAACATGGCAAATGACTCAATCCGCTACCGGGCGGCAAACCTGTCACCGGAAGACATGCAGGGACTGCGCCATCTGTATTACCAGCGGGTATATGTCGCATTGGCCGAAAAAGTCGGCATTGCCGTTCCGGTACGCCGCAAAACAATTACTGTCGAGCAGCTGGAGGAAATGCGGCAGAATATTCTTCTGGCTGTCAACAATCGTACTGAACACCTTGCCACCCTCTGGGGCTGGAACTTCGGCTATGATTTTTCATCATCCGGCTACCGGCTGCATGCATCCCACCAGATGATTCATCAGCAGTATGCCCTGGTACCCGAAACGGTAACCACCGCAGATGGAACAGTAACAATACCGGCATACAGCTGTGGCGACCTGGTCGCTGATGTCGTCGACCAGTACCGCAAGTTGACGGGCAGCGATTTTTTCAACGATTTTTTCAGGGCTCTCCGCAACAATAATCGAACTGACCAGAAGGCTGGAGAGCAAAGTTTGGTTGTCTGGGAGGATGAAAATGTGGTACTTTTCGTCCCCAAGGCCCAAGTCTCGCAATGGGAATTACAGCTGCTCGTCAAGACGGATTCTCCCATGGGACCGGTAGGAAACGTGCTGGAAGCAGACATCTCTGCTCGGCAGTCCATTGACCGGGGCATCCTTCTTGCCCAGCATATTTATGCCGGCCTGAATGCCAAAATGGTGACCTCTATCGAGTTTTCGAAAAGGGTTGGAGTGCAAAACGGCCAACGGCTCCTCTACTCGTTTTTACCTAAACTGCCCTGGTCGATGGGAGCATTCAGTGAAGCGCAGCTGCGTTTTATATGCGGCCATTATCCCGAGGATTTTGCAGCCTGCTGCCATTTGCAGATGAAAACATTAACCGACATAAAAAACAAATCATGAATACAGAAAACAAAAATAAAGGCTATTACGGTCCTTGGGGCGGAGCATTTATTCCCGAGGTACTGCACGAAACATTTGTCCAGCTCAACATTGCCTATGAAAAAGCGCGGGCTGACGAATCGTTCTGGAATGAATACCTCAAGCTGATGTCCAACTACTCATGCCGGCCGACGCCCCTGACTTTTGCCGAAAACCTGAGTAATCTTTTCGGCGGGGCAAAAATTTACATCAAACGCGAAGATCTTAATCATACCGGTGCGCATAAGGCCAACAACGTCATGGGCCAGGGACTTCTGGTCAAGCGCATGGGAAAAAAGCGGGTCATAGCAGAGACCGGGGCCGGCCAGCACGGGGTCGCTACAGCCACCATGGCCGCCCGATTCGGTTTTGAATGTACCATATATATGGGCGAAGAGGATGTTGCCCGCCAGCGTCCCAACGTATTCTGGATGGAAAAACTCGGCGCCACCGTTGTGCCGGTGAGTGACGGTGCCAGGACGTTGAAGGATGCCATCAATGAAGCTTTCCGCGACTGGGTCACCCGCATGGATGATACCCATTATGTTTTCGGGACGGTCTGCGGCCCCCATCCCTTTCCGGAGATGGTTGCCTGGTTCCAGTCAATCATCGGCCAGGAGGCAAGGGACCAGATAATGGAACAGCATGGTTCAATGCCTTCAGCAGTCTATGCCTGTGTCGGGGGCGGTTCAAATGCCATGGGTATTTTCCAGGGGTTTATGAATGACAGCAGTGTTGAACTGGTCGGGTGGAAGCCGGCGGCAAGGGGATTGATACCGATCAGCATGCCACCCGAATGAAAGGGGACCGGGCCGCTCCCGGTGTTGCCCAGGGCTATAAAACCATGTTTCTTCAGGACAGCGACGGCCAGATGCTCGATACGTATTCCATTGCTGCAGGACTCGACTATGTCGGCATCTCCCCCATTCTAGCCGATCTCGGCAATACCGGACGGGTCCGTTTCGAGGCGGCAACTGACAAAGAAGTCCTCGAAGCCCTGGACCTGACCATGAAAACCGAGGGGATAATCCCGGCCCTGGAATCATCCCATGCTTTTGTCCAGGCGTTCAAGGACGCCCCCAATATGTCCAGCGAGGAAGCGATTATTATCAATATGTCCGGCCGCGGCGACAAGGACATTTTCACCATCGCCCACGCTTTTGATGATCCCTCCTGGAAGGCTTTTATTGTCGGCCGGGGTGAAGAATATAGCAAATCAATGAGAGAGTAAACACCGATGAACCTTCGTGCTGATATACAACTACGGCTGCAAAAAAAACGGATCCTGCTCATGACCCACCTGGTTCTGGGGTATCCATCCCTGGAGGTCAACCGGCAGGTTATTCGGCAGATGGCGGAAAACGGGGTGGACTGCATTGAGCTGCAGATTCCATTTTCCGAGCCTATGGCTGACGGACCGGTTATCCTCAAGGCCAACCAGGATGCACTGACGTCAGGGATAAAAGTCGAGGACTGTTTCTCCTTTGCAGCTGAGATTGTCCAGGAATTTCCACAGGTCAATTTTCTGTTTATGACGTACTACAACATAATTTTTCGATACGGTGAGGAAGCCTTTATCAAGCGCTCAGCCAAAATCGGCATACGCGGTTTCATCGTTCCTGACCTGCCTCCGGAGGAAGGGGAATCGTATCTTACGCTCAGCAGGCAGTACGGCATGTCACCTGTTATGTTCTTCACACCCACCAGTACGGATGAACGCATGCGTGAAGTAGCGGTCCAAGGTGATGGCTTTGTATACTGTGTCGCCCGGAAGGGTGTCACCGGCAAGGTGACGGAAATGGACGACAACCTGGCCCATTACCTGGTCCGCTGCAGGCAGGCAACCGACCTGCCCCTGGCTGTCGGGTTCGGTATCAGCAACCGGCAGGATATAACCATGCTTGAAGGCAAGGCCAATATGGCAATTATCGGGACCGCAACCATCCGGTTAGTGGATGAAAAGGGACCTGATGCTGTCGGACCGTTTATTGCGTCTCTTCTGGGCTCGTGACCTGATAGGATATCAGCAAATATTAATATGGAAGAATTGCTTTACATCCCGTTGTAAAAAGCCCTTTTTAACAGGTCACCATAACTGGCCCTGGCTGCCTCTTATGTTTTCCATCCATCATGTGCCGGAAAATGAGTCAAAAATCCCTCCCCTCTGATCTTGTACCATAACGTAGGAGCACTATTTTCAATTTTCTATTGAAAATAGTGCATTTTTTTCTTGCAAAAAGGGTTGAAAATGATAAATGTTAGGTATAGCTAAAACTAACGCGAACTTAAAGGTACACAATGATTAAGAATAACCCGATCATACCCTGCTCATACATGACAGGTGAAAAAGATGGCGGTGGAATAGGGAATGATGAACCTCCGCAGTATATCAGCACTCCACTGACAAGCACCTGCGGATGCGATAAGGTTAAAATTTGTAAAATCAACGGTGACCGTAAAATGTGCGCCCGTATGGCGCAGCTCGGTTTTCTGCCGGGAAGTGAAATTGAACTCGTCTGCCCGGGTCAAGCAAAACACTGTATGGTTCGGATTAAAGGGTCTACGGTTACCCTGGATGAATTGCAGGCACAGAATATTTATGTGACCCCTGCATAATGATTTTTTTTAACCTGACTTTTAGGCAAGCCTAATCCGAGTAAACAAAGAATGCAGAACATTATAATCATAAGCATTATCGCTGTCTGTGCTGTCCTCGTTGGAAGGCGCTTCTACAGAAACCTCAAAAGCTCAGGGGGCACATGTGAATGCGACTGCAAATGCACCCGGTGCGGACCTGACATCGTTTCTTCCTGTCAAGAAAAACCCTCTGATACAAAATAACATCTCTCATATCTCCTGATGGAAAACGAAATAAATATCGCTCTTGCCGGTAATCCCAATGCCGGCAAAACAACTCTTTTTAACCGTTTGACCGGTGCCCGTCAGCATGTTGGCAACTATCCCGGCGTCACCGTGGAAAAAAAAACCGGACGCTGCCAGCATAAAGATATCCAACTGATTGTTACCGACCTGCCCGGTACATATTCCCTGACAGCCTATTCGATAGAAGAGCTGGTCGCCCGTGATTTTCTGGTAAATGAAAAACCGGACGTGGTTATCGATATTGTTGATGCCTCAAACCTTGAGCGTAATCTCTATCTATCCTGCCAATTTATGGAACTCGGCATTCCTGTCATTATCGCCCTGAACATGATAGACGTGGCTCACAGCAGGGGAATCGAGGTTGATCATGAAAAATTGAGCCGCCTGCTGCAAGTTCCGGTCATTCCGATTATTGCCCGCAGCGGCAAAGGGGTTGACCGCCTGCTCGATACTGTTCTTCAGTGCAGTGATGACAAGGACAAAGAATGGTATCCCCTTAATATGTCCTATGGCGAGGACCTTGACCATATACTTGATGACATCGTTCCCATCATAGAAGAAAATACGCTGCTGACCGATATCTATCCCCCCCGCTGGACCGGCCTTAAAATACTTGAAAACGATGACCAGATTCTTGACAGGGCGATGCATGCCAATAAAACAGTGGCTCATACTCTGGTAACCCGGTGCGAGGAAGTCACCCGCCACTTAATGAGCACAATTGAGGCCTATCCCGAAGCAATCATTGCCGACCATCGTTACGGGTACATCAAATCCATTCTCCGCCAGGGAGTTCTTGCCCAAAGGTTTGACGCCGAGCGGCTCTACACATCTGACAGGATTGACAAAATAGTGACCAACCGTTTTGTCGGGCCCATCATAATGGCTTTGATCCTTTTTGGGCTGTATAGTTTTACATTCAACTACAGTGCCCTTCCGGTCGGCTGGCTTGAATCGTTTTTTGGAATGCTCGGTAATGCGGTCGACAACATCCTGCCTGACGGACCTCTCAAATCCATGATCATTGCCGGAGTGATTGACGGTGCCGGTGGTGTCCTCGGCTTTGTTCCCATAATCATGTTCATGTTTTTCGGCATCGCCATTCTGGAGGATTCAGGATACCTGGCCAGGGTCGCCTTTATGATGGATCGGATTTTCCGTATTTTCGGCCTGCACGGTTCTTCGGTCATGCCGTTTATCGTATCAGGGGGTATTGCAGGTGGTTGCGCCGTTCCCGGTGTCATGGCAACACGAACCCTGCGTTCACCCAAAGAAAGAATGGCGACGCTGCTGACGGTTCCTTTTATGAATTGCGGGGCTAAGCTTCCCGTTCTGGCCCTGCTGATAGGAGCTTTTTTTTCAGACCATCAGGCGCGCTATATGTTTCTGGCCACGGTTGTCTCTTGGAGTGTTGCCCTGCTGGCCGCCAAATTTTTCCGTATGACAGTTCTCAGAGGAGAATCGACCCCCTTTATCATGGAGCTTCCCCCTTACCGTTTTCCAACCTTCAGAGGGCTGCTCATTCATACCTGGGAGCGCACCTGGCAATATATTAAAAAGGCAGGTACCGTTATCCTCGGGATATCAATTCTGCTCTGGGCAATGATGACCTATCCGGGACTCCCGGAAAAGGAGTCTCTCATATTTACACAGCAGAAAAACCAGATAACGGCTGAATATCCGCAAGAAATTGCTGCAGAGCTGCTGGAGAAAAATCAGCACTTATCCGAATCAGCCGGGGAATTAAAAAGAAGGCTGTTTGAAGTTGATAACCTGCAGGCAGAAGCCAGCCTCCGGAATTCACTTGCCGGACGAACCGGCATTGCCCTGGAATCGGTAAGCCGTTTTGCCGGCTTTGACTGGCGGGCAAATATTGCCCTTGTTGGGGGTTTTGCGGCAAAGGAAGTTATTGTTTCAACACTTGGCACAGCCTATTCACTGGGCTCTGTTGACCCTGAAATGTCTTCTTCTCTAAAACAAAAACTGGGAAATGATCCCAGCTGGAATGCTGTCGTCGCACTGGCCGCCCTTGCCTTTATTATGTTTTACGCCCCCTGCTTTGTAACTGTTGTCTGTATTGCCAAGGAATCCGGATCCTGGAAATGGGCTTTCTTTTCCATGGCCTTCAACACGGTCTTTGCGTTCCTTCTGGCCATTCTGATTTATCAGGCCGGGACAGCCCTGGTAGGAATATAAGAATTTATCTTTGCAGCGCTCTTTCACTTTCCTGCACCCTTTCAGGGAACAGGGTAAGCAGACCTTCACGGCTGGCTGAACAGACACCCCTTTCGGTTATAAGACCCGTGATCAGGGGAGCGGGAGTAACATCAAAGGCCGGATTGTCAGCAGGAGTCTCCAGTGGCGCAATCCTGACCGATTCAATACTCCCTGACCTTGTTTTACCGGTTATCCACAACACCTCATCCTCTGATCTCTCCTCGATCGGTATTTCTCTCAGTCCGTCGGCAATCAGCCAGTCGACCGTGGAGCCCGGCAGAGCGACATAAAATGGGACATTATTGTCCCGAGCTGCCAATGCCTTCAAATAGGTTCCAATCTTATTACAGACATCACCGGTGGATGTGGTGCGGTCGGATCCCACAATACAAAGATCGACCATCCCATGCTGCATAAGATGGCCGCCTGCATTATCGACAATCAAGCTATGATCAATGCCCTGGGCTGCCAATTCCCATGCAGTCAGGCTGGCTCCCTGGCTGCGAGGCCTGGTTTCATCGACCCAGATATGTACAGGAATACCGGCCTCATGCGCCTTGTAAACCGGGGCAAGGGCAGTCCCCCAATCAACAGTGGCCAGCCAGCCGGCATTGCAATGGGTCAATATGCGTACCGGCTCGTTGGTATTTTTCCCGGCTTGGACTTGACGGATGATCTCGAGACCGTGGGTGCCTATTGCTTCGTTCACCCGGACATCTTCCTCGCAAATGCGGGCAGCCTCTTCGTATGCTGTGTCAACTCTCCTGTTTTCAGGGAGTTCCCGGAGCAGGGAACTCATTCTTTCCACAGCCCAGCGCAAATTAACCGCGGTCGGCCTGCATGCCGTTAATTCGCTCCCAATCCTGTCAATGTCATGGTCAGCTGTGCCGTTCTGAAGACCGAAACATACTCCGTAGGCTGCCGTGGCCCCGATAAGAGGTGCCCCCCTTACCAGCATTTCACGAATAGCATGGGCCGCATCATCAAGCGTTTGAAGTGATACGATGATAAACTCATGGGGAAGTCGTGTCTGATCTATTATATCAACACTTCTCCCGTCTTCATTCAGCCAGATCGAACGATAATTTCTATCACCGACCCTCATGAAGACCTAATCCTTACAGTATCCTTCACCTCTTATTCCCCAAGAAAAAAATCAACATTCATATACACTTCCACAGGTTCAATTTGCCGGTCGTTACTCTTTTTGCATCAAATTGATTTCCACCTGCTGCGGATTATTCATCGCAGCTTCTTCGTCTTCAAACTGCGAAGCAAGGAAAAAGGAAACCACCTTGTCACCATAGCCGGGCTTTGATACCTTGACATTAATATATACTTCCTCGCCAATTTCTGTTTCCCTGACATATTTAAAAGGTGTTGTTCCAAGCGTACTGTTATCCTCCAGACTCACCACATCCGCACCCGGAGGATTGGAAATAAACTCGGCCGCTCCGAATGGAGGATTTTTTTCTACCGCACAGCCCGCAAGAAAAAAAACTAGGGCACCGAAAGCCATCCCCAGGGAAAACATTGCTACAGATTTTTCAAATTTCATAAATCCCTCCAATCAGAAAATATTTTAACTGCAACTATAATATATTTTATCGTGACATTACGGGCAAGGTCAAGTCAAACAAAAAAAGATACTATTCTATTGTGCAATCGTTTTCATATTCTGTTTATTTATTATTACTTAAACTTGATCAGATATGCATAACCGAAAATGGGCTGCGTGCATTTTTTCCTGCATAAAAAAAACAGAATTGTTGTATATTTCAATTAAGTTTAAGCCGTTTTTTTCGGTAACATTAAGGGGGGAATCGCACATAACCTGCTGCTTAGGGCCACTGTGCACTTGACAACATTTTCACCAGCATCGAAAATGCACTTATCCTACTGTTCAAAAAGCTAAATTTCGCTTTAAAGCACACTTTAATGGTCGGACTAAAGTCATCCTTTATTTCTCCTGTTTGTGTGGGAGGTTTTGTTGTCATCGCATAACAAGTCCAATCAAAAGAATATTCTCCCTTATTCCCGCTTCTGGTCGGTCAGGTCTTTTTTTCTCCTGGTCATGAGCGGCATTACCGTTTTCATGTGTCTGCTCCTGCTGTGGTCCGGTTTGACCATTATGAATTCGCTCATTTATCAGTTCGGCACCGAAATTCTTACAGAGAAGCTCAATACTCTGATTCATTCTATTGACTCACGGTACGCGTCAATAATAAGCTCGGAAGACGGGAACAGTTCTATTCATCTTCAGGAGATCAAAAATCAGACGCTGGAAAATCTCGCTCGTTTCCGCTACAAAGATTCCGGGGAGGTTTTTGTCATACATAGAGACAAAACAATACTTATTTCAAAAGATTTCAAAAATCAGGATGATAAGAATTTTGCTGCTTTTTATAACCTTTTGCAAAGAGAAAAAGAAATACTGCAATACCGCTCAGGAACCGACAATAAATTAGCTGTCTTCCGGTATTATCGACCGTGGGAGAGCTTTATCGGTATCAGCATAAACCGGCAGGAACTCTTTGCCCTGACAAATCTTTATCGTAATCT
>Ga0224507_10000826_pt1 | contig 12242 bp, 11 predicted proteins | sample SF_Jan12_sed_USG_3_FD_170159 | JGI IMG/M metagenome (GOLD analysis project Ga0224507, IMG submission 170159) | Sediment microbial communities from San Francisco Bay, California, United States - SF_Jan12_sed_USGS_13 | ecosystem: Environmental > Aquatic > Marine > Sediment | place: USA...
CTCAGAGAGATCGGTGAGGATGAAGATGTGCAGGCCATAATGTTCAACCTCAACTATTTTGAGCGCAAGTATAGTACCTGGCGAGACAAGTTGCCTGAAGTCCGAACGCCCCCTTCTATGAAGGCTGGAACGCGCAATCTGCATTCCGGGCTCCGGACACAATAATGCTGGTCTGTGAGCTGGGCACCATAATCCTGCTTTGGGAATGGTCATTCTGTCAATCAAAACTCGGACACAAAGGGCCAGCCTGCCTTTCGTTTGTGACCCTAATGTCCTCTGTCCCTTAGACATGTGTACATAACCCCGGCTGCCGTTCTCATGATGCCTCGGGTGGTTCGAGGGGGAGGAAGAAGATGACGAGAGTAACAGTAGCGATGTTGAGCGCAGTTGTGGCGGGGCTGATGCTCGTTCCGGGAAGTGTCTCGGCGAAGGCTGCAATGATTACCGTTTCTGATAGTCTAGGAGACACAGCGGTAAATTATGACTATACGGCCTATGAGCCCAGGATAATATGGGGGGACAATACACAAATTTCCGAAGCTGGGTACTTCGACATGACGCTCTTCTGGTTCGGTCTGAAAGCAAAGTCCTACACGTTCGGAATGGAGTTAGCCGCAGACCTCCCGCAGGAGGGTGACCCACTTCCTCCCAGTGTCGGACTCGTCCAGTATATGCTGTGGCTTGACAAAGATTCGTGGGACTGGTACGAGGATGATCTAACTCTTTTCATGGTAGTGCTTCAGTACGATGGGGCGAGCTACTCTGCAGCATTATTAGATTATCCTTCGCATGAGGTCATAATGCCACTGCCGTTCACAGTCAACGGAGCGAGATTCGAGGTGGAGTTCTCGTCGGATTCGATTGACAATACTCCAGCTTTCTGGCTGTTTCCGTCCGTGCTTGCATACTGTGGCCAAGGCGCGTCGTACTGGTGGATGGACATAGCTGATCCCAACACCGCCCCTGGTCAGGAGTTCAACAGCATTCCGTGGCCATCGCCTGAACTGTGAGCACGGGAATCGGTGGTTGCGAACTCAAACCCTTTCCTTTCTGCCCTTTCGACAGGCGCATCGAACCGACTCCGAAATGGAATGACTAGCCTTTCTCTACCATCAAAGAAATCGGGGGGTTCGAATTCACATCTGGCTTTGAAGATTATAGCTGGCATGCTTAATTGCCGTCAAATTCCGGGCCATGATCCGTGCCCTCGCACATTTTAATTCTGAAGAATGGATTTATGTTCAAACAGGAAATTAGAGAAAAGGCCATAGGGGCGGAGACGGAGAAGAGATCGAAAGGGTGCTACTCTGGCCGCCTACGGTCCCGATTGAAACTCGCCCATTCAATCAGGTTCAAAGGCTTCCCTCTTGAGCAAAATCGCCTGATTCGTAACACTTCTCGCTTCATCGCTTTGAGAAATCACCATATACGCAGTTGCAGTTGTACATGAAGGGTTCGAATATGAAAGGTATGCTGGATAAGCACTCTCTCGAAGCCGTTCTTGAGACTCTCCCTGTCGAGTTTTCTGTCGTCGACCGGAATGATAATGTCGTCGCCTGGAACAAACATGAGACCCGGATATTCAAGAGGCCAGAGGGCGTTCTGGGACGCAATGTCAGGGATTGTCATCCTCAGAAGTCGCTAGGCAAAGTCCTTCAGATACTGAAGGAGATGAAGGAAGGAAATCGCGACAAGGCTAGATTCTGGATTGACATCGGTGAAGAGGGAAGCCAACGGAAGGTCTTGATAGAGTATTATGCCCTGCGGTCTCCTGCGGGCGAGTATCTTGGGTGTTTGGAGGCCTCACAGGACATAACGGACATCTTGACGATAGAAGGGCAGAAGAGAATCCTTGACTGAATCAGTTCGCTGGATTCTCAGATCGTGTTCATCAGAAAAGGCCATAGGGGCGGAAAAGGATGCCACAAGGAGAGACTTGTTCCGCCAGCATAAGGCAAAACAAGATGAAACAATCGCTGCGGCAAAGGTTCATCAGCAAGGAAATCAGGGAGCACCCATATTAACATCCGTATGCATGATTACTGCAAATCTGGCCAGGCTGTATTGGCGCTCTTTATTGAGAAGGCGGTGGCATCATGGAAAAGAGCATAATAGTCATAGGAGCGGGAATTTCCGGCCTCTCTGCCGGATGCTATGGACGGATGAATGGATACGGCACCAAGATTTTCGAAATGCACACTATGCCTGGTGGTGTTTGCACTACCTGGACGCGAAAGAACTACAGGATTGACGGTTGCATTCACTGGCTAACTGGCTCCCGTCTGGGGAGTAGCTTCAACAGTATATGGCAAGAGTTGGGCGCGGTTCAAGGTCGAGCCTTCTTCGACCATGAGGAGTATGCGCGGATTGAGGGTAAGGACGGCGAAGAGCTCATCGTATACGCCAACGTCGACCACCTTGAGGAGCACATGAAAGGTCTCGCCCCGGAGGACAAGGATTTGATCGAGGAGTTCGCCACTGGGATTCGCAAGTGTCTCAATTTTCCCATGCCGGTGGAAAAGGCGCCCGAATTGTTCAGTTTGGCGGACCGTTTCGGAATGATGAGGGCCATGTTCCCCTACATGAGATTCTTCGGGAAGTGGGGCAAGATTACACTCAAAGAATATGCTCAGAGATTTAGAAACCCATTCCTTCGAGAGGTCTTTCCACTCATAGTCAACCTCCAGAATCCCCCGGAATTTCCCATTCTTGCCTTGTTCATGACGCTTGCCTGGATGCACAAGGGGGTAGCTGGCTATCCAATGGGTGGCTCGCTGGAATTTGCGAAAGCCATCGAACGACGTTACATCACTCTAGGCGGAGAGGTTCAATACAAGTCTCGAGTCTCCAAGATACTGGTGGAAAAGGGCTGTGCTGTTGGTGTGCGACTGGCTGACGGCAGCGAACACCGCAGCGACATTGTCATCTCTGCTGCTGACGGCCACACGACGATCTTCACAATGTTGGATGGGAAGTTCATTAACCGCAAGATTAGGCGCTATTACACTCAGCTTCCCCTCTTCCCTTCGTTAGTCTATGTTGGAATAGGCGTCAGAGGTTCGTTTGAAAACGTTCCAAAGACCGTGACAGGCATAGACTATCCTGTCGATGAAGGTTTTGAAGTAGGGGGTCAAGAAAGAAAACGACTGAGTGTCCAGTTCTACAACTTTGATCCTAGCCTTGCGCCAACGGGCAGAACTTACGTGAGAGTCATGTTCGCTACAGACTATGATTACTGGAGGAGGCTGTATTCAAATACGGAACGCTATAAAGCGGAGAAGCAGCGAGTAGCAGAGGAAGTAATCGCTCGACTAGACCAACGTTTTCCGAAGTTTGCAGAGAACATTGAGATGGTCGATGTGGCAACACCGATGACCTTTGTACGCTATACCGGCAATTGGCGGGGCAGTTTTGAAGGTTGGCTGATTTCGACTGAGACACTGAGGATGCGTATGAAGAAGACTTTGCCTGGTCTCAAGAACTTCTATATGGCAGGCCAGTGGGTCGAGCCCGGGGGTAGCCTGCCCACAGCAGCCATGTCTGGCCGCAATGCAATTCAAATCATTTGCAGGAAAGACAAGAAAACGTTCGTTGCGGAGAGGCCGTCTGTCTAACAGTTGAAGAGAAGAACCTGGAATTGGGAAAAGGGGATGAAGATGCCCCAAACGCAGCTGCTTGTTGCCGCATGGTGGGAAAAGGCCATAGGGGCGGAAGGGTGGCCTGACAGTTGCGAAAGCAATAGGCAAGTCGGAGGTGGCGGCTATCTAGGGAAGAACCTTCTGTAGGGTAGGAGTAGTCCCACTAGCGTTATCGTTGTGATCGGCACAAACTCCAGCGCTTCGGAGGCATCACCAATGTAGATAGCACTGAAGAAGGCATTGCTTACCAAGAGGGCAGGAACAGACCACATAGTGTACCAAGCCCATTTCTCTGCCCTCCGATAGCCCGTTAGGGTAATGACCAAGACAAAGAAGGACCAGCTTATCTTGAGTAGTCCCATTTCCCCGTAAACGAATATAACAAAGTCAGCAGCCACGGGATCTGAAGTCTTGAGTTCACTCCACGGCACATCTGTCACAGATTGTGCGTCTCTCTCGAATATACCTTCTGGGTCGAACACGGCAACTAGTCCGACCACCAACCACAGTAGCCCCAGAGCCAGAAAGATAATCCACGCATACTTCTCGTACACTCTCTCCATCAGAGAACCCTGGTAGGAGGTTAGTCTAGTACTCGTTGAAGAGTATTGTGGTCACTCAAGGACTCGGACAATGTCCCGGATTCCGTTATCATTCCCTCGAGCAACTGCAATTGCAGCGAATGACATACGCCAATCGAATACTACTTATAACAAGGCCAGGACGCGACGAACTACCTAAATCAGATGGAGACAATACGGTCGAATGGTGGGAGATTGGATTACTATCGAAAGACTGCAGTCATCGTCGGAGTGTTGTTCATAGTTGCGACCGTCGCAGGAATGATAGGTGCTATCTTCATAGGGCCTATTACGGATGATCCGGAATATCTCGTTAACACTTCTGAACATGAAGACGAAGTGGCATTGGGAGCTCTCCTTACCATGATTATGGGAGTCGCAGCGGTTGGTATTGCGGTTATGATATTCCCCATCCTCAAGAAAGTTCATGAAGGTATGGCTCTAGCGTACGTTAGCTTCAGGATTCTTGAGTGCGTAATCCTTATTGTTGGGGCTATGAGCCTTCTGTCGCTATTGACGTTAAGTCAGGAATATGTGAAGGCGGGAGCTTCGGATGCCATCTCTTTTGAGGCTCAAGGCGCTATATTGCTTGCACAACAAGAGTGGTCCAACATCCCAGTTGATATTGTTTTTGGCATTGGCTGCATGATGGTCTACTATCTATTATATCAGTCAAAACTCGTTCCTCGACCATTGTCAGCTTGGGGTTTCATTGGAGGCACACTCATGCTGATAACAGCCCCGCTGGGTGCGTTTGGCGTTATCAGTTTTCTTGATACGCCCTCGGTCTTGTTGAATCTCCCGATAGCCGTGCTTGAAATGGTCCTAGCGGGATGGCTGATTGTCAAAGGATTCAATCCATCAGCAATCGATTCCGGGTCTTCCAAAACAGATACTAACCAAGTCTAAATTGGCACATCTAAAATAGCAGAGGAGGTGAGTAAATGGACATTGAAATTGCGATTGTGGTTCTAGGTGTTATGATACTGGTCGGGGCAATCATAGCGGGTGGAGCAATTGCCAATGCAATTATGAAACTGGCCGATGTGATGAATAAGAAAGAATGAATCGGCCCTCAAGTGCATGATAACGAAGAATTCCCAATATTAGCGCATCCAGAATCAGGAAGGAAGCCAAGATGAAAGCGATTGTATATGAAAATATGGACAACCGGAAGTTCTGCAGCTCAGGGAGGTAGAGAAGCCTGCCCCCGAGGCTAACTAAGTGCTGATAAGAATTTATGCGACAACAGTGACGAAGTACGACTGCTGGATGCGAAGTTGCACCTCCCCTCCTGGGTTCGGAATCCTAATGCGGATAGCGTCGGGTATCAGAAAACCAAAACAACCTATACTTGGGACAGAGCTAGCCGGGGAAATTGAAGCAGTCGGCAGAGACGTAACGCGGTTCAGTAAGGGTGACCAAGTCTTTGGATTTACTGGAATGAGTTTGGGTGCTTATGTCGAGTACATATGTCTGCCTGAAAATGGAACTCTGGCAATAAAACCGGTTAACATGAGATATGATCAATCCGCAGCTGTTCCTCAAGGGGCGTTGACCGCATTGTTCTTCCTAAGAAAAGGGAAGATCCAGAGTGAGCATAAAGTCCTTGTATTTGGCGCTTCCGGTGGGATAGGTGTCTTTGCGGTACAGTTGGCCAAGTACTTCGGGGCAGAAGTCACCGGCGTCTGCAGCACCACAAAGCTAGAATTGGTCGAATCTCTTGGAGCCGACAAGGCAATCGATTACACCAAAGAAGACTTTTCAAAACTCGGCGAGACCTACGATATCATTTTTGACACCATAGGCACGAGCCCGTTTTCCGGTAGTAGAAGATCGTTGAAGAAGGAAGGATGCTATCTTGCTGCTACTTATGGACTGCCGCGGCTCCTCCAAATGCTATGGCTTAGACTGACAAGCGGAAAGAAAGCGCTGCCTGGACTCACAAAGGACACACCCGAAGATCTGGTCTTCCTCAGAGAGCTTATTGAGGCGGGGAAGCTAAGAGTGGTTATTGACAAGAGATATCCGCTGGAGAAGGCTGCCGAGGCTCACAGATATGTCGAGGAAGGGCACAAGAAAGGAAGCGTTGTCATAACTCTGGAGCATGTTTGCAGGACCGACTAAGCATTGCTCTCGATCGCCATTCCGCGCCTATAGCCTTCTCTCAGAACACCTTTGTGCCGCCCATCTCAGTCCGCAGGCAATTTATAGATTAAGAAACTCATTTCATCATTATGTCGTTGATTAGTGGCCTATATAAAATCCAACAAAAGGATCTTAAGAACGCAGTAGATGTACTCACTGATGCATTTTCTGAAGATTCAATGTGGAAGGAAATCTTTAATGATGAAGATAAGAACCGTGCAATTTCTGAAGTTATGGTTAGATTCTGTTTGAAATACGGTAATGTTTTGTCGACATCTGACAATTTGGAAGGAGTAATGGCAATTGCACCTTATGATAAAGATATGACCGCATTGAGAGTTATTCGAAGTGGTGGCTTTCTTCTTTCTATGAAGATAGCAGGTGAAGCAAAGAAAATGAAAGTCCTCAGTAATGCAATTGAAGAAGCGAAGAAGAGTCTTAATTTAGGCCCACATATACATCTACTAATAATGGGTGTTTCACAGGAATTTCAAGGAAAAGGCTTTGGAGGAAAGTTGTTGAGAGCAGTTATAGAAGAAGCTGAAACAGAAAGAAAGCCAATATACTTGGAGACTCAAAAAGAAGACAATGTCAATTTCTATGAAAAGTATGGATTTTCTGTCAAGAAGAAGATAATTCTTCCGAAGCCATTGAATTTGCCAATGTGGCTGATGGTTCGAGATGTGAAGTAGATTTGAGTGCAGTCCGTGCTGTCTTATTGATCTCGAAAGCGAAGATACTGCTTGCGAGTGGCAATGCGACGATGGTTACAGCGAAACTTACGGACATGGGATATTCCAGAAGAAGAGCCGATTGCCCTCGCCAAATCCATAGTAACGCCCCTATGGCCTTTTCGCGCCCTCAGACGCGTTCTCCGCGAGAATGTCGAGGGTTCGCGTTCAAATCGCGACGGGCCCACCTGACTATTTGCCCAATTCTCAGGAATTGAATTCGTCTCTTGTACGACCTGAAAAGTATTTAGAGACGAGAAAGAGATGCAACTGCGATAGGCATGAACAGAGACTCCTCGAAAGGAAGACCACGAGCACTGAAATTACTCATCGCGACCGAAGGTGTATTCGCACTCGCAGGATTTGCGAGCGCATTCGGACTGCTCTTGTCTCCATCTGGCAAGGGCATGGGTCTCCCGCCCGACCTCCTTGACAAAACTCCTGTGGGCGATTTCACCCTTGTTGGCGTGTTCTTCGTGGCCTTCTACGGAGTCCTGCCGACCCTGGCGACATACGGACTCTTGACTCGGAAGAGATGGCGCTGGACGGATGTCATCAACAGATGGACTGGCCAACATTGGGGATGGACTGCATCTGCCGCTGTAGGCGTCATACTGCTGTTATGGATTGCATTTGAGATAGCTCTCCTTGGTGTCCTGAGTGAAATCGGCGGAGTCCTTCAAGCTGCAATGGCTGCATTGGGTGTCTGGATGCTCGTCTTGGCCTTCCTCCCATCTGTGAGGTCAAGCACGAAGCTTGAAGGTTGACCCTTTCCAGAATTCACAGCGTTTTGCACGGTCGGAACGCGTTCAAATCGCGACGGGCCCACCTGGCTATTTGTCAATCAGGCCGGATTGACCGGAGTCAAACTCCTACCTTCTCATCTTCGCGCACGATTCGCGACCCGCACTCCTTTGAGATGGGCATCGAAGGCTGCTAATAGGTTGACTAGCAAGCTGCGAACTTCACGCGTGAAAAGGTAAGATGATTTAAGCGGTGAGCGCTTACTCGGTAGGCTAGTAGGGGAGGATTAATTGACCAAAGAAGGAGCATTCAAGATGAATGTCCCAATGATACTGCCCTTCATCGGACTGATCTTGACAGCTGTATGGCCGTCAATTGTCGGTGTTAAGCTCTTCAAACTGGAAAAGAGAGGTCTAGTACGCTGCTCTCATGTTACGAGTTGGCAGATGGGTAGTTCTAGTGCTGAAAGACGTCAGACATGCCGATGAGTTTGCTCAGGACTTAGGGACTTATGGACGCGTCAATGAAAGATAGGAGTGAGAAAACAATGAACGCTTCAACCCCAGCCGGATCATCGAGGGGCGACCCGGGAGCGGACCCGATTGTTGTGGCGAGGTCAGTCAGCAAAACTTACGACACCGGAAAAGTCAAGGTGGAAGCTCTCAAAGGCGTAAACCTCTCGATCGAGCGCGGAGAGATGGTGGCGGTCATGGGTCCGTCCGGCTGCGGAAAGACGACCCTCCTCAACTGCATATCCGGACTGGATGACCTCTCAGGTGGCGAGGTGCTCATCGGAGGAACGCCGCTGATATCGATGTCGGACCGCGAGCGCACCCGTTACAGGGCAGAGAGTATAGGTTTCATATTTCAGGCTTACAACCTACTTCCGGTCCTCACAGCCGTCGAGAACGTCGAACTCCCGCTTCTCCTCGGAGGCCACAGCCCGAAGGACGCCAGAACGAGGGCTCTCGAGGCGCTGGATTCTGTGGGCCTAAGGGAGTGGGAGAGCCACAAACCTGCAGAACTGTCGGGCGGGCAGCAGCAGCGTGTCACGATTGCGCGATCACTGGTCAATGATCCTGAGATTGTGTTCGGTGACGAGCCGACGGGCAACCTCGACAGCGAGGTGTCGAAGGAGGTAATGACGCTCCTCAAGGACCTGAACGAGAAGAACAACCAGACCTTCATAATCGTGACCCATGACTACAATGTGGGCAGAATGGCCAACCGAATCATCACCATGAGGGACGGACTCATTGAGAAGGAGTTCGTCCCAGCCCCGTTCTGAAGAGGTGATTCGTTATGGATGCCCTGCAACTGCTGGCGATGCTCGTTTCAGCCGTCATCTTGCTCGTGGCGGTAATGGCGCTCAGGAGACCAGTCCTGGCGCGCATGGCAATAAGAAATCTCTCACGGAGAAAGAGGTTCGCCGTGATAGTGGCCTCGGGACTGCTGATAGGAACGGCCATGATATCCGGATCGTTGATCATCGGAGACACAATGGACTACATCAGCAAGCAGGAGGCCTTTGAGAAGACGGGGGAGGTCGACATAATTGTGTACGTCGCTGATGAGGTTGGCGACACGACCTACTTCAACGAGAGCGTCGCGACCGACCTCGCTTTCAGCCTTGACGCGGGTGCTTTGCCGCATGTGGACAAGCTTGCCCCGGCGGTCAGGGAGTGGCTTCCTGTCATCAATCCCAGGCTCAATTCATCGTCACCACAGGCAACAATTTTCGGCTTCGATCCGACCAACACAGTCAATAGTCTTCTCGATGGGAGCGGGAACCCAATTACCGCGGACGCAGTTGCCGACGGAAGCGCCGTAATCAACTCGGAGCTCGCAGAGGACCTGGATGCAATCGTCGGCGACACCGTGGTCGTGATAAACGGTAACGGCATCCCCGTGACGTTCACTGTCGCGCTAATCGCTGAGGATTCTGGCATGGCGCTCTGGTTCAGCAGCGCGATGCTGTTCGCGGAACTGTCATACGTCCAGGCTACGATTGGCCCGGGGCCAGGCCTCATCAACCAGATCGACGTGTCGAACATCGGCGGAATAGAAGACGGGTACTTGGTGACGGATGAGGCGGTCATGGAGCTGGAGGCCGCTCTCCCAGCCGAGGTGTCGTTCGAGTTATCGGAGGAGAAGAAAGATAGCGTAGAAACGGCCGAACAGGCGGGGAACGAAATGACTCAGATGTTCGTCTTCATGAGTTCCTTCACAATCATAGCGGGCGCTTTGCTCATCGTAAACATATTCGTCATGCTAGCTGAGGAGAGGAAGCCCGAGATGGGAATATCGAGGGCCATAGGTATGAAGCGCGGTGATCTGACCCAGACCTTCCTTTTCGAGGGTACTGTGTACGCACTGATTGCGTCCGCAGTCGGAGCCTTCGTGGGGCTCCTGATCGCTGGAGTAATGATGGTGGCCTTCTCCACAGTATTCTCGGATCAGGGAATGACCTTCGCCATTCACTTCGCCTGGGAGAGTCTCGGTATCGCCGCTTGTGCAGGATTCCTCCTCACGCTGGCGACGGTAGCGATTGCCTCCTGGAGGGTCAGCAAGCTGAACATCGTCCGTGCGATAAGGGACATACCTGAGCCAGTTCTGATCCGGTCGGAGAAGAGGTACATCGTGCTGGGGATACTCGCAATAGCCTTCGGCATCGTTCTGACCGCCTCGGGGGCCCTGTCCCAGATGGCGTCCCTGGTTGTCTCTGGCCCCTGCATCGCTGTGCTCGGAGTCGCCTTGCTCGCTGTGAGGTTCGTGAGCTCACGGGTGTCGTTCACGATCGTCGGCGCCTTCATGATCTTCTGGGCTCTAGATCCTCTGAACATCAGTGAAGACCTCTTTGGGGCAACGACGGGGGAGATGGATATGTTTGTCGTGGCGGGGATTCTCCTCGTCACTGGGGCAGTCGTTATCGCGATCTTCAACAGCGATCTTTTGCTGAGAGGAGTGACGAGGCTTTTCGGACAAAGAGGATCGCGTTCCGCAATCATCAAATCCGCAATCAGCTACCCGATGAACAAGAAGTTCCGAACGGGGCTAACCCTTTTCATGTTCTCGCTGATAATGTTCACTGTGGTCGTCTTCGCAATGATCGCGTCCTTCTCGAGGGAGAGCGTTGATGCGACTACCGAGCAGTTATCTGGCGGATACGACGTTATTGGAGTTGCCATAAGGGACCTCCCAGATGACGAGATGACCTCGGCCCTCGACAGACTGGACGAAGCGATAGGTGGGTCGGCGATAGGCAGTGTGTCTGGTGCGCTGATGGCCAGCGTCAATATCGTTCCCGAAGGGGACAGCGAGTCGTACTGGCATACGCTGATTGGGTTCGATGACACGATAATCGATGGTGGAGGTTTTCCTCTTGCGGAAAGGCTGGCCGATTATGAGACTGACGCAGAAGTCTGGTCCGCGCTCGCGACCGATCCCACTGTCGCCATAGTTGTCGGTGGCTCGATGCAGGAGATGTACGGCGTCGACACCATAGGCCTGGAAATCGGGCAGACGGTGATGGTGACAGCAATCAACGGCACTACTGTCGACCTGACTGTGATCGGAGTGTGGGATCAGATGTTCGTCCAGGGGATATTCGTATCGGACGATCTCGTTGCGGAGATTGCGCCGGCGAGCGAGAAGACGCTGTACTACTTCTCGATCATGGAAGGTACCGGGCTGACGAATGCGGAGATTGCCGAGCAGATTGAAAGGGTGTTTGTCGAGTACGGCATGACAACGATAGTGATAAGGGATATGGTAGAGATGGACTCCAGCATGATAGCCTCGGTCATTCAGCTCATGGAGATGTTCCTCGGGATGGGGCTGATCGTCGGCATAGCCGGCCTCGGCATCATCACCGTACGGAACGTCGCCGAGAGGAGGCAGGAGATCGGTGTTATGCGTGCCATTGGATACCAGAGGGACATGATATTGAAATCCTTCGTCATAGAGTCATCCTTCGTGTCGCTGCTCGGAATAACCCTCGGATTGGTGATTGGACTTGCACTGTCATACCGGCTCTATAGCTGGGGAGCATTCCCTCAGACCACATCGTTCGTCATTCCATGGTTCGACCTAGTCCTCATGACCGTGGCCGCGTTCATCATCACTTTGATGTGCACGCTTCCGCCTTCTAGGGCGGCGGCCAGGCTGGCTCCCGTCGAGGCTCTAAGGAGGGTAGACTGATGCCTTTGAGTTGGCAGCTGCAGCATCCATGCTACCGGATGCGGAATTGATGATATGAGGACTTCAATCACTGGGCAAAAGGCCCTTTCCGCCCCTATGGCCTTTTCTCATGGCTCCATTGGATGAGGCGCCACGAAGATGGTTGGCCCATTTTATACCATCAAAGAATTCATTATCTGACACATCACGCCTGGCATTGA
>Ga0224507_10000827_pt1 | contig 12238 bp, 12 predicted proteins | sample SF_Jan12_sed_USG_3_FD_170159 | JGI IMG/M metagenome (GOLD analysis project Ga0224507, IMG submission 170159) | Sediment microbial communities from San Francisco Bay, California, United States - SF_Jan12_sed_USGS_13 | ecosystem: Environmental > Aquatic > Marine > Sediment | place: USA...
GCACGATACCACCTCCGAGAACTCTATCCAGTTCGCCCATGCCGGTTACAATTCTCTCGGCTTCTTCGCTGATTGTAGAACTAAGGGTGTTGATCTGGGCGACCTGTTTTCCAGATCTTGACTTACTAAACATTTTTTGCTCGGAAAGGGAGTCCCATTCCTGGCAACTGGGACAGCGTCCCAGCCATTTACGGCTTTTATGACTGCAATTAGCGCATACGAACCAAATATCGTTTTTTTTAGCTGAAGGTTTCATGTGTCTTGAGTACATTGTGGTAAATTGATTGGAACGAAAAATATGATTACATCGGATTTAATGTTTTACCACTTTAACATTCCGAATAGTTTACTTCATATTATCTTTCACAGAAAAAATAACAACTTATTTCGGGTTGATCCATAACAAAGGAGAAATACATGTCAATTAAGGTAAGAATCCCTACCCCCATGCGCAGCTTCACCAATGGTGCGGCAGAAGTAGTGGTGGAAGCAGATACCATCAGGGAAGTATTTGATAAATTAGAAATCGAATACCCTGGTATGAAGGAAAGAATTTGTGATACCGATGGCAGTTTGAGACTCTATGTCAATATTTATCTCAATGATGAAGACATCCGTTCGTTAAACGATATTGATACCGCCGTTAAAGAAGGCGACTCCATACACATCATCCCCGCCATCGCTGGCGGTTGATTCTAATAAAGTCTCCAACACACCGAATCGTGAGATTGGTCCAGGTAGCTAGGTAACAATCCCGTCGGTACGAGTCAAGGGAAAGCAATGTTTGAATTTACGGAAGATCATATAAAACGTTACAGTAGACACATTCTTCTGCCGGAAGTCGGAGGAATAGGTCAGAAAAAAATCTATGATGCAAAGGTGTTGTTAGTCGGCGCCGGAGGGATTGGCGCACCGGTGGCCTACTACCTCGCGGCCGCAGGTGTCGGCACCATCGGCATTATTGACGAAGATACTGTGGAGCTGAGTAATCTTCAGCGTCAGATCATTCACAGCATGGATGATTTAGGTAAGGAAAAAGCAATATCCGCTAAGGAAACCATAGAAAAACTCAATACCGACGTTACAGTTGTTACCCACCTGGAGCGTGCTTCTTCTGCCAACATCATGGATATTATAAGTAAATATGATATCGTAGTGGACGGCAGTGATAATTTTCCCACTCGTTATTTGATAAACGACGCCTGTATACTTAGTAACAAACCATTATCCAGTGGTGCTGTTTTTCGTTTCAATGGACAAGTTATGACCATTGTCCCCCACGAAGGCCCCTGCTATCGTTGTTTGTATCGTGAACCACCTCCGCCTGATATGACCGCATCATGCCAGGAGGCCGGAGTACTTGGTGTATTACCCGGTACTATTGGATTGCTACAGGCTACTGAGGTTCTCAAGCTGATTATCGGTCAAGGTGATTTGCTATGTGGTCGGATGTTGAATTATGAGGCCTTGGAGATGGACTTTCGTAAGATAAAAGTAAATCGTAATCCTAGCTGTGCTGTCTGCGGTGATAATCCAACCATTACCGAACTTGACGATTACGAAGCATTTTGTCAGATGAAATTTTAATATTTAAATCACTCAAAAATACGGTTCAAGCGTTAGTCTCATGTCTACACTTTGCATTATACTTACCAGTAGCCCGGAGAACGAGAATACCCATACTGCTGTCAAATTGTCGCATGCGGCTCTTGCAAAAGGACATCAGGTCAAAATATTTCTTATGAGCAATGGGGTCTACCATGTGCTGCAATCGAAATTCCTTGCTCTTATCCAGCAAGGAGTTGACGTGACCCTTTGTGCTTCAAACGCCGCTGAACGTGGAATTGAGGAGAGGGAAGGTGTTACTTTTGGTAGCCAATATGATCTGTCGGTTATGGCTTCAAAAGCCGATAGCCTTATTTCACTCCATTAAAAGGATGTTATGAAGACTATTACCACTCTTATTCGAAGCGCTCCTTTTAATAACATTGTCGTGGGTGAGGGGCTCCGGATGTCAGTGGGGCTTTTACTTTCCGACAATAAAGTGAGGGTCGTTTTGATGGAGGACGGTGTCTATTTGCTCGGCACTTTGCAGCCGGAAATTGTCGGAGCTCAAGATATTAATCGTCACCTTCAGACCTTACAGGATTTTGGAGCGGAAATAATTGTTGACAAAAAGTCCATTGAAGCCCGAAAAAATTTACAACCAACACTTGATACCGTTTTAAAAAGTAGGGAGGAAATTGCCACTATATTGGCTGATTGCCAACATGTTACGGTTTTGTAAATCTTATTTTATATCATCTTCAAGATGAAAAAACAGACCCATAATAGGGATACGTAACAGCTGTCTCAAAATAAGTGGTCACAGGTACCTCATTTTCATACGGTTGCCTCTCTGCCCCATAGAGAGGCTATAATGAGCAGAGGCACTTGCACAAATCTGTGGTGCCTGGGTTTAAGTACACCCTAATAAATATAAGAGCAAACAAGTCAGGAAAATAAACAACATGCTCCAAAATGAGGGATAATTTATTTTTTCCCACGCCTTTAATTCAAAGTGAATTTAAATGAAAATTTTACACATGGTGAAATCCCCTGATGACAGTCTTGCCTATGATACCGCATTGAGGCAAGAGCAAGTCGGGAAAAATGAAATATGGATTCTCCTGGTTCAGGACGCAGTCTACACCCCGCCTTCTAATTGGGATAATTTGTACGTGTGCCATGACGACTTACTGGCAAGAGGGATAAATTGTCCTGGAATACAAGTTAACTATGAGGAAATGGTTGACCTACTCTTTAAAGTTGATACTGTGGTAAATTGGTAAAAAGTAATGTGCAGGTCCTATCAAGCAATTTCAAGTAAATGATCACTGGCACCCCCATCTTCAAGTGGTTTACCCGCCCGCATAGATGGGCTATAGCAAGTAGCGGTACCTATATAAATAGGTGTACCAGTGACCAGCTACATTTTCAAAAGTGGAGTTTATTAGATGAGTGATCAGGTAAATATTGATAAAGAACTAAATATAAAAGGTGAAGTGTGCCCTTACACTTTCGTTAAGACTAAATTAGCCATGGAAACCTTATCCCCTGGCCAAGTATTGAAAATTATTCTGGATCACGATCCAGCTTCTGTAAATGTTCCCAAAAGCCTCCGAGGCGAAGGACACGAAGTATTGGATTTGAGCAAGAATGAAAATGATGATTGGGTGATAATCGTTCAAAAAAAGAGGTGATAATCAATGAGCCTGTTTATCTCTGGCCTTTGAACCCCGCTCTCTATGTTATCTGAATAAAAAACTTTCAGAATAACTTTAAAAGCCAATGAGTATATCTTCCGCAGGCCTCAAAGACTAAGCTCATATAATTTCACGACTAAACAACCACATATCAACCTGATGCGTAATTATTTTGTTATAGCAAAATATTACCTGAGACGATTCATTTATGAGCGGAGCTAACTAAACGTACCTGGCCACCGAGTTCTTAAACAGCTGATTTAATACTAATACAGTGCAAAGCTGTAAGTACTCACAGGTGTTTCAGATTTATACAGTTGCCCCTGCTCGCTATAGCCCTTCTATGCGGGCAGGGGCAACTGTATAAATCTGAAGTGCCTGTGACCACTTACAACTAAACTAACGATCTTTCTCTCTTAGCCGTACAATCAAATCCGCACGCGTTTTACAATGATATTTTTTCATTACATTAGCAATATGAACTCGTACAGTCTTTGGGCTAATCTCCAGCTGCTGGGCTATTTTTTCCGTGGAATCGCCCTGTATTAAATTGCCACACACCTCCTGCTCTCTGGAACTAAGGTTGAAAGTTTTTGCCTTAATATCGATACGAGTGATAAGATCATCTATAAAATCAGTAGCAATATCAGGGCTTAAATAAGTTTTTCCACCTGCAACTGTCCGGATGGCCTTTTGTAACTCCACTGCCGAATCAGACTTAAGAATATAGCCCCTACTCCCATTTTTAAATGCTTGATAAATATAATCACGGTCGTCATGCATGGTGAGGATAAGTATTTCAGTAGAATGGGATATTTTTTTTATTTTTTCAGCTAACATCAATCCTTCAGGCCCTTGCATGGTAATATCCAGTATGGCTACCGTTATATCATCAAGCTCGGTGAACAGTTCCATGCATCTCTTACCATCACCTGCCTCTCCGACAATTTTAATATCGCTCCATTCCGAGATCATCATCTTCAGGCTCTCCCTGAATAGGTGATGATCATCAACTAAAATCACTGATATAGCATGGGGTTCTTTCATCTTACTTCCTTTTTCTATCTATAGCCCTGTTGACTTAAGATCTTCTGTCCAGGTTTTGACGTATTTTAACTGGGACGCTCATAATTCAACAGACTCTATGTGATGCTGGCAACCTATTTTGATAAATCAGTTATTAGTATTCGTTAGGTTTATTAATGAGACCGTCCCATCTTGAAGCAACGGATTGACTTTTTTCAATCGGAAGTAATATATTAAAAATCGTTCCTTGTTCCGGTTCGCTTTCAACTTTTATCTCCCCACCATGGGCAGCTATAATTTCCGATGAAATAGACATTCCCAGCCCAATGCCTCCGCTGTCTACTTTACTGCTGACAAATGGTTCAAACACTCTGGCTAAGGTCTCTTGATCCATTCCCTTACCGGAATCAGCTATGCTCAGGGTTAACATATTGTTTTGCACTTTTGTACAGAGAGTTATAGTTCCACCAGTATCCGGAATGGCCTCTTGAGCATTATCAAGAAAATTGAGTATAACTTGTTTGATTTGATCTTCAATAAGATATATCTCAGGAATATGGGACCCATAATTTTTGATCACCTTAATATTTTTTTTCTTTAGGTTACGCTGGCATAACAATAATATATTATCGATAATCCTATGAATATTAAGTTGTTCAGAGCTATTAGTGGTAGGCCGTTTGAAGCCACGTAAGCCGTCCAGTAGATCTTTCATCCTATCACACTCACGGATGGCAAGTTCCACTAATTTATGGTCGTTTTTTGGTAAGGTGGCTCGTTCAGGTAATCCTTTAAGAAAATTTCTGATTCCGAAGATTGGACTTCCGAACTCGTGGGCAATGGAGGCCGCTAGTTTGCCCAGTGAGCTTAATTTTTCCGATTGGAGCAATAATTGGTAGGAATGGGCCAATTCCCTAGTCCGTTCAGCTACAGCATCTTCCAGTTGCTCATGGGATTTACGTAGTTTTTCCTCAAAAAGTTTTCGCTCCGTAATATCGCCTGCCAATCCTTCTATTATAAAGTCATTATCTTTCTCGGTGATAGCTATATGGCGATCATGGATCCAGTGCCAATTATTTTCAGCATCACGTATTCTATATTCCATATCAAAGCCACTACCTATTGTTGCAGCGGAGATAGCCTCAATCACCATTAATCTATCGTCAGGATGAATGGACTCATGCCATAAATATGGATTTTCCATAAATACCGAAGAATGGTAGCCAAGAATAGATTCTATTTTGGCTGACCAATATAACAATCCTTTTTTATGAGAATAAATATATAGTATATCGGGTGATCCCTCAACGAGTCTTTTGTAGCGATCCTCACTTTCCCGTAGAGCCTCAGCTGTCTTTTTTTGATCTGTGATATCACGTATAGAGCAGAGAAGTCCGATGCACTTATCACCTGATTTATCAAAAAGAGGAATTTTCTCTATTCGCAGCCAACGTTTTTCCCCTTTTGGGGTTGTAACTTCTTCTTCCTGTAATTCAGATACTCGACGCGAAATAACATTAGCATCATGATATTGTTGATTGGTTGCTTCTGAAGGAGGTAGAAGATAATAATCGTTTTTTCCCAAAATCTGTGCTTCTGTTTGTGCAAAAAAGTCACAAAAAGCTTTGTTAACAAGAGTATATTTCAGATCACAATTCTTTATGGCGATAAGGTCTGGAGCAGCTTCCAGGGCGGTTTTAAGTTGGATGTATTGCTTTTGCAACTCACTATCATAGCGCTGTTTTTCAGTTGAATCGGAGTAAACCAACACCACCTTATCTAAAGATAATTTGAAAATATTGGCCTCTCGCCATTTGTAAATCCAATCATCCCATTTTTCCACAATCGCAGCTTGTTCCGACATGCCACTGTGTAGGACCAATTTAAACAACGAAATTAATTCAGGATTATTTGGAAAAATTTCAGCGAGAGAATTTCCAATTAAGTCTTCCTTACTTTTTCGTTCCATTCTTTCGACAGCTTTATTGACCTCTATAAGATGAAAATTGTCACCTTGCTTATCAATACAAAAGATAGCTACCCCGCAACACATTGACTGACAGAGTAATTGATACGTTGCGTTATCCAAGCTTTGAGTCGTGGAAGATTGTCTCAATTTTGTTTCTAGATCGGAAATGACGTTATGTTCTTTTTTCCTCAATGAGGATTTAAAACGGTGATTTTTGCGCCGTAATAATTTCAGTTCCAGAAAAAGGCGGCGTTTGCTTTTAGTTGTATCCCTTATCATGCAAGGTGCTCCAAAAAAAATATATTGAACTGACTAACGGTTATAACGATAACCATTAGCCTCTGTCACTAAAAAACTTAACCTCAATAACAATCGTCATTACCATTAGTTGATATATTTATCCAAATAGTTTTATCTCTCTGATGAATATATAGAAATGTATCTTATATAGTGATTATGAAATATTTTTTATCAAAATCAATGGTAATCTTTTTTATGCTGAATATAATAACATTTTCAAAGCAAAGTAATAGGCACATATCTTAGGGCTCGGAAATCACCTATCCCATTGAACACAGCTATAACTCATCGTTTTATCGGTACTATAGACACATAACTTTATCATGCATTTGATTTCTATTTTTGTCGTTCTTTCAACATGATGCTAATCTTTTTTGGTAGTTTATTCTTTAATTGGCCCTTAAGTTAGTAAATAATATTGATTTTCATCCTATAAAGTATAATTATACAGATATTGTCGTTTAATGTCAGAAATAATAACAAATATCATTCCCTCGTAAATAATGGCTCATTTTTTATCCTCTTTTATCTTCGGATATACGATAGTATCGGCAATTTCTTATTTTCGCCAATGTCACCTAAAGATATCACCAAGTATCATTTTAATATTTTTTCTATTTTTCACTTCAGGGTGCGCAAGGCCAGGCATAACTATTCGGATTTTAGATCGTCAAACAGGTCAACCAATCGAAGATGCCGCAGTGCTAGCCTGGTGGAATCAAACTGATTACCTTGGCGGTGTTCCCTGTAAACATTCGTGTTATATCGTAGAAGGGCGTACTGATTCTAGTGGAATGTATTCTATTATAGCCAATGAAGAAAATAGGAATCGCTTTCCACGGGTTAAGATTTATAAGCCGAACTATGTTGGCTGGTCAGATAGGTGGACCTATGTGGGAGCTACCCGCAATGTTAATACAATAGGTGATCAAATCCAGAATTATAATACTGTGTCGTCAGATAGGGATATTTACCTTGAGCCTTGGCGTAATGAATACGATCAAGATGACCATTTGTTTTTTTTAACCCAAAACATGCCAAGAAATTATAAATCCCTAGGAATCAGCAAACTTAAATATCTAGAACTCATTGAGAGTAGCCATAAATAATCTCAGAATAACCCTTAGGTGTTGTTTTGTTTACAATATATCGTTTTACTTATTTACCTTTATGCATCTTACTCCATAAGCGACTTACGCGTTGCTTCCAAACATATTGCCTTAATCAGACAAATAATATTATATATTTATTAGTATCATTATTATCGATCATAGTTACCATAAGTTCAATGGTAACGCTTAGCTGGGCTGAGGTACATATAGAAAACAAAAAAGCTCAAAGTAACGAAGCAAACAAGTTAGAACATCAAAACCTTCCAATACAATTACTTCATAATCAAGACCCTCAATTGCGAAGGGCTATGGTAGATGGACTGGTAATACAAGGTGATACAAAGATTATTTCCGAGCTCATCGATCTTTTGAGTGATGTGGACCCTTTTGTTCGTCAAGCTGCTATTAGAAAGCTTGGTGCACTGGGGGATAAAAATACTACTCCATATTTATTTGAGATGCTGGGTGATACGGATATATTTGTTAAGCTATCCGCCATTAGAGCCTTAGGTGCCATTCGCGACCCAAAGAGTCTTGGTTTTTTGGCTGACCTCTTACGGTTACCGGACAAAAGAATAAAACATTGTGCAGCCCAGGCACTTGATAAGTTTAATCGCCCAGAGGAAATCAAAAGAATCGGTAATCTTTTTGTTCAGGATTTATATTCTAATGATTCAGCTAAATATGATCGTTGCAATTCTTTATATATTTTATACGGTCAGGATCGTACTCGGAGCTGGTTAACCACTTCCTCTATAAATTTTTCTAAAAGCATAGATAATATCATTCTCCTTCGAGGAGAAAGGTTTCGCCTTGCTTACCCTCGTCTTTATGATCTTGGGTTGATCAGCCTAAGAAAAATGACCAATAGACCATTGGTTATTGAAGAGTTAATCAACCGTATGGAAAGGGCGATAGTTGATTATAACTATGACCAACAAATACTTATCGCTACCATACTGGTTCAACTAAAGGATCCTTTAGCCACTTCGTTTTTTCTTAAAGTCCTAAATGATGATAAGCAATACTGGTCTGGCTTACGTGGCAAAGCATGTCAGTTTTTTGCCGAAGTAGTTGACTCCCGGGCTCTCCCCTTATTGCGTGCTGTTATCTTGGATCCGTTGACGGGTGATTGTTTGAAAACAAAAGCAATTAGCGGTTATCAAGAAATTGCCGATCCTGAAGTAGAGAGCAATTTATTAGCAGATGTAGACAATATGCATAAGCCGGAGGAGTTACGCCAAGCAGCCATAGATGCTTTGGCGGCGGTTGAAACCAAGGGCTTGATAGAATCCTTAGTTGTGCTAATTAAAACAAAAAGAGAACGATGGCTCCTTCAGGCTCATTGTCTAGAAGTTTTGGGTAAAATGCAGGATCCAGCTGCACTCCAAGCTCTTTTGAATATCCTGGAAAATGACCGTTACGAGTTAGTTCGATTAAGGATTATAAAAATCGTTAAAAAAATAAATGATCTCTCTGTTAGCGAGTCTCTGAAGAGAGTTAGTGAGCAAGATAGATTTGTGCTAGTTAGAAACCGAGCAAAAAAGGCTTTGCGCCAGCGCCAAAGAAACCTCGAAGCTACCCACTAAAAACGTTTCTCATTGTTTAGCAGCACTCACTACAGTTGAGTAAGACTGACCGATGCCTACTCTAAAAACCGTTGTTTTTTTCATAACTTTTAGAGGACATCTCCTGGGGCAATGCTCTCAAATAGCAAAAAAACAATTGCATCCATAAGTGCAAATCCCACATAATAAAGAAGACGGTACTGAAGAATGAGGTTGATATCGCAAAGAGTAACCGGTTTATGATAATATGGTAAGGTACGAACTGCATTAAAATTAAGCACAATCAAACTTAATCCACCAAATACCATTATTAAAGCTATGAATGCCATCATCAAACTATGCCAGTTCACCTTTCTCGGCTTCTCCATGATCATATTGTTGATCATCACCTATTTCGAATGCGAATTCTTCTACAAAGATAACTTGGAAGAGGGCATCGGATCGGCCCTCACTGCCAGAGTAACCATCGAAGAGCTTGAAATGGATCTCTTCGATGTAAAATGGAAGGCAAAAAATGTTCTGATCAGTGGGCCGGATTCTAATTATGATCTTCAAGCATTGGGCGCAGAATATCTTGAATTGGATATCGCCCTCATTCCCTATCTCCTCTCCGACACCCTTCGTTTTGAAACCATGTTCATTGAAAACCCAGTGGTCATCTTCCGTGGAGACCTAGCAGACAACAATCTCCGCAACCTCCACCAGGCGCTGGACACCTACGATCCCGATCAAGAAATCCATCTCGATGCCACGGTGCCCGGCACTCAGGTAGTCCAAATCAATCAGCTCATCGTGGAAGGCGGCCAACTAATCGTTAAACCAGCCGACGGCTCACCCGAACAGATCATCAAGCTCCGCAACTACGACGTAGGCCCCATCGGCAGAGGCCAAGAACAAACCTGGTCCGAACTCACCGGGAAAGGCCTCCACGCCCTGGAGTACTTCATTCGTCCGGTGCTGTAGCAACTTAATAATTCACTTAATAATCATCCAGAAAATTACGCAACTCCACGCCAAACCCAAACGATGTTATGTCCTTATAGTAATCTGAAAGATCGGCCTTATACCCTTTAGAAGCCCAAAGGAAAAAGGGGGGCCAATCCCCAGGCTTGAAGGTTAATTCCACCCCCACTGTATTGTATTCAAAGATACTCTCATATCCAGTGGTATAGAGTAGTACCCCTTTAAACCTGCTGTTTTTCTGATCACTAATATTGGTGGTTTTGAGCATAATGGTAATCCCATCGACTTCACTTCTACTTTTTCCCTCGTCGGTTTCCCAATCGTTAAATTCTTCCGGTTCTCCTTGCAAAAGGCCATTACTGAAGAAATATTTCCCTTTGAAATAGATAGAATTGGTGAATCCGTATTGATTTACTGCTGTCGAATATTTCGCTATAACATCGACATAATCCCAACCTCTGCTTAAATAGTCGTTGGCGATCTCTTCACGCTCATCTTTTGCCAAAATATCTGCTTTCTTTTTAAGATATGCCTCTTGCGTGCTAATGCTTTGCCCATTGGATTCATGCGCATAACCCACATCAATATAGTTTCCATGGTCTCCGAGCCATCGTCGAACAAATAATTTGGGATTAAAACGTTTTCCCACTACCGGAGAAGACTCTCTTGTATGGACGTAAAAACCAAACTGAGCGGTAAGGGCAAAATATGGCACCACCCACCATTCCTTTTGTTTCGATTTATCACCGAAACATCCGCCGTGAAACATGGGAATCATTTGGGATATTGTAAAACTTAAATTTGGTTCATCATTATCATCATTTCGCATCACAACCGTGTTCGGCTCATAATCTTGCAATTTAATGTGAGCGTCGCACCCTCTTTGGGAAGCAACTGCCGGCAGTGTTGACAAAAATAGGGCCCCAACCAATACAGGGAATAAATAATATATATGTTTCACCTCTCCTCCTGTGATAATGAGTAATTTGTTGTACTAAAGCTATATGTTCTACATGCTAAGGGTATAAGCTAACTGATAGCTTACTTACCACGGACTAATTGCACTGCACCTCATTATTATAAGAGTAATAGCTTAATATGAAAAGTAGTTGCGAACGTAACCTTGTGATATTGTCCCTATAAGGTAGTACGGTCACTGATCCGGTTATGGAAAAACAAACTCTAACGAGATAACAGTTTGTTTTTATAGGCCATTTGACTTGGCGCACTCAAGTGACAAAATATTTATCACGGTATACTATTGAGCATAGTATGTTCTATTTAATCTGATAATTCGGCCTGACCAGGATAGGTAATCATTTTTATTTATCTTTCTAGTAAGTAAAACGTATACATTATATAATTATGGCAATCAAAAAAACAGCACTCTACAGCTCCTTGTGGGCCAGTTGTGATGAGTTGCGGGGCGGTATGGATGCTTCGCAGTATAAGGATTATGTTCTGACCCTGCTTTTCATGAAGTATGTCTCGGATAAATATGCCGGAGACCCCTACGGAATGATCGTGGTACCGGAGGGCGGCTCCTTTGACGATATGCTGGCCCTCAAGGGTAATAAGGAGATTGGGGATAAGCTCAATAAGATTATCAGTAAGTTGGCGGAGGCAAATAATCTGAAGGGTGTCATCGATGTGGCCGACTTCAACGATGAGGACAAGCTGGGGAAGGATAAGGCCATGGTGGACCGCCTCACCAACCTGGTGGCTATTTTCGGTGGCCTGGATCTGACCGCCAACCGGGCCGAGGGTGATGATCTTCTGGGCGATGCCTATGAATATTTGATGCGCCATTTCGCCACCGAGTCGGGCAAGAGCAAGGGCCAGTTTTACACCCCATCGGAAGTCTCACGGGTTCTTGCCAAAGTGGTGGGAATCACCAAGGAGACCAGCCAAGACCAAACAGTCTACGATCCCACCTGCGGTTCTGGCTCCCTGCTGCTCAAGGTGGCCGATGAGGCACCTCGGGGTCTTTCTATTTTTGGCCAGGAAAATGATAATTCCACCTGGTCCCTGGCCCGGATGAATATGCTCCTCCAC
>Ga0224507_10000828_pt1 | contig 12228 bp, 10 predicted proteins | sample SF_Jan12_sed_USG_3_FD_170159 | JGI IMG/M metagenome (GOLD analysis project Ga0224507, IMG submission 170159) | Sediment microbial communities from San Francisco Bay, California, United States - SF_Jan12_sed_USGS_13 | ecosystem: Environmental > Aquatic > Marine > Sediment | place: USA...
TAAAGGCTATCGTTTTCCTGGTGACTAAGGTCTGCAGTCTACAGTGGCCGTGATCGAAGTTATTTTTCATGGATGACGGGGGAAGTGGATAGAAGCGAAGTCAATTGATAAGACATTAGGGCCGCAGAAAATAATAAATGTCCCAGAATTGCTAAAAAGACAAGCAGGATGGGATAATTTCTTTTTTCTGCGGCCCTTAACATAAAAGAAAAAAGGCGGGCTCTTATGACCCGCCTTTTTTTCGTTTATATATTATTTTTTAATGCCCTACAGCTAATAAACCGCTGGCGGCTAGAGTCAGAATTAAAGCCTCGGCAATAGAAATTATACCATAAGCCTTGTCGCCACGTCTAAATAGTCCTGGGATAATAGCTAGATAGCAAATGATGGTAACGCCGCTTAGCACTGCCACGCCGGTGAAATTTAGGAAGTCACCCTTGCCAATCAGATTCATCCATCCCCAGCCGGTTGGTGCGTGGTCCAGGTGCAGATGGTTTGCGTTGATTGTCGCCAGGTACTCGCCGACTGGTAGGTGCCAGTAATTTTGTATCTCGCTTAAAGGAATTGCCGGAGCCATTATGCCGAATGCGTAGAGGGCAAAAGTGGCAAAAAGCATGGCTAAGCCAAGGTACATACCTTTACCGAGGATATCGGCGTAGAGCAGTTGTTCTTCGGTTGGTTTTATTGTGTTGTTGCTTTTCATGAGCTAGTTCTCCTGATCAAATGATGCCCGCGCTGGTGAGACCTTTATGTAATGCTTTGAGACCGGCGAAAGATAAAATTGCGATAACCATCCAACGGATGAAAGTTGGTTTGGCCACTTTCAGGATGCGAACGCCGATAAGGGATCCAAGCATGATGCCCACCAAAGAGGGAATAACCATCAAGGGTATAACACAGCCTTTGTTTATGTAAATCCAAGCCGCCGATGTATCGGTGATGGAAAGTAGGAATTTACTGGTGGCGACGCTGACTTTCAATGGAGCGCCCATCATTAGATTCAGTACAGGTACGTTGGCCCAGCCGGCACCGAGACCGAACATTCCGGCCATGAAGCCGATGACGATAAAGGTTAGCAAGCCGGGGATGGTACGATGTACTTTCCAGTCGATATCCTTGCCGGTGGTGTGCTCGTGGAACACCCCGGTAATGCGTAATGCTGAGGACAAGGGGTCAGCCTTTTGCACATTAGGTACTTCGGACTTTTTGGCGGTGAACATGATAACTACGATACCGAGAATCGTAACTCCCAATAATATTTGTACGATATGGGTTGGTAGGGCGAGTCCAACCATGGCACCGACAATGGCCATAGAGGATGCGATAAGAGCTACCGGAATTGCTAAGCGTAGGCTCGCGAGGTTGGCTTTAAGTAAGCCCGGGCCAGCGGCTAAGGCGCCGCACAGGGCAACTAACAGGCCGGTTCCGCGTACGAAGTCAAGGTGGAATGGGAAAAATCCACTGATTATCGGGACATAAAGAACTCCTCCACCTACTCCGCCTAGAACCGCTATAATTCCCATTACAAAGGTTACAAAAAACAAGATAGTGGGCATCACCCACCAAGTTTGACCACCAGTACTTGCTGCTGCAGTCGAAACTGCTGGTGCAACGCTGTGGGCTGCCTCGCTGGCTAGAGCCGGTAGCGAGAGTAAGAGGAGGAGGACCCCTGAAAAAGAAAAAATTTTCAGGGGAACCTTCCTCAAGTATTGTGATTTTTCCCTCATATCTATTCTCCTCCTATTTGTGGATGTTGTGAAGCCATCATATATTTGGGTGTTCATTTTATTTTTTGACTGAAAGAAGTGTAATTGTGTATTGGGCAGTATTTATAAGTAAAATTATATTGTGTTAGTTAGGTTGCCATTTGCGAACTGTTTATATTATGCAACGGACTGTTAAAATTTGCAACACAAGGTCTTTTGGTCTGTATAGCTTCCCGGTGTAAGTATTGTCAAGAAAAAAATGAATGACCACTCATCTTTGGCAAGTTGCTACCATCTGATATAGTAGTATATTTTTAGTGATGGTGTACGGGTTGTGTTAAGACGATTGATTATCATTTTTTATATTAAATAGTGATGTGCTATCAGCTGAATTGGGCCTGCCTGAGTTGTCTAGTTAGGATTTTGAGAGAACGGTATTTTATTTTAATAGCTTAAGGAATCTTTGAGAAAACAATTAGTTAATTCTCTCTGAAATTGATATCTGTTATAGATAGGTATTATATCGCATGGATAAAATTTGTTTTCATGTTCACCTATAAATATATTTTTCAAAAATAAAATTAGTTTGGTCATTAACCTTTCAAAGATTGAATGTCTGTTTTTATTGTATCAGGTTATTACTAACTTGCAAAATTAGTTATCCATGTGATTCCGAGCTCCTCGGAAATATGATTCTATCTTGGGGTCTACCGTTTACTGTTGGTCTTTTTGCTGTCTTCATTGTTGGGTAACTGGTAGGTAGTGCTGCTATGTCCTTGTTTCTTCATTTTGAAGGCGGCTGAGTGTTGAGCTGTTTATTGATTTTTGCGACCCTAGGTTTGTCAGGGTGGATATGTGATTGTCAGTATGGCGATAAAATTTCTAAATTTAGAGGCGTTATTATGTTTTAGGTTACACTGGACGAATTTCCAGGTCTCTTTACTAGTTGTTTTTGGAGAAGTTGTTAAAATATAATAACTCGGGACTTGGCTAAACAGCGAATTTATGGTATATGTCTATCTTGTTTCATTGCTCCGACAAAAAAATTTGTTGGTCAAATCAATTTGGAGTGGCTATTGTTCTCTGCAGGCGATATGGCTGTGTATCCGGCCCACGGTGTTGGTGTAATCCAAGCCATTGAAATACAAAGTATAGGTGGTGTCGACCAATCCTTCTATGTTATGAAGATATTGGATAACGACATGACAATTATGATCCCGACTTCTAATACAGAGGGTGTTGGCCTTAGGGCTATTATCTCTTGTGAAGAGGTAAAGAAAGTTATTGAGATTTTAGAAGAAAGGGATATAAAAGTTAATTCGCAAACATGGAATCGCCGTTATCGGGATTATATGGATAAGATTAAAACAGGTTCCGTGTTTGAAGTGGCGGTAGTGCTTCGGGACTTGTATCTTCTTAAGGATGATAAGGAGCTATCCTATGGCGAACGTAAAATGATGGATACTGCGAAAAGTCTTTTAGTTAAAGAGATTTCACTGGCTAGAAAGACTAATGAGGATGAAGTGACATCCCAAATAGAAACTATATTTAGTTAGTGATTTTTCGTCATTTACTACTTTTCAAGACTAAGGCTTAATGTGCTTGATACAAATCCTATGTATCGAGCCATTTGCTTACTCCTAAGAATATTTGTTTGAAATGGGCTTCTTGTTTTCCTTTAATTTTAGTTCATTATGCTTCTGTTTGTAGTTAGTGATCTTTATTGCTCGTATCTGTCCCTTTCCCCCTCCTCTTTATTATTGCAAAAGGTAATTCTCTGAAATTCTAAGTTCTGCCTGGTTGATCAGTTTTGCTAAATATTACTGTTGCTTATTGGATGGTTTATGCAAAAAAAGGGCATTTCTAAAGAGTTATTGCTTCTATATTTATTATATTTTAAGAGCTTCCTGTGAATGGTCACAATAAAAGTATAAATAGAAGGCGCATGTGCGACGATCAGGTTTATTGTTGAAAGATTTACATAGTTCATGTGTGCCGAAGCCTGCTGTTCCTGAATGTTCAAATGGGGGAAGTATTAGTTCTTTTGTCGTCGGTGAGCAAGAGGCGGGGCGTCGGCTTGATGTTTGTTTAGTTGATAGGTTTGTTGGTATGAGCAGGTCAGGATTAAGTAAACTAATCCGTTCCGGTCTTGTTACAGTGAAGGGGCAAACTGTGAAAACTGGATATGTCCTTCGGATGGATGACCTTGTAGAAGTCATAACTAAAGCTGACAAGTCATTTCCGAAATTATCTCCTCAACAGGTCGATTTCTCAATTATTTATGAGGATGAATCCCTTTTGGTAATCTCTAAGCCTTCTGGTTTAGTGGTGCATCCTGGGGCTGGTAACGAGCAGGTAACCCTAGCTCATGGCCTTTTGTATCACTGTGGTGGATTGCCGTCTAATGATGAGATGAGGCCTGGTATTGTTCATCGTCTTGATAAGGATACCTCCGGGGTGATGTTGGTTGCGAAAACAGAAAGTGCTTTGCGCAAACTGACTAAGGATTTCCATGATAGAAAAGTGGGAAAACAATATACCGCTTTATTATTACGTTGTCCAAAACGAGAAATTGGTCGATTAGTGGCTCCTATAGGTCGTCATTTAGTTAATCGAAAGAAAATGGCAATACGGGAAGTAGGTGGGCGATATGCAGCTACCAGTTGGCGAATAATAGAAAAGTTTTCCATGGGAATATGTTTAGCGCAGGTCACTATCGAAACTGGTCGAACTCATCAGATTCGTGTTCATATGTCTTCCATAGGTAGTCCGGTGCTAGGAGATAACCTTTATGGTGGACGGGTTCTTAAAGAGATGACGACTATGGTGTCCAGGCAGATGTTACATGCATCAACTATTTCTTTTACTCATCCTAAATCACTAGAGCAGATGACTTTTACGGTGCCTCTTTGTCCGGATATGCAGGCTGTGATGGATTATTTACGCAGATAATGATTGGGATCACTGGAGGTATTGGGTCCGGGAAAACAGTGGTCGGTCGTCTGTTGGCTGCCCAGTTGTGTTGTCCCTTTATCAGTGTAGATGAGTTGTGTCGTGATTTAATGAGCACGAAAGGAGAAGGGTTACGTTTTTTGAAAGCACAATTTGGTGGGAGGTTTTTTTGTGCTGACGGTTCGCTTAATCGCTCCAAATTACGTGACGCCATTTTTAGTAATTCAGTGATACGAAAACAACTTGATGCCTTCATTCATCCTCTCGCTAAGTGTTTGATGCGTAAGGAGTGTGCTAAATATTCATCTAGTATGATTGTTGTAGAGGTTCCATTATTGTTCGAGGCTGGGTGGCAAGAGGAATTTTGCTGTATCGTTGCAGTATATGCCAGTGAGCGAGTATGTCTTCAGAGAATATCCCTTCGTGATCAGGTCAGTGTTGAAAATGCTTTACGTGCCATAAATGTACAAGGTTCATTGGGTGACAAAGTGTTGTTGTCTAGGTATGTGATTGACAATAACGGCTTTTTTGTAGATACTCTGTTGCAGGTTAAACATCTAGCCAAACTTATATTAGAGTCAAAAAATGGTGTTGAAGTGAAAAAAAAGTTGACAGAAACGCCGGAAGACAATAAACAGCGTATGTAACATTTAATCATTTATAGGCCCCGCCGTTGCTCCGTCGGTTTTCAGGTTTTTATAACACTCCATTTTATAAATAATAAAGCTGATCTGAATAAAATATTATTGCTTCATTACGAACAAGAATGTTCATAACCGTCATGTCTTGTAACGGTAAAAATCCTGCCGTCTATTTTCTACGAAAAACAGATTATATACCAAATAAATTAATTGAGATAAATACAACTGAACTGATAAGGTTTTAACCTTTTTGTTGTACATCTTGCCTTTTTACTGACTGTTATTTACTTAGCAGGAACTTGATGCTGGTTGCCCAATAATATTGGGAGTGTCGTGTATGTTTTGGCAAGGAGTGCGGGTAAAATATTTTTTACTGTCAGTTGTTCCCCAAAAACGTTTACATCAAGAATGTTCATCAATGCCACGTAGTAGCCAATCACACAGAACTAAGGAGAAGGATTGTTCAATGAATCCGGCTGAATTGAAAAACAAAAGAATCAATGAACTGGTAGCTCTGGCTACAAAGCTGAATATTGAAGGTGTGAGCTCCCTGCGGAAGCAGGAACTTATTTTTGCCATACTTAAGGCCCAAGCGGATAATGATGGAAAATTGCGTGGCAGTGGGGTCCTTGAAGTTCTTCAAGATGGATTTGGATTTTTACGTGCTCCCGATTATAATTATCTTCCAGGTCCTGATGATATTTATGTTTCCCCCTCGCAAATTCGCCGACTTAATCTTAGAACCGGTGATACCATAGAAGGTGAGGTGAGAGCACCTAAGGACAATGAACGATATTTTGCCTTGCTCAAGGTTGATACTGTCAACTTTGAACCCCCTGAAAATTCCCGCAATAAGACTTTATTTGTTAATCTTACTCCTCTTCATCCTGAAGAGCAGATCAATCTAGAGCTTAATAAAGATAATTATTCAATGCGGGTGATGAATCTGGTTTCTCCTCTTGGTAAGGGGCAACGAGGGCTTATTGTCGCTCCGCCGCGGACAGGAAAGACCATGTTGATGCAAAAAATCGCTAATTCCATTGTGGAGAACCACAAGGAAGCGATATTAATCGTTTTGCTTATCGACGAACGTCCGGAAGAAGTTACCGACATGAAAAGACATGTTAATGCGGAAGTGGTAAGCTCTACATTTGACGAACCGCCTCAGCGCCATATCCAAGTTGCAGAAATGGTAATTGAAAAAGCTAAGCGTCTAGTTGAACATAAAAAAGACGTTGTCATTTTGCTTGATTCAATTACCAGGTTAGCCAGAGCTTATAATACAGTGACCCCTGCTTCCGGTAAAATTTTATCTGGTGGTGTAGAAGCCAATGCGTTGCATAGGCCTAAACGATTTTTCGGTTCTGCTAGGAATATTGAGGAGGGGGGAAGTCTTACAATTTTAGCCACCGCACTTATCGAGACTGGTAGTCGCATGGATGACGTTATTTTTGAAGAGTTCAAGGGAACTGGTAATATGGAGATCGTGTTGGATCGTAAAATGGCTGACCGACGTATTTATCCGGCTATAGATATACAAAAATCCGGTACCAGGAAAGAAGAGTTATTGTTGCCTGCTGATGATCTCAATCGAATTTGGATCCTACGTAAACTTATGTCATCAATGAATCCGGCTGATGCCATGGATTTTCTTTTGGCTAGAATGAAACAGACCAAAAACAATGAAGAGTTTTTTGCCTTAATGAACAGGTGATAGTTGTTTTTGGATGGAAAAAAAATATAGAGTTGGTATAGTTAAAACTTTTACTAATTAATTATAAGTTATTTTAGAAAGAAATATATTGGAGGCTGTGAAAATAATGAAGTCAGATATCCATCCTGAATATCATAAGATAAAAGCTAGTTGTGCCTGTGGTTCTGAGTTTGAACTTGGTTCCGTTGAGCAAGAGATTAACGTGGAGATTTGCTCCGGTTGCCACCCATTTTTTACTGGCAAACAGAAACTTATCGATACTGCTGGTCGAATTGAGAAATTCAAGAAGAAATACGCAAAGCATTTCTCAGATCAGGACAAATAAATTTTTTATTGTTCAGGCCATGTGACGGATTATGCCGTCTCATGGCCTTTTTTGTATCCTGAATCCGTGGTGTTTATCTCTAAGCTTTTCAACAGAGTCATCTATGTATTAGGTGATGAGAAGTATATGGATGTAGTCTTCTAAGAAACTGAATATTCCTTGTAATGAAGCATGGATTGTCATAGATCGGGGCTTTTGCCTTGATGGGGTTGATATGTTTGAGAATTTAGCCGACATTGGTGAGAAGCTCAGTAGGCTGGAGCAGCAATTGTCCGATCCTAATCTGGTAAAGGATCAGAAGAAGTTTCAGTCAACTGTACGGGAGCATGCCCAGGTATCGAAATTACATGAACTATATACCGAGTTTCAAGGGATAGGTTCCGACCTTGAGGAAAACCGCCGTCTTTTAAGAGAAGAGGGTGATGATGATGAACTTGTGGAACTTGCTAAAGCTGAGATTGAAGAACTTAAAGAGCGCGAGAAAGAGTTAACTGATACCATTCGACTTCTACTTTTGCCTAAAGATGCCAATGATAGCAAAAACATTTTTTTGGAAATCAGAGCGGGAACTGGTGGAGACGAAGCAGCGCTTTTCGTAGCCGATCTTTTTAGAATGTATAGTCGGTATTCTGAACTTAAAGGTTGGAAAATAGAGGTTATGAGCAGTAATCCTATTGGTATTGGAGGGTTTAAGGAAATAATTGCCAAGATTAGTGGGGAATCTGTGTATTCCATGCTTAAATATGAATCTGGTGCCCATCGAGTGCAACGAGTACCGGAAACGGAAACTCAGGGTAGAATCCATACTTCAGCGGTTACCGTGGCTATTATTCCAGAAGCTGATGAGGTGGAGTTACACATAGAACCTCATGAATTAAAGTTTGATGTTTTTCGTTCTTCTGGACCTGGTGGACAGTCGGTAAACACAACTGATTCTGCGGTGCGTATCACCCATTTGCCCACTGGTTTAGTAGTAATCTGTCAGGATGAAAAGTCTCAACATAAAAATAAGGCAAAAGCTTTAATGGTGTTACGGGCTCGATTGTTTGATCTTATGGAGCGAGAGCGAAATGATAAAATATCGGAAAATCGCAAAAGTCAGGTGGGTTCCGGTGATCGTAGTGAAAGAATCAGGACCTATAATTTCCCACAGGGTAGGATAACTGATCATCGCATTAACTTAACTATTTATAGGTTGGATCAGGTTCTTGCTGGTAGTGTAGATGAGGTTGCAATGCCACTTATTACTCACTATCAAACCGAGGCGTTAAAAACATTACAATAAAGAAGTATGTTGGAATTAGACATTCCGTTTAACATGGGGGCAATTGTCAATTCCCCCTGTTGTCTCCTAACCACCATTTTTGTTTATTTAATATTATTAGTATACAATTGCGGTTATTTATTTAGGTTTAAGTGATGCGTTTACAAGAATTGTATCTCGATTCCGCACGATTATTAGAAGGTGCTGGAATCGAATGTGGTCGCTTGGAGGCGGAGCTTCTTATTGAGTATTGTTTTGATTTGTCCAGGACTCAACTTTTTCTCCAGGCTGAAGACGAAATATCGTTAATTGAATGTTCTCGTTTTAACACTCTTCTTTCGAGGCGACTTAAACGGGAACCTTTACATTACATAACCGGAATAAGAGAGTTTTGGTCTTTGGATTTTATTGTTTCTCCTGCAACATTAATTCCCAGGCCTGAGACGGAATTTCTCATAACTCATGTTCTAGCTACATTGCATAATAGTGATTTTAAGCCGAGGCATATTTTGGATATGTGTAGTGGCAGCGGTGTAATTGCGGTTGTCTTGGCTAAGGAATTGGGGATACCGCTTGTAGGTGTTGATATATCGTTTGCAGCTTTGAAGGTTGCTGCTCTTAATGTTGTCAGGCATGGACTTCAAGATCTAGTATCTTTATTTTGTTCTGATCTATTTTCCGCTATGATACCTGGCGTCGGATTTGATTGTATCGTGGCTAATCCTCCATATGTTCCAATTTGTGATCGTTGTTCTCTGCAGCCGGAAGTAAAGGATTGGGAACCGGAGCAAGCGCTTTTTGCCGGTATTGATGGTTTAGATATTATAAAAAATATTAGTTCACAAGCACCGCTTTTTCTACGGAAGGGCGGCTGGTTGTTTTTGGAAATTGGCGCTGATCAACAAAAGAGCGTTGAAGAAATTTTTTCACGTCAGGTCACCAGTACCGGATGTGGATATAAGCATGTTGCCGTGTTACCGGATTTGGCTGGAAGACCGCGTATTTTGCAAGCTCAATTTGTCGGATAAATAAATTTATGGAAAAAATTATCATCCAAGGGGGGAAACCTCTTTATGGACGAGTGGCGATGAGTGGTGCTAAAAATGCCGCCTTGCCTCTTATTGCTGCAACCCTGTTGGCTCCTGGTTGTCATATTTTACGTAATGTACCAGATTTGCGTGATACTAGGACTATGCTTAAAGTGCTGGAGGTGTTGGGTGCGCGATGGGAGCGGAATAAATCTGATGTTAAGATTGATACCACTGAGTTGAGCGGTGGTGAGGCACCTTACGAGTTAGTAAAAACCATGCGAGCCTCCGTACTGGTTTTAGGTCCTCTGATTGCTAGGTTGGGCTATGCTAGGGTTTCTTTGCCAGGAGGTTGTGCTATCGGTGCTCGGCCTATAGACTATCATTTGCGTGGTTTTGAACAATTAGGGGTGGAGACAAAACTGGCTTCCGGTTATGTGGAAGCGATTAGTAACAGTAAGTTGAGTGGAGGAGTTGTTTATTTTGATAATCCTTCAGTTACTGGAACGGAAAATCTTTTAATGGCAGCTGTTTTGGCGCAGGGGACAACCGTTATTAAAAATGCTGCAAGAGAACCAGAGGTGGGCAATCTTATAGATATGCTTTTGGGTATGGGGGCTTGCATAGAAGGAAAGGATAGTGATTGTTTAACCGTTCAGGGGGTCAAAGGCCTTCAGCCAGCCGACGCAGTTATTATTCCTGATCGGATTGAAACAGGTACTTATGTGTTGGCGGTAGCTGCTGCTGGTGGTGAAGTAACTATAACGAATTGTAACCCCAATCATCTTCCTTCTCTTTTGGAGAAAGTACGTGATGTAGGAGTGGAGGTAGAAGAGGGGGAGAGTGAAATTAGGATAAAAGCTTCAGTGAGGAGGGAGGGTTCCGCTCAGTCTCTACGTAGCGTTAACATTCGTACTATGCCGTACCCAGGTTTCCCCACTGATCTCCAGGCGCAGTTTATGGCTCTGATGATGGTTGCTGAAGGAGTTTCCATTATTCATGAAACTATTTTTGAAAACCGATTCATGCATGTGGCTGAGCTTCAACGTATGGGGGCTATGGTAGATATTGATGGTGGGACGGCGGTAGTTAAAGGATTAGGCGAAATAGTACCCTGTGGAGCTCAGGTAATGGCCACTGATTTACGTGCTTCTGCCTCTTTGGTTATTGCAGGATTGGCGGCAAATGGCATGACTGAAATAACCAGGATATATCATTTGGAACGTGGTTATGAAAATATGGTGGAAAAATTACTCGCCCTCGGAGCCGATATCAGGAAGGTTCAGGAGTAATTGATTCTTCAGGTAAGGGAAGCTTAATTTGCATGGTGCACCCTTGGCCTTTGATGCTGAACAACTCCACACTTCCGTGGTGATGTTCTATGATGTGCTTAACGATTGCCAAGCCTAAGCCGGTTCCATCTTCCCTGGTAGAAAAGAAGGGATTAAAAATTTTTCCTTGAATTTTATCTGATATTCCAGTTCCCTTGTCTATTATTTCTAAGAGTATGATTCCTTTGCCTCGCCAGGTATCCTCCCTAGCACATATAATGACCGGTTCTTGTGATTCAGCAGATGCGCTGCAGCTATTATCCAGTAAATGCATGATAGTAGTTTGTAATTGCTGCCTATCTGCCCATACGGAAAGGTTATCCTCTAGATCCATTTCTATTTCACAGGGACGATTATTATATCCGGCCGTTATACGATTTTCAACGGTTTCTAAAAGCAGACGTTTAACATTGCACCATTCCAATTTTATAGGGGCCGGTCTGGCATATTGTAGGAAATCGGTAATGGTTTTTGCCATGCGATCTGATTCTCGTAAAATGATTTCGGTTAACCTTTTTCTGGTATCGCTGTCCTGTTCGGGTTGTCCGTTTTGATTGCCAGCCAGCATTTGTGCACAGCCTGATATGGCAGCTAAGGGATTGCGAAAATCATGGGCTATTGAAGCACTGAGGCGACCAATGGCAGCCATATTTTGAGTTTCAATAACTTTCTTCTCCATTTCTTCTATTTTACTAATGTCTTGAATTGTAATAATTTTGCATCGTTCACATTCCTCTTTCTGTAAATCTTTGGAGGAGCTTTCTTTTGCTACCATGTTGAGTCGCGAGAAAGAGTATCCAATTCTAATTATTTTACCGTTTTCTTTATGAAGCTCTGCGACATTACGTCCTGAATTGCTAGGGATGATTTCTGGAAAGCGGTTTCTAAATTTCGTTCCGATTAGATCTATAGCATTAAATCCGGTTATTTTTTCAGCAGCAGGATTACAGGAAGAAATCATGTCATCTCCATCAATGGTTACGATTCCGGTATGAATATCATTAAATATTCGTTCATAGAGTAGAGAAATTCGATCTAGTTGTAAGGCTGTTTTTGAGAGTGCAGCTTCGGTGGAGCGTAACCGGCCGGCAATAATGCCACTGAGAAGAGCAGTGAAAAAAAAGGTGATGCCGTATACGGAAAAAAGATTCATGCTTGATAATAGTTCTTCGATTCCAGGGGGATGTTTGGCGTGGAGATGGGGGGGGAGGTGGTCTAGTTGTTCTAGGGTTAAGATACTGGCATATAAGATAGTTGCTGCAGCAGC
>Ga0224507_10000829_pt1 | contig 12222 bp, 15 predicted proteins | sample SF_Jan12_sed_USG_3_FD_170159 | JGI IMG/M metagenome (GOLD analysis project Ga0224507, IMG submission 170159) | Sediment microbial communities from San Francisco Bay, California, United States - SF_Jan12_sed_USGS_13 | ecosystem: Environmental > Aquatic > Marine > Sediment | place: USA...
ACCAAATGAATCCTAAAATCCGTTTTTAAATAAATAAGAATTTCATATGTACTAATTTAACAGCCTTGAATTTGAATCGCATATACTAGCAAAATCAAATGTCTCAATTTTTATCAAATTAAGGCATGCCACAAACAGATGGCTATTATGATATATGTCTCAACATATTGTATGTCATGTCAACTGTGATCCAGTACAAACATGACCAATCCCCAAAACCATCGGTCTCTCTGGTTGGAAGTGATGCCAAAAACGCCCTTCCAACAAGAATAACTGCAATGGATATGGTGGGATTGACATGGATTTTTCAAGATGAAGAATCGTGCTTGAAATCATTAACACTTAAGTAATTATCAATTGGAAAAAATGATGATGAATAGTTCCATTTTTCTAATCATTGCCGTTACATCATTAACGATATTGCTTGCTTCACAATTATCCTCAGATGTATTTGCTGATGTTTCCTCTCCAAAAAAACAGACCAAAATTGGAATTGATCAGACAGATATAATCTGCAAGGCAAATCTCGTCAAGGTATACAGAATTAACGCAGACAGCACTGACTGTTTCACGCCATCAACTGCACAAAAACTGATGGACAAGGGAATTGCAAAAGAAATTCCTAAAGACAATCTGGAAGCAAAAAAATCATTTAAACAAAATTCCCCTATCGGAACAGTAACTAGTTTATCTACAGTAAAGCAGTTTGGAGCAGAGGGAAAACTGTCTACCAACCTTAGAGTGGTAGAATATGTTCATGTCTTTGAGGTATGTGCCAACGACAAAATCATACGGGCCCCAGAGGTACTGGTAAAGTCCGACAGCGAGGCAAAAACTGTAAAACTTGCTCAACCAATTATGGCCGACAAGTGCTATACCAGTTCTGCAAAGATAAAGGCAACAGATCCAAAGTCCATATTCGCATCTTTGACTAACAAGGGTGCAATATCAGACACACTAACTGAGCTTGAAACAAAGATTGCAGACATTCAACAAAAACTTGCAGTTCTAAAAAAGACTCTCTCTGATGTAACAAAACAAGATGCTGCCACATTAAGCGAAGATGCAAAAAAGAAGACAACAGATACCACAAATGAGATAATCAAGCTTCGAGCCGAACTCAATTTGGCAAAGGGTGAATTAAACAAGTACCTGTTTGCACTTTATGCACCGCCACAACTAAAGGCATCTGACTTTACAAAACAAAAACTAGCGTTTACAGGCGTTCCAATAAAGGATACTTTTGCCAATATAATGAGCATAACAAAGCAAGTTACTGGCACCAAGGATCAAAGCAGTACTTTTGGAGATTTGAATTTGTATAACGTGGTCTTTGAGGCATGTACCGGAAAGGATGTGCTGAGGGCACCTGAAGTCAAAGTAACTTCAGACAGCGAGGAAAAGACAATTCGGATATCTGAGAGAATAATTGCTAACTCTTGCCAAATGTCTGCTGTCAAAATCAATGCAAAAGATACTAAATCTATAACACTTGAGATTGCAAACAGGGCAGATATTTCTGCAAAGATTACTGATCTTGAGAAAAAGATAGACTCGTTGATAGCAGAACAAAGCAAATACCAAATGGAATTAAACAAGCTTGTCGTGCAGTCAGAGAAACCTGCAGACTATGAGCAAAAGGTATCAGAACTATCTGCAAAAATCATTCAATTACGAAACGAAATCCGAGATGCCAAATTCCAGCTATATGGCAGCATGTATGAGGTCTACAAGTAATAATCCCATGCCGTACAATTTATTCACAAGTGTTAATACTAAAAAGGACTCCACAGATCTTGCAATCAAATAAAAATTACTTTCTGATACTGGTATTTGCAGTTTCTATCTCATTACTGTTTTCAAATAATGACATCTTTGCTCAAACGCCTTCTGCCCCTGAAGCAATTACTGATCTTATTGCAATTCCAGGTAATGGTGAAATCCATCTTTCCTGGACTGCCCATGATAGCAATGGTTCTCCCATAACATCTTACAAAATTATTCGTTGGGAGACTGGCTCTGATGTATTTACAACATTTCCAAATCTCAGTACAACCACACAAGCCATTGCAACGGGACTCAAAAATAATGTATCCTACAGTTTCAAGGTAATTGCAACAAATTCAATCGGTTCAAGTGCTGACTCCAACATAGCATCTGCAAAACCATTGTCAACTGCACCATCAACTGACATTCCAAATGCAATAACTGATTTTATTGCAACCAGAGGAGATGGCAAGGTAAACTTGTCCTGGAGCAAGCCAAATGCTAACGGTTCTCCAATTACTAGTTACAAAATCACCTACTGGCAGATTGGTACTGATGATTTTAAGAAAAAGACTGTTGATGGAGATTCCACTAGCGCACAGATTACCGGCTTGATAAATGACGCATCTTATGCTTTTAAAATTAATGCAGTAAATGCATTGGGACAGAGTGCTGACTCTAATGTTGATTCTGCAACTCCATCAAAATCAACAGTTGCTGCAGTTCCAAATCAGGTTCGTGGAGTAGTTGGAATTCCAAGTAATGGTCAGGTGTTTCTTTCATGGATTGAACCATCTGACAACGGTTCTCCAATCACAAGCTATAGAATCATGGTAAATGAAAAAGGATCCAGCGTAACAACAACCTATCCCAACATTGGAGATGTAACCAAGACCACCATTCTTGGATTGAAGAATAATGTTTCGTATGAAATTAAAATATCTGCAGTCAATTCAGTTGGAATTGGAAAGGAGTCAAAATCCATTACCGTAATTCCAAATAACAAGGTCCCAATTGCCATAACAAACCTAAAGGCCACTCCTGGAAATGGTCAGGTCACATTAACTTGGTCTGTTTCATCAAATGCATTAGATGATATTACTGGATACAGAGTAAGAGAATTTAAAACTGGTTCTGACTCTTTTGTGTCTTATTCGATAATTGGCAAGAATACCAGCATCACAATTGATGGTCTGACAAACGGCATCCCCTACGGTTTTAGGGTACTGGGAGTAAATCCGGCAGGACTAGGCCCTGAATCAAACATTGTGTATGCTACACCTCTGTCTCAGGCCAAATCCATGGCAAAAATACCATCATCTATTGGTGATTTGAGAGCAACAACAAGTGATGGACAAGTAAAGCTTGAATGGAGTGCTCCATTTGATAATGGATATCCAATTATTGGATACAAAATCATTCAATCAAAGACTGGTTCAAGCTCATTTACTACCATTGAAAAATCAGACGTAACACCAAACGCAATAATTACCGGCCTGGTCAATGACGCATCTTACAACTTTAAGGTATCAGCTGTTAATTCACAGGGTACAGGAAAAGAATCGGTCGCAGTGTCTGCAATCCCAAAATCTCCAACATCTCCAAAATACATCATTCCACAATGGATTAAGACAAACGCTGGATGGTGGTCCCAAGGATTAATTTCTGACTCTGAGTATGTTCAGGCAATAGAGTACATGATAAATCAAGGAATAATCAAAATAAAATAAAATAATATGGCAAAAAACAGACAAAATCTGTTTACAAGAAAATTGATTGAAGATGTACATAATGCGGTACAGTCTATGCGTATAAAGGCTGGTTTACTTTCGGCACTTGTCACATATTGCCTCAAAGGTTTCCTCGTGCAATACAAGCGATACTCCTGATGTAAAGCATTTTGAACATAATCCTATCATAGAATCTTGAATCATTCCAAATTCAATTAGAACTGCTTGATTGAAGTTTTGCTCGATCTGAGTCAATGATTGTTCAGATCTGAAATTATCTACTTTTTTTGCAAAGATTGTACATGATAAGAGAATTCTTTGGGTTTATCTAGGATTTAGTTAGCGGTAACTGATTCTCATTTTTCTTTTTTCCAAACAAAAACTCATCTTTCAAATCATACCATTACTTTCTGACTTCCACGTGGGTCTAAAATCTAAGCGCCTAACTATATCCCCAGCACAACATGTATGGGGTTATAGTTAATGAGTTAGAAAGTGCACTCACGTGGAAATGAAAAAAAGAAAAAACCTTAAGGTCTTTTGTGATACAAAATCCATGTTCAATTAAAATGTGTGGAAACGGTTTTTACAGTAGTTGGTTTAGCATGTGTGTTGAAGTACAAGGTTATTTTGATTGCTTCTGGAATAATTGCGAGTGTAATCCTAATCGGTATTTTACTGTTAAATGTAGTAGTTGAGGTTGAACAAAGGAAAGCACTTGAAAATATTCAGATAGAGTTTGCTGACGTTGCTATTCGCAATATTGGTTTAACAAGTGTAATGCTAGATATTTCCTTGGACATGTATAACCCAAATGACGTTATTGCTACTTTGGATAGATCTGAATACGAGTTGTGGTTTAATGACAACTATCTTGGAAAAGGTGTAATAGAACAGGAAACAGACATTCCTCCACTAACATCTAGACTAGTTGATACAGGATTTGATTTAAGCTATGTTGAAGCTGGGGAAACTGTTATTTCTGCATTGACTGAAGAACAGCATACGTGGAGAATCAAAGGAGTTGCTCATTATGATTCCATCATAGGTACAATAGACATGCCATTTGACATCATAAGATAAGACTATGTCTTTAACAACAGAGATTAGACTGATATTTTTTAAAACATCTTTTAAAAGTCATCATTTATGATAAGACAATTGAAATAAAAAAAACCATTCATAAAATAAATCAGGATACATAAAACATGATTTTAAATTCATTGTGTCAAAAAATCGATTGCTTGACGGCATACAAATCACTATACCTATCTGAAAAATAGAATTAATTCATGAAAGCATCTGATTTATTCATAAAATGCTTAGAACATGAAGGAGTCGAGTATATTTTTGGTTTACCGGGTGAAGAGAACGCTGATCTGATGATGTCTTTGGAAGAATCTAAAATCAAATTCATCATAACAAGACACGGACAATCAGCTGTATTTATGGCTGATGTGTATGGGAGATTGACTGGTAAAGCGGGATTTGTTTATCCACGTTAGGTCCAAGTGCAACGAATCTTGTCACAGGTATTGCTAATGCAAATATGGATAGATCAAGAGTAGTAGTTATTACTGCACAAACCCACACTAACACACTTCACAAAAAGTCTCATCAGAACATGGATGTTGTAGCAATGCTCAATCCGATGACTAAATGGAATTGGTCTTTGCGGACATCTGATAGCATTCCAGAAATAACTCGCAAGGCATTCAAGATTGCAACAGAAGAAAAATCCGGAGCAACTCACATTGAGATACCTGAAGATATTATGAAGCAAGTCTCTGACAAATCCCCATTGCCGATACAAAAATTATATCGTTCCAGACCAAATGATGAACTCATAAAACAGGCAATCATCACTATACTGGATGCAAAGAATCCGCTGATATTGTTGGGTAACGGTTGCATACGTGAGAATGCAGTAGAGTCAGTTAGAAAATTTGTAGAAAAATCTGGAATCTGCTCCATTAATACTTTCATGGGAAAAGGGGTGGTGTCAGATAATCATGAAAGGCATTTACAAACTGTAGGGATAAAGGATGTAGATTATGCTCAAAATGCAATAAAAAATTCAGATGTTGTCATATCAATTGGATATGATTTGGTAGAGTATTTCCCACAATCATGGAATCCCACACTTGATAAAAAAATTATTCATATTGATTTTACATCAGCTGAAACTGATGAGCATTACCCAACAGATATTGAGTTAATTGGAGACATTGAACTTACAATCGAATCACTACTGAAACAATTAGAGACTTCAAAACAGGAGAATCCAACTTTGGATTGTTATCCATGTCACAAGATTCCAAAAATATTTGAGGAAACCAGACAGGAAATTATGAAACGAATAACTCAGTTTGATAATGATTTATCATATCCAATAAATCCTGAAAAACTGATCTCTAATGTTAGAAAAACACTATCAGAACATGACATTGTTATCTCTGATGTTGGCGTACATAAGTTATGGATTGCAAAAATATATCAGACATACATGCCAAACACATGTCTAATCTCAAACGGTTTTGCTGCAATGGGTTTTTCGATTCCAGGAGCAATTGCAGCTCAACTAGTTAATCCTGACAAGACAATAATTGCAATGTGTGGTGATGGTTCTTTCCTAATGAACGTACAAGAAATAGAAACAGCTGTCCGACTAAAGTTACCAATCATAATTGTTGTTTGGTGTGATGCAGAATATGGACTAATATCACTAAAACAAAAAGATGAATTCGGGAAGAAAATTTTTACTGGTTTTAACAATCCTGATTTTGTAAAATTGGCTGAAAGTTTTAATGCTGTAGGTTTTTTTGTAGATTCCACTAAGCAGTTTTCAGAAGCACTCCAAAAAGCAAAATCTTACAAAGATACACCCGTGATAATAGCAATCCCTGTTGATTATTCAAGAAACAAGGATCTGTTGAGAAAAGATGTGGGTTTAGAATAATCGTTGTGTCAATCAGACTCAGGTATTCTATTTATCCCTTCCTAATTCAAGCAAATACATCGTTTCTATGTCTTTGCTTCCCATGACAAATAATGCAATTTTTGGGTTGGTCTCCTTTCCAAACTTTAGAACTGTTTTAGACTTGTGATAGATGATCATGTTTTGATCATATCTTTGACATCTACCTGAATTCTTGGCTTTTCCCAACTTCACATATGTTGTAGTTACCAATGCAATTTTTCACTAGACCACTCTATCATTATTCCAAATTTTTGTACAGTTCAACGATTTGTATGTGATTTTCATAACATTGTTCATCATCTTGACCATTCCAGCAAATGTCGAATGGTATGTATTTCTTGTTTTAATTATATTTTTGGAAAAAGATCTTTGCATAGATATTCTGTATTTGTATTGTATTTTTATTGTAATGTTTGTATGTTTTACTTGTGAATCAATAACAACAAATTAGTTTGGACTAACATATATTTTGATAAATGTATTTAGAAAAATTCAACATATGTTGGATTGGTTTACTGTTAATTTGAATTCTGCAAAACAAAAAATAAAAATCATACAATAGAATTTATTTTGGGTTGATTTAATTTACAAACTATCAATTTAATTTATTTGTCTTAAGTTAAAACACATATACGACGTCACTATACAATGGCAATAAGTAAGCTAAAGAAAAAAATCAAGAAAGCTACAACTAGAACTGCAAAGAAAGCTACAAGAACTGTCAAGAGAGCTACAAGACCTGCAAGAAAAACTGCAAAGAAAGCTACAAGAACTGTCAAGAGAGCTACAAGACCTGCAAGAAAAACTGCAAAGAAAGCTACAAGAACTGTCAAGAGATCTACAAGACCTGCAAGAAAAACTGCAAAGAAAATTGCAAAAAAGATTACTAGAGGTGCAACAAAAACAACAAGCAGATCAAAAACTGCAAAACCAGCATGGAAACGTGCTGCAAAAAGGACTGTTACAACATCTAGAAACAAACCAAAACCACGAAGAACAGTTGCTGCCAAAAAAGGAAAAGCAGTCACAAAAGCAGCCTACGGTAGAGCAGCAAGACGAACAGTCACCCTTAGTGGTAAAGGTCCAAGAACATTATCCAAAAAACCTGCCAAAAAAGGAAAAGCAGTCACAAAAGCAGCCTACGGTAGAGCAGCAAGACGAACCATTAGAGGAAAAAGAGCTTAATCTTACTCTGTTCTAATTTTTTTATATTCTTTTACTGTTCATGTTTATAACATCTGTAATTGCTTCCAACACACAGCCACATATGCCCTTTACCTTTTATCTTGTAAGTTCATTACAAAGCAAAACTTGTGCTAATATCTTTATTAATTACAAATGACAGTGTATGATTGTGATCTTGTGCTTTTCTTTTTGTAACCCTTAATGAAAACTGCTAGTTTTCACCTTTTCATTAATTGTGTAAATCACAGAAGAAAATGAATAAGATGCTTCAAATGTAATTTTTAGTTTAGTCTATTATTTTCAATCGTTTGGGATTAATCATATCGAGGTTGTTTTTTTGTGTGAAAAAAATTGAATTGATGATTAGTAGCAAACAAAGTAATGAACTAGAGTATGTTCTATCCAAATTTGATGTTCCTTTTTACAAAAATAATTTACAGAGTAATATTGTTGATTCAAATTTAAACCAATATTTCATATTTTCACCAGACACAACTGCCCGTGAAATAATGAGAGATGTTAAGAAAATTCTTCATACAAATCAAAAAGATAATTTGATGACAGTACATGAAATAGAGACTGCTTTTTCAAATTATTTAGATCGAATAGAAGATAAAGAGGACAACAAGGAAGCCCCCAAGCTTAGAGAAGAGTTTCATGCACTAACAGAACCTGCAGTTGAATTTCGCCGTGATTTACTTTTTATGGTAATCATAGCAGCAGCGGCAGCACTGATAGGACTGTTTTCAAACAACCCCTCGATAATAATTGGCGCCATGCTGATTGCACCACTACTAAAACCCATCACGGCATTTTCCTTCAACATTGCAGTATTTCGTCCGCCAAAAATCATCAAGGCAGGGTTTTCAATTCTACTTTTGATAGGTTCTATTGTCGGAATCTCTGCATTGCTTACTATAATTGCAGTACAGATTTCACCTATTGAGATAACAGATGAGATTCAGGTAAGAACAGCGACATCACCTGTTTTTCTGATTTTGGCAATAGCCTTAGGCATTGCAGGGGCACTTGCAATGTCTTCAAACGTTCCAGGTACGCTTGTCGGTGTTGCCATTGCAGCCGCACTTGTACCTCCAGCTTCTGTAATGGGAATTGGCCTTGCAATGTTAGATGCAGATATTCTAATTGGCGCATCCATATTGACCATATCAAACATCATCGGATTGCTATTGGGAACACTGACAGTGTTTCTTATGGCAGGTGTCACGCCAAAACGTTACGGTCAAAACCGTCAGATAGATATCAAATATGTTATTTTCATCGTCTCAGTGTTAATTGGTGCTAGTGTCATTGCGGCATGGTTGTCACTATAACACTATCATTTGAGGGAGAAAACCCAAAAATTATTTCTAACAGTAGTTTATTACATACACTATACAAAATTCAGTGTACACATTGACGTTATACAAAACATTCTCCCAAAGAGAAGGGATTGAAGAAAAAAAGAAAGACCAAAACAAGTCAGTTGATGATAATCTAAAACACAGTATTTGGAATGTGATATTTAGGCAATATCTTGATGTTGGCAAACTTCCATCTTCTGTGCTAATTCAGGAAAATCGTGCACTCAAAAAATTCTTTGAAAGCATATTGTATGATTTTTTTAAAATTCCAGCTGATGCAATAATCAACGGCTATCTGTCTAATGGTATTGAGGAGACACGTGAATTATACTACAAGCTGAAATGGAACGAAATGTATGATTTCATCGAGTTTCTAGCACAGATTCCACCAATAGAGTCTGAACTAACTGAAGATAGAATGTCATTTGTCGAGGATTGTAATGCCATATTGGATCGTGAGTCCTCGAAATACAAATTCATAGACAAAAAAATAACAAAAATCGACTAAATATTTACAACCAAAAAATAAAATAAATTATTTTTGATTTATCCATCTATTGGAACGTCTCCAAGTCCATGGTCATCAAGAACTTTCTTTCTTGATGCATTCATTTTTCCTATCTCTTCTGCCTCTCTTTTCTCATCACCTGAATATACGGTTCGGATTGGCCATGGAATACGTATGTCATATTTTGCAAACTCCTCTTGAATCATTATTCTCATAGCAGTCTCAACTGTAAACTGGTGGGGCCATACTCCCTGACACCCACAGTCTAAAGTCAAGTGAGGATGCATTAAACTCATCAAATCGTACTATCGGTTGATTGAGATTAACAAATATTTTCTTGTCACATCCGCAGCTTGGCTTGTTTTCATTAAGATGTGGACATCTTTTCTGCACAACAATATGATTTCCTTTGCTGTCCTTGATCTCAGTCATTACACGCTTTCCAATCTTGTTTAGTATTGAAGTGACTTGAATGTGCCAATTGATTGTCCCTTTGATGTCCGGAATTGCTCTAGTGTCTCTCTACCCTCTGGTGTTTGAAGCATCTTCTGAAATTCCTCCTCTTCCATGTCTTTTGGCGTCTTTTTTGGAGGGATCCACTCAAACAATTTATGGAAGAATCCTTGTGGATCATCCTCAAATCCTCTCATGTCCATCCAAGAATCAGTCTTCTCGTTCTAATACTGATCTTTTTCTTTTGTTTAGTACTATTGGAATTAATCTTGAAATGGTAAATCCAACCACAGTAATGTTTATCATTGCAAGTATCTTTGCAAAGATTTCTTTTACGTCTTTGCTGTTTTCTTTAGTGATATTAACCGCATCAGTCAAAACTATATCTGATGCCAACACAAAGAACTGAACATATGCTGAAATAGACGAAACCAGTACTATTGCAAACACTGGCAGTAACACAGTTTTTACAAATATTGACAAGTGTGGTCTAGTATAGCTAATTTATTTTGATCCAATTCAGTTGGAAAATTTTCTGTATACAATAAACAAAATAGAGAGACCGATAACAAGTGCGATAAATGCTGTCTGCATCTCATATGACGAGGATAAAAGTTTTGTAATTCTTTCAAATTGGCTTAATTCTATAGCATCGGTATTTTCTTCTACCATAACTTGCTTTAGATGATTTCAATACGGATAAAAACCTGCATTTTTGTTCGTTTTATTTCATTAATTCACAATTGTGATGTAAATGTCTTGGACAACTAATAAAATATTTTCTAAACCATTAATAGTGAATACCGATTACTGTATCACATGACAGATGATGATTACATTGATGCAGAAACAAAAGCAAAGAAAGCAAAAGCTGAACTAGAGGGTGAAGCAAAAAAGGCCAAATCCAAAATCAAGGACAAGATTAGCGACGTAGCAGATAAAGTATAACGTAAATTTACATTCCCATAAATTCTTGATCTTTTCAGAAACATGACAACTGAATGTCTTAATTATAGCGTCTTCTAGACTGTAACAAAGATGGTTTTTGAGGCAATCCTGTTTCTGGCAGTACTTGTGGTTTCATCCAAGCTGCTCGGCGAATTGATGCACAGGATCAACCAACCCACAATTATCGGAAATGTTCTGGCAGGAATAATTGTCGGGCCTGCAATGTTTGCAATCGTCCAGCCCGTTGAGGCAATTGAACTCTTTGTAAGTATAGGTGTATTTTTCCTGTTTTTCCTAATTGGTTTAGAAGAGATAGATTTACCTGGGTTGTTCCGGGTTTTAAGGGGAAGGCTGTTTGCAGGATCTGCAGTGGCATTTCTAATATCATTTGCTGCTGCAGGCATTTTTGGAATTTCACTTGACATGGAATTTGTCAATGCATTTGCAATTGCAAGCGTGATTGGCGCATCAAGCCTTGGTGTGACTGCCAAGATACTTACGGACATGGGAAAACTTCGCTCCACAATAGGTCTGGAAATCTTTACAGTTACTGCAATAGTTGAATTTATTGCAATTATAATTACAAGTGTGCTCATACAGGTAAACCAGAGTGAGAGTCCGCAAATAATGGACTTTGTCTGGCTGTTTTCAAACATGGTAATCTTTTTTGTTGTTGCAGGATTGGTATCAATTTTTGTTGTACCGAGGTTTTTCAAGATGTTACGGCAGCATTTGCGTGCAAAGCAGGTGTACTTTGGATTGGTGATTGGAATGATTTTGTTCATCGCATATTTTGCAGAGATCAGTGGCATACATGGGGCCATTGGCGCACTGCTTTTAGGAATTGCAGTGTCCAGGATGGGCAGAGAGGAATACAAGGAAATATCCAAAAACATAGGCGTGCTTGGCTATGGCCTATTCATCCCGATCTTCTTTGCAGGAATTGGACTGCACTTTACACCAAATTTCTTTGATATCCCATGTCAAATTCCAAAAGTGACAACATCAATGCAAGATCCACTGCCCCCTTTGACATAACACCATAAGCAACTGTAGATGCAGGCTGCATTCGTGCAATCCGTACAGCAATGTAAGAAGCGCCAAATTTTACTCCCACAATTATTGCAAGAAAAACTGCAATTACCCACCATGTTTGATGATAGTATGTTTTCTTTGCTGGTATTTGGAACACTAATCACCATGGTGATCTCAAGTGTAGAGTTGCAGAGAAAACTCAAGAAGGTCATTAAGGTAAAGGTGGGGCCTCCGAACTTAGTCTTTCTCCCA
>Ga0224507_10000830_pt1 | contig 12219 bp, 6 predicted proteins | sample SF_Jan12_sed_USG_3_FD_170159 | JGI IMG/M metagenome (GOLD analysis project Ga0224507, IMG submission 170159) | Sediment microbial communities from San Francisco Bay, California, United States - SF_Jan12_sed_USGS_13 | ecosystem: Environmental > Aquatic > Marine > Sediment | place: USA: California...
TGTCTCATGAAAAGTCATTTTTAATAAAAGGTGGTTTTGAACAGCAGGAAAGTCATTGGCCGTATAGTGCATTTATTTTGGTGTTCGAAGATTTTATTCGATCGCTTGAAAATAAAAGTATCGATAAACAGATGGGTTGGAAGGAAAAAATAGAGTCAGTATTACAGAACCATTTATATGTGTTGACCGAGCTTTCTATCCGGCTTGAAAATTTTTTTGGCGTTCAAAAAAAACCGGCGTGCCTGGGATCGTTAGAATCTAAAAATCGATTTAATTCGGCTATTTTGAAGTTTATTTCTTGTATATGCACTAAAGCTTCACCAGTGGTGATGGTGATTGATGATATGCAGTGGGCTGATGATGCCTCAGTTGAATTGTTTCAGAGTATTATTGAAGATGCTTCCATTACACATCTTCTTTTAATCGGTGTGTATCGAGAAAATGAGGCTAAAATAAATCCGTTTGTTCAAACTTTATTGCAGGTCAACTATGAAGCTGATGTTGAACCTGTAAATATTAATTTGGGAAATCTAGAGTCGTATGAAATACAGTTATTATTAGAGGATCTGTTGCATCAAAAAAGTCCTGAGGTTTCATCGCTGGCAATTCAATTACATAGGGATACAGATGGAAACCCATATTTTGTTAAGCAGATAATTTCACATTTAAAAAACAATAATTATTTTCAGTTTAGTCAGTCGATAAAGTCATGGGTGTGGAGAACAATTCCACAGTTAAGCAACAGCAAAAACGTTGTTCAGCTAATTGATACCCTTTTGAAAGAGGTTGCACCAGATGAACTTACGGTATTGAAATATGCCGCAATACTGGGTAACAGATTTTGTAGCGAAGATTTACAGGCTGTATGTATTGTTCCTAATGTAAAACTTGTGCTTGATGGGCTAATGAATAAGAGTTTTTTCAACTATTTTGATGATGAATATCGTTTTTCTCATGATCGTGTTCAGCAGGCCGTTTTTGCGCTTATTTCTAAGCAAGATGAGACGTCTATTCATTGTGATATTGGGATAAAATTACTTAATAAATTATCAATTAAAGAAAATAGAAATCGAATTTATGAAATTGCATCGCATCTAAATAAGGCTATAGAATTTAAGAAAGACGACATATTATTTATTGCGAATGTGCGTGATTTAAATTTGTTAGCTGCGAGGCGAGCGAGATCTGAGGCTGCATACCTTATTGCTGAGATGTATGCGCAGCAGGCTGCATCATTACTGAATGAGGATAGCTGGAAAGAAAATTACACGCTTTCATTTGATATATATCATGAGCGAGCTATGACGGAGTATCTCGTTGGTGATGTTGCTCAAGCGTTAAAGCATGTCGTTAGTATTCTAGATAACGTACCACATCTTGATGAGCAAGTTATTAGTTTTTCTTTATTGAAAGACATATACACAAATCAAGGTCTGAAGTATGAGGATTTACTGAATCAAGGCCTTCTTATATTGCAAAAGGAGGGGGAACAAATCTCTCTTAATCCCGATTTGTTAACTACGGCTATTGAATTTCAAGAAGCTAGAGTCAATGAGTTTTTTAAAAATAATGAAATAAATACTGTACTTTATTTGCCGGACTCAAGTAATCGAAAGTCAGAATTGCTGGTTCGTTTTTATATGGAGCTGTGGGAAGTCGGGTACTATGCAGGCCGGGTAGATTTGATGCGTTTTTGTATGCTGAGAATGGTGACGGAATCGTTGTCGTTTGGTAATACTAATGTTTCCAGTTTGGGGTATATGATGTATGCCTCAGTGTTAAGTGGTCAGGGAAAATATGACGAAGCTCACGCAATAGGTAAAATGGCGGTTGAATTGAACAGGCAGTTTGATAATAAAGTGCTGGTTCCAAAATTGAATAATTTGTTTTGTAATTATATTAGCTTTCATAAAAAACGTTTTTCTGAAAGTGTTGTTTTATATTATGAAAGTGGGCAGGTTTCTAGGGAAACTGGCGATTATCTTTTTGGTGTCTGGGCAACATTTTTCTATATATGGTCACTGTTTTTATCCGGTGAAAAGTTAAGTAAGATATTAGTTGAATCTGAAAAGCAAATGTTGTTTGTTAAACAAACAAATGATGAAAAAATGTTACAGGCATATAGTGTTCTCCAGGCTTTTATAAAATCTTATATATTTCCTTCAGAATTTGATGAATCTTGTGAAAATGATATTTTGGATGTTGTAGCTTATTGGCAATCCGAAGATTTTTTACCTGGGCCAGTGTGGTACGCGATTCTCGCAATGCAAAAACGTTATTCGGAGGGCCGTTATCAGGGTGCGCTCGATGTGGCAGATGAGTTTGCTGTTGATTTTTCTGCTGAAATAGTTATGTTCCCACTCTCCCAGTTTTATTTGTATCGCACGTTATCCATCATCGGTGTAGCAAGAGAAAATGACGAGAAATTATCAGCGAAAAATGAAGCTCTCGTTGAAGATGCACTAAACATTATTGATGTTTGGGCAAATAGTTGCCCTGAGAATTTTCTTTATCAGATAAAACTGATTATGGCAGAGTATGCATCATTGAAAAATGATCCTGCTTCACTTGGTTATTATTATGAAGCCATAACAGCGGCTGATGTTAATGACTCAGACTTTGTTCGTGCTTTGTGCTATGAAAGACAGGGGGAATATTTTATGTCCCTGAATAAAGTGCCTGAAGCATTGAGTGCGTTCGAGGATGCATCTTATTTTTATAGCCAATGGGGAGCGGATGCTAAGGCGAATGAAATAAAAAGAAGTACGCGAAATACGGCTGAAGATTCGAATAATCAAGATGGCCAAAACGAAAAATTGATTTCCACGGACTGTTTGCCTGACTGTTTGCCTGATTTTGAAGTCAATTCAATTATTAGGGCATCTCAGGCTATTTCATCCGAAATTAATATGGATCGCCTGTTGATGAAAATGTTGTCCATCGCGTTAGAAGATACCTATGCGGTATATGGACTTTTATTTTTTGTCGAGAATGATGAAATGTTTTTGGTGGCAAAAAGCAAAGAAAACCGGCCAAAGATATTTTTGGATAATAAAATCCCGTTAGGTGAATGTGAGGGTGTTACGGTAAGTGTCATTGAAAAAGTGTACCGAGACGGAAAGAGTATTATTATAGATGATGCTAAAAATGATCGCATTTACAAAAATGATTCGCATGTAATGACAATGAATTCACGATCAATTATGTGCTGTCCTATATCTATTCGTGGTCAAATTATCGCGATATTTTATCTTGAAAACCAGCTGTCACCAGCTGTATTTAAAGAGGATAGATTGCCTCATTTTTCGATATTTCTTTCGCAGTTAGCAATATCACTTGAAAATGCACGACTTTATTCTGACCTAAAGTCAGAAGTGGAAGAACGAAAGCAAGCAGAGCAAGCGCTTCGTACAAGTGAAACCAGAATGAACGTAAGTCAGCAATACGCCAAAGTCGGTACCTGGGAGTATAACCTGAGTAACAATGAATTGTATTGGTCTGACGGTGTTAAAGATATTTTTGGTGTACCACGACAGCAGAACATAACAACACTGGCAGTTTTTGATAACGCAATGTATCCGGAAGATAGGGAACTGGTTGACCGGGCACTTAGCCAATGTTTCGAAGATGGTGAAGACTATTATGTAGAACATCGTATTATTTTGCCAAATGGTGATATTAAGTGGGTTTCAGAAGCTGGTGATGTCAGGCGTAATGAGCAAGGTAATCCGATAATAATGTTTGGACTGGTGCAGGATATTGATTCTAGAAAAAAAGAAGAACTCACCCGTCATAAACTTGAGATGCAGTTGCAGCAATCACAAAAAATGGAATCTATTGGACAACTGACGGGTGGTATAGCTCACGATTTTAATAACATGCTGGCTTCTATTTTAGGTTTTACAGAATTGGCTATGGAAAATGAGGTTATAACTAGCTCATCAAAACTTAATGGATATCTAACCCAAGTGCAGTTAGCTGGTATAAGAGCCAGAGATCTGGTTTCTCAAATGCTCGCATTTAGTCGAAATGATAACGTGGCGAAAGAAATCACCGATATCGTCGTCATAGTGAAAGAGTCGCTTAAAATGCTGGCGTCGATGTTATCTGCAAGTATTCAAATTAAATTCACTGCTGATCAAGATGGGTTGATGTCAAATGTTAACGCTGTTCAGATCCATCAAATAGTAATGAATTTGTGTATTAATGCACGTGATGCAATGTCTGGCTCTGGAGTATTGGTAATTGAAGTTGGTCTAGAGGTAAAAGCTGGTGAAGTTTGTTCCTCGTGTTATGGTTCTATGAACGGTGAATTTGTCTCAATTACGATTAGGGACTCGGGAGAAGGAATGTCTGACGAAGTAGCTGATCGTATATTTGAACCATTTTTCACAACAAAAGAAGTAGGAAAAGGAACAGGTATGGGGTTGTCTATGGTGCATGGCTCAGTTCACGATGCGCATGGTCATATTGTATTGGATTCGGTGCCTGGTGAAGGTACTTCTATTTCCATTTTGCTTCCACTTGCGATTAATGCAACTCATCAAATGGATGATAGTCTAGAGTCGGATTCAGATAACGAGAGAGTAAATGTGCTCATTGTCGATGATGAAAAATCAGTAGCAAATTTTGTTGTCGAGTTATTGGGTACAAGGGATATTTATTCCGAATATGAAACTGATCCGGAAGTTGCTTACAACAAATTATGCCAACATCCGGGGAAATTTAATCTGGTTATTACCGATCAAACTATGCCAGGAATGAGTGGCCTTGAATTACAGGAAAAAGTGCAAAAAATAGATAAAGAAATTAAATTTGTATTAATGACCGGTTATCATGAAAGTATTAACGTACAGGTTGTTAAGGATGCCGGTTTTCTCACTTTATTAAACAAGCCGTTTGATATTGTTTCACTTTTATCTTTGTTTGATGATTTGGGTGTGTAAGTTCTAAAGTGGAATTTTTTTACGTTAGAATTGTTTGGGCATCGTTTTGTTTAGTCGATGACTGGTACAGGCTGGATTAGTCTGTGAAACAAGAAAATAGTTAAGGCAACGACTTTTTTAAGTATCGCCAATAAAGCGTTACTAGCCGCCATTTGGTGCAGGAAGTCCGGTAGTGGTTTTATTTGGTACACGGATAGAGCATCACAGTCAGTGTTTTCCAAGGTAGTTGTCGTTTTTTAAATCTTATCGAATCGCTGAGTGTTAAAGTTGACGAAAACGACGAAAAGAAAAGATAGTGAGACCGACACCAAACAGAAAAATAGTTGCTGGTGCAGGTACGCTTACAACCGGTTCAGCGAGAAAGTCGGTCTTCTCAGAGATGCGTGCAGTATTAGCCAAATTGATACTGAAATATAAATCCTTATCGATACAGGACTCTGATGTGATCTCTGAGTAATCGGCAGGGTCGTATCCAATTACTTCCACGGTGCAGGTATCAAACATCCAATCGAGCATCAGCGTTCCAGTGGCGGCCGAATCCGATCTTTCTACGCTGCCCAAAAAAGAGTAATTTCCCATGTGTGCCCCTGTGATTAAAGGTTCAGATCTAAAATAATCTCTATTACTGATACCGAGTCTTATATCTGAGAAGCCCTCGGCATAAACACCATCCGTATCATTAACAATATCCATACCTAACTCGTAATCGATGCTAACGGTGATGAGCCCCTTGCCGTTCACGGTAAGGTCCCAACCTTGATGAATATACGCACCAACCCCCTGACTAAGCTGGGAAAGATGCAGGTCCGTACCTAAACTATTTTGGCCGTAGAAAAATCCACCATCCAACGTAGGCTGAGAACTGGAGCGATAAGATACGGAGCCAGGTTCGTAAATATGAACTGGCGTTACATCTGCACTAAATTCACTTGGGTCTAAATCTATGAATGCATCACCGTAGCCCGCATTTCGATCCCAAGAAAAGCTAGCGTTCGTATCGTCCGAAATGGCTACAGATAAGCTATCTAGGGAAACGCCCGTAAAGCCATCCACCATCGGCACAGCCCTGGCAACTGTTGCAAGCACAAAAACGGAAAGACCAATACTCAGCCGATAAAACACCCTTCTAACTGAAAACATAACTAGATCCTTTTAAAATGATAATATTTTTTATTCACTGCAGAGTCGTGCGACAACTACTCAAAAATGGGGGGTATTTCCAAAAAATTAAATTAGAGAAATTATCAGGTGAAACCGTTACCTTTAATCAATACCGCATCCATACCAAATACCCCCTTTTATGCGATGGTTATTATCATGGAAAGACACAGCCCCGTCAATCACTGATACCGAATCCCCCTCAGCAAGCGGCGGGAAAATTTATTATTAACCCATTTCGATTTGAGAAATTAATAGGTTTGTTGTCATGTCGTCGACATGACTTGGTTCATTTTTCTATAAGCAATTGCAGTGGTAGATAAACATCAAGGATGTGACACAATAACGGGTCAGAAATAAGTCAGATAAAACTTAGCTATACTTCAGGTCAGACCTGACTCACTTAGAATAAATTTGCAGGAAGTTATCTTACTTTAAAGTCGGCGATGTCATAATCGTCGCCACGTAATATGCTGCCAGTCTGTTCACCTGAAAGTCGATGGCCTGTAACTTCTTCTAGCGCACCCTGGATAGCGCCTTGTGTAAATGATAGTTGGCGTTCAGAGCCAATTTCTTCATTGGCAGAGCAAATTGTATCACTAAGGAATACGCGATAAACGCCGGCATTTTCTTCGATTTTAGCAATAGTACAAAGGCGTGTTCCATTTTTTCCAATGGCATTTTCAACTAACGTAGACCACTCGGCAATTGGTTTATCTGTGTTGCTTAACCCTAAGCTTTTGATGATCTCAATACCGCGTAAACGACCCGCTCGAATTAAGTTCCCTCTTGCCGCATCCTTGCCCATAACTTTTTCTAGCCCTGTTACAATAGATCGGAAGCAGACAATACTGCTGAAATCACCTAAACCTTGTCGAATTGTTGCGTCGCTCATTTTTTCGCCTTATGTTTATCGTTTTGTTTTGTTTTGCTTTGCTTGTAAGTTAATTGGCTTGTTACAAATTAATCTGTGAGGGTATAAATCACTAAATATTCTGTGCTAGGAATTGAAGCTGGAAATTATAATATCCGAGCTGAGTTGTAAAGAATTATTTTTGAGTGTCTAGATCCGCTTGAATTCTTTTATATTTCCACTAAATATGTAACGTTAATATTTTGAGACATGTACAAAATTTAATTGTTTTATCATTATTCAATATGTTTATAGCGGCCCTCTGTGTCAGGATAGTGTTGTGAGTTTATAGTCTGAAAAACGCTTGTGTTATTAGGCGTATGGTAGGCTAAATCAAACAATCACAAATGGCTTGAATATATTTAAGCCCAGGTGTATTGTAAATCACACCAAGGTAACAAATAAAACTTATAGTATTAAAACCTAACCACTAGCGCGTATATAGATTGATATGTTGCTACACTAGGAATTTGCATGAACGGACTCACGCAAGAAGATAAGTTTATTAGAATCGACACCCCACTTGGGGATGACGTTCTATTGGTTTCTTTTTCTGGCACTGAATCAATTTCTAAACCTTACCAATTTCGTCTCGAACTTCTGTCAGCAAATTTTAATATTCTTCCAGACGATATCGTTGGGAAAAAAGTTGACATCACACTACTACTTTCCGACAACGTCACAAAACGAATAATTAACGGTTATATATTTCAATTCATTGCGGGTGCCATACAAGGTAATGGTTATCGCGCCTATTATGCAGAGTTAGTTCCCTGGTTGCATCTATTACAGTTACATAGTGATTGCCGTCTTTTTCAAAATATGGATGTGAAAGCGGTGATAGAAAAAGTGTTTAACTCACATGGCTATACGGATTACGAAATTTCAACACAAGGCAATTTTCGAACAAGAGAATATTGTGTGCAGTATCGCGAATCAGATTTTAGTTTTGTTTCTCGCCTAATGGAAGAGGAGGGTATCTTCTACTATTTTAAACATGAAGAGGGAAAACACACATTAGTACTAGCCGATAAAGCAACCATTCACGATACATGCACAGAAAGCGAAGCTAGATATTTTACCGCAGGCAAAAGCGGTGATCACCTCAATAAATGGGAAAACCAATATTCATTAATACCCGGAAAATGGTCGCAAACAGATTACTGTTTTAAAACACCTAGCAATGATATCAGTACTACCATTAATACCATGATCGAACTCAGTACAGCTGCGGATTTTGAACGTTATGATTACCCAGGATTATATCAAGCTCGTGGTGATGGTGATGGCTTAACAAAAGTGCGTATAGAAGAGGAAGAAGCTGCTTATAATTATATTCACGCTTCAGGAACGTATCGTAGTTTTATAGCGGGTGGAAAGTTTACATTAAATTTACACGAGGTTGGTGCCGAACAAGATAAAAGTTACATCATCTCATCAATCTCCCATTACGCACGGGAAAATAGTTATGATCCCGGCGAAACCGGTGGGCGTGAATATTCAAACGATTTCCAATGCATCCCCGATAACATACCCTGCCGCCCAGAAAGAGTCACGCACAAACCCGTAGTGCAAGGTCTACAAACGGCCATTGTAGTCGGGCCATCAGGTGAAGAGATATACACCGATGAATTTGGCAGAATTAAAGTGCAATTTCACTGGGATCGTGTTGGGGAAAAAAATGAAAACAGTTCTTGCTGGCTCCGAGTCGGCCAACAAATGGCAGGCAAACAATGGGGCGCGATATTTATCCCCCGCATAGGGCATGAAGTCATCGTTAGTTTTTTAGAAGGTGACCCCGACCAACCATTAGTTATAGGCAGTGTTTACAACGCGGACAACATGCCTCCATACGCTTTACCTGCGAATAAAACCCAAAGCGGTTGGAAAACTCGATCAACAACGGGAGGTGGGGCCGCGAATTGTAATGAGATTCGTTTTGAGGATAAAAAGGACAGTGAAGAACTTTTTATTCAGGCAGAGAAAGATCAAAACAACAACGTCAAAAATGACGAATCAACAACCGTTGGAAATAATCGCTCAGAAACTATCGGCAATGATGAAACCATTTCCATAGGCAATAATCGCACAGAAATCGTTGGTACAGATGAAACAATCACAATTGGCAGCAATAGAACTGAAACAGTTGGCAGTAATGAGACCATTACAATAGGAGCCAATCGCTCAGAAACTGTAGGCAATAATGAAACTATTACCATAGCCGTCAACAAAGCAGAAACTATCGGTATTGCAAAAGAACTCTCCATCGGTGGGGGCTATCAAGTATGTGTCGGCGCTGCAATGAATGAAACAATTGGTGGTGCTAAAGCAGAAGAGATAGGTGCCATAAAATCTGTCAACGTCGGTGTAAACAGCAGTGAGAATATCGGCAAGGATAAGTCCGTTAGCGCAGGTAAAAAAATCACCTATACTTGTGGTGATGACTACGCCTTAAAAGGTGGTAAAAAAGGTGTGATTGATATTGCCGACGAACTAACAATTAAAGTAGGTAAAGCCACTCTGTTAATGAAAAAAGATGGAACCATTACGATTTCAGGTAAAGATATCAATTTTAATGCAAAAGGTGAGATTAATATAAAAGCGAAAAAAAATGTCGTCATCAAAGGTAAAAAGGTATTAGCGAATTAACATGGATACTAAAACAGTCATGGATACTCAGCAGTTGGAACAAAAAGAAGAATTTCTCGAAGAGAATTTTTCTTTAGAGCAGATTATTTTAACAACTGAAGAAATAGCAGAAAATTACAATGCTGCTGAAAAGTTGTTAGGTAGCTATATATGTAAATTGATCTATTCTGAAAATCCACTTGAATATTTTGTCACCCACCCGGTTGATACTAATTATTTAGTTCCATTACGAAACTCGTCCATAGATATTAACTCAGATCTTGATGGTGCTGAGGTGTTAGTCGTCTTTGATGGTGGTGATAGCAGTAAACCGATTGTGACAGGTATTATCAAGAAAGTGATAAAAGCAAAGGATTTGAATCCTACTAAAGCTGAAGTTATCAAAGACAGGCAGGATTCATTGGTGTTTGAGGCTGATAGAGAGATAGTGCTTAAGTGTGGAAAGTCTAGTATTACTTTGACGCGGGCTGGGAAAGTTTTAATTAAGGGGGCTTATTTATTAAGTCGATCTAGTGGGGCGAATCGCATCAAAGGTGGATCGGTTCATTTAAATTAGTATTTAATCGCAATGTGGTTATTTAACGTAAGTAAGTGTGGATGTTTTTAAATGGAGTTAAAAAACGCAACCAAGATGAATGCCGCCTACACCATGGGAATGGACCCCAGTGGCCGAGAAAGTTTAGTGATTGTTATTAAAGCCACCTATTCATTCCCCGAGACAGGTTATGATTTAAAATTGGCAGAAGAACAACTACCATTAGTTGAATCAGATACCTTCAGCGGAGAGCCAGGTTTATCTGCACCGATCTACGAATCAGATTACGCCCCTATCAAACCCTATTGCGATGTATTATTTCATGGTAAAGCTTACGCCCCTGAAAAAAAACCAATCTCATCATTACAAGTCAGACTAACAGTAGGCCCCATTGATAAATCATTCAACGTTGTGGGCCATCGTAAATGGTATAAAACTATGTTAGTTGCGGGAACCATAAAGCCCGATAGATTTATCTCAATGCCAATCAGTTATGACAATGCATTTGGCGGAATTGATAACACCCACACCGATGAATCCAAACACACCGGTTTTACTCCCAATCCTGCGGGTGCTGGTTTTTCCAAATATAGAATGGAACTTGAAGGTATGCCACTGCCTAATACAGAAGAAATTGGACAACCTATTATCAGACCGGGTGGGAAATATAAACCCATGTCATTTGGACCTGTTGGACGAGGATGGACTCCTCGCAGTAAACTCGGCGGAACCTATGATGACAATTGGTTAGATAATATTTTTCCATTTTTACCACCTGATTTTGATAACCGTTATTTTCAAGCTGCACCATTCGACCAACAGATGCATTATCCGCGCGGTGGCGAAGTAGTCTCCTTAAAAAACTTAACACCGAATGGTTTTTATCAGTTTAGATTACCAAAGATGGATATTCCTGTAGAGTTCTCCTTAAAAAATTACGAAAAAGTACATCATCAAGCAGTAGTTGATACCATCTATATCGAGCCAGAAGAAAAACGAGTTACCATGATTGCACGCACTTCTCTTCCGTTAAAAAAAGATATGTTCGAAGTAAATCAAGTCATAGTTGGTAAAATGTCCAGAGCATGGTATCGCGCGCGTGACTTGGGTAAAGAATATTATCCATCATTGAATGCGTTAGCTAAGTCTAAAAAAGCAGAAGCGGAGGATGCGTAATGTCTATGCCATTCGCCATTAAATCGGCAGGAATGATTAGCGGAGTTGGTTTAAACTCTCAATCATCCTGCGCAGCCATTCGTAGTGCTATCGATAATTTTGAAGAAACACGATTTATGGACGACGGTGGTGAGTGGATATTAGGTTCAGAGGTTCAGCTAGAACAACCTTGGCGAGGACGTAAAAAACTCGTCAAAATGGCAGTTCGTGCAATAACAGAATGTGTAGATGGTGTGAAAATCCCTACAGAAAATATCCCGATATTTTTATGCGTAGCAGAGAAGAACCGTCCCGGAAGATTTGAAGGTATTGATAAAATACTATTTGAGGAAATAGCGACTGAACTTGATATGAAGTTTCATGAAAAATCAAAGATATTTTCCTATGGGAGAGTGTCAGGCGCAGCGGCCATGGGTGAAGCACGAAAACTACTATATCAAGATGGGGTATCTCATTGTTTGATTGTCGGTGTTGATACCTTGTTAGTTGCTCAGACGCTTTCAGAATTTGAAAAACATCACCGCATTCTTACCAGTAATAATTCAAATGGCTTTATACCTGGCGAGGCAGCAGCGGCGATATTGATCGGGCTGCCAGAGCAAAATAATCCTGAAGAGTTAATTTGCTATGGCGTAGGTTTAGGGAAAGAAAAAGCTTATTTGAATTCCGGTGAACCTTTACGCGCTGACGGATTAGTACAAGCTATTCGCAATGTTATGAGCGATTCAGGTAAAACATTAAAAGATGTTGATTTTCGGATCACAGACATCAGTGGTGAACAATACTATTTTAAAGAAGCCTCACTTGCGATTCTACGAATTCTTCGTGATTTAAAAGAAGAA
>Ga0224507_10000833_pt1 | contig 12203 bp, 11 predicted proteins | sample SF_Jan12_sed_USG_3_FD_170159 | JGI IMG/M metagenome (GOLD analysis project Ga0224507, IMG submission 170159) | Sediment microbial communities from San Francisco Bay, California, United States - SF_Jan12_sed_USGS_13 | ecosystem: Environmental > Aquatic > Marine > Sediment | place: USA...
AGTTTGTTTAAGCACCTCAATACCAAGAAAAAAAACTCCAAAACCAGCAAATGCATCGCCCAAGGCACCAATCTTTGTATCGCCACGAAAAACACGCAACAACATGCCCACACCGATAGCCGGCATGGCCAACGCCTTAATATTTACATGAAACCCTACCACAGAGACCAGCCATCCGGTCATAGTTGTGCCAATATTACAACCATATACCAAGGTAATCGCTTGACCAAGATTAACCAGGCCAGCATTAACGAAACCGATAGTCGCCACGGTAACAGCACTGGAAGATTGCACCAAGGAAGTGAGCAAGGCTCCGGTAAAAATACCACGCATCACAGTACTAGTGGAGTTAACCAGTAACGAGCGCAAGGACTTACCGGCGGCAAGTTTCAATCCATCGGTCATCAAGCGCATCCCCAATAGAAACAAGCCTACACCACCAATGAGTCCCCCGACCATCACCCCTATCCCAGAAAAACTCATAGAAACATCCCTTTGCTTAAGAAGCAGTAACCAACTAATAAGTAAATATAATATATTTTATAGACGGATCATTATGGATGATCCGAGACTATTATTTTATGAACATTTTGATTCAAAATCAATCTATGTGATCACATGCAATCTTTCGACATTTTAAACAAGCTAGTTACAACACCCTAGAATCTATAACTATTATTACTATTCAGAAAGCTATTTATTCATATAACAGAAAAATAAAAGTGAAATGCTCATAATTAAAAAAACTTACATATGAGCCACGAAGGTAAAATATATTATCCCATCTTATTTGTCTTTTCAGGATATATATTATTGCGCGACCCTAAAACACGAACAAATTATACACGATAATAATAAGAATAAACTTAAAGAGTTCCTTACCCCAGCGACCTTACGTACCAACACTATAAGCTTGCGAGAGGGTCTGAGGTCTGATAGAGTTGACTATTCCACAAACATTTACTTAATGAATTTAACAATAGACTATCAGGATCATCCTGAAGCAGGTCAATATCATATTTTTTGTATGAGAGGAGAGTATATGACGACGAGCAAACCGGTATCCGCAGGCGACGAAGTTGATTCCCGTTGCACCAAATGCAAAGGTATCACTAACCATATGGTAATAGCCATGGTGGGCGACGAAATAGCCAAGGTACAATGCAACAATTGCAGCTCACGCCATAAATATCGGCCACCGGTGGCACCCAAAACTAAAAAAGTCGTAATAGGTCGCAACACCTCTACTACCAAAGAAAAAAAGCCCAGAGCACCTAGAAAAAGCAGAGCTCCAGAACCCCTCCCGCCCTTGGATTCCACCAACGCAATTCCCTACTCCATGGAAACCGTCTTTTCGGTTAAAGATATTGTGGAACACAATACCTTCGGCCTTGGATTGGTAATCTCCACCACCTTACCAAATAAAATAGAAATCCATTTCAAAGAAGGCAAAAAAATACTGATCGGCAAACCCAACGTTTCCTTTCTGTAAACTATTTATATAACCTTGAGTAGTATCGCAAACATGTACATACGAGTCGATAAAACATGGCAAGATTATGCCAATACGACTCGTTACCACCTATCGGTCTGTTATTACTCAAGGGTTATTCTTTTAAGGCCTTGGAAAGGTTAAATTATTTTCAAGCCAGCACCTTACCTGCTTACATTTTTCCTTGCCGTCCTCAAGGAAAAGTAATAATTACATAACAATAATATGCGCCTGTTGCCTTTCCTTGAAAATTACTAAAAACCTGCACAGGTAAGCGCAAACTCCAATTTTGGGATATATATTTCCCCCACGCCCTTTACACACTTAATCAACTATTTCTACTTATCAATCTTAATTAGGGCCTCGGAAAATACTAAATGTCCCAAAATCGCGCAAGATTTCTAAATTTCTAATCGTCTTTCAGGAAAGGCGACAGGTATATAGTTTTTCAAAATAGTACGTTTCTTAAGAGAAAAATTAATCCAGGGTTTATTTAATCTCGAAACATAAACATAAAAGCTCGGCCAACTATAATAATGACACTCAACAACAACCTACAACGTTTACTTTTATTTCTCTTCATAACAGGTTGTTTATCATATATCGGCTTTTCTCATCAAGGTTCACCGGCACAACTTCAAGTAAGATGTGATTTTGCTCTTCCCACCATATTTCAAGTTTTCTGGACCGACAGTGGTGAATCATTTTCTGAGAAAAGATCTTATAATATCTCTTTAGCTCAAGGCGATCACTCTTTTGCCATATCCCTTCCGCCCGTTCACACCATCAAAAAACTGAGAATCGACCTTGCCAACCATTCCGGACCTCTAACTGTTTACGCTCTAAATATACAACAAAACAGTTCCACAATATGGCAAACCACTGGGTCAACACTTACTGAAAAAAGTAGAACCACCAACTTGACAGGCAAGTCCATTACCCAAGAAAACGGCAAAGTATTTGTCGCTACGAATAATGACCCCTATATCGTGATCCCCCTTGACAATCAGGGACATAACTTTTTCATTATCAAACGGCTCCTCCAAGCACTTATCTCTTCAGCCGCGCTCACTATTATTCTCTCAGCACTTACCTCTGAATCTTACATAAAATATATAGAGAAACGTTACCCCAAAGTAAAACGACACCTGCTCCCTTGGGCCGCCATCTCTTTTGTTAGCGCAATGTTTCTCTGCATGGTGCTTCCCCTAGCGCCACACGGCAACCAACTACTCTATTTTCTGTTCTGCTCGGTTACAGTGGCCATTCTTCTCTTTCTCGTTTCCTTTGCGGTTGCAACCAGACCCTATAGCAAAAAAACAGTCGCCAGCCCCCAAAGACTATCTTGGCTCGCTTACGCAATTCCATCCTATATCATCTGGACCATCTACCTATCAGCCTTCCTACCCGCTGCCATGAGTCCCGATTCCCTTGAACAATGGCGAGATGTTAATGGAGGTATATTCCATATAAAAGATTGGCACCCCGCATTTCATACCATGCTTATGTGGGTTGTCACCCGAGTATGGTTCTCTCCCACCATGGTAGCAATATGTCAGATCCTGAGCCTCGGAGCGGTTGCCGGTTGGAGCCTTGCCATCTTTCAACGATATGGGACCCCAAAACCAGTGACCTGGTTCATGAGCATCCTCTTCGCTCTATGGCCAGTAAACGGTTTTATGACCGTCACCCTCTGGAAAGATATCCCCTACGGCACCGCCTTACTTGCCTTTTCCGCCTTATTACTCCATATCGTTATGAGCGACGGTGCCTGGCTCCAAAAAACCCGCAACTGGCTCCTGCTTGGTTTCGTCATATTCTGTGTTGCGATATTTCGCCATAATGGCATCCTGCCTGCCTTTGCCACCACCTGTCTCTTGCCATTTTTGTATCGTGACGTTACCAAAAAGCTACTGGCGGCCCTGGCACTATCAATACTCCTCTTTATTGGAGTACGAGGCCCTTTATATCAAGCCCTTGAGGTTCAACGTGGTAATCCACTAAGCGTGGTATACAATAAGCTCTCCACCTTGGTCTCCGGGACAGAAACCACAGCAAAAAGCTCCCAAGCCAATAAACCCGCCCACTTGCCCAAAAAGAAAAATAAAATATCTATTAGTGACGAAATATCCCAACGCTTAGCAGCCAGCTCTCTACTTTGGCGGATTCAACCCTTAAACGGTTTTTTCAGAAGAGAGGAGCAACTCAATTTTTGGCGTAAAAAGAGCGGTGACCAATATACCCTAACCTATATCAGTTCCAATAAAATGGGACTTACGAAACAGCCTCTCTCAGCAAGATTGAATGAAAAATTCTATGATCTGTACAGCAACACTAAACGGGGACCTCTCTTTTTTATCTGGAGAGCCTCTTGTTACCTCTATTTTTTCCTATTTTGTTTGGCCATAGGATGCTACAGACAAAAAAACATCAAACTTGCCCTCATCGCCCTACCCGTCTTGCTCAGTTCCCTACCGGTTCTGCTCATCATTATTCACAAGTCAATTCTTCGCTACCATTACGGGTTACTTATCGTTTCCCTGCTTTTTTCCATTCCCCTTCTCTATCTCGATAAACGAAAAACCACTGAACATAGGGAATCAGAACCAAACCGAGATAAAGTTGAGCCAATCAATTCACAAGAAAATCATTGACAACAACCCGGCTCACCTATTCTATTCAGTCATTTTAATGGATGAAAATGATAGATTTTATGTCACTGTTCAGCAATACTACAACAGCGTACGATCTGGCCGGATTAACATAGATTACTATAGTGTTGACTTAAGCCTTGCAAGGGTCGCTCTAGGTTTTGCCGAGCGGCCACAGGGGGCCGCCCCTACAGCTCCCAGGTAAGTTCAAGGTTTTGTGAAATTATAAACTTTTGCTTAAGCCAAGAACATTGACTGTAAAGGCAGGTCTCCTGTGGGCAATGTTGTTTACTTAAGCAATTAGATGTCGATTGAAAAGTAGTTGTTGCTTACCAAAGACTATGTAGGGGCACCCCCCCCTGTGGGTGCCCGGATAAACAGAGAGATTCCCTTGAAATTCTAAAATCAACGATATTGATTATATAGTTCACCGAGCCAGAACAATAACATATCTATTTTATAGTGATAAACTACACCCTCCATCAATCACAGCATAAGCGATGAAAATATAACCATCACCACATTCCACTATGAAAAAACTTATTATTCAAATCCCTTGTTACAATGAGGAAGAAACCATTGCGATCACGCTCAAAGAGCTGCCGCGTGAAGTCGCAGGTTTTGATCTCGTGGAATGGCTTATCATTGATGACGGTTCTTCCGACGATACCGTTCGCATTGCCAAGGAAAACGGCGCTGATCATGTAATAAGCTTCACTAAAAATCGTGGCCTGGCCAAAGGATACTTGGCCGGACTTGATGCTAGCCTCAAGCTGGAAGCCGACGTCATTGTCAACACTGATGCCGACAACCAATATCTGGCGGCCGATATCCCCAAACTCACCACCCCCATAGTAGAAGGCAAGGCCGATATAGTGGTGGGAGCCCGCCCTATTCAGGAGATTGAACATTTTTCTCCGATCAAAAAGATTTTACAAAAACTCGGCAGCCTGGTTGTACGCCGGGTCAGTAAAACCAAAGTAAAGGATGTAACCAGCGGTTTTCGTGCCATGAGCAGAGATGCGGCCATGCGGATAAACGTGTTCAATGAATACACATATACCCTGGAAACCATCATCCAAGCCGGTCAGAAAAACATGGCCATCATCTCGGTACCCATTGGGACTAATGAGGACTTACGCCCCTCGCGCTTACTTAAATCCATCCCTTCCTATATTCGTAAATCAATAGTCACAATCTTCAGAATCTTTGTGGTATATAAACCATTTCGATCATTTTTCACCATAGGACTCAGTATTTTTTCTGTCGGTTTTCTGCTTGGTCTCCGTTTTCTCTATTTCTACATCTCCAATGGCGGAGGGGGGCACATTCAATCTTTGATTCTTGCTTCCGTTCTCCTGGGTATTGGTTTCCAAACTATCCTGGTAGCCTTTCTCGCCGACTTGCTCTCCGTAAATCGACGATTACTCGAAGACGTGCAATACCGACTAAAGAAGCGACAGTTTAACCACTCTTCCCATCAAAACGATTAGACACTTGATATAGTTAACCAATGCGGATAATATTTTGGGGCACATACGACACCGGAAAGCCCAGAAACCGTATTCTCCTTGAAGGACTGAGGAAAAGCGGAGTAGAAGTCATCGAATGTCGTACCGATATCTGGTCCGGTGTGGAAGACAAAAGTCAAGTAAAGGGATTGCTGAGTAAAATTTCCTTTTTACTACGTTGGCTCTTTAGTTATCCATCCCTTATTTTTCGCTACCTCCGCCTGCCTCGCCATGATGTGGTCTTTGTGGGCTACCTCGGACAACTGGACGTACTTATACTCTGGCCCTTTGCATTGCTGCGCAGAACCCCTATTGCTTGGGACGCCTTTATCTCCCTCTATGATACGGTGATATGCGACCGAAAAATGGTTTCCAAAAATCATCCGCTGGCTCTAGCCCTCTACTGCTGGGAATGGCTGGCCTGCCGGGCCGCCGACCTAGTAATCCTCGACACCCGTAGTCATGCTGACTTTTTTGTCGACGAATTCCATATCAGCGCCGAAAAAACCGGTGCAGTTCCGGTTGGTGCCGAGGAAGATCGCTTTTACCCTCTCAGCCCACCAGCACCTACTGAAAAACCATCACCATCAACATCACCAAAAACCACCCTTCTCTTTTACGGCCAATTCATCCCCCTCCATGGCATTAGCACCATTATCCAAGCCGCTCGCATCCTCAAAGATGAACCCGTGCGCTGGATAATTATCGGGAGCGGTCAGGAAACAGATAAAATCCGCAAGATGCTTGACGAACAACCCTTATCCCACCTGGAATGGATAGAATGGGTACCCTATGAAAAACTTATCGATCACATCTCCCATGCTGATATATGTCTTGGTATTTTCGGTGCTTCTAAAAAAGCAGCACGAGTAATTCCCAACAAAGTCTATCAAATCCTGGCTGCTGGCAAACCGGTTATCACCCGAGATTCACCCGCCATTCGGGAACTGCTGTCCCCTACCGACCCAGGGGTTTTTCTTGTTCCACCTGCCGACCCACAAGCTTTAGCCGAAGTCGTACAGACTATCGCGCAGGAATCATCTAAAATTTTTTGTGAGCCGCTTCACCGTGAAATATGCAAGCAAGTGAGCATACAAGCAATCGGCACAAAATTAAGCGCCCTGCTCACTTCACTCTCAAAATCCTCCCAGTAAACCTCTTACCCGGATAGTCTATGCGCATTCTCATGGTCATTGAACGCTACATCCCCATCTGGGGTGGCGCAGAGAATCAATTACGACAACTCATTCCCCATCTCACCCACAAAGGCTGCAAGGTGGAAGTAGTCACTCGACGCTGGGACAACTCGTTATCCGCCTTAGAACAGGTGGATGGCATCAAAGTCCACCGCCTGGGCATACCTGGGACCGGCGTTCTACCAACCGTTGTATTTATTCTATCCCTTTTCCTCTTCCTGCTTACCAAGGGACGCCATTTTGAGATCTTTCACTCCCATGGGGTGGTGAACATGGGTGTGCTTTGCCGATTGGCTTGTATGGTCACCGGTAAGGTCAATGTGGCCAAGATTGCCACAGCGGGCAAAATCATTCCCTTACAACAGGGGATTCTCGGCAAAATACTACTCAATATCTTTAAAAAAAGTGATGCTATCGCTGCAATTTCTAAAGAAATACAGGAGGAACTATACACTGTCGCCACCAAACCCGACCATATTTTTGCCACCACTAACGGAGTGGATTGCACTCGCTTTCACCCACCTACTCAAAAAGAAAAGATAGGACTACGAAATAAAAACGGATTTACGGAGATTGATCGTATCGTTCTATTCTCAGGTAGATTAGTACACCGAAAAGGATTGGATACATTAATAAAGGCATGGCCTGAAATATTAAAAAATATTCCAAAAGCACATTTAGTTATCGTGGGCTCTGGGCGAAACCAGCCCGATTCCATTGAAGAGGAGATGGTTAAATTTAAATCCGATCATCAGCTAGCAAATATTCACTTTATGGGAGAAACAACCCGGCCAGAAAAATTCCTCGCCCTGGCGGATATCTTTGCTTTTCCTTCCCGACTGGAAGGTTTCCCCAATGCACTCATGGAAGCCATGGCCAGCGGCCTACCAACGGTTGCCACATCAATTGGCGGCGTAACCGACCTAATAAAAGATAATATAAACGGTTTACTGATCCCCCCAGACGACCATAAACAACTAGCCCAAAAAATCATATCCCTACTCAACGACTCCAACACCGCCCACTCCTTCGGAGCACAGGCACGTCAGTTGATGCTTAAAAAATATTCTTTTAAGTCAATCTGTGCAGATTATTTTTCACTTTACGAGAGAATTATAAACAAAAAGTGATAACAAACACCTCGTCTTCAAGCTATTACCGCTGCCCACATAGATTGGCTATAGCGAGCAGTTGCAACTACATAAATCTAAACCGCCTGTGACCAGGTACGGATTACTTTAGCATCACGGGAAAATCTAAAACTCTGCTGGAAAAGAATATCAAATCACCATCATCATTTTGCAGGTTGACAAAATCTCAAAATGAGATATCGTATAGATATGCACATAATCACTCGTAAGCGATTAACAGTTTTTGCTACCAAGTATCCTAATTGCTCTACGGCACTTGACTCTTGGTATAGAATTTTAAGTCACTGCACCGTTGCAAACTTTGCTGAATTAAGAACAATATTCCCGAGTACAGACCAAGTGGAAGGATTAACTGTTTTCAATATCGGAGGAAACAAAGCAAGGCTTATTGCTGCTATCCATTACAACACACAACGACTATATATTCGCCATGTTCTGACTCATAAAGAATATGACAAAAACAAATGGAAGGAGGGGTAAACATGGAGTCTCAACTAGAAAATATTGCCAATGTTTGGCCCAAAATTAAAAACATTTTTTCTGTCCCTCATACTGAGGAAGAATATGAAAATCTTGTTTCCATGCTGGACAATCTAATAGATGAAATAGGTGAAAACGAAAAACACCCGCTATCTTCACTAATGGAAAGCATTGGTAATTTAATTGAAACATACGAGAATAAGAATGTTCCTGCCATACCTGACAGTCCAGTTGAATCATTGCGCTACTTAATGAAAGAGCACAATTTAAAACAGTCTGAACTTCCAGAAATTGGCAGCCAAGGAGTTGTCTCGGAAGTATTGAAAGGAAAAAGAAATTTGAACATTAGGCAAATCAAAAAATTAAGCTCAAAGTTCAACGTCTCCCCTCTCGTATTCATCCAAGATAATTAAATTTGGTAAAACCGCTCAAGAACGACGCACGAGCACGCCAGCTTTATCGGCTTTATCCACCCTCTCTACATCGTGTAGTTGTTCACAAAAGATTAAGGGTGCGTTTTAGCTTTTTCGTTCGGCTAAGGGACACAAATGAGATGATTTTACATAAGTGGGCATAGGCACGTCAATTGATGCTTAAAAAATATTCTTTTAAGTCAATCTGTGCAGATTATTTTTCACTTTGGAGGAGCATTACAAACAACTGATCTTACTAGCTATTTCTGTATGCAGTTCCGGTCACTATAACACTTCATTACGGCAGGAAACGATCGTGCGAGGATGTGGTACCTGAAAGTGATTTACAATCTAATGTAATCCCACACCGGGCACACAAAGCGCTTGAATATATAACTTTATCCCTGTAACCTTCGTACCACCCCTACCAACCTACCCACCACGGTAACACGAGCCCTATCTATTCCCTTAAAACTCAACGGTAAATAATTAGGGTTAGCAGCCCGCAACTCAATTATGTTTTTCTTAAGATGAAATATCTTTAAGGTGGCCTCAGTTACCATATTTTCCACCAGCACGGCCGCAATTGTACCACTTTTCACAGTAGCACAAGGTTTAATAACCACAACATCCCCCTCAAGTATATGGACATCCACCATGGAATCATCCTGAACCTTTATACCAAAACATTTCTCATCACCAAATTCCACCGGGTTAATCAACAACTCTTCATCCCTGTTTTCAACAGCTTCAAAAGGAACCCCAGCAGCAATCCGTCCGATAAGCGGCAAGGTTCTTTCCATGGATGATCTTTCAACCGGACGCCAATTACGCATCGCACCAGGTTCCGCTTCTATATATCCTTTGTCCACCAAAACCCGCAAAATTCTATGAATCCCACCTGGACTACTAAGTCCCAAATACCGACATATTTCCCTTATTGTTGGTGCAATCCCATTTTGCTCTCGATAAACAATTATATAATCAAAAACATCACGTTGTCGGGGCGTCAAATCATCCATTTTTCATTATATTCCATCATTAAGATTATCAAGCCAAAATTGAACTTTCTTTTTTTAAAGAAAAGCTATTAACCACAAGAAATAGATCATTATAGCATCAACTTACCTACTTGGTACAGATCATATTACTCCCCAAATAATAAATCCCCAGGGCGTCGTGTTGGTGAACGCTTAGCAACCCGGAGAATGGTAACATTTAGCACATGGGGTCGAAACATCACTATGCCCTAATAACTCTTGGACAGAACGAATATCATAACCCGCTTCTAATAAATGAGTAGCAAAACTATGACGGAAGGTATGACAACTCCCGTGTTTAACAATCTCCCCATTGGAAATTGCCTTTTATACCGCACGTTGTAAAATAGACTCCGAAAGGTGATGCCGCCTTTCTAATCCCAATCTCGGGTCCTTAGATCGTTTCACCGAGGGAAAGACATACTGCCCATGCTCAACTCCTATTGGCATTTTTATATTTCCGTTCTAAAGCATAAGGGTCGCGGAAAATAATAAATATCCCAAAATGGCGCAGGATTTTTAGTCATCTTCTCTGTCGAGATAACAGGCGCATAACAGCGCTATGTAACTGTTATCTCGACAAAGAAGACGGCTAAAAAGACAAGCCAGATGGGATAATATATTTTTTCCGAGGCCCTAAGGCAAATACACCCTTCCAAATCCCGCTCGGAGATCTTGCTCATGTATCGTAAGTGACCACAACCACCTCATTTTCAAGCAGTTACCGCTCCCCGCAAAGATGAGCTATAGCGAGCAGCGGCAACTGCATAAAGTGAACCACCTGTGACCACTTACTATCTCGCGCTGTATTAAATCTGTTGAAATAAACCGCTTCGCGGTAGCTAGTCCGATGAAATAATATAGTATTTTGAATGATGGAGGCGATTTTCCGTAGATGGAAAGTCGCCTCTTTTGCTTTCTAAGCCTTCCAGCGCATATCCTGAAGAGAGAGGCCTATTTATCCACTCTACCTCAGGAGGTCGTTATGAAAACCTTACGGCAAAGAATGATGGAAGATATGCAGCTGCACGGGCTGGCTGAACGAACCAGGCAAAGCTATGCCGATACGGTAAAGAAATTGAGCGATCATTACGGAAAATCGCCGGACTCTTTGAGTGAAGAGGACATTCGAAACTATTTTCTCTACCTACTCAATGAAAAACAAGTAGCCCGCTCCTCCATGGTAATTTACCTCAGCGGCATCAAGTTCTTTTATGAAAAGACATTGCAGCGTAAATGGACGATCTTCGGTTTGATCCTCCCGAAAAAACAAACCAGACTCCCGGTGGTTTTTTCCCGAAATGAAGTGGCTCTCATCCTCCCCCATGTTCGCAATGTGGCCATTCGACTGGCACTCCAACTGGCCTTCGCCTGCGGGCTCCGGATCAGTGAGTTGCGGCATGTCAAAGTTGCTGATATCGACGGAGAACGCCAACAGCTCAGGGTAACAGGTAAAGGCAACAAGATTCGCGAGCTGCCCCTACCCGATGAGATGCTTTCCATGCTCCGAGCGTATTACCGGTTGCACCGCCCAAACTACTGGCTCTTTCCCGGCAAAAAGTCCGATAACCCCATCTGTGCGTCATCACTCCAACGGGCCTTCAAAGCGGCTCTCCGAGAAAGCGGGATTAAAAAGCCCGGAACAGTACATTCCCTGCGCCATTCCTATGCCACCTGCCTACTGGAAAACGGCACAAGCCTCCGGATTATTCAAATGCTCCTGGGGCATAAAAGTATTACAACGACCAGTGTCTATACCCATCTAACCAGCAAGGGCAATGAACAGCTGAGGAGGTCGATCAACACCCTCATGGTATGATTCGGTGAACACCCGGATCAACGAAATCTTCCGGCAACACGGCCGGTCCTATCTCGCCAGATACAAAGGAGGGATTTTATCCAGCCATCGGAGGGCGATCAGGGACATTGCCGAGTGCCGAACCCCGGCCATGGGAGGCCATGAGGAGCAGTGCGACTACTGTGGAGTGTTGAACACGTTTTCCATGCCTGCAATAACCGAGGTTGTCCCCGCTGCCAGGGAAGGGAGAGAGAAAAATGGATTGAGGCCCGCAAGGCGGAACTTCTGCCGGTGCCCTATTTCCATGTGGTTTTCACCGTCCCGATGGAGCTGCGGCAGCTGATTCGCCGACACCAGCGGATACTGCTCTCCATATTGATGAAAGCGGCTGCCCACGCCCTCTTGAAACTTGGTGCCGATCCCAAATACGTCGGCGGAACCCTCGGTTTTTTAGTGGTGCTCCATACCTGG
>Ga0224507_10000835_pt1 | contig 12199 bp, 17 predicted proteins | sample SF_Jan12_sed_USG_3_FD_170159 | JGI IMG/M metagenome (GOLD analysis project Ga0224507, IMG submission 170159) | Sediment microbial communities from San Francisco Bay, California, United States - SF_Jan12_sed_USGS_13 | ecosystem: Environmental > Aquatic > Marine > Sediment | place: USA...
TGAAGCTCCTGCTGAAGAGGCTGAAGCTCCTGCTGAAGAGGCTGAAGAGGCTGAAGCTCCTGCTGAAGAGGCTGAAGCTCCTGCTGAAGAGGCTGAAGAGGCTGAAGCTCCTGCTGAAGAGGCTGAAGCTCCTGCTGAAGAAGCGGCTTAAATCTACAAAATTTTTTATTTTTTTTTAGAAGCCGCCGGGCGAGAAATCGTCGGCGCAAATTTTTTTAATAGTTAAATTTTCTTATGGATATTTTGATTTGACCTCAATACGAAACTTTTTATACCAAATTTCCAATTTAATTTTATGCTCTACTATATATTTAGTAGGTATAATGACGGTTGTAGTTCAATGGTAGAATGTACGGTTGTGGTCCGTGAGACGCGGGTTCGATTCCCGCCTTCCGTCCTTTAATTTCTTTAGCGAAAATCAAACCCCCGAACAAGTCGGAAGGCACGGTCGCGTTTCACTTGCTTTCGCACTAGGGTTCGATTCCCGCCTTCCGTCCTTTAATTTCTTTGTGGCGTTCATGACCCCGGCGGGTTGCCTGAGGGCATAACTCTGCGTTGAGACGCGAGCCACGATTCAACTCACAATTTGCATTTCGCAACCAAGCGAAAAAATTTGGGTTGCTCAAGGCGAATTGTTCGCGCCTTCCGTCCTTAATTTTTTGTGGCGTGAATGATACCCTTACTAATTTATCTAAATTGGTTGGGGCAGACTCACCCGGCGGGTTGCCCCGTATTAAGCTTGAGAAACTTGCAAAGATTTTTAATGAATGATTGAGGTTAATTATTAATGAAACTTTATTTTATAACTGGGAATAAATTTAAGCTTGAGGAGGTTAAGAGTGTTATTCCTGATGTTGAGCAGATTGATTTGGACTTACCTGAGATTCAGGAGCTTGATGCTAAGAAAATTATTGAGGAGAAATTAAAAGAGGCTATTAAGAATAACTCTGGTGAGTTTTTTTGTGAGGATACTTCTTTGTATATTAATAGTATGAATGGTTTGCCCGGGCCTTTGATTAAGTGGTTTTTGGAGTCTGTTGGGGATAGAGGAATTTTTGATTTAATTGAGAGATATAAAGATAGAAGTGCTGTCGCAAAAACAGTGATTGGGTATAGTGATGGGGAGAATATTGCTTTTTTCGAGGGAGAGGTTGAGGGTGATATCGTTTCGCCTAGGGGAGATAAGACTTTTGGATGGGATAAGATATTTCAGCCGAAGGGATCAGATAAGACTTTTGGGGAGATGACTATTGAGGAGAAAAATGGATTTAGTATGAGAAAGAAAGCTTTAATTAGGTTGAAAGATTATTTAAATGAGGTGAAAAATGAGCAGTAGAATAGTTAAAGGTTTTAATGATTTTGTTGGAGCGGATGCTTTGAAGAGGGCGAAGATTCGAAAGGTGATTCAGAATGAGTTTGAGCTTTATGGGTTTGAGCCGGTGGAGAGTCCTATTATTGAGAGTGAAGATTTTGTTGTAGGAGATAATGTCAATGATGAGGCCGTGAGAGATGTCTTTCGGCTTGAAGACAGAGGGAAAAGGAAGCTGGCTTTGAGATTTGAATTTACTTTTCAACTGAAGAGATTGGCGCGAAATCAGAAACTGCCGTTTAAGAGATTTCAGATTGGAAGTGTTTTCCGTGATGAGCCGATTCGGAAGGGGAGATCTAGAGAATTTACCCAGTGTGATGCAGATATTATTGGAAGTAGTTTAAAGGATGATGTTGAATGTTTAAAGATTGCGAAAAATGTTTTTGAAGAGTTAAATATGCCAATTAAAATTTATGTTAATAATAGAAAGTTGATTAATGAGATTTTAGTTTCTGAAAATGTTGAGGAAAAGAACAGAGAACAGGTAATTCGTGAGATTGATAAATTAGACAAGTTGTCGAAAAAGCAAGTTGCTGACAATCTAAAGAAGCTTGGATGTGAGGGCGTTTTGAAAATTTTTACTGGAGACGAGAAGAAGTTGGAGAAATATAATTTTTACAAAGAAATTAAGGAATTAAAGAAGCTTTGTAAGATGTATGATATTAAGGTTTTATTTAGGCCATTTTTAGCCAGGGGGCTTTCTTATTATAACGGGACTGTGTTTGAAGTTTGGAGTGATGAGTTGGGAGTTTCTTTGGCCGGTGGCGGAAGTTATTTAGTTGATGGAATTCAAGCGACTGGGATTTCATTCGGGTTTGAGCCGATTTCCTTATTAGCTAATGTTGAAGGGGACGCAGTTGACGTTTTAGTTTTGAGTTTAGATGAGGACAAGATTTCCATTGATTTGGCGGAGAAGTTAAGGGGAGAGGGATTTAGCACCTTATTGATGATGGACAAGAGTGTTTCTAAGGGGATGGAATATGCTAATGCTAGAGGTGTCGGGAAAGTTATCTTTGTTGGTAAAGATGAAGTTGAAACAGGGAAATTCAAGGTTAAGGATATGGAGAGTGGAAAAGAGGAGCTTGTTAGTGAAAGTGAACTTTTTGATATCGGAGAAGAAAATTCTTGCAGTTGTTGTTAGGGCCTGAGAGATTATTCAGATAATGGCCAATATCTTTTGAAATGAAAATCTTCTGGTTCTAGTGATTTTTCTGAATTTCCCAATAGAAGATATATTGCGGCCTTTGGGTCATAGTCATGGTATATGTGAAATTGTTTTTCTGTGAATTTCCTTATTAGTCCTCCGTGGGACTTCACTTCTACTAGGGCTCTTTGGTCTTCGCCATAAAGAAGGACATCTATTTCTCCGGCGGAACCCAGCTGCATATTTTTACCAATTCTTAATGGGGCAAATCCCAGTATACCTGTAAAATATTGAATTTCTGAACAGAATTTTTCTAAGACTTGATCGTGATAACTATTTCTCATAAGATTAGGCATATTGATGAGTTTATAGAATTTTTGTCTTCGCTTCTCATTTCCTCAAAAAATTCCCAATAGGTACGTTTTTAAGTGTAGGATATTTTTTATTGTTAGAATTATGGCATATACAAAGGCTAAACAGCGAGCAATTGGAACTATCAATCGTGAAGATATTAAAACAGAGGTTATTGTAGTTGGACTTATTGAGAGAGTTATACAAACTGGTGGACCTACTATTTTTGCTATTGTTGATGGAACTGGTAACTTATCTTTGAAGGGATTTATTTCACCTGGAGAGAGGGCTTATCCTGAAATTGATGGTGGTGATTATGTTGAGGCCTGGATTAAGATTGATGAGTTTCAAGGTGAGATGGAAGGCAATATTTTAAAGATTAAGAAAAAAACTGCCGAAGAAGAAGCACATTTGAAAAAGCATATTGAGCATCAACAAAGGGAGAGAGCTAAGGTTGTAAATAAGGATTTTATGTTAAAGAATGATATTTTAGAGAAATTAAAGGCACCAATTTTGAAGGCTGCTGAAGAAATCAGATTGGCTGTTATTCAGAGCAGGCCGATTATTGTCAGGCATCACAATGATACCGATGGATATTGTTCTGGCTTTGCACTTGAGAGAGCTATTTTGCCACTAATTGAAAGACAGCATTCTGCACCCAAGGCAGCTTGGGAATTTTTTAAGAGAGCACCCTCCACTGCTCCATATTATGAATTAGAGGATTCTATCAAGGACACTGCAATGAGCTTAAGAAATGTTGCTAGATTTTCCAATAAGATGCCATTAATTATTATCGTTGATAATGGTTCTGGCGAGGAAGATTTAATGGCTATTAAGCAGGCTAGAATTCACGGAGCAGATGTTATTGTTATTGATCATCATGGGTTTGAAAAAGATGTTATTAGCTCCGAAGTTTTAGCACATATCAATCCTCACTTGGTTGGGGAAGAGGGTTCACATATTTCAGCTGGCATGCTTTGTGTTGAGACTGCTCGATTTATCAACGAGGCCCTCGCCGGGCATAACTCTGGTGAGCCTAAAGTTGAAAGCCTAGTGCAGATTCCTGCTTTGTCTGGATATGCTGATAGAATTGATATTGCAAATGCTCCATTGGTTGAGGAATATATGGAGTTGGCTAAGAAAGAGGGTTACACTAAAGAATTATTGAGTGATATTTCACTTGTTATTGAATTTGTTTCTACCAAGGTTAGATTTATGGAAGCTCGAGAATATGTTGAGGTTTTATTTGGTGAGCCACGAGATAAGCAAAAGGGTCTAGTTGATTTAATGGCTCCGCACATCAGAGAATTGGATAGAAAGGGTCTTGCCATTGGAAAGGTTGCAGCTGAGATTGAAGAACTTTCTAATGGGGTTACATTGCAGACTATTGATATTGACAAAAGCTTCCCTGGATTTGGATTTTTCCCTAAACCGGGTCGAAGCACTGGATTATTGCACGACAACTTAAAGAAAGAAGGCGCAACAAAACTAGTTTCTGCCGGTATCATGAACACTGCGATTACCTTTAGGGCGACTGATGAAGCTAATTTTTCTGTACATGGCTTATTAAAAGAGTTGAGGGAAAAATTACCTAATGCTTTTGTTGAAGGTGGCGGACATAAGAATGCTGGAGCTATTAATTTTATACCTCGAAAGAAGGAAGAGGTTGTTGCTATTGTTAAAGAATTTGTTGGGCGATAAATTACAAATTCAAACTATCCCCATTATCATTCAGCCACTTCTTTTTACTTTTGTATCTTGGGTCAATTGATTTTACTATGTTCCAGAATCTTCTTGAGTGATTTGGTTCGATTAGGTGAGCGAGTTCGTGGATTATGACGTATTCTAGAATTGGGAGTGGGGCTAAGAGAAGACGGGTTGATAAATTTATTTCTTTGTTTGTGTGGTTACAGGCTCCCCATCTTGAGATTGTGTATTTGTAAGAAATTTTATTAATTGGCTTGTTTATGTGAAGGGCGTTTAATCTATGTATATGAGATTCTAATTCTGGAAGATGTTCTTTTGCTAAAAGTTTTTGGAGTTGTTTTGATATATATTTTTGTTTTGTTTGTTCGTCGTGGTTGTTGGAAATTTTTAAAATTACGTAAGAATCTTTTATCTTTGCGAAATTTTTTATTGAGTCCCTGTTCTCTATGTGTAGCTTGTATATTTTAGAATGGGTTCTTATAATGTCTCCGTGATTATATGTTTTTGGGGTAAAGATTTTTTGAGGTTTTGCTTTTATTCTTTCTATTGCCCAATTCGTAAACTTTTTGACTTCTATCTCTCTTTGAAAACGATTGAGGTGTTTTGGGACTCTTATATTGATACCTGTTTTCGTAATGGAGGCCCTAATAGAATTGCGACGCTCTATGTGAGTTGTGATGGTGTGCGGGATGTCGTTAATTTGTATTTGTGTTTTTTGTATCATGGTCTCTAGAATACTTTATTCGGATGTGTTTTTATGGTTTTTCGTGGGGGCTATGTGATTTGGCACGATGGTTTATTTTTATATTTTTGTGAATTTACTGGATATTTTTCTTTAATATTGGGGTTATTTTATATTTATTTTTCTAATTAGTGTTGAAGAACATTCTACAACAATCCATTATATACGCCTGAAATGATATAAAACTATGGAGCACGACGCGATGAAGCAATCTGGGAACACCAGAATTGGAAGGAGGAAAATAGAAGATGAGACGAATAGATTATGAGACATTCGATAGATGCAGAGAAAAGTTAAAGGAGCTCTTTCCCGACAGTGATGGGGGCTCACGTAATCGGGGGAATAATACGGAAGACGTGATCAGAGATTTTAAATGGTCAAATGATAATTCTCCCCAGTTTATCAAGGTTCTGGCAACTTGGAGGACGGAGTTTAATCACAACGACTGGTCTAAAAGTTACACCTTAATGAAACAGGGGGTAGAAAATTTTTGTTCAGAATGCCCAGCCAAAGACTACCGGAATAGATTCTGCAATCAACAAGAAGTAGTTCTTCTTGATGGAGAAGTAGAAAGACAATATGGACATCGTTTTAACTCTAATGGTGATCAAGATTTGGAATTCCTTAAAAAGAACTTTTATGTGAAAGAATGCCTACTAGAGATGGTTGGAGAAGATGCGAGTGATTATGACTAGGCTTGATTGACTATTTCTGATGGGAGATTACCAAAAAAGAGGTGATAACCCCTCAAATCACAGCGACGCCCATTTTCCTTAAATTTCTATAAAGATTTGTTATTGGTAAGCCGACAATGTTTGAATAACATCCTTTAATCTCCTCAATAAATATTGCGCCTATGCCCTGAATTGCAATTGCTCCTGCTTTGCCCATTGGCTCTCCTGTTTTAATGTAACTTTTAATTTCATCGTTATTCATTTTTCTGAATTTTAATTTGGACAACTCATAGTCTATAATTTGTTTCTTTGTTTTTGTATTAATTATAGCAACTCCAGAATAAACACTAATTGTTTTATTGGAAAAACTTTTCAGCATCCTATAAGCATCCTGTTCACTTTTTGGCTTACCTAGTCTTTTATTTCCAAAAACTAGAAATGTATCGATGCCGATAACAATTCCTTCTTTTATCCTTCTGGCGACATCTTCTGCTTTACCATATGCCAAAGTTTTAGCGAGATTAGCTGGGCTCATTCTAAGAGTCATATCCTCCTCATATTTGCTAGGAATAGCTTTGAATTTCAGTCCAATTTGTCTCAGTAATTCCTTTCTTCTGGGAGACGTTGAAGCGAGAATTATTTTTTGTTTCATGCTATTTCCTTATTTAATTCATTAAACCTTTTCATTAATAAAGATATTCTTTTCTCGTCCAATTCATTGCCCCACAAACCGCTTTGCTTGACAAAGGAGCCAACTATGAATAAGTCTGCATGATTGAAATATTCTTTAAGATTATTATCTGTTATTCCAGAACCAATTATTGTTGGGACATTTGTTGAGCTTTGAACATCTACAACTTCTTGAATTGATGCTTCTTTGCCGGTTGAAATACCCGTGACGATTAATCCGTCTGCCAGAAAAAATTCTGCGGCGTGGGCGGTTTCTTTTATGCTCACATCAGACGTAATGGCATGAGAGGAATGTTTCTTTTTTATATCCGTAAAAATTAAAATATTTTCAGCATTAATTTGTTTTCTATATCTTAATAAATCTCCTGCACAAGATTCGATATAGCCCTCATCTGCTACATGAGCATACACAAATCCTTCTGCTCTAATAAAATCTAGCCCCGCTGCTTTTGCGACGGCAAGAGCCTCCTTGTTGGCTCCCGCAAGAATTTGAATGCCACAATAAAGACCAAGCTTCTTTATTTCTTTACCAATAATCGCCATTAAGGAAGGAATTTCTGGTCCAACTTCTTTGGTATACGGGATGTCATACAAGGATGGATGGGAAATTGAACGCTTCGAAAATCCAGAAGAAATTAGAGACCTAGTACTGGAATACTTATCAACGCCAGTAAGAATGGAAATCTGGAAAGACCAAGAGACTCCTTGGACTGATGGATGTGGGGATACAGATGAGATAAACCTTCCAGTAATCCTTATTGGAGGGAGTCCAGAGGCAACGTATTGCTTTCGACATAAAAATGTTTTGCAATTCGCACTACAAAACTTAGAGTTATCCACATACGAAAGGAAAGACTTGGAATCTAAGCTATCTGAAATAGAGACATATAGGGCCCTATTCGAAAGAAACGTGGGCTCAATGTAAATAGATTCTGAACAACTTTTATCTTAGTTTCTTCTTCCCATATTTCCACATAAAATCGAAATATGATTTGTAGGCTTTTGCTGCCGCTGCATTTTCAATAATGATTGCCTCAGGCTCATCTGTCCATATAATAATTGCTATTTTGTCACCATATATATTCGTAACAGCGGGGCTTTCCGCAACTCCTGGAGCATATTTATGCTCAGATGTTTTCATATCCAATTCTTTTCTGTCTTTTCTGATTAAATTTTTTGTATGTATTTTTTTCTCCTTCTTCATTCGATCAAATTGTAATGCGAATTCTGGCATTCTCGTGGAGAACTGACCTTCTGATCCAAAAACATAGTTGTTTTCTCCAGTTCGAATCATATCAAGAAAAACGGTTCTGACCCCTTTATTCCCCTTGAATAATCTAACTTGTCCCTCGACTTTTTGAGATTGATGAGCCTCCTGAAGTTGGGGTAAAATTTCCTTCACATCTTCTTCTTGTTCCTTTAGATAATCCAAAATTCGCCTCGGACCTGTTACTTGAAACCATTTAACTTTACCAATGTTTACATAGCTAACTAGTCCTTTTTCTTGTAATGACTTAAGAGAATTGTATGCGCTGCTTCTATCAATCTTTGCGAGTTTTGATATTTTGCCCGCCTTGGTAGATCCATTTTTATTTAGAGTCAGATAAACTTTTATTTCGTTGGGCGAGAATCCTATTTTTTCTAAGGTTGTTTCAACTTTCATGAAAAGAGAAGGGGTCGCTTATTTTTATCTCTTTCTGTTGTGGATTTTTAGGCAACAAATATTTAAACACCCTTTAACGAGGGATTTTTGCGTAGAGAATATTGGATATTAGCTTTTTAGTAGCTCTTCTAATTCCCTTATTTTTTCTTCATAGTGAGGAATCATTTCTTTTCCTACTTTTTCATCTCCATGCATATCTAACCAGCCATCATTACAGATAGCTGCCTCGATTGCTTTTTTGTATGATTTTATGGCTTCAGGAGTATTTCCTGCTTTTTCATACCACATTGCAGAATTCCAAGACATCTCATCAGAATAGCCCGTAGGGTGCTTCCCCAGTCTATTCCAAAATCTTTTTGCAATGGCTTCTTCTCCCAACTCTTCAAACCGATTTGCTGCATATTCCCACTCGTATTGTCCTGCCTTGCAATAACATTTTTCTGCGTCATACATTCTTCCCTCCAGAGATAACACATATCCCAGTTGACTTAGTATTTCTCTGTCTTGAGGAGATCCCATTTCAAGTGATAAATCTTTAGGAATTTTATCCTCATGCCTATTCAATATTTCCTTTTCTTGATATTTCATTTTCCTTCACCTCCTTTCAATTCTGTTTTATGTTTTGTTTCCATTAACAATAATTGTGTTGTCAGATATATATTGTGTTGTTGTGGTATTTTCTACAACAGAATTTTATATAGAAATTTTGGGATTATTTTTTACAATGGAGGAACCTAAAAATGGAAATTGAAAGGGTAGTAAAATACAAACCTTGCAAAAGGGCTAATATGGCCAGAGTCACACAAGATGTTAGAAAGGCGGAAACCTTGGCGAGAGAACCAAATAACCCAGAAAGAATGGCGTGGAATCTGCATCTTGTCCCGGTGGACGATGAAAGATACTTAGTGGCAGATGCCAAATACCTGAATAAGCACACCAATCAAAAGGGCAGGGGCAATCTAAGGATGATGATAGGCAGAGAAGATTATCAATATGTCGGCCTTGCCCTAGAACTAGATAACGGAAATTATAGAAGGGTCGCTTAGTGCAGAAATTAGGAATTCTTTCTACACATTTCCCTTATTCCTGCAAGGTATCCGAGTTGCTCTTTGGTATATTCCTCAGATACAGAATAAGAATCAAATGCCCATATTAATTCGGACTTTCCTAAAGACCCATGCAATGGTGACTCCATTTCCATTTCCGATAAAACCCTGTCAATTTTACTATTAAGTTCTTCTGGTAAATCTTTTGAACATTTAAGTGCATACCCTAGGACAACATCTAGTGGGAGTGGCGATTCATTTAAGCTTACATTTGCCGCAGGTGTTGCACTGGCTAATCCTTCCAAGTTTTTTGCACCAACTGCTGCAAACTTTTCCGCCAACCTATCAACTTCTCTGTATAAATCTTCGTACATAAACTAATGAGGTTTTATTATTATTTAAATTATTCTGTCATGTCTACAAAATCTTGATCTTCCTCAATCTCTTTTGATTCTTCATTAAATTCCTCCAGCAACTCGGACTCGCTTTCCTCTTCCGTTCCCTCTTCTCCCAACAATCCTAATTCTTCTTCAAGTTCTTTGAGTTCTTCTTCGTGAATTTTTAATGTTATGTGGATATCTTCAAAGTGAACTGGCTGTCTTAGGAAAATTTTTCCATTGTTTGAAAGATGCAACATCGGAACAAATGTCGCAAGTTTTTCTTCTTTTTCTGAGGCGATGTGTGAGAATCTTATATGTTTATTTCCATCACTAAGATGATTTGTTATTATGCCAAACATTGTCTTAACTCTTGTTTTTAATGGAATAAAATTGTTATTTGGCATAACTGTCAACATGGATTTCTGAGCCTGTCTTCCTTTGATTTCTTTTTTAATACGACGATTTTCGGTTGTAATTGCTTTGTCAAGTGCGGCTATTAATTCTTTTAATGTAACTTTTTTATGTCGTGCCATTGGGGTTCTTGGAACAAGGATTGGCAATTCGTCTTCGTCGATTAATATCTTTTCAATCTCATATTTCTTCTCATCTTTTCTACCATAAAGAGCGTCATTCAAGTCTTGGATATAAGAATTAACTAGGATTTCTGATTTTAGCCTGAGAAGGAGTGAACAAGCTAATAATACTTTTGATGAAACGAAAAAATCTGCCTCCTCAAGTTTCTGAATTATTTCAACATATTTTTCAGCCAGAATTCCTAGATCAATGTCCCATGGGTCAAGTTGCTCGGTTTTAATAAGATCGTAAATTATTGATTGCCAGCCTATCTCTTCGCTCGATATTAGTTCAAAAAATTGATCTTGATTAATTCTATCTCCTCTTTCCATTTTAAAAAACAGGGCTAAAGGTTAATAAATATTCTCAATAGTTTGGTGTCACTGGCTAATTACAACAAAACCGAAACATTTAAAAAGTATTATCTATTAGTAATATTATCACCTCTTTTTCCCCAGGAGATGGTAATAGGGCATCTATTTATAACGCTTTATTGCCGCTCCTAGGGTTTATAATTTTCTTTGAAAATTCTAAACCCCTGGCTTGAATTTATAAATAAATTCTGCTAGCCAGAAGCCGCAGACCTTCGGTCTTTGCGTTAAGGGCAAGCCCCGAGCTTGAATTTGTAAACAAATTCTGCTAGCCAGAAGCCGCAGACCTTCGGTCTTTGCGTTAGGATTTCGATTAAAAATCGAAATTGAGATTGGTCGCGCTTTGCTTGCTGCAATCTCAAGGGTTGTCTTGCGCAGACGGCTGATGTGGTTGTTATGTAACAACTAAACTTATATTTATTCATGTAAGTCCCAAGATAAACGATTGGTTTAGGGCAATGAAATTATTATTTATAAAAATACTTGTAAAAGTAATTTATGAGAATTTGAATTTTCTAAGTTAGAATTATTCTTTTGCTTCTAACTTGATTTCGACTTCTTTCTTTTCGAATTCTGTGAAGTGGCACTTTCCGCAGTATGCTCTGCCCTTTCCAACAGATAAGAAAATTCCTGGTCCACATCTTGGGCAACTTCTTGCTTTCTTTGTAATTTTGTCGCCTTCGATTGTGTATTTTTTGTATTTTACAGAAGTTGGTTTGTTAACGTGCTTCTTCTTTCCTTTAATCTTACTCTTGATTGCCATTATTCAGTTGCCTCCTCTTTGTTTTCTTCAGCAGGAGTTTCTTCTTTGGCTTCTTCAGCAGGTGCTTCAGCTTCAGCAGCTTTTGCTTCTTCTTCAGCTTTCTTTGCAGCTTCTTCGGCAGCTTTTGCTTCTTCTTCAGCTTTCTTTGCAGCTTCTTCAGCAGCTTTCTTTTCAGCTTCCATTTTCTTTCGAACCTTCTGAGGAATTGTTTCTATTTTTTCTTTTGCTTCGATATTATCATAAACAACTGCCTCTACTAAAAAAGTATTTCTTCCGAAATTTGTAGTTATTTTTTTCACAACTGTTAAATCTGCGTCTTTTCCAATTGCTGTCTTAACTTCTTCAAATGAAGGAGTAGCTTCACCCTTAATTTCTAAAACTAAGTCTTCTCTTTCTAGAAAAGGGTTTTTTTCTTGTTTGATTATTTTTGTTTCCATTTTATTATTTTGATTTGATTGCAAATTCGCCTTCTTTATTTATTTTCATGTTTTCAGCCAGTTCAGACTTTTCAGCATTAAAGATGTGAACTCTTCCCTTGAAAGTTTCGCTTGCTGGAGTTTCTCCACATTGAGGACATTTGTCTCCAAAGTAAATTGCCTTACAATTTAAACATGATTTTTCTTTTACCGCTGCCATTATTTTTTCTTCTCCTTCTTAGCTTCAGCAGCTACAGCTTGTTTGGCCTGTGCTTCGCTTTTTTCCTTTTCTGCTTTTACCCAGTCAAGT
>Ga0224507_10000836_pt1 | contig 12179 bp, 8 predicted proteins | sample SF_Jan12_sed_USG_3_FD_170159 | JGI IMG/M metagenome (GOLD analysis project Ga0224507, IMG submission 170159) | Sediment microbial communities from San Francisco Bay, California, United States - SF_Jan12_sed_USGS_13 | ecosystem: Environmental > Aquatic > Marine > Sediment | place: USA: California...
ATTAGAGAATACTTCTCCGGCCTCCCCCGAATATCAGGTCGCTTTTTCCCATCTACAATTAATATGTGAATTACCATGGGGCAAAACGACAGAAGACAATCTGGATCTGAAAAACGCCAGAATGGTTTTAAACGAAGACCATTACAATCTAAAAGAAATAAAACAACGAATCGTTGAGCACCTCGCAGTAATGAAACTTAATCCAGAGGCCAAGGCCCCCATTCTCTGTTTTATTGGTCCACCAGGCGTAGGAAAAACCTCCCTCGGGCAATCCATCGCCCGTGCCCTGGGCAGAGCGTTTGAACGTTTCAGCTTAGGCGGCATGCATGATGAAGCAGAACTTCGAGGTCATCGCCGTACCTATATAGGTGCCATGCCAGGACGTATTATTCAAGCCATTCGTCGTTCAGGAGCCATAAACCCCTTAGTGATGCTAGATGAAATCGACAAGCTAGGTCGTGATTTTCGCGGCGATCCGGCAGCCGCGCTTATGGAAATTCTTGATCCCGCACAAAATCACGCTTTTCGTGATAATTATCTAGATTTACCTTTTGATCTTTCAAAAATATTTTTTATTACCACTGCCAACACCATCGACTCCATCCCTAAACCCTTGCTCGATAGAATGGAAACCCTACATTTGAGCGGGTATAGCGATGAGGAAAAAATGCATATCGCCCATCGCTATCTTTTGCCTCGACAACTGCGAGAAACCGGGTTGACCGAGAAGCAACTTCAAATCTCCGACGATACTCTATTGGGGGTGATTCGCCGTTACACCCGTGAGGCCGGAGTGAGAGAGCTGGAAAGAGGTATTGGCCGTTTAGCGCGCAGAGTGGCAATTGATTTTGCTGAGGGCAAGGTGGAATCAAGGGAAATCAATCCAGAGGATCTTGCGGAGATATTAGGGCCGGAACGATTCTTTGCAGAAAAAGTTCGCAAAGAATTAATGGTTGGCGTTGCCATAGGCTTAGCCTGGACGGAATATGGCGGCGATGTACTTTATGTGGAAGCATTAGCCTTACCCAATGGAGAACATTTTACCATCACTGGACACCTGGGAGAAGTGATGAAAGAATCCGCTTTAGCAGCTAACTCATTTATTCTTTCCCATAGTAAAATGTTTTCTGTACAAAAACCGAAAAAAAACGTTCATCTTCACGTTCCCGCAGGGGCCATCCCTAAAGACGGCCCGTCGGCCGGGGTCACCATGGCAGTAGCTCTTGCATCCCTGTACTCAGGCAAAGTTGTGCGCTCAGATACCGCAATGACCGGTGAGATCACCCTCAGCGGCCTGGTTTTACCTGTGGGAGGAGTAAAAGAAAAGATTCTGGCTGCCAGGCGAGCTGGAATAAAACGAATCATCTTACCAAAGGAAAACGGTAAAGACTTAGTGGAACTACCCGAACATGTCAAAGAAGAAATAGAATTCATCTTCACCGAAACCATTGAGGACGTTCTCCGGGCCTCCATTAAAAATTTGATAAAATAATGCTCCTTCAACCTCAACCAACCGCTTAGCTATACGAAATTAAAACGTTAAAGCACAAAAACTAAATATTTCAAGAATCCAATGAATCAAATTCCTTGAGCCGTCTCCACAAAGTAGTTCTAGAAATTCCTAAAACTCTGGCTGTTTCACTTTGATTAAAACCCGTGGAGCGATAGATTTCAAAAATATGGTTTTTCTCTAGTTTTTTCAATGAGGTTTTAATATCTTTTTCAGCATCGGCACGATGCCCACCGGTTAGTAACTCCACTGGAAGATTAGTAACTCCGAGCACGTCCTTGTCGCTAAGCGCAATGGCATGTTCGACCACATGCTCCAGCTCGCGAACATTTCCGGGAAAACCATAATCGTACAGCGGTTTAATAAAGTCTTCACTAATCGTAGGAACTACCCGTCCGAAACGGTCGGCTATTTTTTTGGCAAAATGAGCACAAAGCAAAGGAATATCCTCGACCCTGTCGCGCAAAGGCGGCAATTTTATAAGCACAACCTTAAGCCGAAAGAACAAATCCTGACGAAACTCTCCACTTGCAATCATCTTTTCCATATTCCGATTAGTAGCGGAAATGAAACGAACATCCAAAGGCAACGAGCTCAGCCCACCCACCCGCATAAAATTACTCTCCTGAATAACTCGCAACAATTTTACCTGCATAGAGAGAGGCATTTCCGCCACCTCATCAAGAAATACTGTTCCCCCGTTACCAGTCTCAAGCAGACCTAGCTTACTGGTAACCGCACCGGTAAAAGCCCCTTGTTCATGGCCAAAGAGTTCGTTAGCCACCAACTCTTCGGCAAAAGCCCCACAGTTAAAGGAAACAAAGGGACTCTTGGACCGATTGGACTCCTTATGTAAGGCCCTAGCCACCAGCTCCTTACCGGTACCGGACTCTCCCTGAATAACAACATGACAATCAACCGGGGCTATTTTTGAGATTAAGGTAAAAACATCCTGCATGACGGGAGAAGTACCAATTATCTCATCAAAGCTGGCCTCTTTAAGCATCTTTTCACTGAAATTACCAGCAACATCATATTTCATAAACAAAGCTTCTTGAACGAGACGACGAAGCTCCTGCACTTTGAAAGGCTTAGCGAGGTAATGAAAAGCACCTTTTTTAGTGGCCAGCACCGCGTGTTCAATGGAGGCATAACCGGTAATAAGAATCACCGCGATATCTGGAGCAAGACCATGTACCCGTTGCATAAGCTCCACCCCATCAGCATCCTGGAGGTGTACATCCATTATAATCACATCAGGTGACTTTTGAGCTACCTCATCCATGGCCTCAGCCGCATCGATAGAACCTGTAACCTGATAACCTTCTTTCTTAAGCACCTGAACGACCCGACGAACGGTAACCACCTCATCGTCTATCACTAATATACTTATATCGCTTGGAGAGGGTATTTTACTCATTGTTAATATCCCAAAAAATAAACTGTTATTTAAATATAATTATTTTGGTATAACTCTCTGATTGTTTGAGCGCAAGCCCCCGCTAAATTATTCTTTCAAGCCCAGTAAGCATTCACTATAAATATTATTCTAAATTTACATTTACTTTCAGGCAAGTACCCATAATAATAAAAAAGTATGATTCACCACAATTGATCATAATCGCAAATATTTTTTTTATTGAATAATCTCAGCTATTGTCCTTATAGTGGACCACTATTTAATGATTCGTCCTACTGTTTTCAAAAGGAAATCGTACAAATAATACAATATAAATAACCAACAGAACCTTCAGACACTTACGATTGAGAAAGGAAATAAATATGGCCCCAATAAGGCTTGCACTGATTGCCGGAGGAATGTCAGGGGAACGGGAGGTATCTCTCAAAGGCGCGGCAGAGGTTGAAAAGGCTCTGGACCTGAAAAAATATAAAGTTATTCGTTTTGATCCCGCCACAGACCTGGTCGCCATGGCACAACAGGCCGCTAACATTGACGTGGCCTTTATCCTTTTACACGGCATAAAAGGGGAAGACGGCACGGTACAGGGCTTTTTAGATTTGCTCGATATTCCTTACCAGGGAGCCGGGGTGCTGGGTAGCGCCCTGGCAATGGATAAAAATCTGGCCAAGGAACTATACCGACAAAACGGTTTACCAGTGGCCCCATGGGAGATGGCTACCAAAGCAGACTTAGACAATCCGACTCGCTTACTCAAAACATTATCCCTCCCGGTGGTGGTCAAACCTGTGAAACAAGGTTCCTCTCTGGGCATGTCCATCGTAAAGGAAGCGGAAAAGCTAAAAGCCGCACTCAAGCTGGCGTTTGACAATGATGACCAAGTGATGGTGGAACAGTTCATCACCGGACGGGAGATAACAGTGGGTGTGCTTGGCAACGACAAGCTAAGCGCCCTTCCCTTGGTAGAAATCATCCCTGATGAGAAATATGAGTTCTTCGATTACGAGGCCAAATATCAACCCGGTGCGACCAGGGAGGTGTGTCCCGCCCAAGTAAGCGAGGAAATCAGGAACAAGGCTCAAGCATACGGGATCACCGCCCACCGAGCCTTACAACTACACGGCTACAGCCGTACCGACATGATTATTGATCAAAACAAAGAGTTATTTGTCTTGGAGACTAACACCATTCCTGGCATGACTCCCACTAGCCTTCTACCCCAAGCGGCCGCCGAATACGGCTTATCATTCTCCGCCCTCCTGGACCTCCTCATTGACTTAGCCCTAGAAGGACGGAACATAAGAAACGATCAAAACTAGAACCGTTTTTCAAAATAGGGTTTGAGCACCTCAGGAATTGCTACAGTGCCGTCTGCTTGCTGATAATTTTCCAATATGGCCAGTAAGGTGCGCCCTACTGCCAAACCGGAACCATTAAGGGTATGCAGTAATTTGGATTTCCTTTCACCTGTAGGTCGATAGCGAATCCCAGTACGACGAGCCTGAAAATCAAGAAAATTGGAACAAGAGGAAATCTCACGATAAGTGTTCTGCCCCGGCAGCCATACCTCAATATCATAAGTCCTGGTGGCAGAAAATCCCAGATCACCGGCGCACAGGGATACCACACGATAAGGAAGCTTCAATAATTGTAATACCTCCTCAGCATCGGCAAGCAATCGCTCCAACTCCTGTTCAGAGTCCTCTGGAGTGGTAAATTTAACCAATTCCACCTTATCAAACTGGTGCTGCCGAATAAGCCCCCTGGTGTCCTTACCGTAAGAACCGGCTTCGGAGCGAAAACAGGGAGTATAAGCCACGTAACGGACCGGCAAATCTTCCTCATCTATAGTTTCATCGCTATGGATATTGGTTACCGGCACCTCGGCGGTGGGGATAAGCCATAAATCCCAATCAGCGATTTTAAAAAGATCATCGGCAAATTTAGGCAACTGACCGGTACCGGTCATGGTTTTACTATTAACCATAAAAGGCGGCAACACCTCGGTGTATCCATGTCTCTGGGTGTGAAGATCAAGCATGAAATTTATCAAAGCCCGCTCCAAACGCGATCCAAACCCTTTAAGCAGTGCAAAACGTGCACCAGCTAGCTTGGCGGCCCGTTCAAAATCGATGATCCCCTGATCCTCTCCTACTTCCCAATGGGCTTTAGGCTCAAAGGAAAATTCCGGCAACTCACCCCATTTTTTAATCTCGACATTATCCTCGTCACTCTTCCCTTTGGGTACCGAGTCATGACAGAGATTGGGAATGGCTAAAACTACTTCTTGAAGCTGAGCTTGAATGTGAGTCAACTCTTCATCAAGATCTTTTATTTTACTGGAGACTTCCCGCATTTCCAAGATAAGAGGCTCAGCCGCATCATGATTACCTTGCTTCTTAAAACCGGCAATATCTTTGGAAACGACATTACGCCTATTTTTAAGTGCTTCCACTTCCCCGAGTAAGGCCAATCTTTTCTCATCAGTGGTGGTAAAATTGTCAACCAGAAGCGGGTCAAGTCCCCGATGTATGGTTTTTTCCCTTACAAGATCGATATTTTCGCGAATAAATCGTAATTCTAGCATAGTTGTTTGTATAGATATTGTTTGTTGAATAATATTATTCTCAATTCATGAAGGATAATTTTGCATTGCACATCATAAATTGAGGTATTTTTAATACTGACAAAAGATTTCTATCACGGGGTATAACGGAAAGCAACTTCTAATAAATTGCATTTCCCGTCCGCTTTTGCTACCATCGATCCGGACTATTACCGGTGACCGATTTATTTATTTTCGTCACCCCTGGACACCTTCATTTATGAGCTTTTGGAATCGAGGCCATAAGAACCTCGGGGAATAATAAATTTCCCATAATAGGAGTCCCGCTTACCTGCACAGGATTTTTAGTCGTCTTCTTTATAAAGGAAATAGGTAAATAATATTACTATATAATAATTGACTCTACAAAAAAGACATCTAAAAAGACAAGCAAAATAGAATAATTTATTTTCCCTGCGGCCCTAAGCTCCTTTTTTAATATAAATACCGGCGGATCGTTAACTTTGGAACATTCGAAACAGATCGTTACCTTTTTACTTGAATTGCGTCGAGCCGCCAAGGGTCTGCTCATTGCAATCCTAGTATTCGCTGTTGCGATTTTTTTCCTTTCCTCTGGGTTACTGAATTTTTTCCAGGAACATCTTAAAGAAAAACTTTATTTCTTCTCAGTGGCCGGACCATTTCTTTCCCATGTAAAGATCTCTCTTTTCGCCTCCCTTTACCTATTAATGCCCTGGATCATGCACGTTATCTGGAAAGCGATGGGCCAACCCTTCGGTATGAGTAACACCAGACGGTTCTGGTTTGTCTTCTCAACCTGCGCTCTCTTTTATTGCGGCACCATTTTTTGTTATATGATCACACTACCTTACGGAATAAAGTTTTTGCTAGGTTTTCAATCCGAACATCTCAAGCCGATCATTTCCATCACCAAATTCGTAAATTTCATCACCATCTTCATCCTCGCATTCGGAGTAATCTTTGAGCTCCCTGTTTTCATGGTATTTAGTGCGGGCATCGGCGTTTCACGCGATGTTTACATTAAAAATCGAAGATTCGCCATCCTGGGTATTGCCATCCTCTCCGCCCTACTAACCCCCACCCCGGATGTGGTCAACATGGCACTGATGGGTGTTCCCCTCCTGCTTCTTTATGAACTGGGAATCTTGGTTATCAAAATTTTCAACATGGATAAACCAAAGATTTCGCCACCTGCGGAAACTCCCTCAAAATAGCCTTTTTCATGTCGGTTTACGTTAGGGAACTTCCAAAAAAACATCTACCCGACTGACTTGTCTATGGCTCCGACTTCTGCGTTGCGCCAACGGTTACATACAACAAGTATGCGCCCCTTGGCACGCCTTGAAGACGAAGCCCTATCCTACGCCATTCGGGCAGATTATTTTCTTCCAGTTCCCTTATAATAATCGACACAACATACCATTCTAAAACTCTCTAATTTTTACTCCGTTTTCCTCCAACATGGCGGCAGTAACCCCCTTCAACGGCCCTAAACCGCAAGAAGGACTTTTAGCACGCAAAAAAGCAAGCTCCACACCTTGAGCCTTAACCACGGCCAGACATTGAGCAGCACCACGAATAAAATTTTCCGTCACGTCTACCCCATCCTTAGTAATGACGGCAGCCCAACCGTCAAGCACAGCCTTTCCATCTCCGCCAACAAGATCGGCAGCCGGTCGAGGCGTTGGAAGACCTCCAAGCTGTTCAGGACATACCGGTACCCAGATGCGACCCCGTAATTGTTGCAAACACTTCTCAGATGGTTTTATCTGCCCATCATAACGGGTACACAACCCCACCAAACAACTACTCACCAATATGGGTCCAGGCTCTTGCTTTTTCATTACCTACCATTATTATTATTTTTAAATACCCATGCTACAACGCCACTACAAACCAAATTCTTCTATGAGAGGTAAAAATTTCGTTTCACACCAGTAAACGATTATAATAATGCAACCTATCATCACATAATGAGCCATCAAAATGAACGCACGTAACACTATAGCAAAACAAGTAAAAGTTATCCGTCACTTGCTCCTGTGGGCACTGATAACGATCGTGGCCACTGGGACGGCCACAGCTACCGATTACTATGTGGACGCCACCCTGGGCAAGGACAGCAATCCAGGCACCAAACAAAAACCATGGCAATCGATTACTAAAACCAACTCCGCACCCCTCCAACCTGGCGACAACGTCCTGCTGAAACGAGGAGAAAGCTGGCACGAAACCCTAATCGTCCCAGCCTCAGGCATTGCAGGAAACAACATCAGTTACAACTCATACGGTGAAGGCCCGCCTCCTCTACTCGACTGCACAGTAGGCTTAAACGACAAATGGCAAACTCTAGGCGACAATATTTACACTCACCCCTGGCCGCAAAAACCAGGAGTGCTTTTCTATAACTCCACCCCCAAGCCTTCAGTTATGTCGCTGACCTTTAAACCCAAGAATACTCCTCCAAAAGGGGCCATCCTCTTACAACTCAAAAAAAACACCCCCTACACCAACCTCTGGGTTATCGGCTCCGATACACGCACAGGCCTGGTAACTGGCATATCTGTTTTTGAGGAAAAATGGGATATCAAAAGAAAAGTAACCGTCCGCCAAGCCAACCAACACACAGGCCTAGAGGAACAACTTCCACCCATGGCTCCCCCTTTTGATCTTAGCCTAAAAGTACAAAGCTTATTGCAACCCGGACACTGGTACTGGTCTAACGGTAAAATTTACCTCCGGAGCGCAAGGCCTCCTACAAAAAATCAAATCCGAGTGGGTAACCTCAACTTCGGCATCAACACTAAAGGGCACGATTATCTAACCATAAAAAACATAGAGGTACGCGGAGCAAACACTGTCGGCCTTTTTCTGGTCAACAGCAATCATTGTCTGATCTCAGGTAACCGGATATTCGGTACCGGCCTACTCACCCACTCAACCGGCATCCTATTCATGAATTCCAGCAATAACCTGGTTACCAAAAACCAAGTGGAATATTCACTGGGCACCGGCATCTCTGTATACGCATACGATAGAGTATCTCATCACAACACAGTGTCGTATAATAAAGTTACATCCAGCGGGGCTTCGGGAATCATGATCGGGGGTGAGAAGCCATTTCAGGTCCAATATACAAGCGTTGCCGATAATACAGTTGAACGGGCCAACCAAATCGCCTACGACTCCGCAGGAATTTACGCCTATTTTTGCAAAGCAGGCAACATAATAGAACGAAACATTATCCGTAACGGCGGCTCGGCAGAACTAAAAAGCTCAGGAATAATGATCGACACCGACTCCGGCCCCATGATAGTACGCTATAATAAGATTGAAAATAATTCCCATGGCGGTATCGTAGTAACCGAAAAAGGACATACTATTCATCATAATTATTTGACAAACAACGCACCAAATCACTGGAAAACAGCTGAGATCGTCTTTTTTCCAGTAAACGAGAACGTAGCCAACTGCCAAGTCACCGATAACCACCTGCGCACCGGACCAGATATGTTTTTCTTCAGGATATCTAAGGGAAGCGGTCAGGGTCACTTTATCGATCGTAACACCTACATCGGCGGGAAAGAGAAACCATTCTACTTGGAAAAGAAACAGCTCAACTTTCACCAATGGCAACGATATTCGGGAGCCGACTCTCACTCCAACCAATTATCCCAGCGCTGATCAAACTAAGAAACCGGGAAATAAAGACCGGTAAAATTGTTTAGTTAATCTCTTCATAGTCCTTAACTACTGTTAATTTCGTTGATATTTCACATCGTATACAGTTTGACAATTTTCAGGCGGTCGAACGGTGAGCATCCCACTGATACTTATATCATTTAGATTAGATATATTTTTCTTAGCTGTCCCTTGAAATGCAAAGGCCGTGCTTTCATCCTTGCTAGTACCAGCGGCCTCAACGGTACCACTATCCTCATCATAACTACCGTTCATAGTATCAAAGGTACGGGATACCACGATGACCACAAAACCGCTGACACAACTAACAGTGCCTGCTTTGGTATATACTTCTTCAGCATCATCACAATTATTTGAAACCATTACCCCATCCATGGAATACGGACCCGCTAACTCGTCACAAGTGGGGATGGGAGAAGGGGGGGGCTCGGACCACTCCGAGGAATCACCGCTCTCCCCTATACTTGTAGCGGCCAGGGCCAAACCCAATACAGTTGCTGCCGCAGCTCCGCTGTAGTTATAAATTTCTTTTTTAGTAATAGATGGCGAGGTCACCAACAGTTCCCCGCCCGGCCAAACCGCAATATATTCACTTTTACGTTCAGGAAAATCGAAATACCAACCTCCTTTTTCTACTAAATATTCAGCCTGTCCGAGCAACTTCCCACTTTTTCGGTCATAAACCCAAACCGGCACTCTCCGGTCCGCAATTTTTGAAAGTTCCGTTAACTCTAATTTTCCTAAAATGGCTTTCGCTGGTGAAGCAATAGTAATCAGGGAGACAAAAAAAATAAAAATAATTGATAATAATCGTTTCATGATACATTCCGGCAAAAATGGTAGAATACAAGCAACAAAAACAAATCCACTGGATCGGGGAGGTAGAAACCGGTGGTCGAAAAGTTCATAATATGATAACAGTTCCGATAAAAGTACCAAATTTTTTCTTAAACAAATGATACTAGTTGTTCCGTTGCCATCTTAAAATAGTAACGGACTACTTATTTAATTTTTCTAAAATAAAAGAAAGTTATTTGTTCAGAGACGTAACATAACCTCTTCGACAACAAAGTATCTTTCCCATCCCAAGCAACAACTCGGAGGTAAGCGAGTGACCGATCTTAAAGGTAAAAAACGTGTTCTAATAACCGGTGGTGCCGGCTTTCTCGGCTCCCATCTGTGTGAAAGGTTACTGGCAGATGGTCACGAAGTTATTTGCGTGGATAACTTTTTCACCGGTAATAAGGAAAATATCGTCCACCTGCTAAATAACCCTTATTTCGAGGTCATCCGACACGACGTTACCTTTCCACTCTATGTGGAAGTGGATGAAATCTACAACCTCGCCTGCCCTGCTTCGCCAATCCACTACCAATTCGATCCAGTCCAGACCACCAAAACCTCGGTCCACGGTGCCATTAATATGCTAGGATTAGCCAAACGGGTTAAAGCCAAAATTTTCCAGGCATCCACCTCCGAGGTTTACGGCGACCCCAAAGTACATCCCCAACCGGAGAGTTACTGGGGTAATGTCAACCCCACCGGGTTCAGAGCCTGTTATGATGAAGGAAAACGTTGTGCGGAAACCCTATTCTTTGATTATAACCGCCAACATGACTTACGAATAAAAGTAGCTAGAATTTTTAACACCTACGGCCCTCGGATGCATCCCAACGACGGTCGAGTAGTATCCAACTTTATCGTCCAGGCCTTAATGGGTGAACCCATCACCATTTACGGCGACGGCTCCCACAGCCGTTCTTTTTGTTACGTGGATGATTTGATCGAGGTCTTTGTCCGATTCATGGATTCAGAAGATGATTTTGTCGGACCACTCAACACTGGAAATCCAGGGGAATTTACCATTAAAGAGCTGGCAGAAAACGTAATTGAACTCACCGGGTCCAAATCAGAAATCGTCTACCACCCACTTCCCTCCGATGACCCGATGAAAAGAAAACCAGATATTACCTTAGCCCGCACCCATCTCGACTGGGAGCCTAAAATTGCTCTGCGCGATGGCCTAAAACAAACCATTGCCTACTTTGATAAAATTCTCCACGAACGCGGAGCCCTATAAAACATAAAAAGTAAGCGTTCACCAGCACCACGTCTGCGCGCGATCAGACCGGATTCACATAGGATTAACTATAGCTCACCGGCCTGCTTGCACACATCCGCAGCACTGGTGAACGCTTACTAGACCGATGTTGTGGAATTTTTCTTTTTAACCCGGTGAACGGTTACCATAAAAACAGACGGGAGAGACTTTTTTAGACCTTAACTATTTTTGCAACATGTTGAAACAAAACCCTGTTGCAATTTCTCTCCCTTTGGTCTATTTTACCATCCCCTACTATAGATCAGTTTATGCTGATCAACTAGTAGGAGATTTTCCGGGACAAGAAGACCCTATCTACCTCGGATTTACATACCTTGCATAATATGATTTTGTGCGCCCGTAGCTCAGCTGGATAGAGCACTGGACTTCGAATCCAGGTGCCGCAGGTTCGAATCCTGCCGAGCGCACCACGAATTACTACATATTTTCTTTCAAAGCGAACCGCCATGGTTCGCTTTTTTTTATTTCCAGGTTATACCTAGTTACACATGAATCCATTGATTTAGCTGCTTTTTACTCTAAATTGTTCCGTATATTGGTCTATGAAACAAAATGAAGGATTATATGGCCAGTATACTAAAGAGAAAATGAAAGAACTGTACAACGACCTACCGCGCCGTGGTGGAGAGTCAAAGAACTATCCCCCCCTATTAAACGATCATAAGCTTACAGCCGTGGACAAAACAGACGGTTTTTTCAACGGCTCAAAAAATCCGAAGAAATAATTCCAATTATTGTGACGTTGATGGTCGGGTACTATTTGACCCCGCAACTAATAACCGCCTTGACCACCAATTTTTAGATTTTCTCCATGTGCTCATCAAACCAAGTCACGTTT
>Ga0224507_10000837_pt1 | contig 12176 bp, 8 predicted proteins | sample SF_Jan12_sed_USG_3_FD_170159 | JGI IMG/M metagenome (GOLD analysis project Ga0224507, IMG submission 170159) | Sediment microbial communities from San Francisco Bay, California, United States - SF_Jan12_sed_USGS_13 | ecosystem: Environmental > Aquatic > Marine > Sediment | place: USA: California...
TCAGAGCCAAATTCCTTTCATTTGTCGTGGGCATATCAAGAAATAAGGGACAACAAACCATCACCGCCCCTGTTTGGGACGATCTTATAATGCCAGGCGATGTAATTGCGGTGGTCAGCACCCCGGAACGAGTGGAAAAATTATACTTAGAGCTGAACTTGGACCTCAAACCTGAGCTTGAGATTTTTACTGACCAATTATCAATTGAACACAGTGGAGTTGTTGAAGCGATGATTCCACCCCGCTCCGGTTTTATAAACAAAACCATGCGCGAGATAGGAATACGAAAAAAATACGGTGTTAATCCGCTGGCCCTCTATCGAAACGGTGAACTGATGCTGGAAAGCATCTCCAAAATTACTTTCCGCGCCGGAGATGCTCTTCTGATGCAGGGAAGCTGGAAAAAATTCCGCATTATTAAAGATACCCCTGATATGTTTTTTACCCAAGAACTTAAAGGGGAAATCAGCCATCCAGAAAAAGCCAAATTCGCTGTGGCCGGTCTGGTGCTAGCCCTTACCCTAGCCTTGGGATTTCATGTTCAACTATCCATCGCATTGCTATCCGGTGCACTATTCATGGTTCTAAGTAAGGTACTGACCATTGACGAAGCGTACAAATCAGTAGACTGGATGACCGTCTTCCTACTAGCCGGCCTCATTCCCCTAGGCATTGCATTTCAAAAAACAGGAGCTGCCGATTACATCGCTACTAACATAATGGGAATGATCGGAGAAGTTTCACCTCTCATCCTACTAGCTGTTATCGCCGCCCTAACCTCTTTTTTCACCCTGGTAACTTCTAATGTGGGAGCAACCGTTTTACTGGTACCCTTGTGTATGAACATGGCCTTAAAAATGGGAATCGACCCAAAAATGGCTGCTCTTACGGTGGGCATAGCAGCATCCAACACCTTCGTATTACCAACTCATCAAGTAAATGCATTGATCATGAGGCCCGGCGGGTACAAACCAGCCGATTACGTCAAAGCGGGTAGCGGAATGACGATCCTTTACCTGGTAATTATGATGGTAATGCTCTTTTTCTACTACATGTAAAAACAAACTAGGCTCAAAAAAAGCCCACTAACAGCTTAGAAATAACAACGGATGATGATTTAACACCATTATCCGTTGTTATTATTTACAATTGAACCAATAAGCCTACCTTCCCGCAGCCCGTTGCCGATTAAGTATTTGCCAATAAAGCTTGGCTTGGGGTTGCAACTCATGCTGTGGATATTTCTTCACTATATAACGAATTATTTTCTTCGCCTTATTAGTATCATTCATCTTTTCCTTAAATATTTGGGCAATTTTTAAATAGACCTCATATAATAATGGATCGTCCTTATAGCTTTTCGTGTATCGCAACAGGGTATTAAGACCTAACTTAGCATCACCGAGCTGAACCACCCAATCCACCGTTTTCAGAAGAGACTCAGAACTAGGAAGAAAATTCTTGTCAACTTCTAAACAATCTTTATATACATCCACCGTATTTTTCTTATTGTTTCTTTTAACAGCCATATCCAAAACCAAAGCACCATGAGTAAGAAGATCCTCATTTTGTTTAGCCGCCTTAAGTAATTTAAAATATCTCTCAGCTAACAGGTAATCTTTGAATTCCCCATCAGTCTCCTGTAAAATTAATTCCATAGCCGTATCCAGCCTTCCATCACGCACCATATTAGATACCTTTTCCAATAACTGGTCCCGTGGATTTTTAGATACGGATTTCTTTGTCACCTTTTTACGTTGAGACCTCTCAAAATCATCATAATTGACTTCATATCCTATCTCACTGCTGTACTGCAGCAAGACATACCCCATTAAATTATAGGCCATGATCGTATAATAGACAGTCGCTACCTTGGATAAATATTTCAAAACAAAAACATTTATATACTCCGCCCCAAAATGGACCAATGCTGCAGGAGCCCCACCTATTATCACTAAAAATAGATATAAAAGGTAATATTTCGAACCAATACGGGTTCCTATACTATACAAAACAAGCGGATTTAAGGCATGAAGCAAACTTCCCATAGCCACGAGTGCTATAATCATTAACGGCAGAAGTAAAAGACACGTCAATATATATATCAACCCTACCACCTGTCCAAGTTTGGCCAATATCCAAAGGGAGGAAAAAATAAGACATAAATAAAGAACTGCTTGCTGGAACAATGCTCCATAACCGCTAGTAAACAAATCTGATTCAATATCAGGAGGGGTCAACCTGGCATGCGCTGTATTGGTCAAAACCAGATATGAATATTTTACCAAAGCACCATAAAAAATAACCTGACCCCAGAAGGCAAAATCGGCGGCCAAACCAAAGAATCCAAAAAATAATATGAACAGAAGAGGTTGTAACTGCAAAGGATAGGTAAAAAAATAATTTAACTGCTGCCAAAATGGAGTTACCAAACTACCCACTGACACAGTTGAGGCCAACACGTTACATTTGGGACAATAGTGATAGATTTCCATCCCTATTATTTCTTGTATTTGTCTTTTACTTATACATTCAGGACAATAAAAAGCATCGCACTCTGGACAATGAAAATGTCCCTTTTGGGTCGGATGATTACGGCAATTCAAAACAACTCCCTTTTAGACAGCGGAAAAGATATATTATCACATCTCGGCGTCTACCGCTTACTTGCAGAGCACCAGATTTCAGGATATTTATTGTTTTTCGCGGCCCTTATCCTTCATTCGTTATTCTTATTGGCAAGATACCTCACCAAGATTAAATAATAACTATTACCTTTCCAACTGAAGTTACCTGATTATGATTTTGCTCTATTATTATGCGTGTGGTATATCTTGCTGAAAACATACCGATTCTATTGCGGAGGAGGTTCTTGCGAAAAAAATGAATTAAATAGGTATTTGCTATCAACATGGCAAACCCCCTCAAAAATAATTCAAAACTCGTCGCCTTTGCATACCCTGCCAAGGGGGGGGGAGCTAGCTAATAATCTGGAAACTTCAGCTTTCCAATAGTTAGATAAAAACAAATATTATTTATCTAAAAAACTAAGACTACATAAGTCCATATAATCCCCACAGCAACAGATCAAGAAAAACAACAGCACAACCAATAATGATAATTAAGTTTTTTTCTTATCTCGTTTTTTGTACTATTTCATTTTAATTCTCAATAAGCAACTTTTATTTCACCTTTAACTCCTCCCCTCCACATACACCATAAATCACACTAATCTAATCTTACTGCCCTCCAAGAGTGAATTTGATTTTAATTTAAATTGCAGCATATTTAGCTATAATTCCATCACGCTTAATCACACAAAAGTTTAATAAAGACTTCTAAGAGAGATTAACCTGGACATTTACCGCTTACCCTGGTATCAATAATTATTCTTATGGGCAGTCTGTTATCGTCCATACTCTACTTGCCAACTAAAACTCCTACTTGGCCTCATAATCGAGACGAAAAGAATCTTTCTCCGCCTGTCTGGAAAAGGAGGAGAACATTCCAATGAAACTATGGATATATCATTCATCATCCCCTGCTATAATTCCGAAAAAACGTTACCCGCATGCGTCTCAGCCATAGCTAAACAACAAGGTGGTTATTCATTTGAAATAATCATTGCTGACAGTTCTAAGACTCCGGTAAAAAACGAATATTTCGGCAAACTTGCAGAAAAAATCACCGTGATCCACAGCGACACTAGACTATTTCCTGGTCAAGCACGAAATATGGGCCTTCAACACTCGAAAAGCGACTATATTGCCCTTATTGATTCCGATATTATTCTACCGCCGGATTGGACCACCACTATGATGTGTTCCCGAAAACAGTTAGTTCAAGACCATGGGCCCCATATAATCATGGGAGGCTCCATTGAAAATGATCAAACTACCGCCGATGTATGGAGCGATGCTCTAACCCTAATGGAATTTTACAGAGTTTTACCCACTCCCCGCGAAGAATTTCGAAACGAATTACCAGCAGCCAATCTCTTCCTTGCCTCAGCCACCGTCAAAAAACTTCAACTCTCATTCTCCACCCATCGCATGGCCGAAGATATTTTATTCTGTAAACAAGCGCTAAATAACGGAGCAAAGATATATTTTGTCGGTTCCAACAAAGTGCAGCACAGAATAAATAAAAGATTCTCACAATATACATACTATATGGGTGCCGCCACCTGTATCGTTCGCCTTTCTCACCCACGGTTATTGATGAAATTATTATTTATTATTTCCATGCCACTAGGCTCTATTTATAAACTCCTAACTATCACCATAGGACTAATACGCAATAACCCTCGACACATATGGTTCTTGCTCCGTAGACTTCCATTCCTCTGTTGTGGTCTCCTTTCATTACACCTAGGAATCTTAGCTTATCCGTTTACCAAAAAACGTTGGGCAAATTAAGATATTACTTCACCTTACCATATCTAATATTTTTTTATACTACTTAGATTACTCCACTTCAGCACCATCTTCTTCTAAAAAATAACTTCCATTTCGTTTGATGGTTAAACCCAAAGAACCTATATTCCAACTACTCTAACAACATAATGGTACCATCACTAACCGTTTCCCATCAACTTACGCCAATAACCATACCGTAATTAATTTCCAAACTTAAATCCCCTTTTACCTCACCAACAGTATCACACTACACTTTGATATTATTAGACAAACACTCTCACCACTTTACATCTCTAACACCTTACCACCTAAATAATGTCTATAATTTCAACAAAAACATATAGCTCCATTTAATATTTATGCTATACACTTAAGCATATACACTCTTAACAAGAGACCCACACGATACCTAATAAAAAAGGGGCCAAAAAGCTCATTACCTTAATATAAAAGCTTTTATTTAATTTCGAAATAGTTACCGCGAAAATCGTAATTGTAATAGATAACACTTTGTGGTACACTGTTTATGATAACAAGAATTCTTCATATTATTACTGCTAATCAGCAATTCTTATTCTGGGGGAAAAATGAGAAACGCATTCATATTATTACTCTTCACCTTAATCAATATAAGCTTCATACCATCATCACAAGGTCAACAAGAGGAACAAGCTCCCATGTCCAAAACATGCCTCTCTTGCCACGAGCCACAAGCAGGTATCATGATGGGCTTTGCGGACAACCTCTCAATCAAAGCAAAAATACTTCAAATAGACCTAGGAACCCATAAAGATTACGTTAAGTTTAACAATAGCACTCGCATCGTTAACCTAAAATCATTTAAGGATATAAGAAATTACTTCAAGACGGGATTCTCCGTTACCTACCATGAGATAAATGGTGAAAAAATTGCATCAGAAATACACCGCTTCGACATATCTTCCAGTTTAGATAAAAAAGACAAAATAAATAAAAAAGACATCAAAAGACTTAAAAAAATATCTAAAGGACACATATTCGACGTTCGCCCGCCAATCAATTTTGTGGCAGGACATATCCCTGAAGCGACAATGTTACCGGCAACAGAATTTGACAGATTAAAAAACAAATTACCGCAGAATACTAACGAAAAGATAGTACTATACGGAGACAACAACTGCTTCGGCCTTGCTGCTCTTATCAAGGCACAAGAGGCAGGCTACACAAACGCCAAAGTATATGCTGATGGATACAAAGACTGGATTAGCACAGAATACGGCGTCACCGAACCACACTGGCTCCGATCAGCCATACTTAATGGCCTTCCCCATGTACTCTTTGACCTTCGTAATGAAGATGAAATACGACAAGGTCATATAAAAGACACTCTCCATATCACCCCAGCCGAACTCAGCAGTGGAACAAAAAAACTCCCCACCTTACCAGATGCACCAATTATATTTTATGGTCCCCAGAGCCCAAAAACCGCCCTACAAGCCCTGGCAAAAGGCTACAAAAACATACATATTCTCTCCGTTAACTTTAACCAATGGAAAATCGCCGGCAACCCCGTGGAAAAAGGCCAGGCCAAGTTAAGCATCATCAATCTAAAAAAACCAAAACCAGGCACAATAAGCATAGAACAATTTGAACATTTTATGGGCATCCACTCCCCAAAACATCTAATTATCGATGTTAGAAACGCTAACGAATTCTCAAGGGGCAACATTCCAGGATCTATAAACATATCCGCCGATATTATAGGTCGACGTCTTGACATCATTCCAAAAGACAAAGAGCTACTCCTCTATTGCAATACCGGCATACTAGCAGAAATCGCTCATAACATATTAGATAAAAAACAATATAAAAATAGATACCTCAATGCGGTGGTCACCTTTGAAGACGGGGAAATTGACATCGATTCATTGTAAACACGATGTAACTTATCATTCAACACCCCTCTAAAACCAATGAGCGCTCAATATGACCACAGCTGCGCTCACAACCTGTGACCGGACTAAAGGCCGCAGAAAATAACAAATATACCAAAATCGAAGTTTGCGCTTACCTGCCCAGGATTCTTAGTCGTACCCTAGGAAAAACAACAGACGCATAGTATTACGGAGTAACTGTTGCATTGACAAAAAGGACGGTTAAAGAAACAAGCAGGCAAGCGATAAACTCCGAGATGGATAATTTATATTTTCCGCGACCCTTACTCCGATTAAACAGCCAACATCGTTTTTATTTACCGCTACCGAAATCGATCTTTTCATCCTCCACATCTCTAAAACAGCTACGGCTTACCACCTTAGTCATGATCGAGGGAAGGGATGGCATAATGCCACCTGCAGCATGCAGCAAGAATACAATCTGCTACGGTTTTCAGCCTCTCTAATTCGACTACGGTTACCCCAAATTCATTTCCCAACCAAGAGACAAACTCTACCATAGCCAGACTATCCAGCCCTAAGTCCTTGGCCAAATGTTGTTTACCATGGATATCAACTTCACCTGACAATTCTATCAATTTATCCAATACCAAAGCAGCCGTGGCCTGCGGAATATCTGAAATATCACACATCACACCCCCATGATGAGTTCTTGGTACCACACCTACCCCAGCCTTACGCCACCAGTAATATGGCACCACCGAGCTAACCTGTCCACATGCATTGTAAAATTCTTCTAGATATCCATTCACCTCTAACCGGGTACCCTTCAATGGAGCATAAGCAGGTTCATAAACTTCAACCGTTACCTTCCGCCGAGGCATAAACAGCAAAAAATTCAATAAAAGTCGGCCAACATTGACCCAGCCCTGACGCACCAATGACGGAGTTCCAAAAGCCCTACTAAAAGAGGACCCCCAAAGGCCGGTAGTTCGCAACAGCACCACCCTGACATCCGGCACCTCTCGCAATACATATTCCACCGCGCTATTGGCACCAATATCCTCCTTACCGCTTCGCATTAATCGACCCGCCGGGTAAAGCAACACGTTATCTCCCTGCCTCAAGCCCTCGACAATCTTACGCAATCCCAATACTATCTGTTCTTTAGACTTACGCACTCCAGTGGTCGAATCAGGAATCACCACTGCCCGTATAATTTTCATGAGTCGCCGCAAGCCGAGTCGATTTACTTGCCCCTCACTAGCCAAGGGACGAGGACGAAACTTTACGTAAAGAATACTCATCACGATCAAGGGATCAATCAACGCTGGATGATTAGGCAAAAACAGAAGTGGTCGCCCATCTAGCCTTATCCCTTCTAATCCTTTAACTTTTACCGAATATCGAAGCCGTATGACAATTACTAAAATATAGTTCATGATATTTAACATTCGTCTCTCCATTTGAATAAAAAGTGTCAAGCCACCGCAACACGTTGGTCACATGTTTCCAGGTGAAAAATGCAAACAACAAATATAACGCGGACCGCTTAATCAAAACCTCCACGCACCATGACATTCATTAGTCAAACACTATGCCCGAACGAAAAACCCTACACAAAAGTATGAAAACAGGGAACTTAACAAGAAAACACCAAGTCATTACAGATAAACAAACAACACATGTCTGTACATTTAAACATACCAACCATACCCTCAATGCACAGCAACGGGAAAAACATCAAATGCCACAATTACCAGCCGCTAATTCAGCTGCGTCTATCTCAGTAATAAATGCCCAGGTATAATCCTCTATCACCAAAGGATCATATATAATATACGACATAACACCACGATAATTAAGACTACGCACAATCCCCTTCCTACCCCCTAAGGCCTCCCATACAGCATCATGATCTACCGATTGACCAACAACACTATCCCCCTCAAACCGTGTTTCAGTAAAACGTTTTCCATCCTCTTGTACTATAAATGATTCACTAGACTCCCCAAAAAGACCATGTCCTATATTGACCAACCTAGTAGCAAACTCATAAAATTTCTCAGGATCATCATTATAAATGGATGCAAAACGAGTTACCTGCATCCTTCTTTTATTATGTGTCATTTCTAACTCGCTACTACATTTTTCAACCGACCTTTCCAACGAGTAATCATTGTACACATCTCTCCCCACAACAACACTAATCATCACAACCAACAACATTAAAACCAATCTAATTTTTCTCATCACAACCTCATTTTTATTTTCTTACATCACTAGCTAATGCCGGTGATGCATTATCCATACTTCATAACAAAATACAAGAATAGGTCATTGCAAATATTTTTTTCTTTCGATGATAAACACATTGCACACCAAACCAAACAAAACATGAACCCAATACATGACTGAATCGTTATATTGACGTAAAATCTCCATGAGATAAACTCATACCATAAGAATACTTTTGCTTCTGATCATAGGAATAACAATTAGCTGATTTAGGAACTCAGAAATAATATATTATCTCATCTCAGAATATACATCTTACCTACTTGCTTTTTTAGCCGTCTTCTTTGTTAAGAGAGGGGGAGCTAACTAATAATCCAACGTGATTTTAAAATATTTAATATTTTGCCTGAACCATACATGGTTTACCAATTCTCAGACCATACTCTAGAACATAAACATTACTTTAGATACCCAACAAATGAAACAACCGCCAACAAAACCCAACCGACCCTACGGAGAAATAGTCAATCTACTGCTCAGCAAAAAGCTGCTGACCAAAAAACAGGTTGATCATAGCCACAGAATCAGAGATAAACTAAAAACATCACAAAATATTTTAGAAATCCTTAAAGAACTAAAATACATTACCGATGAACAAATCCACCAAACCATTCGAGACAACATTCTATCGCTTCGCATCGGAGACATGCTAGTAGAGCTAGGCCTAATAAACGAACAAGACCTACTAACCGCACTCCATATTCAATCCCAAAGCAAACCCAAACGTAAATTAGGAGAAGTTCTAGTTGACAGCAAACTACTAGAGGAAAAAAAACTCCTAAACACCCTCTCACTTCAATTAGGCTACGAATACACAGATGTGGAATTTGCAAAAATTGACGAAAATATTTTCCGTAAAATTCCCCTTCGCCACTACGAATCCCGCAGCTTTATCCCTCTTCGCATCCAAGACAACAAAGCGGTAGTATGTTTTGCCGATCCACTTGACAACAATGCAATTCGAACTGTCAGCAATGCGATGAACATGACTGTTATCCCAGCCATTTCATCTAGAAAATCCATCATAACAGCCATTGAAAGACTCCTACCCACAGACAAAACCAACAAAACGACACCCAACGACGACAACGCCGTTACCATAGTAAACAATATCATCACTGAGGCAATAGAACTCCAGGACGTGAGCGACATCCACATAGAGCCGCTTTCCGACCGTGTCCGAATACGGTTCCGCACCGACGGCGTACTAGTTTCTTATAAAAATTTTCCTATCAATATTCACGCTTCTCTTTCCAGTAGAATAAAAGTGTTATGCAAAGCAGACATCGCTGAAAAACGACGCCACCAGGACGGCAGAATGCTCTTTGTCCACAAAGAGAGCGAAATGGACTTACGTGTTTCCTTTTACGTGACTGTATTCGGGGAAAAAATTGTCCTAAGACTTCTGAACCGGCAAAGTGAACTACTCAACATCGACGAACTAGGCATGCCGCGCCTAATACGTAAAAAATTCATTAACGATGCCCTAGATCGGCCAAGTGGGGTGATCCTCATTACCGGTCCAACAGGTTCAGGAAAAACAACCACCGTCTACAGTTGCATAAACTACCTCAACAACAGTGAAACAAGTATCATTACCGCTGAGGATCCTGTTGAATACGTAATTGAGGGTATAGGACAATGTTCCATCGATCCAAAAATCAACCTAACCTTTGAAGAAACATTACGCCACATCGTTCGTCAAGACCCAGATGTGGTAGTCATCGGGGAAATCCGAGACCGATTTTCCGCAGAAGTGGCTGTTCAAGCCGCAATGACCGGCCACAAAATACTTACCACTTTTCACACCGAAGACAGTATAGGAGGCCTACTACGTCTTTTAAACATGAACATAGACGCCTTTCTAATCTCCTCCACGGTGGTCTGCATCGTAGCTCAGAGATTACTACGGAAAATATGTCCACAATGCGCCATGCCATACACCCTTACCCCTAAGGATTTTCTTCGTTTAGGCATGAAACCGGAACACCTGGAAAACGCACACTTTTCAAAAGGAACAGGTTGTGAATTTTGTCGATACACGGGTTACAAGGGTCGCATTCCTGTTTTTGAGGTTCTTGTATTAAATGAAGACGTTCGCGATGGCTTAATTCAACGTCGTACCAGTCACCAAATACGTAAAATAAGCATAGAATCAACCAACATGGTGACCCTCTTTGAGGATGGTATCTACAAAGCAGCAGCCGGCATCACCACTATTGACGAAATCATGCGCTGTCTTCCCAGGTTCAGCAAGCCAAGAAAACTTGAGGAAATTAAAAGATTAGCCGGAGAATAACCCTATGAAACAAAACAAATCATTTATTGAAATACTGGATGAAAATTTACAAAAAAAAGAAATTACTCCTCCCGTTTTTGACCGAACAGGACTCCAAATACAACAAAAACTCGCAACCGAGACACCAGACATCAAAGCTATCGAAAAATTGATAACCTGTGATCAAACGCTGACCTCAGGAGTACTACGCATGGCAAATTCCGCTTTCTTCCGGGGGATCTCCAAAATCTCAACCGTACGTGACGCCATAGTACGTTTGGGCATGAACCAAACAGCAAACATCGCACTCCTTTCATCACAGAAAAATATGTTTCAAACCAAAGATCCATCAATCAAAGCTATCCTAACCTCAATTTGGAAGCACTCGGTAGGCTGCGCCATGGGAGCCCACTGGATAGCAACCACTTGCAATCTTCACTCCAAAGCTCAAGAAGCTTTCACTGCCGGACTCCTTCACGATATGGGTAAACTATATATTCTGTCTATTGCCGCTGAACTAATCCGTACCCAACAAATCGACCCAAAATCCTACGAAGTGATACTTAAGGAAGCGATCAACACCCTTCACGGCCACTACGGTTACACCTTACTCCACCTATGGAATATTCCTGAAATGTATGCTATAGTAGCCAGAGACCATCACATGGAGGAATTCGATCCAAAAAATGACCTACTAGTTATTATTCGCTTAGCCGATCTAGCTTGCAACAAGCTAGGGGTGGGCACCAGAGAAAGGACCAACATCATCCTTGCTGCAAGCAGCGAAGCCGATCATCTCGGACTCTCAGAGATAAAAACTGCGGAACTAGAAATCCGTATTGAAGATGCCATAGGCCTTGCAAGCTAATCCGACTACGATTACACGGAGAAGATATGAACTACTTTATAGCTGGTTACCTAACCATTTTATTTTTATTGCCCAATATCGCACAAGCCCATCCTGGTTTCTTAGATGCCAATCATGGTCACTCCTGCACAGTAAATTGCGAAAAGTTCGGGGTAGCCAAGGGGGCTTACCACAAACATACTTTCTCCCTGGGAGCTCCTTCCGGTAGTTCTTCCGGAAGCTCTGGCTCCTCCCATAACCAGGGAGCAACCTCAATGATGAATAACCGCAAGAGACATGATCCAAATTATCAATCAGGTATAGTTATGGACATTATTGAAAACACTGAACAAAAACACTCAGCCATTGATAATGCGGTAGTAACGGAAATCATTAACGGCAACACGATTAAAGCATTACTAAAAGAGGAGGAAATTGAACTTTCCCTCTACGGCATCAAG